>Ga0315900_10002040_pt1 | contig 31682 bp, 24 predicted proteins | sample LakEriMetagenome_FD_203521 | JGI IMG/M metagenome (GOLD analysis project Ga0315900, IMG submission 203521) | Freshwater fungal communities from buoy surface, Lake Erie, Ohio, United States - Buoy 12 MA114 | ecosystem: Environmental > Aquatic > Freshwater > Lake > Lake biofilm | place: USA: Lake...
CGATGCTGGCGTCGGCGAAGGCCTCGCTGGCCGAGGAGGAGCGGGAGATCGAGCGCCTCAAAAATCTCGTCAAGGACGGCGCGGCGCCGGAGGCGCGGCTGGAGGAGCGCAAAACGCTCGCCGACATCGCGAAGCAGAAGATCCGCGAGGCGGAGGCCAGGCTCGCGGACCGCCGCATCACGGCCCCGTTTGACGGCTGGCTCGGCCTGCGCCGCATCAGCGTGGGCGCGCTCGTCTCCCCCGGCACGGTGATCGCCTCGCTGGACAAGATCGACGTGGTGAAGATCGACTTCGCGGTGCCGGAGACCTACCTGGGCAGCGTGAAGGAGGGCACGCTGATCACGGCGCGCACGGACACGGACCGCGAGCGCCGCTACGAGGGCAAGGTGTCGCATCTCGACTCCCGCATTGATCCGGTGACGCGCTCCATCCCTGTGCGCGCGGAGGTGCCGAATCCGGAGCTGGCGCTGAAGCCGGGCATGCTCGTCATGGTGCGCCTCGTGGTCGAGCCGAAGCTCTCCCTCTCCATCCCGGAGCGTTCCCTGGTGCCGGTCGGGTCGAAGGCGTTTGTCTTCACCATCGAGGCGGACAAGGCCCGGCGCATCGAGGTGAAGACCGGCCGCCGCAGGCCGGGTTACGTCGAAATCGCCCAAGGTCTGAAGGAGGGGCAGGTCATCATCGCCGACGGCCTCGTCGGTCTGCAGGACGGCGCGGCGGTGAAGGTGGCGGGCGAATACGGCGGCCCTGTGAAGCCGTTCAATCCCGAACAAACAGCCCAATGAGGAGCCGGGGAATGATGAATGAGGAATGCGGAATGACGAATGCCACGGCCGCGTGGCGGGCCGGGTCATGCATCCTTCATCATCCGTCATTGCTCATTTTTTAAGTCATGTGGCTCTCTGACACATCCGTGCGTCGTCCGGTGCTGGCGATGGTGATGAACCTGATCCTCATCGCCTTCGGCGTCGTGGCCTACACACGGCTGCCGGTGCGCGAGTATCCGGACATCGAACCGCCGATCGTGACGGTGGAGACTTATTATCGCGGCGCCTCGGCGAGCGTGGTGGAGCGCCGCATCACTCAGCGGCTGGAGGACCGCATCTCGCAGGTGGAGGCCATCAAGAACATCTCCTCCATCAGCACGGACGGCAAATCGGAGATCACCGTCGAGTTCAACCTCGGCCGCGATCTCGACGCGGCGGCGAATGACATCCGCGAGGCGATCAGCCCCATCCTCGCCTCCATGCCGGAGGAGGTGGAGCCGCCGAACGTCGGCAAGACCGAACTGAGCTCCGAGGTGCTGATGTACCTGAACCTCACCAGCGACTCGCGGACCACGCTGGAGCTGAATGATTATGCCGAGCGCTACCTTGTGGACCGCTTCTCGCGGCTGCCGGGCATCGCGCGAGTGCGCATCAACGGCGGATCGCGTTACGCGCTGCGGGTGTGGCTGGACCGCGAGGCCCTGGCCGCGCGCGGACTCACCGCGCTGGATGTGGAGGAGGCGCTGCGGCGTGAGAATGTCGATCCGCCCGCCGGCACGGTGCAGTCGCTCGACCGCCAGTTCACCGTGCGCCTGAACCGCCAGTATCAAAGCACGGAGGACTTTGAAAAACTCGTCATCGCCCGCGGGGAGAACGGCTACCAGGTGCGCCTGGCCGAGGTGGCGAGGGTGGAGCTCGGCGCGGACGAGGCGCGCACTGTCTTCAAAGGCAACCGCGTGCTCATGGTTTCCCTCGGCATGATCCGCCAGTCACGCGCGAACCCGCTGGAGGTGGCGCAGGCCGTGCGCGCCGAGTCGGAGAAGATCCGCGCCACGCTGCCGAAGGACATGCGGCTGGAGAACAGCTACGACATCAGCCAGTTCATCGAGGAGTCGATCCACGAGGTGTACCGCACGCTGGTCATCGCGCTCGTGCTCGTGGTGGCGATCATTTATCTCTTCCTCGGCAGCATGCGCGCCGTGCTGGTGCCGATGCTGGCCGTGCCGGTGAGCATGTTCGCCACCTGCATCGTGCTGATGGCGCTGGATTACTCGATGAACACTCTCACGTTGCTCGCGTTCGTGCTCGCCATCGGCCTCGTCGTCGATGACGCCATCGTGGTGCTCGAAAACATCCACCGCCGCATCGAGGAGGGCGAAAAGCCGCTGGTGGCCGCCTATCTCGGCACGCGGCAGGTGGGATTCGCCGTGGTGGCGACGACGCTGGTGCTCATGTCCGTGTTTGTGCCGGTGACCTTCATGCCTGGGGACACGGGGCGCTTGTTCGCGGAGTTCAGCGTGACGCTGGCGATCGCCGTGGGCTTCAGCGGCTTTGTGGCGCTGACGCTCTCACCGATGCTGGCCTCCAAAATCCTGCGCGGCCGTGAAGGGGACGGCCTGGTGGCCCGGCTGCTGCAAAAGGTCTTCGAGTGGATCCAGGGCGCCTACCGCAAGGTGCTCGGATTCGCGCTGAACTTCCCCGCCACGGCCTTTCCGGTCGTCGTTGGCATCACGCTGATGTGCTGGTGGCTGCTGAAGACGATGCCGGACGAGTTCACACCGCGCGAGGACCGCGGCTCGTTCTTCGTCACCGCCACGAGCCCGCCGGGCACCACCTTTGCCAGCACGCAGGAGACATTGAACGTGCTCAACGAGCGCGTGATGTACCTCGTCGAGGACACGAAGGAGGCGACGCGGGTGAACGCGCGCGCGCCGCGCAACTTCGGCAGCACGGCGGATTTCAACGAATCCATCGCCGTGATCACGCTCACGCCCTTCGGCACGCGGCGGAACGGGTTCGACATCATGAACGAGGTGCGGCAGAAGACCGCCGGCATGCCGGACGCGAAGGTTTCCGTCGTCATGCGCCAGGGCATGATGCGCGGCCTGAACAAGTCCCTCGAAATCGTGCTCAGCGGCCCCACCTTCGAGGAGCTGGCCGAGTGGCGGGACATCATCATGACCAAGGCGAAGGAAAATCCGCGCCTCGTCGGCTTTGACTGCGACTACCGCGACACGAAGCCGCAGCTCCGCGTCAGCATCAATCAAACGCGCGCCGCCGATCTCGGCGTCTCCTCCGCGAACATCGGCCGCACGCTCGAAACGCTGCTCGGCGGCCGCCGTGCCACGACGTTCATTTATCAAGGCGAGGAATACGACGTGATCCTCGAAGGCAGCTACGTGGACAAACGCAGCCCGCTCGACCTGAACAACATCTTTGTGCGCAGCGAGCGCAGCAAGGAACTCATCCCGCTGGCGAACCTGGTCACGATGGAGGAATTCGCCGACAGCGGCACGCTGAACCGCTACAACCGCATGCGCAGCATCACCTTCGACTCCGAGCTGGCCAACGGCTACAGCCTCGGCGAGGCCGTGGACTACATGGAGAAGCTGATCCAGGAAAACCTGCCCTCCAGCGCCGTGGTGGGCTACAAAGGCAACGCGCTCAAGCTCAAGGAGAGCAGCGGCAGCAGCGCGTTCATCTTCGCGCTGGCGATGCTCGTCGCCTTCCTCGTGCTGGCGGCGCAGTTTGAGAGCTTCGTGCATCCGCTGACGATCATGCTCACGGTTCCTGTCGCCGTGGCCGGCGCGCTGCTCGGTTTGCAGTTCATGGGCATGAACCAGAGCATCTACAGCCAGATCGGCCTCATCATGCTCATCGGCCTCGCGGCGAAGAACGGCATCCTGATCGTCGAATTCATCAACCAGCTCCGTGACGAGGGCGTGGAGTTCCGCGAGGCCGTGCTGCGCGCCAGCGAGCAGCGCCTGCGGCCCATCGTGATGACGGCGCTCGCCACCGTGATGGGCGCGCTGCCGCTCATGCTCGGGCAAGGCGCGGGTTATGAGACGCGCATGGTCGTGGGCGTCGTGGTGGTGTTCGGCGTGTCACTGGCGACCCTCGTGACGCTGTTCCTCGTGCCGATGGTTTACGCCTTGATCGCGCAGCGCACCGGCTCGCCGCTGGATGTGACGCGCAAACTCGAATCCGAGCTCACGGGAGAGGAGCCGAAGGAGAGAACAAAGTATCCCGCGCTCATCCATGTGCTGCTGTTCGCCTTCCTGCTGCTGCCCTCATGCAATCTCGCGCCGAAATACTTCGCGCCGAAGCCGAACCTGCCGACGGAATTCAAAACCACCGGTCCATGGCGCACGGCGACACCACGTGATGGGGCGAATCGTGGCGACTGGTGGGGATCGTTCGGCGACGCGAAGCTCAACGCGCTGATGAAGCAGGCGCGGGCGGGCAGCCCGACGCTCGAACTGGCCATGCACCGCGTCACCGAGGCGCAGGCGCTCGCACGGGCGGATCGCGCCGGTTTGTTTCCGTTTGTGACGCTAAACGGCTCCGCCAACCGCGGCCGCGGCTCCGGCAACCTGCAGTTTCAGTTCGCCGGCGGCCGCACGCGCAGCCTGATGGGCGCGACGCTCGACTTTGACTACGAGCTCGACTTCTGGGGCAGGCTGCGGAATCAAAGCCGCTCCGGCGCCGCGAGGGCCGAGGCGGAGCAGGCCGATTATCAGAACGCGTTGCTGGGACTGCAAAGCGAGCTGGCGCTCAACTACTTCGCCCTGCGGACGCAGGACGCGCAGATCGCGCTGCTGCGGCGCACGGTCGAACTGCGCCGGAAAACGGTCGAACTGGCGCGCAAACGCTTCAACCAGGGCGACATCGGGCAGATCGACGTGGCGCAGGCGGAGACCGATCTCGCCGCGACGGAGGCGGAGGCGATCGGTCTGGAGAAAAGACGGGCGGAACTCGAGCACGCCATCGCCTTGCTGCTCGGCGTCACACCTTCCCGGCTCAGCCTGTCCGCGCATGAGATCAGCGGCGCGCCGCCGTCCGTCCCGGCCAGCGTGCCGAGTGATCTGCTCGAACGCCGGCCCGACATCGCCGGCGCGGAGCGGCAGATGGCCGCGCTGAACGCGGAGGTCGGCGTGGCGAAGGCCGCGTTGTTTCCGAGCTTGAGGATCGGCCTCACCGGCGGCACGCAGACGAGTTACTTCTGGAAGATCGCCGACGCGCCCAGCCGTGTGTGGGGTCTCGGCCCCGCCAGCGTCGAATGGCCGCTGCTGCGCGGCGGTGGCGTGCGCGCGAACATCGACGCGGCGAAAGCGCGCTACGACCAGGCCGCCGCGAGCTACAAGCAGACCGTGCTCGCCGCCATGCGGGACGCGGAGGACGCGCTGAGCGGACTTTCCATCCTGAAACGCCAGGCCGAGGCGCAGGCCGCCACGGTGGCATCGGCGCGCCAGGCGCTCGATCTTTCCCAAAAGCGCTACGACTCCGGCCTGGTGGCCTACTTTGAGGTGCTGGACAGCCAGCGCACGCTCCTGCGCGCCGAGCAGGAGGCCACGCGCATCCAAGGCGAGCGATTCCTGTCCGCCGTCCTGCTCATCAAAGCCCTCGGCGGCGGGTGGTGAGCGCAGATTGCGGTTTCCAAGGCGGAAATTGGCGTCAGATTTAAGTCTGTCCGGCCTAATTTCTCCCTGTGTCCGCCCGTTCCACCCCTGAACACACGCATGCCCGCCCCCAACGTCCAGGATGAAGCCTCGGTGCTGGTGCGGCGTGCGCTGGATCAGCATGAAAGCACGCTCATCGCCTACACAGCCGGCATTCTCGGTGGAGACATCGAGAAGGCGCGTGATGTCGTGCAGGACGCTCTGCTGCGGCTCTACCTCACGGAACCCGATCGTGTCCGAGAGAACCTCAAGTCGTGGCTTTTCACCGTCTGTCGCAACCGCGCCTTCGACATCCTGCGGAAGGATCACCGGCTCGACCTTGGCAACGACGAAGTCATCGAGGCCGCCACGGATCATGAGCTGGACCCCGCGCAGAGCGCCGGACAACAGGAGCTCTACGAGCAGATCTGGCGCTGCGTGGACCGGCTGCGGCCGAACCAGCGCGAGGTGGTGCGGCTCAAATTTCTCCACGACTGCTCCTACCAGGAGATCGCCGGCATCACCGGTCTCAGCATCGGCAACGTCGGCTTCATCATGCATCACGCGATCAAGAAACTGCGCGAGCTGCTCAGCCGCGACATGACTGAAGAACCTTCCCACACCCATTCATGAACCCGCAGGACAATCCCAACCTCACCGCCTACGCCCTCGGAGAACTGAGCGCGGAGGAGGCCCGCGAACTGCACGCCATTCTGGCCGCCACACCCGCCGCGGCTCATGAACTGGAGCAGATCGAGGCCGTGACCGACGCGCTGCGGCAGGGCGCGCCGATTCCGCAGGCGCGACTTTCGCACGACCAACGCCATGCCGTGCTGCACCCGGCGAACCTGCCGCGCCGCATCCAGCCCATGATGCCACGCAAGGCCGCGCCGCGCCCGCAGCCTGCCTTTTGGTCGGTGATGGGGAACGTGCTCAAGGCGGCGGCGGTGATCGCGCTGACGGGAGCGGCTTTCCTCGCGGGCTGGTCGTTCAGCCCTGTGGTGCAGGACGCGGCCAAGATCGCGGCGACCCCGCCGAAGACGCAGGACACGCCCAAGGTGGTGATCGCATCCAAACCGGAGCCGGTTAAAGAAATCAAAACCGAACCTGCCAGCACGCCCAAACTCGCGGTCGCTGAACCTGCGAAGCCGCAGCCGCAGGTGGAGGTCAAGGCGCCGCCGGTGGTGAAGGAGATCGTGGTGGTGAGCACGCCGGCCCCGGCCGCAGTGCCGGCGCCCTCGCCGAGTTTTGGCTTCACGATGCCTGCGGGGCATGGCGCGTTTGCCAGCACGACCAGGCAGCCTTCAGATCAGCTCAATCTGCGCCCCTCTTTGATCAAGCCCGCGCCGCAGAAGACGAAGGGAGAGATCTTTGCCTCCCCCCAGGCACCCAACGCGAAACCGGAAGCCAAGCCCGCTCGTGTCTCCGAGTTGTTCCTGCATTCATGGAAGGCGGAGGTCGCCTCCTGCCCTTGGAATCCTGCGCACCGCCTGCTGCGCGTCGTGGTCCAGCTCCCTGCGAACCAGCCGGCGGTCTTCTCCGCTGACACGGCCTTTCCTCTTCAGATCACCTTCGATACGGCCAATGTGAAGCAGTTCCGCAAGCTCAGCGAGCGCCACATCGCGGCCACAGGTCTGGACAGCGCCGGCACGCAGGTGCTGTGGTATGAATTCCAGCCGAACGGAGCCATGGATGCCGCGCGTGACCGTCTGATCGCAAACATGACGCTCCCGGGCGCGCGCTTCACAGCGCCGCTGGTGGGGCCGTTTGACAGCGGCGGCAAGATGCAGGTCATCGACCGCGGCTACTCGCTGCAAAACGCCCGCGAGGATTTTGTGTTCGAGTCCGCCGTGGTGGGTTTCGGCCTGCTGCTGCGCGGCGCGGAACAGACGGGCGAGCTGAACCACGATCTCGTGCTGAGTCTGGCGAAACAGGCGAAGGGCGCGGACACCGCCGGTGAGCGTGCCCGTTTCATCCGCCTCGTGCAGGATGCTCAGAAAGCGGCCGGCCTGTAAAAAACGCCCGCACATCGACAGGCCTCATGCGTGGCACCGTTCGCTGAAGCGCGCGTGGTGCGGGGCGTAGAGCTTGTGGCCGAGCGCGAGATACCGCTCGCGCAATTTGCCGCGATACTCGCCGATCACCTGGTGCCAGGGGCTGCGGCGCATCGAAAACGCGGGTTCGAGCGCGAGATTGGCCAGGTCCTGGTCACGCCCGAGAAGGTGGCCGAGACGTTGCGCGCGCCTGACGCGCCTGGCAGCTCCCGCCAGCCGGGGCAGGGCAAGTGTTTGGAAATACAAATCCTTCACCCGGTGCCGCCAGCGGTGGAGTGTTTCGCTGTCGCTCGATTCGCAGGCCTGTTTCATCAGGCGGCGGCCGCGGCGGTAGCAACGGAAGTGACGTTCCAGAATCTGCTCCTCAGACAAGGACTCGATGCAGGTGCTGTCGATGAGCAGGCCCAGCGCGTGCAATTGATGACGCAAAAACGAAGCGGGCGGGGGAGATGGCTGTTCCCCGGCGAGCCGAGGGCGGTGCCTGGGCGCGAGATGGAAGCGACGCGCGAGCTTGTCGATGAGCCTGCCCTGCACCACGCGGTCACGATTTCCGGCGCACGCGTTTTTGACGGCGCGGATGTGCAGGCGCATCGCCAGCATTGTCTGCTCCTCGATGCCGTCGGCGGCGAGCCTCAGCAGCGCGAGGAGTTTTTTCATGCGCACCCGCAACTGATGCGTGGCGATTTTCTCATACGATGCGAGCCGGGAGACGTCAGCCTGCGCGCGTTCGCAAAGCTGGTGCAGCAAACGCTTCAAATGCCGCCCGGTGAGGCTGCTGGTGAAGTCGCGGCTGCGTTTCATGGCTGTTACATTCAGCACGGAGGCCACGCGGGCGGCAAGAAAGAGTTTTTCACATTCGTGCTCGAAACATGCCGAAAAATGTGAGGAGCCTGTGAATTGTCCGAGCCGTTGGAATCAATGAAGCCAGTGAGATTGCCGTCACATTCCGCCTGCAGGCAAAAAAGCCGTTCTGGATGCCGGAAAAGCTCGGGAGAGGATGAAAACTTTCGTTGATTCGACAGCCGCCAATGCCAGCGTGGCCGTAATCTCACCTCAAACCCCACCCAAACCACATCATGGCCAGCGACGCAGTCCTTACCCTCACCGAAGCAAATTTCGACGATGAAATCTCCCTTTCCACCGTGCCTGTGATCGTGGATTTCTGGGCTGAGTGGTGCGGCCCCTGCCGCATGCTGGGCCCGATCCTCGACGATCTTGCGAAGGAACAGGCCGGCAAGGTCAAGATCGGCAAGGTGAATGTGGACGATGCGCCGAATCTCGCCGCGAAGTTCAGCGTGCGCTCCATCCCCATGCTCGTGTTTTTCAAGGATGGCGTGGCCAAGGAAACCGTCGTCGGCGTGCAGTCGAAAGACGCGCTGGCGAAGCGCCTCGCGGCCTTGGCTTGATCTAAAATGAGAAGGGCGGTGATGGGATCATCACCGCCCTACGGGATCAAATCTTCGGTCATCAACGATCTCCGAACGAGATGCCGATGGCGCGTGCTGCATTGACGATTTCGCTGTCTTTGGAGACGAGACGGAGCTGGTGCACGGCTTCCTCGATCGGCACGTCGCCGACTTGATACTGCTGATAGCTGACCATGCGGCCAAAGCTACCCTGCTGGATGAGGTCAACGGCTTTCGCGCCAAAGCGAACGCCGAGGATGCGATCGAGCGCGGTGGGAGCTCCGCCGCGCTGGAGGTGACCGAGGGTGCAGGCGCGCGTCTCCTTGCCTGTGGCCTTCTCGATCTGCTTGGCGACGTGGTCGCCGATGCCGCCGAGGCGGTCCTCGCCCTTCACGCCGACGCGCTCCTTGGTGAGCAACTCGCCGGACTCGATGCGAGCGCCTTCAGCCACGACGACCAGCGTGCTGTGATGGCCTGCGGCGTCGCGCTTACGGATGGCTTTGGCGACATCTTCGAAGTTAAAGGGAATCTCCGGCAGCAGGATGACATCCGCACCGCCGGCGATGCCGCCGTAGAGGGCGATCCAGCCCGCGTGGCGGCCCATGACCTCAAGCACGATGACGCGCTTGTGGCTTTCCGCGGTGGTGTGCAGGCGGTCGAGCGCGTCAACGACGGCGGCCACGGCGGAGTCGAAGCCGAAGGAGGTGGCGGTGGCCTGGATGTCGTTGTCGATGGTCTTCGGCACGCCGATGACAGGAACGCCCATCTGATAGAGCTGCAGGCCGGTGGTCAGGCTGCCGTCACCGCCCACGACGATGAGCGCGCCGACTTCGAGATGACGGAGCGTGCTCTTGGCCTTCTCGACGATCTCGACCGGGACCTGCGAGACATTGCCCTCGCCCACCTTGGCGACGAAGTGGCCTTTGTTCGTGGTGCCGAGAATGGTGCCGCCGAGCTTCATGATGCCGACGGTCCTTTCGGGAGTGAGCATCATGTAATCTCCCGGCGGAAGCAGTCCTTCGAAGCCGTCGCGGAAGCCGACAACCTCCCAGCCGTGGGTGTGTGCGGCGCCGACGACGCCATGAATGACCGCATTGAGTCCGGGGCAGTCCCCGCCACTGTTCAAGATTCCGATTCGCATGTTGGTTGTTGGGAGAAAGGGGTGAAGGATGTTTTCGTGAGGGGCTGGCGCTGCGTTTTCAGAAGTGATCCAGCATCTGCCGCTTGTCCGTGATAGGACGACCGGCGGCGAGCCAGCGGTCGTAAGCCGCCCAGCCTTGGTGCAGCAGGGTGCGCGCTTCTCCGAAAGGATTGGCCGAACCGAGCACGACGACGACCATGCGGTGGCGGTAGATGGCGCTGCTGTTGTCCGCCTGCACGACCACGCTGGAGGGTTTCTCCGCGGAGATGACCACGCAGCCGCCGGAGCGCTCCGTGTTGCCCGTTTTCACACCGTCAATGAGATCCACACCAAGAAGCTGGTTCGTGTTTTTCAACGGGACGCTGATCTGCTGTCCTCCTCGGTAGATCGTGATGTTCCGGCTGCTCTGGTTGGTGTAGAAACGCATCGCGGGGCGCGAGACGGCGTAGATCGAAATGCGGGCGATGTCCGCCGCGGTCGAGTAGGGCAGGGGGCGCGAGTTCTCCAGGCCGTGAGGGTTGGTGAAGCGCGTGCCGCGAGCCCCCTCCCGCTTCGCGAGCTGGTTCATCTGGCGGACGAACTCTTCCATCGGATGCCCGCCGCGCCCCAGCCGCGCCAGATGGTCGCGCCCGATGAAATCTCCCAATGTGATGGCGGCGATATTGTCGCTGCTCATCATCGTGGCGTAGATCAGGTCGCGCAACGTTGCCTGGTCACCGGGTTGCAGGCCGATGGTGCCGGAATCGGAGATTTGGAAGGCGTAGGAGGGCACCGTGGCCAGCACGCCGACGCCGACCTTCGAGGCCTCCGCCCAGTCCAGCGTCACCATCGCGGTGGCGATCTTCGCCAGGCCGCCCACCGGGCGCTTGGACTGTGCATTGCCGGCCACATGCACTTTTTTGTTGAAGGCATCCACGACCAGCACGGAGGACTGCGCCCGCAGAGGACAGGCATGCATGACAAACGTCGCGGAGAGGACAAAAAGCAATGCGCGGACACACTGCCGCGCCACGTTGGGGGAAAACATAAGCGCCGATGTATTAGCCGCGTGTCATGGCGCCGCAACCGTGGATTTCCGCGTGCTTTTTCGCCGTTGACGGCGCTTCCGCGCTGGATTCATCCTTAGATCATCATGCCCACGTCCCGGCAGCAAGCCCTCGCCACCATTCAAACCTATTACGACACCTTCAACACGGGTGACCGCGACGCGTTTCTCGGCCTGCTGGCGGAGGACGTCGCCCATGACATCAACCAGGGCGGCACAGAGCATGGAAAAGCGGCCTTCCGTGCCTTTCTCCAGCGCATGGACCGCTGCTATCGCGAGCAGGTGCGGGAGCTTGTCGTTCTCGCGAATGATGACGGCTCCCGTGGCGCGGCGGAGTTTTTCATCGAGGGCGAGTACCTCTCCACCGACGACGGCCTGCCGCCTGCAACCGGCCAGCGTTACCGCCTGCGTGTCGGCGCATTTTTTGAACTGCGAGGCGGGCTCGTGAGTCGCGTCACGAACTATTACAACCTCGAGGAATGGCTCCGTCAGGTCGGCGCCAAGTGAGCGGCGCATTCCTGCCCACCTATTCTCTCGTCGGACGAGGCTAAGCAAGAATGCGGGCTTCAGGACGGTATTGACACCCGCCATGAACTCACATCCCCGCCCAACGCCGTCGTTTTGCCCCGAATGTTCCGAACATGTCACACCACTGGCCGGTTTCGGCCGACGTGATTTCATGCGTGTGATGACCGGTGGCGCGGCGGGCCTAATGGGCGGCGCTGCGGTGCTGTCTCCTGCCACGAGCCGTGCTGCGGCTCCGCGCACGGCGAAACCGGCGGAGGAACTGGTGCGGGAGCTTTTCAGCACGCTGACGGCGGAGCAGAAAACCGCGACTGTGATGCCATGGGCGCATGGCGCGGAGAGCGGAGTGCCGACACGTCTCAAGACGCACAATGCACCGCCGCTGGGCAAGAAGCTGGGCGAGCAATTCACGAAACCGCAGCAGGATCTCATCCGCCAGACCTTCAAGGCGATCCTTTCTGGAGACGACGCTTATGACCGCATCAGCCGTCAGGGGAAATGGGACAACTCCGGCTCGTTCGAGGGCAATGGCATCGCCATTTTCGGCGATCCGTCAGGCAAAGATCCCTTCTCCTGGGTGTTCGCCGGGCATCATCTGACGCTGCGCTGCGACGGGAACTCGCAGCCGAACACGGCCTTTGGCGGGCCGATGTATTACGGCCACTCGGCCAACGGCCACAGCGAGGTGAACGTTTACAACGACCAGACGCGGGAGGTGATGGGGGTGTTTGACATGCTCAACGAGGAGCAGCGCAAGCACGCGGTCATCGTCGGCTCTCCCGGTGACGGTGTGGGCGCTCTCAAGCCCAAACTCGTGGACAAACCGGCGACCGGTGTCGGCTATGGCGAGCTGGACGAGTCGCAGCGCAAGCTGGTGACCGGTGTGATGCGCAAGCTGCTCAGTCCTTTCCGCCAGGAGGACGGAGACGAGGTGATGCAGCTCATCCAGGGCAATGGCGGCATCGAGAAACTGCGTCTGGCCTTTTACAAGGACAACGCGGAGAAGGGCAACGACCGCTGGGATGCGTGGCGCATCGAAGGCCCCGGCTTTGTCTGGAACTACCGGGTGCTGCCGCATGTGCACTGCTTTGTGAACGTTGTCGGTCAGGCCTAGGCCCCCGGAAGCTGATGAGGCCCTGGCTTCAAGTCATCCCTGGCGTCCTGCTGGCTGCTCATGCCTGCGCGGCTGACAAACCGGCCCCGGTGCCAGATTTCCAGCGGGATGTGGTGCCGATCTTCGAGGAGAAATGCAATCGCTGCCACGGCGCGAAGCGCCGTGGCGGCAAACTCGACATGCGAACGATGGATTCGTTGCTCACCGGCGGTGACACCGGTCCTGCGATCAAGCCGGGCAACTCCAAGAAGAGCCTCCTGATCGAATTGATCCACCACAAGGAGATGCCGCCGAAAAAAGAGCGCACGTTCGTCACTGCGGAAGAACTGGACCTGCTGCGGCGCTGGATTGATGCCATGCTGGCTCAACCTGCGAAGAAGTGATCAATCGTCTTCTTCCCATTCTTCCATCAATCGGGCGAGCTTGCGCTTCATGCCGACTTTGGCGACGGCGTTCATGCGGTCGATGAAGAGGATGCCATTGAGATGATCGATCTCATGCTGGAAGGCACGGGCGAGCAGTCCGTCGGTCTCCACGGTCACCATTTTGCCATCGAGATCCATGTAGCTCACTTTGATCGCCTCGGAGCGGCGGATGTCGGCGCGCAGACGCGGGAAGCTGAGACATCCTTCCTCGCCGATCTCCTTGTCCTTGCCGAGTTCGAGGATGGGATTCATCAACACGATGGGCATGTGCTTCGGCATGTTCACCTTTTCACCATCCTTTTTCATGAAGGTGATGCAGTCAGGATTGTGCGAGACGTCAATGACCGCGAGTTGCAAATCGACCGCGACCTGCGGAGCAGCCAGGCCGACGCCATTTGCCTCTCGCATTGTTTCCAGCATGTCGGCGGCCAGGGTGCGGATTTCTGGCGTGATTTCCGTCACGGGACGGCACTTGGCGCGGAGCACGGGTTCGGGGTAGCGGACGATTTTGCGGACCATGCGGGCCATTATCACCGGCTTTCGCCGTGCTCAAGCGCGGGAGTGGTTTTGTCCTTGCCAAGATGAAGCCGTCTCCCTAGCCTCGCGGCCACTTATGACCGACTCCGCCGCCCAATCGTCCATCAAGTTCAAGCTCTTCCTCATGATGATCCTCGAGATCGCGATCTGGGGGGCGTGGCAGATCAAAATCTTCTCCTACATGGGCATGTTAGGCTTCAATCCCGACCAGCAGTGGCTGGTGGGCAGTTCCTTTGGCATCGCGTCCATCGTCGGCATCTTTTTCAGCAACCAGTTCGCCGACCGCAACTTCTCCGCCGAACGTTTCCTGGCCTTCAGCCATTTGATTGGAGGCATCGCGCTGATCGCCACTGCGTTTCAAACGAGTTTCTGGCCGTTCTTCGGCTGTTTTATCACCTACTGCCTGCTGTATGTGCCGACGATTTCGGTGACGAACTCGCTGGCTTTTGCCAACCTGAAGGATCCGGCGAAAGATTTCGGCTTTGTGCGCATGGGCGGCACCATTGGCTGGATCATCGTGAGCTGGCCGTTCATCTTCCTGCTCAGTGAGAAAGCCGGTGCTTCGGAGACAAAGTGGGTCTTCATCGTGGCGGGCATCATCTCCCTCGTGCTGGCCGCGTTCAGCCTCACGCTGCCGCACACGCCGCCGCGCAAGGATGTCGAGGGCATGGACAAGGTGGCCTGGCTCAAGGCGCTCAAGCTGCTGGCCAACCCCTTCGTGCTGATCCTCTTCATTGTGACCTTCATCGACTCCACCATCCACAACGGCTACTTTGTGGTGATCGACGGCTTCCTGCAAAAGGTGGGCATCTCGGCGAACATGAGCATGGTGGTCAGCAGCATCGGCCAGGTGGCGGAAATCGTGACGATGCTGATTCTGGGCGCTGTTTTGAAGAAGATCGGCTGGAAGATCACGCTCATCCTCGGCATTCTCGGCCATGCGGCCCGCTTCGGCATCTTCGCGTTCTTCGGCGCGCCGGAGAATCAGTGGCTCATCATCGCCGTCCAGGTGCTGCATGGCATCTGCTACGCGTTCTTCTTTGTGACGGTTTACATCTTCGTGGACGCGGTGTTCCCGAAGGACATCCGCTCCAGCGCGCAGGGATTGTTCAACCTGCTGATCCTCGGTGTGGGCATGGTGGTGGCGAGCAAGATTTTCCCGCAACTGCTGGCGAAATACACGACCAACGGCGTGGTGGACTACAAGCAGCTCTTCCTGGTGCCCACTGGGATGGCTCTGGCCGGCATTTTGCTGCTGGCGCTGTTCTTCCGCCCGCCGACCCACGGCCCGGAAGGCGAGGTGAAGCATTGATCTTCCTTACCGACCGCCATGAAGGCCGCCATCATATTCTGCCTCGCCCTCGCCACCACGCTCAACGCTGCGGACAAAAAGCCCAAGGCCATGAGATCGAAGGGCGATGTGCTTTTTACCGACGAGTTCAAGTCTGACAAGATTGACGAGAAATGGCAGCACGCGAAGGGGGCTGAGGCGGCGAAGTTTACCATCATCGACGGCGCTCTCGAAATGGACCAGCACTCCGCCAAGGCCGCGGTGATCTGGCGTGCGTTCGACGCGCCGGTGCAGGATGCGTCGATGCAACTGCTCATGCGCCCCTGGGCTTGCAACTGGATCGCCTTCGGCTTCTACGGCAATGGCGAGCGTGCGGTGGCGGAGCGGAAGCTCAACATCGCCGTGACCAAGAACGGCGGGGTGTCCGTGCGTGATGTGGAGAACCAGGACTCGCTGAAGGCGGTGAACACCAAAAGTGCGCCAGAGGAGTGGCAGCGCGTCCTCTTCGAGTCGAAGGGCGACAAGATCACCATTTCGGTCAACGACCGTGAGGTTCTGGAATACAAAACCGAGCTGACAGACGGCCCCAAGGCCGGAATCCTGCTGAATCTTTACGGAGGCAAGGGCAGCGTGGACGAGATCGAGGTGAAAGTGATCAAATGACGAAGCCTGAGCCGAGCCTGGCGATACAGACGACCAAAGGGAGCCTGAAAGGTGAGCGCAGCGAATCAATGGCGATGACGAACTTCCAGATGCCTCGGCAGCCGTCATTTGTGCTTCGACATTCATTCATCATTCGTTAATTCCTCGTTCCGCATTCTTTCACCATGAACCCACCCGGCCTCGACGATCTCCTCACCTGCCTCCGCTTTCCGTCCGTCTCCACCGACTCCACACGTCGCCCTGATGTCCGAGCGTGCGCGGAGTGGCTCTTGAGCAAGGTGCGCGGAATGGGATTGACCGGGGAACTGCATGAAACACCGGGGCATCCGGTGCTGCTGGCGAAGAACAAACACATCGCCGGTCGTCGCACCGTGCTGTTGTATGCGCATTACGACGTGCAGCCTGCCGAGCCGCTGAACGAATGGAAATCTCCCGCCTTCGAGCCGACGATCCGCGATGGACGGATCTTCTGCCGCGGTGCGACGGACAACAAAGGCCAGCTCATGGCCCATGTGCAGGGATTGGCAGAGACTTTGGCTAAACATGCCGATGTGCCGGTGAATTTGATCCTGCTGTTTGAGGGCGAGGAGGAAATCGGCAGCCCGAACTTGAAGCCGTTTCTGCAAAAGCACCGCGACGAGCTGAAATGCGATGTAGTGGCCATTTCGGACACAGGAATGGTCGCTCCTGGCGTCGGCACATTCACCTACGGTCTGCGCGGCATCGCCTGCTTGGAGGCGAAGGTGCATGGACCGGCGATTGATCTGCACAGCGGCATCTTTGGCGGAGCGGTGGCGAATCCTGTCACCTCCGTCGCACGCCTCACGGCAACGCTGCATGATGCCGAGGGCCGAGTGGCCATCGAAGGTTTCTACGATGGCGTACGCCCCATCGCGGACTGGGAACGCAAAGCTTGGGCCGAGTTGGGCGATGGTGATGCCGAGATGCTCGAACTCACCGGTTCGCCCGCATTGTTTGGCGAACCCGGCTACACCGAACGCGAGCGCCGCTGGGCGCGTCCGACGGCGGAGGTGAACGGCATCGGCGGCGGTTATCAAGGGGAAGGCTCGAAGACCGTGATCGGCCGCGAGGCGTTTGTGAAGCTCTCCTTCCGCCTCGTGCCTGATCAAGACCCTGATGTCATCTTAAAACGCGCGGAGGCGCACCTGCGGGCGCATTTGCCCAAAGGCGTGCGTCTTGAAATCAAACCCGGCCACACCGGCATGCCGTATCTGATGGACCCGCATTCAAATCTCGGTGCCGCGGCCCAGCGTGCGTTGAAGAGCGTCTTTGGCGACAAGATCGCGCTCATTCGTGAAGGCGGGAGCATTCCGATCGTGCAGGCGTTCAAGGACGTGCTCGGCGTGGACACGCTGCTGCTCGGCCTTGCCTTGCCGGACTGCCAGGCGCACGCGCCGAACGAGAATTTTCCCATCGAGAATTTCGCGGCCGGTGTGCGGCTCAATCAGGCGCTGCTCGCCGAACTGGCGTGATTTTTTAATGAAGTTCGCAACCAAGGCTCGTGGATGAGGTTTTTGGCGTCGTGCCATCCAACAACCAGCACACTCACGACATGAAACTCAAAAAAGCATTCATCCACGGCTTCAGCATTCTGAGCCTGACCTGCCTCGCCAGCGCTCAGGACGCTCCCAAAGGCCCTCCGCCTGAAGGCGGCCGTCCTCCTGGCGACAGACCTCAAGGCGGCCCTCCGGGCGGTGGTGATCCCGCGGCGCGTCTCGCCGAGTTCATCAAACGCGCCGACAGCGACGGCGACGGCAAGATCAGCAAGGACGAGTTCTCCAACATGGGCAAAAAAGAGAGCGAGGAGCGCTTCGGTCGCATGGACGCGAACAGCGACGGTTTCGTTGATAAGGAGGAGGTCGGCAAAATGGCTCAGATGATGCGTAATGCCGGCGGCCAGGGCCAGGGGATGCGTCGCCCTGAAGGCGGCCCTCCCGGTGGTTCTCCAGGAGGAGAAGGCGGCTTCCGTCGTCCCCCGGGAGGAGAAGGTGGTCGTCCTGAAGGCGGCCCACGCCCTGAGGGTGGCCCTCGTCCGGAAGGCGCGCCTGAAGGCGGCCCACGTCCCGAAGGCATGCGCCCCGGCGGCGAAGGCGGTTTCCGTCCCGGTGGTGACGGAGCCCCCCGTGGTGGCGGCATGTTTGGCGATCCCAAAGAAGCCTTCAAACGCATGGACGCCGACGGCAACGGCAGCGTCTCCGAAGAAGAGTACATCAAGGCCACCGAAAAATTGCGCGAGATGATGCGCAACCGTGGCGGGCAACCGGGCCAGCCTGGACAACCCGGCCAAAGCGGTGGTTTCCGCCGTCCTGAAGGTGGACCTCCAGGAGGAGCTCCCGGTGGCGAAGGCGGCTTCCGTCGCCCTCCAGTTGAAGGTGACAAACCCAAGGACGGAGCCTGATTAACCAGAGGCTTGTCTAACATGCACGAAGCGGGATGACCGAAAGGTTGTCCCGCTTTTGTTTGCAGGCAGAGGGGCTTGTGATGCGCCGGGAGAGGATTATGGATGGCGCATGGTCGCCGTCGTTGATTTCAGGCTCCAAAACGAGATCCACCTCTCAAGGTATTCGGTCCGTCTGTCGCTGTTTGCGCTGGCTGCTGGTGGCATGATCGCGGTGACATCATTCTCGCAGGCGCAGCAGGCTCCTGCCGCGGGTTTTGTGCCTGGCACTGGCTCGCGCACGGATGTGAAGCCTTTTTATTTTTCAATCCCGGCTCCCCGCGGGCAGATTCTGGACCGCAAGGGCCGTCCGCTGGCGCAAAACACCACGGTTCGTTATTTGCAGCTCACGGTGCCCGCCGCGCAGCGGAGTTCGCTTGAGACATACACCGCGTGGCTGGAAAAAGCCCTCGCAGAAATCAGTAAGGAGGTGCCCGCGGTGCGCATGCCGGACGCCGAGAAATTGAAACGGCATTTTGCCGACCGTCGTGAACTGCCGCTGACGGTGAGTGACCCACTCCCCCCTGAAACGGCCCTTGATGCGAAGAAGCATCCGAATGCCAACGTGCGCACGATGTATGCACGGCATTACCCTGAAGGGGACATGGCGGCGCATCTGCTCGGCTACGTCTCGGCGGATGGCGCTCCGCCTGCCGGTCCCATTTTGCGCGGAGAGCCGCTCTGGCAGCGCACGGGAGGGGCGGCTGGACTGGAGGCGGCATTCAACAAACAACTCACAGGCACCGACGGCACACTGTGCATCATGATGTCTGAAGCGGGTGCCGTCGCGTATGAGCAGGTCTTCGTCACGCCGGTGGGCGGTCGTGATGTCGTGACGACGCTCAATCTCGAAACACAACGTGCCGCGGAGGCCGCCCTGAATCAGTCCGGCAAAAGAGGCGCCGTGGTCATCGTGGACGCCTTCACCGGTGACATCCGGGCGATGGCGAGCAATCCACGCTTTGATCCGAATGCATTCGCGCGCGGCATTTCCAGCGGCGATTTCGCCGCGCTCACGCAGAACATCGACGGTCCGCTCTTTGATCGCGCTGTGCAGGGCAGCTATCCGCCCGGATCGGTCTTCAAACCCATCGTCGTGATGGCGGGATTGCGTGCCGGCACGGTGGACGCGTTTCGTGAGTTTGAATGCGGTCCCACGCTGATGATTGACGGACGCGAGTTCGACAACTGGTCCAAGGATGATCGCGGATGGTTCAATGCGCGCGCCGCCATCATCCGCTCATGCAACACTTACTTCTACCAGTCCGCCATGGTGACGCGTGACATGCCGATTCTCTACATGGCGCATGAGTTCGGCCTCGGACAGGCACCTGTGCTCCCGCTGAAGGCATCCGCAGGGCTGCTGCCAAGGCGCGCGCCCTCGAATCACGATCTCGCAAACCTCTCCATCGGCCAGGGCGTCACGGAGGCGTCCCCGCTGCAAGTGGCGATGATGATGGCCACCCTTGCGAATGGAGCCTGCCGTCCTCGTCCGCGACTCGTGATGCAGACGCAGTCCCAGAGCGGCCAGGTCGGTGATGTGACGAGCCCGGCGCGCGAAGCCCTCATTCCCGTGGGCGACGCGGACCTTGAGACCGTGCGACGGGCGATGTTCGGCGTGGTGAACCATGCGAACGGCACCGGCAAGGCCGCGCGATTGAAATACGTGCCCGTGTATGGAAAAACCGGCACTGCCCAGTGGGTTCTGCGTGGTGAGAAGGCCAATGTCGTCTGGTTCGCCGGTTATGTGGGCACCACTCCACCTCTGGCCTTCACCGTGACCATCGAGGGAAATGCCGGTCAGGGCGGTCTCTCGGGCGGCGGCACGGCGGCACCGGTCGTTGCGAAGGTGTTGCGAGACATCCAGGAGCGGCCAGCCATCCATGGTGTGAATTACGAGAAGATCGTCGTCCAGGAGGAGTCAGATCCTCTCACTGTTCCGCTGACGCCTGCATTCATGCTCGGCGCGCCACCGCCGCCTCCTGAAAATCCGGTCAGCGGCTTTTTCTCACGCCTCTTTCGCTGACTCGCCATGAAACGGTTTTTTCATAAGCTTCGTGACGGCTGGCGAAGGTGTCCGGCTTGGCTGCGCCGCCTGGGAGGGGTTTGCGCTGTGTTGTTTCTTATCGGCATGGTCGCCCTTGGCTTCGTCTGGCGCCACTATGCCGGCATTGCCGCCGCTTATGACATGGAGGCGCTGACGCGTGGTCAAAATGAGACTCTCATCGTGGATGTCAGAGGCGAGCTGATCGGAAGCGCCAGCGACATCGAGCGTGAGCCGGTCACGCTCCAGAACGTGCCGCCGCATCTCATTCAGGCCATCCTTGCCACGGAAGACGCCCGTTTTTACTCCCATCCAGGCTTCGACATCATCGGGCTCGCCCGTGCCGCCGTGGCGAACTTCACCTCGCACGGTATCCGGCAGGGCGGCAGCACCATCACCCAGCAGCTCGCGCGCAATGCCTTCGGTCTGCAGGGGCGCACATACGAGCGGAAGCTGACGGAGATTTTTCTGGCCATGCGCATCGAACGGGAGCGCACGAAAGACCAAATCCTCACCGGCTACCTGAACCGCATCTACCTCGGCCACGGCTGCAGCGGCGTGGGGGCCGCGGCGCGTTGCTATTTTGGCAAGGATGTGCGCGACATCACGCTCACCGAGGCCGCGACCATTGCCGGCATCATCAAGGCACCCGTGGCCTTTTCGCCCATCACCCAGCCGAAACTGGCCCGTCAAAAGCGTGATCTCACGTTGAGGCGAATGGTGGAAACCGGCGCGATCACCGAGGCGGAGGCTGCTGCCGCTATCGAACAGCCCGTTGTCGTGAGGTATGACAAGACCCGCGTTCGCACCGGCTACATGCTCGCTGCCGCTCGAGCGGAATTTCAACGCATGGGGCTCAAACCGGGCAGGCCGCCAAGCATGTCCATGACCTTGCGCCTCGACTGGCAGCAGCGCCTTGACGACATGATGCGCCAGCATCTGGACACGCTCGCGCCGAAGGACAAAAGCGGGCTGCAAGGCGCTGTGATCGTGCTGGACAACCGGACCGGCTCCATACTGGCCATGCAAGGCGGGCGCGATTTCACCACCAGTCCCTTCAATCGCGCCCTGGAAGGCGTCCGTCCGCCTGGCACGGCTCTTCTGCCGCTCGTTTATGCCTCCGCGCTCACTTTACAACCGGACAACACCGACGCGCCCATGATCGACGGACCGCTCGACAACAAGCTGGCCATGATCGGCGGCCTCGTGGGCACCTTGGGCGAGTGGGGGGCTGATGGCGAGCCGGTCGCATACACCGGCGGCACCATCACGCCCATGCAGGCCCTGCTGGAGGGGCGCACCGCCGCGACTGTCCGCCTGGGTTATCAGGTCGGCCTCGATCCGCTCCGGACCGCTCTTGCTTGCTGTGGGTTCACCACGCCGTTGCGTGCCGAGGCCGCGTTCACTCTGGGGCAAAGCCATGCGCGGCTCATTGAACTGGCCCGTGCCTTCACCGCCATCGCCAACGACGGGCGCCCGTGCTCGCTGCCGCATGTCCTGCTGGCATCCTCCTCGGCCCGCGGTGACGAGGTCTTTGCTCCCGCCGCGGCCGCGCATGTCCGCAACACCATGATCTCAGGCATGATGCGTCCCGAATACCGCAAGCCTCTCGTCGCCCGCAAGCTCGCGCAAAAAAGCATCGCAGGCTACGGAGGCATCACCTATGACCGAACCGATGCGTGGTTCATCGGCTTTGACCGTATCCTGACCTGTCTGGTGTGGATCGGGCACGACAAGGATATTCCGATTGATCCGAAGGCCACGGCTGCCACCGCGGCGCTTCCTCTCTGGGCCGCTGTTTTTGAAATGGTCACCGCCGGTCAGGCCAAGGGCTGGGATGCCCGGGCGAGCTCCGCCCAGCTCCTTGCCGTCCCGCTTCGTGCTTTGCCCATGGAGGATGAAGTCCGCGTCCCAGCCATCCCTCCCGCCTCTCCTCTGGTTCTCGGTCGTGATCCATACGGATCCGTTGAACCTGATCCGGTTCCGGCTCCAGAGGCTCGATAGGTGCCGGACAGACGCGGCCGGGAGCTTTAAACTCCCATCACCTGCTTCAGATAGGCGATGCTCTGCCGCGCAATCGTCGGCGCGTCCGGGGTGTAGTCGAAGACCTCGGTGGAGAGATAACCTTGGTAATTGGTCTCACGCAGCGCGGCGATGATCGGCTCGTATTTCACCTCGCCCTGGCCGGGGCCGCGAAGGTTCGGATCGTTGGTGTGGAAATGCACGGTCCACTCCTTGCTGTCGCGGATGATGTCCGCGATCGGCTTCGATTCGTCGCTCATCGCCTTCACATCGAGGTGCAGCTTGCAGGACGGATGATCGACGAGTTTGCAGAAGCGGATCGTTTCCTCGGCGGTGTTCAGGAAGTTGGTTTCCTTGCGCCCCAGCGGCTCCATGGCGATCACCACGCCGTATTTGCCGCATTCCTCGGCTACTTCGCGCACGCAATCAGCGGCGCGCTTGAAGGCATCCTCGTAATTCCACTCCGGCAGCAAATTCCGCGCCTTCGGACTGCCCCAGACCATGATGCGGCCACCCGTGGCGCCGCAGAACTGCGCCAGGTGCCGTCCGAACTTCGCTGTTTCCTTTCGCGGAAGAACATCCGGCGTTGTGATGTGAAACCATGTCGGCTTTGTCAGAAGCCAGTGCAGGCCGAGGATTTCGAGTCCGAACGACTTCGCCTTCGCGCACAGCGTCAGCGCCTCCTCGATGGTGAGTTCGCGAGGATCCTCCTTCAGGGTGAAGGGTGCCAGTTCGATGGCCTGATAGCCGGCGGCGGCCACATCCTCGCACATTTTTTCAAAGGTCCAGTTCTGGTAGGTCTCGTTGCAGATTGCGAATCGCATAGGCGGGCAGAGTGGGCGGATGCCCCGGTCCGTCAACATGCTTGCATACCCGCAGGCAGTCCGTGTATGTTTCCACATGATTACCAGCCGTCTTGTCCTCCTCTTTTCAGCGTGCGCCGTGTTTGCGCATGCGGATCTCGTGCTCGACGTGCCGGTGGTCGAATTGAAACCCAAACCGGAGGACGAGGAGGTGGAGACCACCTTCAAGTTCCGCAACAAGGGCGACAAGACGGTGAAAATTCTCGGCCTCGAAAGCGCCTGCTCCTGCCTCAGCGCCGAGCTCGACAAGGCGGAATACGCGCCCGGCGAAATCGGCACAGGCAAGGCTTCCTTCAAGGTCTCCACCTTCGGCGGCAGGCATGAGAAATCCGTGCTGGTCAGCACCGATGACAAGAAGCAGCCGGAGTGGCAGATCAATTTCATCCTCGACGTGCCCGCCGTCGTGGACATCCAGCCCAAGACTCTGGAGTGGTTCGTCGGCGACAAGCCGGGCCCGAAAGCGAGCCTCATCCGCTTCACAGGCGACGAGCCGATGAAGATCATCAAAATCACGCCTCACCGCGAGAACAGCGTGGACTTTGAGTGGAAGGAGTTGAAGGAGGGGCGTGAATACCTGGTCACCGTGACTCCGAGATCCACAGAAGCGGTCATGATGAGCGCTCTGAAGATCGAGACGAGCAGCAGCATTGCCAAATACCGTAATCAGCTCGTCTTTTTCAGCGTCAGCCGCAAACCCGAGCCCGCCGCTGCCGCCAGCAAACCATAACAAGGCTGTCTCATGCTGATGAAATCCGTGCGTCAGGCGTTGATTCTATTTTTTATCGCGGTCGCTGCTGCCTTTGGCACGCATGCCTGGCATCCTCGTGCCCCGGCTTTGTATTTGGTGCAGGAACCCCTGCGGGATGACGAGGTCTCGATGCAAACCATTCAGGAACGCTGGAAAGGGGATGTGCTCTGGATCGACGCCCGTGTGCAGGAGCAGTTTGACGCCGGCCATGTGCCGGGCGCGCTGCTTTTAAACGAGCAGAAGTTTGAGGAGCAACTCGTCGGGTATCTCGACACCCTCCAGACAAACAACAAGCCGATTGTCGTCTATTGCAGCGCCGCGAAGTGTGACGCCAGCCGTCATGTGCTGGAGCGTCTCAAGCAACTGCTGCCGATCGAGAACGCCTTCGTGCTCAAAGGCGGCTGGAAGGCTTGGCAGGCTGCGGGGAAATAGAATTGACCGGGTGTGGTCCTTCTCGCTAGCCTGAGTGTCTTATGCTTCAATCACTTCTCATCTGGTCCGTGCTCGGATTCGTCGCCGGCATGCTCGCCAAGCTTATCATGCCGGGCAGACAGGGCATCAATCCCATCACCACGGTGCTCCTTGGCATCATCGGCAGTGTTATCGGCGGTTATCTCGGCTCCTTGCTGGGCATTGGCGACGCTTCAGGCAGCTTCAGCCTCAAGGGCATCGCTGTCGCTGTTGGCGGGGCGTTGCTGCTGATGTATGTCTGGCGTCTGCTGTTCGGCAAAAAAGGCTGACTTCCTGCCGGTTGCGATGTCGCATGCGCGAACGTAGTCTCCGGCATGCAACCACTTCGCATCTTCCTGCTGGCTCTCATCGCGGTCTGGCCTCTTTGCGCGGTTGAACCCGCGCTGTCCGGCAAGATCACGCGTGTGGCCGTCACTGATTCCGACCTCGATGACCTGCGGCGCTGGCAGGCACTGCGAAACTGGATGGATGAGGCCGTCAAACAGGGCGCGTCCGGCTTGATCCTCGAACTGCACGTCACGCAAAGCCCTGCGCAGGCCGCGCTGCCGCTCGCGGAGGAGATCGCGCGCCTCAAGATCAAAACACAGGCCTTTGTGAACACGTCCGCCATCGGTGGCGGTGCATTGCTGGCACTGGCCTGCGACGAAATCTGGATGACACCAGGTTCACGCATCGGAGCGGCTCCGCCGAAGGTGACGGTGGACGAGTCCCTCTCACAGAAGGCCCAGGACACCATCCTGGCCGAGGCGCTGGCCGTTTTGAAGGCTGGCGTGCGCAGTTTGTGCAAATTGAAGGGCCACCGGCCCGAGCTTGCCGAGGCGTTTGTGGACCGCGAGAAAGGCCTGGCGGTCGGAAACACCACGATCGCTGAAAAGGGCGAGCTTTTGCTACTCGACGCGGACTCAGCGGTGCAGCCTGTCGATGGCCGTCCGCTGCTCGCGCGGGCCGTGATCAGCGATGTCGGTGCGCTGGCGAAATCTGCCACGCCTTCCGGCGCGCTCGTCACGCTCGACGCGGCTTGGTTTGAGATGCAGGGAGGGAAAACGGCGGAAACCAAGCCCGCAGTCGAACCCGAGCCTCAACCACCCGCCGTGCCGAAAAAGCCCGTGATTGAGCGCGCCGAAAGCTACGCGGGCAAGATCGTCGTCATTCCCGTTGGCGAGGACGATTTGATCATCCCCGCAAGGTTTGAGTTCATGAAGCGAACGCTCAACCTTTGCAACGAGCAAGGCGCTGAGGCGGTGGTCTTCGATTTGGACACACCCGGTGGACTCGCCTGGGACACGATCACGCTGATGATGAAGGATCTGCAAAATCTCAAGACGCGCAGCCTCGCTTTCGTCAACACGCGTGCCATTTCCGCCGGCGCATTGATCGCGATGGCCACGGACGCGATCTACATGGCTCCCGCGAGCGCCATCGGTGCCTCAACGCCAGTTTCCGGTGATGGCTCGCCGCTGGCCGAGGCCGAGCGCGCGAAGAACAACTCCGCCTTCATGGGCATGGCACGCACTGTGGTGCGCGAAAAAGGCCACGATGTGCGCATCATCGAGGGAATGATCGACATGGACCGCGGACTGGTCATCAACGGACGCGTCATCATCCCGAAGGGGGAGATTGTCACGCTCGACTCCGAGCAGGCCACGATGCTCATCGACGGCAAGCCACTTCTCGCGAAGGGAATCGCGAAAAGCATCGAGGAGATCAAGCGGCGTGAGGCATTGAAAGGCGAGGTCATCACCGCCGAGCCGACCGGCTTCGAGATGATCGCCATCTGGGTCACGCGTTACGCCGCCATCCTGATTCTGATCGGTCTGGCCGGAGGCTACCTGGAAATGCAGACACCCGGTTTTGGCGTCCCGGGCATCATTGCCGCAGGCGCGTTCCTGCTGTTCTTCTTCGGACACTACGTCGCCGGCAGCCTGGCAGGGAAGGAGACCATGGTGGTGGCCGCCATTTTCATACTCGGCATCGTTTTGATCGGTGTGGAACTGCTCGCGGCACCAGGGACCATCCTTCCTGGGCTCCTGGGCTTTCTTTGCGTGATGGTGGCACTTGTTTACGCCATGTCCGGCTGGGAAATCGCGCCGCCAAGTGGCGAGATGCCCGCATCTGGCGGTTTTTCCTTCAACTGGGCCGCCTACGCGACCGGATTCCGCAACTTTGCCCTCGGTGTGACCGGTGCCGCCGTGATCATCACACTGCTCTGCCTCTGGCTGCCGGACTTGCGTCCCTTCCGCGCTCTTGTGTTGCAAAGCTCCGCCGGCGGCACCTTGAACGATGCCCCGGCCATGCAGGCTGCCGCAAAGGCGAAGGTCGGAGACAGCGGCACCACCCGCAGCGCTCTGCGCCCCTACGGCACCATCGAACTCGGCGGCCTTCTCATCGAGGCGATGGCGGAGGGCGATTACGTCCAAAGTGGCACCCCGGTCCGCGTACGGGAGATTCGGGGTGAAAAGATCATCGTTGAGGCAGTCTAGGCGTTACTTTGCGCAAAGCCCTGGGTAAATTCAGCGTTAAATCGCAGACACAACCATGTCCAAAAACCTCAGCGCCCTCTCTTTCCGTAAAGGAGTCGAAAAAAATGTCTTCGAACGCATGGTCGATGCCGCCGAAAAACACGGCACGGCCGAAAAGAACGATCTCGTCCACCAGATGGGCCAGGATCACCTGTTTGGCGATGCCATCACGCTCGGCGCGGTGAGCTTCTACGACTTCCTCAAAAAGGAAAACGAAGGGAAGAAGGTCTTCGTCTGCAACGGCAGTGCCTGCTTGTGCGCCGGAACTCAAGACAAGCTCCACCACACGCTGGAAACACACTTCAAGAAAGAAGAGATCGGCCACATCTGCTGCCTAGGCCGCTGCCATGAGGGCGGCGCGTTGCAATTCGGCGGTAAAAACTACTCCGGCCAGTCCGACGCCGCTTTGAGCGACCTTTTCAAGACCAGCAAAGGCGACAGCGAAGATCGCTATGCCGTTGTTTCGCATCTACAGCCCGCGATTCTCACTGCGGAGTTTAAAGGCATCGAAGACTACTACGCGCCCTTCAAGAAGCTCATCACCGAAGGCAATCGCGACGCGCTCGCGGCCGAATTGAAGGACAGCGGCCTGCGGGGTCGTGGTGGCGCGGGTTTCCCACTCTCCATCAAGTGGGCTGGTTGCCGTGCGGCTGAAGGCAAAGTGAAATACGTCGTCTGCAATGCCGACGAAGGCGATCCCGGTGCCTACATCGACAAATACCTCATGGAAAAGCAGCCGCACAGCGTGCTGCTCGGCATGATGGTGGCTGGTTGGTTCGCGGGAGCTGAAACGGGCGTGCTCTACATCCGCGCCGAGTATCCGGACAGCGTCACCATCGTCAACCAAGCCATCGCGGACCTGCATGCGGCCGGATTGCTCGGCCAAAACATTCTCGGCACCGGCTTCAACTTCGCGCTGAAGACCATCAAAGGCGCCGGAGCCTACATCTGCGGTGAGGAAACCGCCCTACTCGCCAGCATCGAAGGCCTGCGTCCCGAAGTGCGCACGCGTCCGCCCTTCCCGGTGAACGAGGGCCTCTACCGCAAGCCCACCATCGTCAACAACGTCGAAACCTTCGCCAACCTCCGCGCCATCCTCACGCTCGGCGGCAAAGGCTACGCTCAAATAGGCACCCCGCAGTCCAGCGGCCCAAAACTGCTCTCGCTCGACAGTCATTTCGTGAAGCCCGGCATCTATGAAGTCGCCATGGGCACGCCGCTGCAAACCGTCATCGACCTCGCCGGTGGCTTCAAAACGAAGATTAAAGCCATTCAAATCGGCGGCCCGCTCGGCGGCATCGTGCCGATGAGCCACATCAGCCAGCTCACCGTCGATTTCGAGAGCTTCAAGAAAGCCGGCTTCCTCCTCGGCCACGCTGGCGTCGTTAGCATCCCGGAGTCGATGCCGATGATCGAATACATCCAGCACCTCTTCCAGTTCACCGCCGACGAAAGCTGCGGCAAATGCTTCCCCTGCCGCCTCGGCAGCACCCGCGGCAAGGAACTCATCGCCAAAGCCCGCGGCGACACCACGTTCAAAATCGACCGCGAACTCATCACCGATCTGCTCGACACCATGGAGCAGACTTCATTGTGTGCGTTGGGTGGTGGTGTGCCGCTGCCGATCAAGAACGCGATTCAGCACTTCGAAGCGGAATTGAAGGACTACTTCAAGCCCTGATCCATGAGCGCCACCCATTTGCTGAGAGCGGTCTTGCAAGCCATGCAAAAGCACGGGCTTGAGGCCATTCTCATCGGCAATGCGGGCGCTGCCATTCACGGGGCTCCGGTCACGACACTCGACTTCGATTTCATGATTCGCGACACGCCGGTGAACATGCGGAAGCTCAAAGCCGTGGCGAAGGAACTCAAGGCCGTCATCCTGCGGCCTTACTACCCGGTTTCAAAGCTCTACCGCATGGTGGATGACGATCTCGGCCTCCAGGTGGATTTTATGCCTGTGGTTGACGGGGTGAAGTCATTCAACAGCCTCCGCTCGCGGGCCTCTCGCGTCATGCTCGAAAACGCGCCGTTGCTGCTCGCCTCGCTGGCGGATATTGTCATCAGTAAACAAGCCGCCGCTCGTCCGCGAGACGTCGCCGTGATGGAAGTCCTTCAACGCACCCTGCATGAGCAAACCAAGTCCCAGTCGCCCCAAAAGTCGCCGTCCGACACGGCAGGAAGTACTCGACGCTCTCAAGGTCGAAAGCGACCATCACCTCACTGATCTCATCCGTCGCCGTCTCGCCATGCCTATCGAGAAACGCATGAATTTCCTGCGCAAACGCCTCCCCGGCGGCGGTTCCTGCCTTTAATCTTTTCTCAAACCTTCAAACGCGCCCAACCATGGTCCAAGATCTCTCCACCCTCACCGCGTTCATCGACGGCGAACCGCATCGTTTTGAAACCGGCGACACGCTGCTCAACTTCATCGACCGCCACAAAGGGCGCGGTTTTGTGCCTACCTTGTGTGATGCGCCGCAGCTCGAGCCGTATGGCGCTTGCCGTGTTTGCAGCGTGGAGGTGGCTTTGCAGGCCGATGGGCCGCGTCGCGTAGTGGCGAGCTGCCACACGCCGATTGCGCCGGGCATGCACATTTACACCGAGAGCCAAAAAGTGCGTCGTTTGCGCAAAAACATCGTCGAACTCGTGCTCACGGACCATCCGCTGGACTGCCTGACCTGCGAGGTGAGTGGAAACTGCGAATTGCAGACCGTGGCGGCCAAGGTGGGCATCCGCGGCGTGCGCTACCCGGCGGGTGCGAACCATCTCGACCGCGCGAAGGATCGCTCGCATCCCTACATGACCAGCGAGCTGTCGAAGTGCATCAACTGCTCCCGCTGCGTGCGTGCTTGCGATGAAATCCAGGGCCAGCATGTGCTCTCGATGCATGGTCGCGGCTTCAACGCGAAGATCATCAAGGGCCTCGACCAGTCCTTCGCGGACTCGGAGTGCGTGAGCTGCGGTGCCTGTGCGCAGGCCTGCCCGACCTCGGCGATCAGTGACGTGTTCTTCTCCAAATCCATCGAGGCCACGAAGAAGACGCGCACCGTGTGCACTTACTGCGGTGTCGGTTGCAATCTGAACGTCGCCACGAAGGGCAACGAGGTGCTCAGCATCCAGGCACCTGTCGATGCCGAGGTGAATCATGCGCACACCTGCCTCAAGGGCCGCTTTGCGTTCAAGTTCTACAACCACAAGGACCGCCTGCGGAAGCCGCTCATTCGCCAAAGCGATGGCAGCTTCAAAGAAAGCACCTGGGACGAGGCTTACGACCACATCGTGGCGAACCTCACTCGCATCAAAAACGAGCACGGCGGCAATGCGGTGGCCGGCATCTCCTCCGCACGCTGCACGAACGAGGAAAACTACCTCATGCAGAAGTTCATCCGGCATGTGATGGGTACGAACAACATCGACTGCTGCGCCCGCGTCTGCCATTCGCCGACCGCCTGGGGCATGCAGAAGTCCTTTGGCACCGGCGCGGCCACGAACAGCTACGAGGACATCGAGCACACGCGCTGCGTCATGGTCATCGGCGCGAATCCCACCGAGGGCCATCCCGTCACCGGCGCACGCCTGAAGCAGCACATCATGAAGGGCACGCCGCTCATCGTGATCGACCCGCGCAAGATCGAGCTCGTGCCTTATGCCAAGCATCACCTCCAGCTCCGCCCCGGCACGAACGTTGCGCTACTGAACATGTTCGCCCGCTGCATTCTTGATGCTGGCTTGGTGAAAACCGAGTTCGTCCGCAAGCGCTGCGAGAACTGGGAAGAGTTCGAAAACGGCCTCAAAGCCCTCGATTTGGCCGAACTGGAAAAAATCACCGGCGTGGCCGTCGAAACCGTCCGCGCCGCCGCCATCGAATACGCCAGCGCGGAGGCCGCCATGAGCTTCCACGGCCTCGGCGTCACCGAGCACGAGCAGGGCGCGAAGACTGTCATGCTCATCTCGAACATCGCCATGATGACAGGTAACATCGGTCGTCCCGGTGTTGGCGTGAACCCGCTGCGCGGTCAAAACAACGTCCAAGGTGCTGCCGACATGGGCTGCCAGCCGCATCAAGGCGCAGGCTACTTTGAGATGAACGATCTCGACGTGCAGAAGCGCTACACCGACTTCTACGGAACGCCCGCGCCCACCGAACCCGGCTGGAAGATCCCGCAGATGTTTGATGCCGCCATCGAAGGCAAATTGAAGGCCCTCTGGCTCATGGGCGAAGATGTCGTCCAGACCGATCCCGATGCCCATCACGTCCGTCACGCCATGGAAAGCCTCGATTTCCTCGTCGTGCAGGAGATTTTCATGACCGAGACCGCGAAGTATGCGCACGTCATCCTCCCCGCGTCCTCCTTCCTCGAAAAGAGCGGCACCTTCACCAATGCCGAGCGCCGCGTGCAGCGCGTGAACGCCACCGTGAAGCCCCTCGAAGGCACCAAGCCCGACGGCCAGATCATGTGCGAAATTTTGCAGCGCTTCGGCTTCCCGCAGGCCGACTACACACCCGATGGCGTGCTCGCCGAGATCGCGAAAATCGTTCCCTTCTTCAAAGGCGCCACCTGGGAAAACCTCGGCGACCAAGGCCTGCAATGGCCCATCAAAGAAGGCGGCATCGACACGCAAATCATGCACCAGGAGCAATTCGCTCGCGGTAAAGGCCACTTCCATTACTTCGACTGGAAGGAGTCCACCGAGCTAAAGACCAACGGCGCTGAGTTCCCCTTCATCCTCACCACCGGCCGCATTTTGGAGCACTACAACTGCGGCACCATGACCCGCCGCACCGGGAACAGCGAGATCGTCGTGCAGGACTACCTCTCCCTCAATCCCGCCGACGCCCAGCGCAAATCCATCCGCACCGGCGACCGCGTCCGCCTCAGCAGCGCCCGCGGCGAAGTCGAGCTCGAAGCTCGCGTCACCGATGAAGTGAA
>Ga0315900_10002041_pt1 | contig 31677 bp, 26 predicted proteins | sample LakEriMetagenome_FD_203521 | JGI IMG/M metagenome (GOLD analysis project Ga0315900, IMG submission 203521) | Freshwater fungal communities from buoy surface, Lake Erie, Ohio, United States - Buoy 12 MA114 | ecosystem: Environmental > Aquatic > Freshwater > Lake > Lake biofilm | place: USA: Lake...
CGAGGCGGCGGTCGAGGCCGGCGTCCACGAGGCCCTCGAGTCCGGCGGCCAGGTCGCGGCCCGCCCGCACCTGGAGTTTGAGTTCATGCCGTAACGCCGTGAACGCCGCGACGATGTCCGCCGCACCGATCAACCCCGATTCCTCCACCGGCTCGCGATCCGTTGCGTCGCTGCTCATGGGTCGCGATCCTGCGGGACGTTGCCGAGGCCGAGGAGCACCCGCGTTGGCAGCCGGGGCGGCCGGGTGGCGGCATCGGCGATGATCGCCTGCAGATCAGACCGCTGCCGGGGCGGCTCGAAGGCCGCCTCGGCCAGCGGCAGCGGGTCGCAGAACGCGAGCATCGCGGTGTGCAATTCCCGGAACCGCTCCGGGTCACGATCGGGCGGATGCCGTTTGACGGCGGCAAGATACGCGGCGCGGGCCTCTTCCGGCGTGGCCGTGGCAGGCAGTCCGAGCACGAGATGGGCCGCCGGCGGCAGCATGGAGAGCGGCATCTGGTCGGCCATCGTCGTGAATCCTCCGGTCAACGCCTGCTGCAGGTCCGGTCAAGGTCCCAACAAATCGATCAATTCGGCTTTTGAGATCCCCAGTCGCGCGGCGATCTGAAAGACTCGCTTGGCGGTCTTCTCGTTTCTTGGCCCCATCAGGAGGGGAATGATCTCGGCCAGTGCGGCCGGCCCGCCACGCTTCAGGATTACCTGCAGGAGGAGGGGCATTTCGCCCGCTGCGTGGAAATCCTCCGGCGGGGGAAAACCGCGGGCACCGCCGAGAAACCGGGCCCGACGCTTGCGGTCCTCGGCCTCGGCGACCGCTTTCCGGGCCGCCGTGACGATCTCCTTCAGCCGTTGCACGACGGCCGGATTCGGCTCGGTGGCGAGAGCCTTCTCCACCAGCGCCAGCCGCTTCCCTGACTTGCGGGTCGTCAGCGAATCGGGAGCGGTCCGGGTCAGCCATTCGAGAACTTCCGCGGCGGCCCGCGGCTGGCTGTCGGCCAGCCGGGCAATGCCCTTGGGCTCGCGCCGGGGCTTCACCGTGCCGAAGAAGTCATGGGTCGCGAGCCAGCGGAACGCAGCCCAGAATCCTGGGTCGTCGACGGGCAGGCCGCCGTCTTGGCCCGTCAGCCGGCCCAGGCTCCATCTGCCATCGCCGCCGAGCCGCATGCCCAACGCCCGGCCAAGCGCAAAGGCGGGATGGTCGTCGCCGCCGAGGGTGAGCCCGCTGCGTTCCAGTTCCATGAAGAAGCAGGCGGCATTCGCCAGCGGCACGATGGCTGAATCGATCCCCACCTCCTTGGCGGCGCCACGCAGTCGCGTTCGAATCGGCTCGATCTGATGCGCCGGGCACTTGAGCCGCACGCACGCCTCGTGAAGCATCACGTCGGCCGCGAGGTCATCCGGCGCCCCGCGACGAGCGGCGTCCAGCGCCGCCGCGCATCCGGCCTCGTTCCCTTCGCGGAGCAGCAGCGCCGCTTCGAGGAACGGAATCCACAGTCGGTTCATCCAGTTCGGCCAGGCAGCGATCGCCGATTCAAGTGCCGCCCGGGCCTGCGGCAGCCCGCTGTCTGCCGTCGCCAACGACGCCGCCTTCAGAAGCTGGAATCGCCATGGCATTGCCTGGGCGACCGTATCGCCCGTCCGCTGATTGGCCATGGTCTGCACCAGCGGCTCGGCCCGGGCGAAGTCGCCCGCGGCGATGAACCGATCGACGAGATCCCGGACGTGACCGTACTGGTCGGGAAAATGGCCGACGAACGCCAGCTGGGCATTGATCAGCGTCCGGCCGGCATCAGCGTGCGCACCGTTTTCCTTGGCCCGGCTGGCGAGCAGCTCGACCAGGGACTCGTGGGCCCGGCGATTGCGGGCGAAGCGTTCGACAGACTCACGGAGCAGCCGTTCGCAGACCTGTTCTTCCTGCGGCGTCAGTTCGCTGAGAAACGAGCCGTCCGCCTGGTCAAGGAGATGCGTGGCGGCCCTCTCGAGCGTCACGCTGGCGAGCGCCGCCCGGAGCGGCTCGGGCAGGTGGGTCAGCCCGGGCAGATCGCGATCCACATACTCGCGGGCGTGCTGCCGCACCTCCTCGTCGGCTTCCATGAACCGCCGGAGATGAATCAACTGCAGCCGCGTATTCCGCGGATCGTCGGGCGGCCCCGCCGTGCTCCGGCAGAGAGCCAGCAACGGCTCTTCGTCCGGCTGCCGCAGGGCCAGCGCCCGGCAGGCGGAGGAAAACTCGTTCACGAAGTCGGGGTCGAGCCCGTGATATTGCTTCTCCAGACGGATCGCCAGTGCGGCCTGCGAGGCCGAGAACTTCCGGTCCTCGTTGCGATGCTGCACGGCCGCGATCTCTCGGGCGGCCGTCCACATCGAGGCCCGGCGGAACAGGCCGATGGCGGCCTGCACTGCTGCGGAGTGCTCTCCGTGGGCCGCTGGTTCATCGGCCGCCGGCGGGCCTGCCGTGACCTCGTCCCACGCGCGGCCGAGCACGGCGGCGATCCGGGCCGGACGGCGGCCGGGCTCCAGTCGATGCCAGGCCTCGTGGGCGGCGGCGCGGTCGCCCCGCTGGAAGGCCACGAGCCCGCGGACAAACAGCCGCCATTCGGCGTAGGGGCTTTTCCGGCCGATGCCCGCGAGGCGATCGAGGGCCGCGTGCGGTTCCCCCCGCGCCGTCAGGTCGAGCGCCTCGCGGACGAGGGCCGCTTCAGCCTGGAGATCCGCGGCAAGTCGCAGGCCAACGTCGGCATCGAACACCGCCTGGTCTTCCGCCGGCTCATGCGGCGCGGCGACGGGGGCGACGTCGAGCAACGCGGCCTCGGCAGGTGGACGAGGCTGCCATCCTTCCGGGTTGCGAAGTCTGCTTTTGCGCCGGCGGGCGAGTTCCGCCTGGCGACTTTTCTGAGTGGCCTTTTTACGCGAGCCCATGCGGGCGACCTCCATCGGCCCGCATGGTACCGAGTGTGGCCGAAACGCGCATACCCTGCCGCGCCGTGCAGCCCGATCATCTCCGATGCCGGGTCATGCAGGGCGGGTTTGCCGGGCGGAGCGGTTCCGTACCTTGAAGCCTGAAGCGCGAGCCGAGGGAATGCGGATCGGTTTTCGGCGAAGCGACACGGATTCCCTCAGCTCACGCTTCGGGCTTCCCGGCAACCGGGCACGGCGGTCAGAAACCGCCGCCCCCGTGGCGCAAGCCTCCAGGCTTGCGAGTGCGGGAAGTGGAGCCACAGGCAGGATTCGCCGCTCCCGTGGCGCAAACCTCCAGGCTTGCGAATGCGGGAAGTCGAGCCACAGGCAGGATTCGCCGCTCCCGTGGCGCAAGCCTCCAGGCTTGCGAATGCGGGAAGTGGAGCCACAGGCAGGATTCGCCGCTCCCGTGGCGGAAGCCTTCAGGCTTGCGAATGCGGGGCGTAGAGCCACTGGCCAGTCACGACCCACTGACACTGCCACTGCCTCGATGGCTGCCGCGGCCGGCTCAGAGCACGAGCCGGCGCACGGCCTGGAACTGCGGATGCGCGGCGGAGCGGCACCACTCGAAGAGCACGGCCTCGCTGGTCGTCAGCACGGCGCCGGCCGCCTCCAGCCGCCGCAGGCCGACCTCGTGGTCGATCGCATGCCGCGACGCGACCGCATCCACCGCCACGAACACACCGAGGCCGCGGGCCAGCAGATCGAGCGCGGTCTGCGCGACGCAGACGTGCGTCTCCAGGCCCGCGAGCACGACCGTCGCAGCCGTGGCCGGCAGCGCCGCCACGAACGCCTCGCTGCCGCAGCAGCTGAAGGCCAGCTTGCTCACCGCCGGCGGCAGCCGCCCGACGAGCGCCGGCGCCGTCGGCCCCAGCCCATGCGGATACTGCTCGGTGAGGACCGCCGGCACGCCGAGCAGTTCCGCGGCCGCCGCCAGCCGCAGGCAGCGGTCGATCACCCGGTCGCCGCCGGCCACCGCCGCCAGCAGTTTTTCCTGCACGTCGATGACACACAGCGTGGACGTGGCAGGATCGAGTCGCATGCAGGACATGGCCGCAGCCTCCTTCAGCCGGCAGGGATCGACCGCGGGACGGACGGCTCGCGCGGCTCGACGGTGAGATCGAGTCGAACGTCGCCGCCGGTCGGCCCGGGTTCCTTGAGCCGCGCGAGCTTCGCTGCGGCCGGCGGCTCGCCGGCCGTTTCCCGGCCCGGCGCCGAGCCGAACAAGATCCGCTTGCCGTCGGCCGCGACCAGCTCCCACATCCGCAGGTTCCGCTCCCGGACCGGCCGGATCTCCACCAGCCGCAGGGCGGCCCAGTCGGGCCCCAGGGCGGCGGCGACCGCGGCCGCCTCCTCCACCGCGGCGTCGCCCCATGGAAATCCCTCCGTGCCCTGCGGACTCGACTCGATGCCGGTGACCCGCGGATAGCGGGCGGCGGCGGCGGGCGTGAAGTCGGCGCTCGGCAGGACGACGGCCTCCGCATCCACCGCCAGCAGGCCGTCCTGCCAGGCGACCATCGCCACCGGCTCCCGACACTCCACCTCGACGACGGCCGCGGCGGGATGCATCAACTCCACGCTCACCACGCGGCGCACCCACGGATGGATGTCGAACGCCCGGGCGAGCCGCCGCTGCAGTTCCGGGTCGTCGAGCGGCAGGCCCTGATCCAGGCTCGCGTTCCGCAGCGCCTCGACCTTCATGTCTCCCTTCACCCACTCAGCCACGCCCTTGAGCCGCACTGCTTCCGGCAGCAGCACGACATCGGGATGGGCCCGGGTGCCGTCGCCGAACCGGGACCACGCCGCCCAGCCGGCCACGACCGCGGCGGCCAGCACCGCCAAGGCGGCGAGGCCCGCCCGGTGCTCCGCCACGAAGGCGGCGACCCGGCCGGGAGTCGGCTCGGCTTCCGGCGGCGGCCGGCGGCGGGATGGAGGCGTGTTCATGGCGGTGTGCGGACTGGTCACCAGACGTCGACCTGCGGCGTCAGTTCGACACCCAGCCGTTCGCGGACGCGGGCCCGGACCGCCTCCACGAGCGCCCGCACGTCGTCGCTGGTGCACTGCGAACCGGCCACGACGTAATTCGCGTGCGGTGCGTAAACCGCCGCGTCGCCGGACCGCATGTCGCGGGCGCCGGCCTGCACGATCAGCGCTTCGGCCGTCGCGCCGAGCGGATCCTTGAACATCATCGCCACCGCCCGCGTCCCGCTGGGCTGCTGGGAGCGGCCCACGATCCACTGTTTTTGCATCCGCTTCGTGAGCTGCTCGGGGCTCTCGACGTCGAGCTCGAGACGGCAGCCGATGACGATGCAATCGTCGAGATTGCTCCATCGCGACTCGAAGGCCAGCCGCGCCCCCTCGCGCACCTCGACGCTGCCGTCGGGCAGCATGACGGTGACGGACTGCACGCAGGCGCCGATGTCGCCACCATGACCGCCGGCGTTGCCGACAAGCGCCCCGCCCACGGTGCCGGGCACGTCGACGAGCGTTTCCAAACCGGCGAGTCCGGCCTGCACCGCCGCCGAGACGACATGCACGAGCTTCGCGCCGGCCCCGGCGACGACCGCCGGCTTCTGCACCTCGATGCCGCAGAAGGAGGCCGCCGACAGCCGCACCACCATGCCGGGGAAGCCGGCAGCCGAGACGAGCACGTTCGAACCGCCGCCGATCACATGGAGTGGGATCCCGCGGTCGCGGCACCGGCGGACCACGCGGCCCAGCGCCTCGACGTCCACCGGCTCGCAGAAATACCCCGCCGCGCCTCCCAGGCCCAGCCAGGTGTGGTGGGCCAGCGGCTCGCCGCACGACACCGCGACGCCGAGATCGTCGAACGCCGTCGACGCGGCGTCGTTGCCACCGGCGGCCGGGCCGCGGGCGGACTCCTTGGTCTTCGAACCCTGATGCATCGCGAACTCCTCGTACCCTGCGGCGTCAGACCGGCCAGCCGGCCGCCATGCGCCCGGGGCGGCGGACGAATCAGATTGTGCCTCACGCCCCGCGCTTCCGTCCATCCGCGTGGCCCGCGCCAACCGGACCGAGCGCCCGGCCCCGATCAGGCGACCCGCCGACCGCGCCGCTCCCGGGGCGGATGGGCCAATTGCAGCCATCCATCAACCACGCGCGCCAGCGCGGGCTCGCCGTCGTCCGGGCCGCCCCCGCCGGGGCCGAGCCGCGGCGCACCGAGCACGAGCAGGCAATCCCGCCGGCCCAGCCCGCCGAGCAGTCGATCGAGCCGGGCGTAGGCGGTCACGTCGCGGGCCTCCGCAGTGTCGGCCATCATCGTCATCGGCACGATCATGGAGTCGTCGCACCACCGTGTCAGCCGCCGGCGCACGGCCCCCGCGCCCACGGTCCGCACCCAGCGGTCGTCGGCCACCACCGCGAGCCGGCCCGCCGTCAGCCGCCGCAGGCTGACGAGCGTCGCGGCCAGCGCGTGGCCACTGGTGGGCGCGTCGTGGAACACCGGCACGTCCTGGCCGCGGTCGATCCGCTCCATGCGGCCCGGCACGCTGCCCGCAGCCTCGATGCCGCGGGCGATCCGCTCCAGCGACACGCCGCACCGCAGACCGATCGCGGCGGCGACCAGCGCGTCGGCGACGAACGGCGCCGTCGGCGTGTCTACGGCCACCGGCACCATCGCGCCGGCGGCCTGCAACAGGAATGTCTGGCCGTAGAGTCCGCGCTCCACCGGCACGGCCGTCACGTCGCACTGCGGCTTCAGGCCGGCCGACAGGCATTCGATGCCGTCCGCGGCGCGTTCCGCCCGCCGGCGAAGGTGAGTCAGCGCCGCCGCGGGCGTGCCGGTCACCAGGCAGCCGCCGGGGGCCAGCCTGTCGACGATCCGCGCGGTGATCGCGTGATACGCCCGCGTGGTGCCGTGCTGCTGGAGATGGGCGGAGCCGAGATTCGTCACGGCCACGATCGCCGCCTCGACACCCGCCAGGGCGTGGCGGGCGAGCATGCCGCTCGACACCTCCACCACCGCATGGGTGCTGCCCGCCTCCGCGAGCCGTCCGAGCCAGGCGGCCAGCGCCGCGGGCTCCGCATAGTCGGCCGGATCGGGCACCGTGCCCTCGGCGTCGAGGCAGCCGAGATCGGAGAGCACGCCGACCCGCCGGCCGGCTTCGGAGAGCACCGCGGCGGTCAGCCAGGCGGCGGTGGTCTTGCCGCTGGTGCCGGTCACCGCGATGACCTTCAACGCCCGAGCAGGATCGCCCGCCAGCGCATGGCACAGCCGCGCGTGGGCCTGATCGGTGCTGCGCACGAGGCACAGCGGCACACCGTCGGTGGCGACGACACGTTCGGCGATCACGGCCGTCGCGCCGCGGGCCAAGGCGCGGGCCACCCGGTCGTGGCCGTCGCCGCGCCGCGTCATGCGGGCCACGAACACGTCGCCCGGCCGGCAGCATTCGGGATCGTCCTGGCAGCCGCGGGCGACGATGTCGTCGCAGGCGATGAATCGCGGCTGCTCGAGAATCTCGGACAGCCTCACGCCGCGTCCGGTGCGGCCGCGTGTCGCGTCGCTCATGGGTGGCCTCCTGCCACGGCGCCTGGCCGGCGCCTCGGGAACAATGCCTGTCGGCTCCATCCTTGAAGCCCACGCGAGCGATTGTCGATCCGGGCGAAAACGGGTCAAGGCCGCATCGACGGGGCGACCAGCCCCCGCAGACAGCCCGTCTTGCCGCAATCAGCACGGCCCGTGTACTGTTCCCCGAGCATGCACGCGCGACCGCTCCCATCGCCTGACCGCTCCGCGGGGCCGCGAATCGCCTGGCTTGGCGATGGAACGGCGGAGGAACTCGCCTTGGCACGGGCCTGGGTGGGCGCGTTCGCGACCCTGGTCGAACCGGCGGCGGCCACGGAGCCGGTATCCCATCCGCAGGTGGCGGTGCTGGCCGCGCACCGGCCGGCCGCCTGGACGCTCTCCACTGCGGCGGCCGTGTCGCGCCGCTGGCCGCTGACTCCGTTGGTCGCCGTGGTCTCCAGTCTGGCGGACGGTCGCCGCCGCAGCGGCCCCTGGCTGCCCGGCGTCGAGGAGGTGGTCTGGCACGACCTGCCAGGGCGGCTGACATGGTGGCTCGCGGAACTCGCCGCCGGCCGGCCAGGCACGCTGGGACTGCCGACGACGGCGCGGCGCGAGGACCGCATCACGGAAGCGGCCGGCCACGTGCGGGCGGTCGTGGCGGCGTGCGGGCAGCCGCCGGCGGTGGCCGTTGCGGCCGCGTGCCGGACGGCGCTCGAGGGCGTTGCCGACCTGCTGAACGCCGCGGGATTCCGCGTCACCAGTCGCGTCCGCGGCCGGCCGCGACTCGACGATGATGCCGATCTTCTGGTCTGGGACGCGGGTCGGCTCACCGAGACCGACCGCGCCTGGCTGGAGATGCTCGCCGCCCATCGCCCCGGGCTGGGCATCGTGCTGCTCGATTCCTTTCCCAGAGGCGACACCGTCCGGGCAACACTGCGGGCCGGGGCCACCGCCGTTCTCGGCCGGCCGGTCGGCCTCGAGGCCCTCGTGGGCACCCTCCTCCGGATCCGATTCGGGCCGCGGAATGCCCTTGGAGCCCCCGCGCCGGCCGGCTAGCATCCGCCCCCCATTCCCCTCGGCCGGCACCGCCCTCCATGACAGCCCGAGATCGCCTTCTGTCGCGGTGCCTGCTCGCCGCCATGCTGGCCTGCGGCACCGTGGGCTGCGCGCGGCTGGCCATCGGCCCCGGCCTCAACGCCGCCGCGTTGCACGCCACGGCGCTCGTGCCGTGGACCGCCGCGCCCGAGCTGCCGCGGCGGTCCGCGGTGCAGGCCGGCCAGCTCGTGATCCACGCCGACTTCCCGCTGGCCGAGCAGCACCGCATCGTCCGCGACCTCGAGGCCCTGCGGGCGGACGTCAGCCAGACGCTCGACATGCCGATCTCCGACGAGCCGGTGCATCTCTACTTGTTCGAGAGTCCGGAGCGGTATGACGCGTTCGTCGCGCGGCAGTTTCCCTCCTTCCCGGCCCGGCGGGCGTTCTTCGTCTCCACCGACACCACGCTGGCCGTGTTCGCCGCCTGGCAGGATCGCGTCGCCGAGGATCTGCGGCACGAAACGACCCACGGCTACATCCACGCCGTGGTGCCGGCGATCCCGCTCTGGCTCGACGAGGGCATCGCCGAGTTCTTCGAGGTGCCCCGCGCCGAGCATGGGCTGCACGCGGGCCATGTCGCCCACCTCTCCGGACGGATCATGGAGGGCACGTGGCGGCCCGACCTGGCACGGATGGAGGCGCTCGTCTCGGCCGGAGAGCTCTCGCAGGATCACTACGCCGAGGCCTGGTGCTGGGTCCACTGGCTGCTGCACACCACGCCGGAGCGGCGCCGCCTGCTCCAGGACCATCTGGCCGCCATCCGCCGCGACACGGCGACGCCCCCGCTCGCGCTCGCCTTGCGGCACGCACCCGGCACGCCCGCCGACCTCGCCACCGCGCTCCGCCAGCACGTCGAATCGCTGGCCGCCGCCGCAGACCAACGCTGACCTCACGCCTTCGTGAACAGCGTTCCCCTGTCGGCGGCCGTAAAGCCGAGCTTCTCGCAGAGGCTGATGGCAGCCGCGTTCGTCTCGACGACCTGCGTCTCCACCAGCGTCACCCCCTCCTGGGCGAGGTCGTGCAGCGCCTCGGCCACGAGATAGCTGGCGAGCCCCTGCCGCCGCCGCGCGCCCTCGATGTCCACGTGCAAGAGTCCCGCGGCGGCCACACCCCACGCCGCTGCGATCGGCTGCATGTCCCAGAACGTGCCGCTGCCGAGCAGCTCTTCGGCGGTGTTTCGCAGTTCGTACCGGCGCAGGGCGATCCCGGTGGTCGTGGCCGCCTCCCACCACGACCGCCGCGCGGGCTCGTCGATCACCCGCAGCGTGGTGGCCCGGCGGATCGCCATCTGCAGCCGATTCACCGGCGGCCGAAAGCCCGCCAGCGGCCGCCGCAACACGGCGACCCGGTCGGCGGCGGCATAGCCGGCCCGCCGGAAGACATCCTGCATGCCCGCCGATGAGTCGAGAATCCCCGGCAGGCCCGCGCCCCCGTAGAGGCCGAGATAGAAGCCGCCGACCGCGGGCGAGCCGCCGCCCCCGGGCGTCGCCACGCCGCGGCGCCGCAGGTACTCCTCGGTGCGGGCCAGCAGGCCGGCGGCCGTATCGGCCTCGGCGGCGTGCGGCACGGTGACCACCAGCATCGTCGTGCCGATCCGCGTGTCGATGCCGCTGCGATCGGCGTTGGCGCCGAAGCCGGCGTGGGCGAAGCCCACCATCCGCGGGCCGTCGAGGGCCACGATCAGCCCTTCGCGGTCGAAGTAGGGCTTGGAGAAGACGCACGCCTCGAGGAGCGCGGAGGTCATCGGCTGCATGGCCGACGGGCCCAGGTTGGCCGCCCGCCAGACGTCGGCGAGCCGCGGCGGATCGTCGTTGCGGAAGCAGCGATACTCGATCACGGCTTCCGCTCCGGGGTGTGGCCGCCCGCGAGGCGGACGAACAAGCGGCCCCCCTCCTGCCGCACCTCGTGCACCGCCTGCCGCACCGTCGCCGACACCTTGTGACGGCCGGTGACGACGTCGAATTGCCAGCCGTGCCATGGGCAGGTGAGGGTCGTCCCGCAGAGCACGCCCGTTCCCAGCGGCCCGCCCTGGTGCGGACAGAGGCCGTCGATGGCGTGAAACCTTCCGTCCACGTTGGTGATCGCCACCATCCGCCCGTCCGCGACCCGCTCGATGCCCGTGCCCGGAGGGCACTCGTCGATCGTGGCGACCGGAATCCAGTCAGGCATGGCAGGCTGTGGTCGGCGGCCGGCCGCGGGGGCCGTGGGATGGGAGGCCGCCGCGCGACGTCACGCGGCGGGACGGGGCAGTCTACTCCGTTTTCCTGGGCCCGGCTCCCCCCGCCACCGTCTGTGCACCCACCAGTATTGCCCCGGCTCGCGCCGCACGGCCCGCTCCAGCAGCGACGTGTACCACTGCGACAGCGCGGTCAGGTCGGCCGTCTCGGCCCCCCCGGCCGCCGGATCGGCGATGCCCTCGAGCCGCAGGTCGTAGTCGAACAGACCGCCGCGGCGGGTGGCGGAGCAGACCATCACCGGCGCCGACGACGAGAGCGCGAACACGCCGATCGCCTTGTGGACACTGGCGGGCCGCCCGAAGAACTCCACCCAGCAGCCCCGCGGCCCGGCCGCCTGGTCGCCCAGCAGGCCGATGGCGCCGTTTTCCTCGAGAACGAGCGCCACGTCGGGCGCACTCCCCTTCTTGGGCAGGATGCGCTGCCCGCGCGACTCACGGAAGTCGGTCACGAACCGGTCGAGCAGCGGGTTGTCGAGCTCGCGGGCCACCGAAAAGATGCGGAAGCCGAACAGCCCGAACAGATAGGCGGCGAGTTCGAAGTTTCCGTAGTGCCCCGAGAGGATGACCTTCGGCCGGTCGAGCCACAGCGTGCGGACGAAGTCTTCCATGCCGTGGATCCGCAGGGACCGCCGCCAGGTGGTCTTGTGGATGACGCGATTGGCGTGGGCGATCTCCACGACCATGAGCAGCAGGTGCTCCCACATCTTGCGGGCCGTTTCCCGCCGCTCCTCGACGCTGAAGCCGGGAAAGGCCTGCCGCAGGTTGTCGCGCACGACCTGCCGCCGGATGCGGACGCGATTGGCGAGGAAGTCGGAAAGCCGGCGGGCCCACCGCTCGCACCGCTCGCGCGGCAGCGCCTGGATGACGCAGATCACGATCCGCACCGCGACATAGGCGAGCAGATCGACGCAGCGGGTGGAAAGAGGGCGGGCCAAGCCAGGTCGTCCATGACGGTGGGAGCAGACCACGGATTGTCGCCGCCGGCCGTCTCCCGGACCAGATCGGTTGCCCGCCGCCTCGGCGGCCAGTCGGCCGGAAGCTGGCGAAACTTTGCCGGCGGTCGGTCAGCCCGCCGTCGTCGGGGTGGGTGTCTGGAGAAGCAGGAGCGCCAGGCTGACCGCGTTGAACAGGCCATGGAGCAGCACGGCGGGCAGGATCGACCCCGTGCGGCGGACGAGGTGGCCGAGGACGACCGCCAGGGGAAACAGGGGCAGGAAGGCGAGCCCTTGCCCCGCGTGCGCCAGCGCGAACGCGGCGGCGGCGAGGCCCACCGCCTGCCCGCCGTCGGCCTGTGGCAGCCGCTTCTCCAGCCAGCCCTGAAGCACGCGGCGGAAGAACAGTTCCTCGGCCAGCGGCGCCACGATCACCGCCGACACGGCCACGATCGCCAGGGCCGCGGCGTTGCGCTGCGCCCGCAGCAGATCGACGATCGGATGCTCGTACGGCACCCACAGGTTCACCGCGTAGGCAAAGGCGAGCACCGGTGCGACGACCAGCGCCAGCCCGCCGATCGCCAGCCGCAGGTCCTCACGGGGCCGCACGTCACCGAGGCCGAGGTCGCGGAGTGACGCCCCGCGGGCGATCAGGTAGGCCAGCGAGAAGACGGTGCCTACGGCGGTCGCCAGGCCGCTCACCGCCAGCCGAATCGCCAGCGGGGCGTCTGCGGCCAGACCGGCGACGCCCGCGAACGCCACGGCGACGTGAATGAGGAGCACCTGGAGGACGTCGGCGCCGCCCCACGGCACGGGCTCATGCGGCCGCGCGGCCACGATCGGCAGGCCGGCCCGCCGCCGGCGCACGATCCACGTCGCGGCCAGCAGACTCGCGGCCAGCGCGACGGCCACCAGCGGCGCCGGCACGGGCAGGATGCCTGGCGCGTCGAGCCCCTCGGGCACATTCGGCAGCGTCAGATCGGCGGGATCGGTCGGCATGAGGCGGACGACGGTGGGTTTCGTACGAATCGGGACGCAGTGTACCCGGAGGGGAGGCGACGGGATCAACGTGAGGATGCCGAGCGTAGCGTGCGGCCGCCAGCGAAGCATCCGCAGGACCGCGGAGCGGCACGCATGCCGTCCCCGATCCGGGAACCACCGGAGAGAAGTTCCTTCCCGGGCCTAAGGCCGATCCCCGCGCACGAGCACGCGGGCCGCCACGAGATATTCGAGCCCCGACCAGACCGTGGCGACCACGGCCGCCCAGGACGTCCAGACCGCGAGCGGCCGCAGGCCGATGCCACCGACCGCCATCTCCGGCCAGGCCCGGGCCGCGAGCTCCAGCGCGATCGCGGCGCACTGCAGCACCATCTTCAGTTTGCCGGAGAGGGCGGCGGAGAAGTCGCGGCCTGACCGCTCCATCTCGGCCCGCACGGCCGTCACGATCAATTCGCGGACGGTCACCACGACGGCCATCCAGGGGAGGATCGCCGAGCCGTCGCGGCCCGCCAGCAGCACGTAGGCGCCGCACACGATCACCTTGTCGACGAGCGGATCGAAGATTCGCCCCAGCCGGCTCACCTGCCCGAAGCGGCGGGCCCACCAGCCGTCCACCCAGTCGGTGGAGGCCGCCACCAGGAACAGCCAGAACGCCGGCCCCCACCCACCGCGCTCGATGGCGACAAAGAGCACGAGTGCAAGGGCGAACCGCACGGCCGACAGCACGTTCGGCACGGTGAGCACGCGGTCGATGGCGGGGGTGGAACTCATGACCTCATCGTATCCGCCGCGTCGTCCTTCCTGTAGCGGCGGTCTCCGACCGTCGTGCTCCCCTGTAGCGGCGGTCTCTGACCGTCGTGCTCCCCTGTAGCGGCGGTCTCCGACCGTCGTGCTCCCCTGTAGCGGCGGTCTCCGACCGTCGTGCTCCCCTGTAGCGGCGGTCTCTGACCGTCGTGCTCCCCTGTAGCGGCGGTCTCTGACCGTCGTGCTCCCCTGTAGCGGCGGTCTCCGACCGTCGTGCTTCCCTGTAGCGGCGGTCTCCGACCGTCGTGCTCCCCTGTAGCGGCGGTCTCCGACCGTCGTGCGGCATGGATGGCGGGGTGGTTTTCATGCCCGGTGTCCCCGGGTTTCCACCCGGGGCTTCTTGCCGCGCGCCGCTCCCACAAAAAGCCCCCGGCGGGAGCCGGGGGACACGGCGGTCAGAGACCGCCGCTACAGGGGGGCACACCTCCCCGGCTGCCATGCATAACGAGTCCGAACCGGCGCATCATGGGCCGTCGTGCGGCATGGATGGCGGGGTGGTTTTCATGCCCGGTGTCCCCGGGTTTCCACCCGGGGCTTCTTGCCGCGTGCCGCTCCCACAAAAAGCCCCCGGCGGGAGCCGGGGGACTCCGGGTGGCATACCTCCCCGGCTGCCATGCGGAACGAGTTCGAACCGGCGCATCACGGGCCGTCGTGCGGCATGGATGGCGGGGTGGTTTTCATGCCCGGTGTCCCCGGGTTTCCACCCGGGGCTTCTTGCCGCGTGCCGCTCCCACAAAAAGCCCCCGGCGGGAGCCGGGGGACACGGCGGTCAGAGACCGCCGCTACAGGGGGGCACACCTTCCCGGCTGCCATGCCAAACGAGTTCGAACCGGGTCGCGTTCAGTCGCCGCTGGCGAGGATGCCCGCGAGGTCGTAGCCTATCGACGCGACGATCTCCACGGGCACGATCCGGCCCGTCAGCGGCCGCGCCGCCGACGTGCCGGGCGCCGTCACATACACCACGCAGTCGATGTCGGGCGCGTCACACTTCGTGCGGCCGATCCACACGTCCTCCCGCTCGCCGCTGGGCCGGTCCACGATCACGTCGAGGATCCGGCCCACCTGGCGCCCAGCGTGGTCATGGGCGATCGCCTGCTGGGCGCGCATCAGTTCGTCCCGCCGGGCCGTCTTCTCCTCCTCGGGGAGATGGCCGTCGAGCCGGGCCGCCGGCGTGTCGGGCTCCAGCGAGTAGGTGAACACGCCCACCCGCTCGAACCGCCACCGGCGGGCGAACGCCACCAGTTCGGCGAACTGGTCCCGCGTTTCGCCGGGAAAGCCGGTGATGAACGTCGTCCGCAGCACGAGGTCGGGGATCCGAGCCCGCAGTTTCTCGAGCAGCTCCTCGGTGGCCGCCCGGTTCACCCGCCGCTGCATCCGCTTGAGCACGGCGTCGCTGGCGTGCTGCAGCGGCATGTCGAGATAGGGGAGAATCTTTCGGCTGGAGGCGATCTTCTCGATCAGCCGGTCGGTGAAATGGATCGGATAGAGGTACATCAGCCGGATCCACTCGATACCGTCCACGGCCTCGAGCGCGTCGAGCAATTCGACCAGCCGCGGCTCACCGTACAGGTCGATGCCGTAGTAGGTGGTGTCCTGGGCGACGATCACGAGCTCCTTCACGCCGTCGGCCGCCAGCTCGCGGGCCTCGCGCACGACCTCTTCGATGGGCTTGGTGGCGTGCTTGCCGCGCATCTTCGGGATCGCGCAGAAGGTGCAGGTCCGGTCGCAGCCTTCGGAGATCTTCAGGTAGGCCATGTGGCGGGGCGTGACCCGCATCCGGCCCGAGTCGTCGAGGGCCCGGGCCGGCGCCGGCCGAAACACGCTCCGTTGCTCGCCGAGGCCGCCGATCAGCCGCTCCGCCGCCCGCGCGATCTCGTCCCGCGAGAACACGCCGATCACCGCGTCCACGCCCGGCAGTTCGTCGAGCAGGCTCTCCTTCTGCCGTTCCGCCAGGCAGCCGGCCACGATCACGCCCCGCGTGCCGCCCGCCTTCTTCAGGTCGAGCATCTCGTTGATCGCGGCGTACGACTCGGCCCGCGAGGCGTCGATGAACGCGCAGGTATTGACGACCACGAGATCGGACCCGGCCGGCTCGCCCACGAGCTGCCAGCCGTCCTCCCGCAGGAGCCCCAGCATCCGCTCGCTGTCGACGAGGTTCTTGGGGCAGCCGAGGCTCACCATCGCAAACGTGCCGCGGCAGGTGGCCGGATCGACCGGCCGCACGGCCGGCATGACGGCGGTCCCGACGCCGCAGGTCTCTGCGGAGGAATCGACGATCGGCAGGCGATGCATCAGGCCCGCTCCGCGATCAGCTTGTCGAGCTCGTGCCGCAGCTTCGGCAGGATCTCGTCGTAGGGGAAGGCGCCCAGTTCGGTGCTCCGCCGCTTGAGGTTCACGTGCGTCGGCCCGCACCACAGCCCGAGGTCGGCGTCGTCGGTCTCGCCCGGCCCGTTCACGCGGCAGCCCATCACGGCGATCGTGACCGCGTGGTCCTGGGCGTAGGCCGTCATCTCCTTGACCTGCTTGGCCAATTCGATGAACGCCTCGTTCTCGACCCGCGAGCAGCTCGGGCAGGAGATGATGTTCAGCGAGGAGAGCCCGTAGTCGACCACGCTCCGCACCCGGCCGGCGGCGATGTCGGCGAGGATGGCGTTGGCCGCGGCGATCTCCTGCGGCTTGTCGGCGTTGGACACGGTGAGCGACACGCGGACGGTGTCGCCGATGCCCCGCGAGATCAGCTGCTCGAAGGCGATCCGCGTCTTGATGATCCCGTCGGGCGGCATACCGGCCTCGGTCACGCCCAGGTGCAGCGGCACGTCGGGCCGCGCCGCCGCGAACCGGCGGTTGACGTCGATCACCTTCCGCGGATCGGAATCCTTGAGCGACACGACGTAGCGGGTGAAGCCGATGGCATCGAGCAGTTCGCAGTGCTCGAGGGCGCTGGCGAGCATCGGGCCGATCGAGTCGTCCTCCGCGAACTGCTCCTTCTTGGCCGGGTCGACGCTGCCACAGTTGACCCCTACCCGCAGGGCGCAGTCGTTCGCCGCCGCCACCTCGGCGATGAACTTCACCTTGTCCTGCCAGGGCTTCGTCGGCTCATGGTGGTAGAGGTGGCCGGGGTTGTAGCGGAGCTTGTCGACGTGGGGGGCGACCTCGACGGCGAGGCGGTAATTTTCCTGGAGGTCGATGGCGAGGTTGGCCTCGGTTCCGGCCCGGATCGCCGGCAGGGCGGCGGCGTCCTTTTTCGAGTCGACGGCGATCCGCACCACGCCTGCCCCCGCGGCATGCAGGGCGTTGGCCTGCTCGAGCGTGGCGGCCACGTCCTGAGTGTGGGTGGCGGTCATGCTCTGCGGGGCGATCGGGTGCCCGGCCCCGATCGTGATCCTGCCGATCCGCACCGCCCGCGTCGGATTTCGCTGCACCTCGACCACGCTCGCTCCTTTCGTCACAGTACTCCTGGAAACGATAGCAGACCGGCGGCCGCCGGCGATACGCCCATGAAGTACGACCCGGTCCTCCATATCGTCCTCCATGAGCCGGAAATCCCGCCCAACGCCGGGAACGTGGGCCGCACGTGCGTGGCCATCGCCGCCAAGATGTGGCTCGTCCGGCCGCTGGGCTTCAAACTCGACGACTATTACCTGCGCCGGGCCGGGCTCGACTATTGGGACGAGCTCGAGTGGGAGGTGGCTGACTCCTGGGCCGACCTGCAGCCGCGGCTCGAGGCCGCCGGAGCCGGCACCCGCTGGCTGTTTTCCGCCCGCGCCACGCGGCCCTACACCGGCGTCTCCTACCGGCGCGGCGACGTGCTCGTGTTCGGCGCCGAGTCCAAGGGCTTGCCCCGCGACCTCACGGCCGCCCACGCCGACACGCTGCTCACGATCCCCTCGCGGCCCCAGGTCCGCAGCCTCAACCTCTCCAACTGCGCCGCCATCGTGGCCTACGAGGCGCTGCGGCAGTGGGGTCCGTGACCGGCCTGCCCCCGGAATACCACCCGGGGCTTCTTGCCCCAACGCCCCGTCAATGCGGTCCGCCGTAGAGCGGCAAGTGACGATAGTAGACCTCGAGCATCCAGGTGCAGAAGCAGGTCGCGTAGAGCCGGCCCGCGATGTGGCCCCACTTGTCGAGCGCGGGATTCCACGAGCCGGCGTCACGGCCGCCCTTCACCTGGCGGGCCGGCAGCTCCTCGCGGAGCTTCGCGTTCCAGCGGTCCCAGGCGGGGCCGCCCATGTGGTGGGCCACCTGCGTCACGTAGTACCAGGCATAGAGATCCTTGTCGTTCTCGAAGTCGAAGATGCTGCCGGCGACGAGCCGCTCGAGCCCCTCCACCAGCCGGGGATCGTCCCGCTTCCAGCCCAGGTATTGCCGGCAGAGCAGCCCTTCGGCCGAGATGGCGGTCGTGACCTGCAAGGGCGGCACGTCGGGAGTTTCGCGGCGGTAGCCGTAGCGTCGCCCCCCATCCACCGCCACGTTGTCAAGAAAGCCCTCGATCGCCTGGAACGTCTTCGCCGGCACCTCGATGCCGGCCATCTCGGCGCTTTTGAGCGCCATCATGAACCAGCCGGTCACCGACATGTCTCCGCTGTCGCCGGGCCCGTACCGCCAGCCGCCGTTCGCCCCCTGCGCCTGGATCGCGTAGCTCACCGCCCGCCGGGCCGGCATCTCGAAAGCCTGTTCCTTCGTCATCCCGTACAGTTCGCACACCGCGATCGTCGCTTGGGCGTGTGAATAGAGGGTGTGGTGGTGGGGAACGGGATTGATGTCAAAGTTGCCCTCCGGGAGCTGCTGGGCCACAAGCGCCTTCCAGCCGCGGGCCACGGCCGCCCGGTGCCGCCCCTGCTGCGGCGTGTTGCCCGCCCCTTGCAGGGCCAGCAGCGCCATCGCCGAGGCTGCCAGCCGATTCTCCTGCGAGCCGACGTCCGTGTACGGCCCTTGCAGACTCCACAAGCCGTCGCGGCCCTGCTGACGGACGAGCCACTCGAGCGCCCGGGCGACGGCCGCCTCGGTGGCGTCGCTGCCGCCGAACTGCTTGACGAGCGCCTGCCGCTGCCCTTCCTCGCGGCCATTGAGCAGCGTGCCGATGACCGGCGCCGACGACTCGCCCACGGCCGCGCCCGGCGCCTCGGCGACCTCGGCCTTTGGCGGCGGTGCGGCGACCGGGTCCTCGACGGGCGGCTTTTCCGTTTTCGCCTCCTCGACCTTCGGTTGTTCGATCGGCTCGGGAGTGGGCGGGATCTCCACGCCCTTCTCCTCCTCTTCGACGATCGACGATGCGAACGAAAGATCGAGCGTGGGCCGCGGCGGCCGCTCGTAGCGGATGTAGGCCAGCGCGAGCGCCAACAGCACGATGACGTGCAGCGACACGCTGACCGTGAGCGGCGGGCTGCGCCGCACGAACTCGTTGAACCGGGCCCGCAGCGACCGCCAGGAGAGCGGATCGGCGTCGTAGGCCGTGTCGATGGCCTCGACGGGCCGCTGGTCGATGCGGACCGGGCCGCTGGGGGCATCGGGCGGAACGGCCACCTGGTCCCATGGCAGTCCGCCGAGCAGCGTCTTGCGGGCCGGTGTGCCGGGCACCGGCGGGGGCGATGCCGGCCATCCGGATGGCAGCGGTGGCGGTTGCGGGTTCATCGGCCAGCCGGCGAAAAGTGACGATTCTGTCGAGCGCAGCGGGCGGCGCTTTCTTTCGCGAACGTCTCCGTCTATTATTCCGAAGTCTTCATCGGCCGCATACGCCGGTGTTGGACGGCCAAAACACCCATGACGCGGGGTGGAGCAGCCCGGTAGCTCGCGAGGCTCATAACCTCGAGGTCGCAGGTTCGAATCCTGCCCCCGCCACTTCACGCCGGCAGGGCCATCCATGGCCCCTGCCGGCTGATTTTTTGCGCGGCCTCCTGCCGCTCGTTCACGCCGGCAGGGCCATCCATGGCCCCTGCCGGCTGATTTTTTGCGCGGCCTCCTGCCGCTCGTTCACGCCGGCAGGGCCATCCATGGCCCCTGCCGGCTGATTTTTTGCGCGGCCTCCTGCCGGGTGCCGGCTGTGACAACTGGCGCGATTCCAAAAGAACCCGCTGCAACCTTAACGGTGGCAGCGGGTTCTGTCTTTTCATGCGGCTCGGTGCGAACCTCTCGACGATCTGCCACGACGGACCGTCGCCTCTGCCCGTGTCCGCGACCGGGGTATGACATTTCCGCTGGAGCCGGTCGCACGATCGGGCCTGGGCGAAAGCCACGATCCGCTGGCCGTCATCCGATCGCTGCCGCAGGCGGGACGACGCTCGTGGTCTTCGAGAGCCTGCACAGGCTCTTCCGCCAGGTGTCGCGTGGGCGGCACCGCGGAGCCGCGGGCGGAGATGACGAACGGGTCGCGGAGCTGCGATGATATCCAGCGGTGGCACGGGCGGAATCTCCACCGTGAGCCGGGCGTCGGCGTGCCACGATCGGGTCGCTGCGGAGTCGTCGCCATGCACATCAGCCCGCTGCCCTTCGTTCTCGCCATCACGGCGTTCTCCATTTCCCCGGTCGCCGTTCGAGCCGCGGAACCGGATTTGGAAGCTGCCTCCGCCAGGTTCAAGAAGCTGTTTGACGAGGGGGATTACCGGTCCGCCATCGACGCGGCCCAGGAAACGGTCAGGATCGCGTTGGACAAATACGGCCCCGACGCCACAGAGACGGCGGCGTGTGCCCACAACCTGGCGGAGGCGCTGGTGCAGCGGGGGTTTCTCGAGGATGCTGAAGCCCTGCTCATGCACGCGTTGTCCGTCAACGAGAGGAAGCTGGGCGGCAGCGCCGCCGCCACGGCCTCCGACCTCAACAGCCTGGGGCACGTCAGCTGGCGGCGAAACAAGCCGCAGGCGGCCGAAGGCTACTACAAGCGTGCTCTGCAGGCCCGCGAGAAGACCCTCGGTGTCGATCATGTGGACACCGCCACCACGCTCGACAATCTTGCGGTGCTGTACGACTCGCAGCAGCGATTCCGCGAGTCTGAGCCTCTGCACGCGCGGGCAATCGCCATTTTCCTCGCCGCGCCCGGCCGCGAAGTGAATGCCGCCACGGCGATCAACAACCTCGCCGACATGCATTCCAGGCGCGGTGAGCAGGCCGCAGCGGAGAAGCTCTATCGGCGGTCCCTCGAGATCCTGGAGAAGAAGCTCGGCGTCGATCATCCGATGACGGCTTTGAGCCTGGGAAACGTCGGTGCCGCCTGCGCGGAGCGGCAAATGTTTCTCGAGGCCGAAACCATGCTCAAGCGAGCGCTGGCCGTGCGCGAGAAACACTTCGGACAGGATCACGAGTACACGATCAACTCGCTCCACAGCCTCGGCAGCCTGTACGCCGACATGGGGCGGTACGAGGCCGCGGAACCGCTGCTCACGCGAGCCGTCGAGGCCGGCGGCCGCGTGTTCGGCCCTGACGATCGCCGCACCCGAATGATGCGGAATCTCCTCCGCGACGTCCGGCGCCACACGCCGGCGTCTACCGAAGCACGACCCGGAAACTGATTTGGCCACCGGGCAAACACCGCCGGCCAGGGGCACCGTGACCATCTCCTCCACGATCTGGCTATCGCCCACGGTCCGGGAAACAGCGGTCATTTGCACGTCGGATGGTAAGGCCCACCTTCACGCTGCCCGGCAGCCTGTCGGTGAACTCAGGCGCCGGCTCCGACGCCGTGGCCATCATCGGCAACATCGGCGGCTCGGTGGCCGCGAACCTCGGTTCGGCGACAGGGACCGGGACGGATGGCAACCTTCTCACCCTCGGCGACACGGGTGCCAAGAACGTCACCAGCAGCGTCGGCGGGGCCGTCTCGGTGGTGGGGGGCGACCAAGGTGATTCCGTGGTGCTCTGGGGCACCGACGTCCGCGGCGGCGTGTCGCTGGCGCTCGGCAACGGCGAAAACTACGCGGAACTTCAAGGCAAGGGAGCCACGATCGGGTCGTTCGGCTACACGGGCGGAACGGGCAACGACGTAGCCCAACTCGCCAACGAGATCACGGTCCGCAACGACGTGAGCGTGTTCACGGGACCGCGGGGCACGGACGGCTTCGGGCTGTCGTACCAGGCAACCGTCAACGGCAGGGTCGTCGTCAACACCGGCGCGGCAGCCGACGGCGACTACACGTTCTTCAGCTTCAGCACCATTCGGCGAAACCTGGCCCTGACCACGGGCGCCGGCGACGACGCGATCCTCGTCGGCGATAGCACGATCGGCGGTGCCGCGACGGTCGCATCGAACGCCGGCAACGACACGCTCATTTTCGGCGGCTCCACGGTGGGCCTCAACACGGTGATCGACGCCGGGGCCGGCAACGACTCAGTGCTTGTCAGCAACTTTACCACGCGCTCCACCCTGTTCGTCTACCTGGGCGCGGGCAACGATGGGCTCACGCTCAGCAACGCTCGCGCCTTCGCCGCCTTCCTCTACGGCGGCACGGGCTCCAACACGTTGACCACCGACGCGGCGACGCGGACAGGCGTCCGTACGCTGAGGTACTATCAGTTTCAGACCGTGAACAAGGACGTCTGACCGGCCCGCCATCCGAGCCATCACCCCGGGCCTCCGCGCCGACGAGCCGCGGGGGCCCGGCTCGCTTTCGGGCGGGCCACAGGCGGGAGAGACGGGCGGAAGGCACCCCCAACCTCCGTACCCATGCCGACCCCGTTCAGCACCCATACCGACCTACCTCGGCGGCCATGCTGAACCGGTACATCTTGAACAGCGGATTTGAGGTTCGGCTTCGCGAACTCAAATCCTGAGAAGGTTCGGCCTCTCAGGGTTATGCCCCTCGGACAGGCTCATACCGGTCGCCGATTTGAAAAGGCGGGCCATCGCGGTTTTCTTGGAAGTGCTTCACTACCCCAAGAAGGAACCTGCGATGACCCACCAGGAAGAAACTGCTGCCTTTGAAGCCGTCGCGGCGATCTTGATCGAGCATGGCCGCCCGGCAGGCAGTCATGCCAGGCGTCAAGCGGCCCCTCCTGGCCGCGCAGCCTGCCACGCCCCTCGAGCCGACCCAGTCTGCCGCCTTGTGCCGCAGCAACACGCAGCGAACCCAACCGCGGCATATCGACGACAGTCCCATATCTTTCGTTGCCGATAGTGAGCCGCGGAGAGCGGGGGCAGAACGGCGAGCCGGTCCTCGGTTCCGTCGCGTTCGATGCAGGGGACGTCATGCTGTACAGCCGCGCAATGAACGTCGGGTTCGCGCACTACCCGAAGACCGCAGGGCACTCCCTCACGCGTTGGTTTCGGGAGGCCTTCCCCGACGCCGAGTTCGTCGAGCGGCATCCACGGTACGAAGTCAATCATCTTCCGGTGCGCGAATCGCTGGAGCGGCTCGGCCTCGTGCCCTCACGGAGCGGCCGGCCCGGGGGTCGCCTGCTCAAGGCCGCCCGTCGGCTCCGTGTGGCCCGGTGGTACGAAGCCGTCAAGGCCCGGTGTCGCAGCGGCAGCCGGCGGTGCAGCACGCGGATCATCGGCGTCGTCCGCGAACCTTTCGAGATGCTCGTCTCGCTCTACGAATACTGGCGGCGGTTCGACTTTCCCGAGGAGCCGACGCGGCGGCTGATCCGCTGCGCGAGAACGGGCACGTTCCGGGAGTTCCTCTCGCTCGCGGTGGTCGAGCGGCAGGTGCCGAACTATTGCGATTTCTTCGACATGGCAGGGCCCGCGGCCGCCTCCACCCGGCTGCTCTCCTTCGACACGCTCGAGGAAGCGCTCGAGGAAGTGTGTCGCGAGTTCGGCCTGGCGCTTCCGGCCGCTGGACTGGGGCAGCTCAATGCGTCGCCGAACCGGCGCCGCGATCTCTCGCCCTACATCGCGGAAGCGGGCTCGCTGCTCGCGGATGTCCACGGTCACTTCCGCTGGTACTACGAGATCGGCAGCCGGCAGATGATCACCGGCCCGCGCCGGGTGTCGCACGTGGCCCCTTCCACCCAACCTTCACGGAACCGAGCCCATAACCGGCCGGTGTCCGCCGGACCATGACCCAGCCCACTGACACCCCTACCGCCCAAATCGAACGCTCCGCCGCCAACAGGCTCCGCGCAACGATGGTTGCACGAAGCGGCGTGCCCGTGGCTCCCACCAAGACCGCCAGGCGCCGCACGGGCAGGTCTGGGACCTGAAGCGGCGGTGAGGGCTACTCGGCAGCGTCGTTCAGCGTGACGCGGAAGAGCTTTCCGTTGCGGAACGCTACCAGGCCGAACTGCGACGAGTTCGCCAGCGACCAGCGCCCGCCGCTGCCGTGATCGGGCAGAGCGCGGCGGTCCGGGACGATGACTTGCGTCTCGCCGGTGGTGCGGTTGGTGCGGAGCCACGCGAACTCCTCCGCGAGATAGACCCAGTCGCCGACCTGTGCCAGTGAGTCCGGTCGCAGCGGCCGACCGATCCGCCACGCATCGGTCGGTTTCTGCGGCGGGACGATCCCGCTGGCGACGTCAACGGTCCGCAGCATCAGCGCCCGCTGCTGCTGGTGCTCCGGCGTGTGTTCGCCGCTGACCCACGACCAGGCGTCGCGGTCGCGCTCGTCCCACGGATACGCCCACACCTTGCGGGCGGCGACATCAACCACGAGCGGCGTGAATCGGTCGCGCAGCACGTAGGCATAGTGGGTCGCGCCGGGTTTTTCCGGCATGCGGACAAGGATGCCCTCCGGCCGGAATCCGAGGGTCGGATCAGGATTGCTGTAGTTGTCAGCGGCCTGCCAGTCGCGGGCTTTGGCAGCTTCCAAGATGACGTCGACCGTGGACCTGCTGCCGTCAAAGCTGACGATCGCGACCCAGGCGCGGTACTCGTTGCCGAAGGTACCCGTCGCCAATACTCGGCCGGGCGAAACCGCGTGGACGAAGAAGCCGTACTGGTTCGCCTCGGGCAGACCGGCGTCCTTGCCGATGGTCGCCAGGTGCTGGCCCTGGTAGTCGAAGATCTCCAGCCCGCGGCCGTACTGGCAGGCGGCCCAGACGTACTTGCCGTCGGCCGTGACATCGCCGATGGCGAGCCCCTCTTCGGCGAGCGTTTCGACGGCCGTCTTGCCGTTGCGGACGAGCAGCAAGCAGCCCTGCGACCACAAAGCATCGAGGCCCGTGTCGAACGCGGCGTAGTCGGTGACGCCGCCCCAGCCCCCCGCGCCTCGCCAGCGGACGTCGGACGTGAGCTGCTCCTGGTTCTTCAGCCGACGCTGCAGCATGAGCTCGATCGGCACGAGCGTGATCTTGGCGGGTTCGATCTCCGGCTTCTTCGGCCGGGGGGCGGGTTGGGCGGCGGCCTGCTGCGGAGGTGCGTTCCTGCGGTTCAGCGCGGACTGCAGCCGCGTGACCTCGTCGTTTAACTGGCCCATGAAGTAGCCGGACTCCTGCGTGTCGTACCCCGCCGACCGGGCTAGCGCCACGATCGCCTGGGCCTCAGCCAGCCGCTCGGCGGTTGGCGTGCGATCGGCGGCGAGCTGCTGGCACAGCCGGGCATATCGGCCGTACACCTGCACGCCTTGACGCGGCGACTTCACGAGCGAATCGACGAATCCGGCGTATTCCTCGGGGGTGAATCGGTAGGAGCGTGACTGATCGTTCTGCCGTTCCTGACCGCAAGCCTTCAGGAAGAAGTTCAACTCGTAAGATGGCGCGACCTTCTCCGGCAGGCGGTTGTTCAGCAAGTCGACGATCAGGTCGAGGTCTTCCTTGGTGCGGTGATTGCCGTCGCAACGAAACAACGCCGCCTCCATCCGAAACCCCGGCGCATTCCCCGCGCCACCCGTTCCCGGCAGCATCCCTCGGGTGGCCGGCGGCAGGGAGACGATGCGGACGAAGACTTCGCGCACGAAATCCTTCTTCAGCCGCTCGCAATCCCCCAGCTTCTCGGCGTCGGCAACCCGCACACCGCAGATGGAGCGGACGGCGTCCCACGCCAGGCCGGTCGCTTCCTCGCGGCTGATCCGCCGGTTGCGGACGAGGAACTCGCAGTGCGACAGCGACCGGCGCCAGTCGGCGATGCACTGCTGAACGACGCCCTCCCGGAACGAATCGCCCGCCTGCATCCTGGCGGCTTTGGGCCACTGCTCGAAAGGCCGGTCGTTGTGACGAGAGTATTCGCGGACGAGCCGGATGCGCTGTTCGTCGGCATCGGGCTTGAGCAGCAACGCCGCCTCGCGCAAGGCTGCCGACCGTGGCCACTGGCCCCACTGCGCGAACGCGTCGGCCTGGGCGACGAGCTGCTTGAACTGCCCCTCGACATCGACCGCCGTTGGCTCGCCGACGGGGCGGGTGAGGGGGAGCAGGTCCTGGGTGAAGACCTGCAGCAGCGCCGGCCCCGCCTCATCGATCGCGACAGCGGGGAGCTCTCGCTCCACGAGCGGCTTGCCGGCATTGTCACGGGCGGTGAGCGTGATGGCGACGGTGAAACCCGCATCACCGCGGGCGGTGCGGTAGGCGGCTTCGACGAAAACAGGCGCGAACACCGCTTTCCCGGCGGCGTTGCTGACTTCACGCTCTTGCGCGATCGATCGTGCCTCATCGATCGCGACCAACGCCATGCCGGGCACGAGCCGGTACTGGGTGCGCAACACCTCGGCGAGGTCGGACTGGAGATAGTTCCGGTCGAATGCCAGGTCGCGGCAGACGAAGTCTGGGACGACGGCGACATGCGTGACGCCGGCGCGGAAGCGGTTGACGGTTCCCGCGGTTTGCTTCGCCAACGTGGTGGCGGCGTCGGGCGTGTTGGCGGGCAGTGTGAAGTCGGCCAGCTTCAGGCCGACGTGCACGTCGCAGACGGCCAGGCGGATCTCTCGATCATTGGCGGTGACCAGTGCCAGGAAGTCCGCCGCCACCAGTCCGCCGATGCGCTCGCGATCGCCATGGCCGCCGAGCATCGCCTGGATGGACTGTTCGTTGACCACCGATTCAAGTTTCTCCCGCTCAACCAGCTCAATCCCGTCGCCCCCCTTGAACTCGGCGGTCATCAGATCGGTCAGGCCGGCCTTCTGGGCCGGTCCATCCCCGATCACGGCCAACCGCACATTCGCCTGGGCGTTGCAGGCGAACAGGGCGACGAATGCCACGATCAGTCGGGGGATCCCCATGAGTTTTGTTCCCCACACGGGCGCAAGGCCAACCAGAAGATAAAGATTGGATGCTCACCGTAGTATCTCGGATGTCAAACGAAGGATAGCCCGGTCCATCGCGGTGCCGCAACGAGTTCCCGGCTGATGACCGCCTCGTGGGCCGTTGGATCGTTCCTCCCGTACGCTCGGCACGCTGACCAGATCGACTTCAGAGCCCCGCGGCTCGCGGGGTTTTCCACGAACCGCTGCCGACGGCGCGGCCGGGAGACAGCCCTCCCGGACCCCGCCGGTTTGACCAGCCGGGGCGGTTGCCTAGGCTTCTGCGGCGTCCCACGACTCGAAACCCGTTGGATTCAGGGAGGAGACGATGCCCACCCCTTCGCGCACCCAGCAGAGCATTCTGATCGATGCCGTGTTTCACACGCGCGAGAAGCATCTCCTCGAGGCGTTTCGCACGCGTCTCGATCAGCTGGAACGACGCCAGCAGCTCGCGCATGTCTCGGGCATCCACGACACGGCGATTTTGGATCGCTTGCTGGAATTGGGCATCACGGCTGAAAGCCTGGCCGCCTTGGGGCTGGTGCCGCTTGTCTGGGTGGCATGGGCCGACGGCGAGGTGGCCGTCAAAGAACGAGAACGAATCGTGGCCATGGCCCAGGCCGCCGGCATCGAGCCGCAAAACGGCCGGTATCCGCTCCTGGAGCATTGGCTGAAGCGGCGTCCCGCACCCGAAATGCTCGCGGCCTGGCGGGACTATATCAGTCAGTTGCGCGAAAGGATGGCCGCCGCAGACTTGGAAACCTTGCGCCGCGAGATAGTGGACCGGGCCGGCGAGGTCGCCCGAGCCAGCGGCGGCATCCTCGGCTTCGGTGAGCGGGTTTCGCCCGCCGAGCAGGCGGTGCTCGCCCAGCTTGAACAGGCCTTCGCGTAGGCGAGTGGATTCTTGCGGCTGGGCGATCGCCCCTGTGGAACGAACACAAGGGCGATCATCACCCGCAGGTTGCTGCCGCCGGAAAATTGCACAGCGGCACACTCTTCGTCGGCTCGGCCAGAATGTCCGCGAGCGTCGATGCGGCAAACGCCTTCTCCATTTCGGCCAAGGCGTTGTCGAGGCGGCGGTGAAGCGGGCAGAGCCGTTTCCCGTGAGCGGCCAACCCGAGCGGGCATGTCGTGATCCGCTGAATCGGATCGACGGCCTGGACGATTTCCAGGATGCGGAGTTTCCGGGGCGGGCGGGCGAGCATGAAGCCACCGCCGGTTCCGCGCCGGCTGACGACGATTTTGCTCCGCACGAGCTGCTGGAGCACCTTCGACAGGTACGCCACGGGAATGTGCGTCACTGCGGCGATCTGCTCGACGGTCCGAGACTGCTCCGGCGCCGTCGCCAGATAGGTAGACGCGCGCAGGGCGTATTCAACGGTTTGCGACAGCATATGACCCCTTCAGGTACTGCTTCCCTGCGCTACGGCTGAGCCCCCTGGCCACCCCAGGCACGCTCCGCCTCTGGTTTCGTGGCCACGAGAATCTCGCGGATGGCGGACCGCTCGGCCGGGGACAGGTGCGGATATTTGCCACCCGTATCTTTCCCCTGCAGCACGGCCCTCATCTTCTCCCAGAACCGCTGCCGCAACTCCTCCGGCAGGGAATCAAACGACTTCGAGTAGATCAGAAAACTGCACGGATGCTGAAATAATCGGCTCTCGAGGTCGAAACTCCGCAGCGATCGCCCCTGACCATCGGTCGGCCCCCGTTTGGAGAACTCCGCGGCAAACGTCGTCGAGCCCTCGATGGGTGCCTGAAAGGCCGGTGCCGCGGAAAAGAGGAAGCAGTCGACGAGCGACGTCGCCGCGGCATCGAGGATCGTATTCGTGCTCGGCCAGCGGTGATCCGCAGACTGCCCCAGTTCCCGATTGAGCGCGGCTTCCCGATGGATCGCCATTCGCGCGTCGAACGAGACCTTCGCAAGGAGGGTGTGGGCTGCGGTCTGGTGGGCCAGCACGCTGAGCGCCACGAGGTCGCTGTGCGGCGCCGGATAGCCGGAGGCGTCGAAACGAGACGTCACGTCAACCTGGTTCAAGCCCGTCGTGTCGCGTTCGCCCTCCGCTCCGGGCCTGTGCCGGTAGGTGATGTTTCCCAGGTGCGTGGTGTCACCGTGTCGGCCCGACACATACCAGCCGCCCCAGCGCTCGGCCAGCGGCGTGGTGTCGTCGACCTGATGCGATCCGGCCGAGAAGATCGGCTGTCCGGTGTGATCGACATAGACCGACCGCACGATGTGGCCGGGCACGCCGCGGGTCCGCGCTCCTCCATGACAGATGAGGCAGCTATTCGTTTGTCGCATGAACGTGGGCCGCTCGCGGTTCCGCTGATCGAGCGTGTAGAAAACCGTGCCCAGTTGCGGGTCTGCAACCGATAGCTCGAGCACGTCAGCCCCACGGACGAAGCCGACGTACACTTCGTCGTTGAAATAGATGGCCCGCGGATTTCTCGGGCTGATGTGCCGCTGCTGCATGCTTGTCTTCGAGAAGACGAGCGTTTGACTCGAGATGGGAACATGCAGCAGATCGAGCACGCTGCGGAGGTAGCCCAGCGACTTGTCGAAAACCAGCCGCGCGTCCCCGCGGGCGAGCCGGTCGTTGAGCTCCGCGATCGGATTTGCCGGCTGGCTTTCGCTGTAGGAAATCGGCGGCTGTTCGAACTCGTCGCCGGCTGCAAGCGACGCGGCGCTCAGCGCGACCCACACGACAGCCAACCGCACCCAGCAGGCCGGCGGCTGGGGCCGCGTGTCCGGTGTTCGCACCGCGCCTGCACGTCGATTCGAGTTCACCCGGACTCCTCCCGACCTATTCCGGATATTGACGTCCACTTCGCCACTGACTATCGTCGAACCGCAACCGGACGTCAAGGTCCGGTTCTGTTCGAAATCGTACCGCATCTGTCGCGTGACCTGATGCGGGACGACTTCCCTGTCATGAAAGGCGGAAACCATGACGATTGCCCACATCGACGAGACGCGGCTGGAGAGCGACACCGGCTACCGGTTCGGCTACCTCGCTGCATTCATGGGGTTTGGCAAGGACGACATCGACGCGATCCATGCGGCGGCCCCTCACCTCGGGCCGCTTGTTCCAGCCCTGGTCGATGCCGTGTACGACAAACTCTTCTCGTACGACGCGACGAAGCGTCACTTCGTGCCGCGGCAGAGCGGTTACGACGGGCCGATCCCCGAGGGTATCGACGCGGTCACGCTCGACCACCCCATGATCGCATTCCGGAAGCAGCATCTGGGCCGGTACCTGACGCGGCTCGTCACCGGTGCGTATGACGCCAAGATGGTGGACTACCTCGACATGGTCGGAAAGATCCACACACCGGAGGCGGGCAGCGCCGAACTGGACGTGCCGCTCGTGCAGATGAACGCGCTGATGGGCTTCGTGGCGACCGCCGTGACGCAGACCATCCTGTCATTTGGCCTGGATCGGCAGACGGAGTCACGACTGCTGCTCGCGTTCGGCAAGCTGCTCTGGATTCAGAACGACCTCATTTCCCGCCACTATCAGTCAGTGGCCTAGGGCATTCGGCGAGGCAGGCGGCAGGGATCGCCTTGCCGCCTGCCCAAACCTTATATAGTGATGCAGGCGCCGAGCGGCCGACGCTCTCGGCCACGTCCCGCACGCTCCCTGGAGGCACCCCGATGCGGCTTCACCACCCGGGCTTGTTCCTGTCCCTGCTGCTCCTCGGCGAAGGCTTGGCCGGCGAGCCCTTTCGCGGCGGTCCCCGCCGCATCCCCGGCGTCATCGAAGCCGAGGACTTCGACGCCGGAGACGCCGGCGTGGCCTACCACGACCTGACCGAGAAGAACCATGGCGCCGACTACCGCGGCCCGACGCAGGTCGACATCGAGCGGCGGCCCGACGCCTCCAACGGCCACGGCATCGGGTGGGCGCGGGCCGGAGAATGGCTCACCTACACGGTGGAAGCCGCCGACCCCGGGCCCTACACGCTGGAGATTTCGGTCGCATCGGCCAAGGTTGGGGGCCGGTTCCACATCGAGTTCGACGGCAAGGACGCGACCGGCCCGATCCAGGTGCCCGACACAGGCGCGTGGACAAAACTGCAGACCATCCGCATTCACGGCGTGCGGGTGCCCGCCGGCAAGACCGTCATGAAGCTGGTGCTGGATGCCGCCGGCACGTCGGGCTACGTCGGCGACATCGACTGCATGACGTTTCGCCGGCCGCAGGATCCCGCAACGCCGCCACCGCAGAAGCCATGAACGTCCGCGTGTCCCTGCTCATGGCCTGCGCGGCGATGGCGGCCGCCGGCATGGCATCAGCCACCGCGGCGGAACTGCCGCCGCTCGCGCGGGCCGCGGCAGGCGTGTGGAAGGTCGATCTCGATGGCGACGGCCACGACGACCTGGTCGTCTCGCATGAGCAGGGTTACGGCGTCTACCTGTTCGTGCCGCCCGATCGGGTGCGGGTGAGCATGGGATGGACGGCAGGCTGGACGCGGGTGATGCGGGAGGGCAAACCGGGCGACGAGCACGCACTGCCGCTGCTCACCGGTCCGGGGGTGACGTTCGCCGACGACGTGATGCAGGCCGGCGGCGTGCGGCTGACATACGAGGAGCTGCTGCGGGTGCCCGGCCCGCGGCCACGCAGCCCGCAGGAATCCCTCCGCGCCATGCGGCTGCCGCACGGATTCACCGCGACGCTCGTGGCGGCGGAGCCGCTGGTGATGGACCCGGTGTTCATCGACTGGGACGAACGCGGTCGGATGTGGGTCGCGGAGATGGGCGATTACCCGTTCGCCGAGGGAGAAGCCACGTCCGACGGCAAGGTGACCTGGCGGGACGGCATCCCCGGCGAAGGCGCCGGCCGGGGGCTTCAGGCCGGCCGCGTGCGGCTCCTCGAAGACGCCGATGGCGACGGCCGGTACGAGAAGAGCACGCTCTTCCTCGACGGACTCAGGCATGTCACCGGCCTGGCCTGCTGGAAGGGGGGCGTGTTCGTGGCGAGCGTCCCCGACATCTTTCACGCCCGCGACGACGACGGCGACGGCCGCTGCGAC
>Ga0315900_10002042_pt1 | contig 31669 bp, 48 predicted proteins | sample LakEriMetagenome_FD_203521 | JGI IMG/M metagenome (GOLD analysis project Ga0315900, IMG submission 203521) | Freshwater fungal communities from buoy surface, Lake Erie, Ohio, United States - Buoy 12 MA114 | ecosystem: Environmental > Aquatic > Freshwater > Lake > Lake biofilm | place: USA: Lake...
CCTTGTTTGTTGTGTCACACCTAAAAAGGCCTGATGGCAAAGGCCACGAGGAAGGCGCCGCCACCAGCTTGTCACAATTGCGTGGCTCTGGTAGCATTGGACAATTGGCAGATATGGTGTTAGGCCTCGAACGTGCTGCTCAACATGAAGACCCTATTGAAAGGAATACTACTAGAGTGCGAGTCATAAAGAATCGTTACAGTGGCGAGACTGGTAAGGCCTGTGCTGTGCTCTATGACAAATACACTGGCCGCATGACCGAGATAAATGAGGCTTCACTATGACTGACCTACGCAAAGCAGCAGAGGCGGTGTTGGAAGCGTGGGGCTGGGATATTTCTGAGCCACGAAGAAAAATGTTTAGAGAAAGAATGGAAGCACTACGCCAAGCACTAGCGCAACCGGAGTCCTACAAATGGGAACCAGCAATAGTCCATAACTACAACCCTGACGGCACATTGCAAAGCATCAAAGTCAAACTGACACCGCAAAGCGACTGGTTAGACTACGAGCCATTGAAGCGTGAATGGGTCGGGCTGACTGATGATGAAGTCTGGGAATTAGTTGATCAAAGCCTCAGTAAAAAATGGGGCTTTCTTGATGAACAGGCTTTTGCCAAAGCCATCGAAGCCAAACTAAAGGAGAAGAACACATGACGCTGGAAGATATTGAAAAATATATTGCTCAATACGACAACAGACTTACCCCTACGTTATGTTTAGCCATTGCACAGGAAGCGGCAAGAAGAGAGCGTGAAGCAATAGCAATAGAAGTTTTACAGGGGACTAAAATGCCTATGCAAAAAGATGTCCTTAAAATTGTACAAACAGAGCGTGACAGGCTATCAGTTGCTATTTGGCAAGGAGGGATTAAATGAACAGAGATAGCCTTATCAAATTTGCTAAAGAAGCTGATCGTGAATGGGACTGCGACAGAAATATGGTCGAGTGGTTAGAGTGTTTTGCTAGACTACTTGTTGATGAATACGGACGAATTTGCATAGATCCAACAGACCTTTATCATTTTGCTGGTTGGCTAACAGCCAGAAATGGTGTGATGCAAGTTGGAAGAAGTTGCGACGCATCGCCAGTAGCTTCAGCTACTAAAGAATATATTGAAACATATCCAGAGTATTTTAAAAATCGGGAATGGATTAGTCTTACTGAAGCAGACATCTATGAATTGATGGAGAACGAGGATGAATTTGACTTTGCCCGAGCCATCGAAGCCAAACTAAAGGAGAAGAACACATGACTGCAACAATTTTGGGTATACTAGCATTTGTGTCATCAATACTGAAAGGCCTGAAATGATAGAGAACTGGTCATCAGCAAAGGTCAATGCTTATCTTGAAGACAAAGATAAAGAGATTGACCAGCTACACGAAGAGATTAGGATTTTGACAGAGCAGCGTGACGATGAAGAGGCACGAGTCAAGATCTATGTAAAGTTTCTGTGGTCGCTGCTACACCCTGAAGAACTGGGGTGGGCAGTGTCTCAGGAAGTAAGAAAGTTGGCTAAAGAAACCTTAATCAAAACAGGAGAGTTTTATGAAACAGTCGGAACTGAAACTAAAATTGGATAACTACATCGGCTTTGATGATGATGGCTACCTGGAGTGCTCGGTATTTCTAGGCAACGGCGATGACCCAATCATCAATGAAAAGTTTTCGATGAAAGACATCGTCAAAGAGTTTATTGATGTTCGATCAAGCAAGTTGGGCTTTGATAAGATGTATGACCAGCAGCGTGATATGGTCATCAAGACCTTAGAAAAGTCTATTGAGGCTCTCAAGAAAGCTGCATGAGCGCTTGGTTGATTATCGTCACAGGCATGATATACGCCTACATTGCTGTGGAGCAAGGCATCAAAGGCAACACAGCAATGTTGGTCGTATACGGTGGCTATGCCTTTTCTAACATCGGTCTTTACTTAATGGCGACAAAATGACTATCATACCGTTTCTGTGGTTAATGCTGGCTACGATACTGTTTGCACTGTGGAGGTCCTATGGTGAAGGTTAGTGGTGTCCCCTATGAAGTAACACTATCGCCTTGGAATCCTTTAGACTACATTAAAACAAAGGAGCAGCTTGATGAATATGTTTCTGCCTACACTGCAGAACTTGAGCGTGAAAATGCTATGATGAGAGCACGGATGGACAGACTAGAGAATGAACTTAGAATCTCAGACGAGTTAGTTAATTGCCTGAACATCGAAGTTATAAATCTGAGGATGAAAAATGACCCCAATTAGTGTATCATCAGCGATGAACAAGAATGGTGTATTGACACTGTACATACTTATGGACGATGGAACAATTCTGAAAAAGGCAGAAGATGAAACAAGATGGCAGCAGATCGATGCTATTCCTGGACATAGAGACGAACAGCAAAGCCAGCCAAATTTGGTTAGCAGTGACAAAGGACGCAAGAAGCGGGGAAGTTAGATGTCATCACAAGGCAGACACTTTATTAAAAATGTTAGAGGCCAAGCCGTTGTTAGTGGCACACAACGGAATAGGATTCGATTACCCAGTATTGAACAGGCTATGGAATACGAAGATAGTTCCATCGATGTGCATAGATACCCTGGTCATGTCAAGACTGATGAACCCAAACCGAGAAGGAGGCCACAGTCTAAAAGAGTGGGCTACGAAGTTAGGAACAAAAAAGATTGATTACAGCCGTGTGTGGCACCGGATCAATAAAAAGCCTTATGACAAAAACAGTTCTGAGGCGTTTGATAATCCGCACATGGCGCTGCTTGAGAAATACTGCCGCAGAGACACAGATGTACTGGAGAAGGTTTACTATAAACTTTTAGAGGAACAGAAACAATATGACTTCTCAAAAGACTCAGTCGAACTTGAACACCAAGTCGCAGTCATCATCGCAAAGCAAGAGCGAAACGGCTTTAAATTCGATATGCCTAACGCTATGGTCCTATTGGCAAGCCTTAAAGATAAAATGGCTTCAATTGAGGCATCCTTACATAGCATCTTTCCGCCAATCGTTACCGAGCGAATTAGTACAAAAACAGGAAAGAGACTTAAAGACGATGTCGAAATCTTTAACCCCGGCTCACGGCAACAAATCGCAAAAAGGCTCATCGAAAAAGGCTGGTCCCCGAAAAAGCACACAGAAAAAGGCCAAGTGATAGTTGATGAATCCACTCTTGCAGGCGTTGATATTCCAGAAGCCAAGGCAATCGCAGAGTATTTACTCATACAGAAACGGGTGGCTCAGATTGAGTCATGGATTGATGCTACGGCAGAGGACGGACGGATTCACGGTAAGGTCATCACCAACGGAGCAGTCACAGGCAGAATGACACACAGTAGCCCAAATATGGCTCAGGTGCCTTCGGTAGGATCAGAGTATGGTGCAGAGTGTCGTAGTCTCTTCACCGTACCACGAGGCTATAAACTCGTTGGCTGTGACGCTGCATCGTTAGAACTTAGGATGTTAGCCCATTACATGAAGGATAAAGAATATGCTAGAGAAATCGTTGAAGGTGACGTCCACACCAAAAACCAAACTGCAGCGGGTCTTCAAACACGAGCGCAAGCGAAGACATTCATCTACGCTTTACTATACGGGGCAGGACCTGCCAAGATCGGGAAAATTGTTGGTGGTTCGGCAACGCACGGCCAGAAACTCATCGATACTTTTCTTCGGAACACGCCGTCTTTGCAACGCCTTCGCAAAACGGTTGACAAGCTATCGCTACAGGGGACTTTACCAGGTCTTGACGGTAGGAAACTACACATTCGCTCCGCACACGCAGCACTTAACACGCTACTACAGGGCGCTGGTGCGATAGTGATGAAGAAGGCACTGGTCTTGCTTGATACTGAACTTAGACGGTACAAGTTAGATGCTCGTTTCGTAGTTAATGTGCATGATGAGTTCCAGCTAGAGGTAAAGGAAGAACACGCACAAAAAGTAGGGGAATTAGCAGTTGACAGTATCCGCAAAGCTGGTGTAGCATTGCAGATGAGGTGTCCATTGGACGGTGAATACAAGATTGGAGATAATTGGTGTCAGACGCATTAGACGAATTACCAGAGCCGGACACAGCAATTCTTATTGCCGTTGTGGACAAAGAGGTTCATGTGGCGTATTCTAAGAACCTGGAAAGTAAATTTGATGATTTGCTTGACATTTTAGATACTGCTGCTATGATGGTGGCTGAAGAGCAAAAGAAGAAGTTAGACCCTAGTATCAAAATTCATTGACCTAAAAGGAGAATCAGATGAATGATGTAGCAAAACCAGTGAAGGTTAAAGCCACAGTCATGTGGTGCTTTCACAATAAAATCAATTCAATGGCTAAAAGATACACAATTGATTTATGTAATCTTTCGCCGAACGCTGTAAAAGCGATTGAATCTTTGGGACTTAGTGTTAGTAAGCGCGAAGATAAGCCAGAGAAAGGCTTCTTCATTACTTGTAAGAGCACAATCCCATTTGAAATATTCGATTCCAGTGGCAATGATTTAAAAGATGTTGCCATTGGTAACGGATCTACGGCTACGGCTGTAGTTGGTCTTTATGAGTGGAAATATGAACGTAAAGTTGGACTATCTCCCTCATTAAAGAAGTGTATCATAGATAGTTTGGTGACCTACGATGCGAATAATGCAGAAGAGGTTGATGAAGAAGAAGCGCTGTAAACATAACCGAAAGGATAATTATGTACGTTATTAAGTTTAATGGTCGTAAAGTATCACTGAAGGCATTCTCGGGACTGACTAAGTATGAGCAGGCTCGTAATGCACTGCGTAAATATCTGCGAAGCAAAGGACTGAGCCGTATCCACGGACAACTCGGTTACTCCATCTCGCGGGTATAATCAATGATCGCACTTGTTGATGGCGACATTATCGCTTATACAATCGCTGCTGGATGCGAGGACTATGACGATAAGACTGCTATCAGCAAGTGCTCTGAATACCTTGAAGACCTCGTATACATTCATGCTGGTTGTGACGATGCTGATGGCTGGCTCACAGGTTATCAGAATTTTCGTACAACAGTAGCCAAGACACAGCCTTACAAAGGCACCAGAACACAAGAAAAGCCTAAGCACTTAGAGTTACTTAGGACATACCTAAATACCGCCTGGAAGTTTGGAATAGAACAGTATCAAGAAGCTGATGATGCCATCGGCATTGCTGCTTATTCGCTGGACCCTGAAGAGTATGTTATCTGCACCACCGACAAAGATTTGAATATGATTCGCGGATGGCATTACAACTTCAGAAAGAATGAAAAGTTTTGGGTTGATGAAGACGACACACTGTACACCTTTTATATGCAAGTGCTGACTGGTGATCGTGTTGATAATGTGCCTGGCCTGAAAGGCATTGGGCCTAAGAAGGCAGAAAAGATTTTAAAAGGCTGTAAAACTGAAGATGAGTTGTATGCCGCTGTACTTAAAGCATACGATAATGATGAAACTTACTTAGAAGAGCAGGCAACTTTGCTATGGATACGAAGAAAACCAAATCAGGTCTGGAAAAAGCCCCGATAGTTTATGTTGAATGGGTTGATGCCGTAGCCGATGCAGGATGGCAAGAAGGCGTCAAGACAGAGATACATCGGTGCTTTAGCATCGGTTGGATTGTGTCAGAGTCAGACGATGCCATCTGTGTTGCTAACACAGTCAGCATGGACTCCAGCAACTCCAGAATGCACATACCGAAGTCGTGGATTAAAACTAGGAAGGAAATCGACATTGAAGCCATCATCAGCGAAAGCAAAGGGAAGAGTTCTACAGCAGGTAGTAAGAGACCTTATAATCGCAAAGTTCGCTCTGGAGCCTGATGATGTTCGTTCAGTTAGCATGGGCGTGTCGGGGGAAGACCTGCTTCTTAGTCCAGCAGCCAGACGGAAGCTACCAATCAGTGTGGAATGCAAGTCCAGAGCAAGCATCTCAGTATATGGACATTATCAACAAGCGAAGGACAACTGTAGAGGATACGAGCCAGTGCTCGTCATCAAGCAAAACAGAGATAAGCCCTTGGTTGTGGTAGACTGTGATTATTTTTTTGAACTGTTAAGGAGAGTAAGCAATGACAACGTATAGATTCATCTACGAAGGCCAAGAGTTTGATGACAGGTTTGACAGTCCGTTTCCGTCCGAGACAGTGATTGAGGCACGGCATGACTTTGGTCCTGACCAGCCTTGGCATCCGATTCTGTGGCAGTTCTGCCGCTTCCTTGAGCACGTTGGCTTTGAAGGTGTACGCCAGAAAGTTAAGATTGATGGCGACCTCAATGAGTGTTTATTCCAGCGTTACTTTGAAGAGAAGCGGTACACTGAAGAAGATATTAAGGACTACTACGATGCGCTGAATGAGGATGCCGAATGAAACTACTGATGCTAGACATCGAAACAAGCCCCAACACTGCACACATTTGGGGCCTTCGTGACCAGTACATCAGTCCTGAGCACTTGCTAGAGTCTTCCTATGTCCTGTGTTGGGCAGCGAAGTGGTACGGCAAGAAAGAAGTCATGTTCGATTCTGTGTTCAAGACTAAAGAACCAAAGAATATGCTTCAGCGGATTCACGACCTAATCTCTGAGGCTGATGCTGTGTGTCACTACAATGGCACACGCTTTGACATTCCAGTGCTCAACAAAGAGTTCCTATTGCATTATCTGGCACCGCCTGCTCCTTATAAGCAGATTGACTTGCTAAAAGTAGTTCGCAAAGAGTTCCGTTTTGCAAGCAATAAGCTGGACCACATTGCACAGAGGCTTGGACTAGGTCAGAAGACTTCACATGAAGGCTACCAACTCTGGGTCAAGTGCATGAACAAAGACCCTGCTGCATGGAAAGTAATGGAGAAATACAACAAGCAGGATGTTCTGCTGCTGGAGAAAGTATATGATCGTCTGCTACCTTGGATTAAGTCTCACCCTAATCATAACCTCTTCAACGGTCACGGTTGTCCCAACTGTGGAAGCGGGAGACTGCAGAAGCGTGGATTTACCTACACCACCACCGGAACTTTCCAAAGATTCCAGTGTACGGATTGTGGTTCCTGGTCCAAATCCTCCAAAGCAATAAAGGAACACGCTAATGTCACAGCAGCATAAAACACTTGGCGACTACATCGCAACAAAGCAGATTGGCGGTGACCACTACAAGACTGGCATTCAGCCTTGGGATGTGTTCCTAGACTGGCAACTAGACCCATGGTTGTGTAACGTCATCAAGTATGTACAGCGGCACCATCGCAAGAATGGCAAAGAGGACCTGGAGAAGGCACTGCACTATTTAGAGTTTGCATTACAGAATTACGATAAGATTAAACAGACTTACTATGATAAACCATGAGCGACAACTACAACAGGCATTCGCGCTGCTAAAGGAAGGTAAGGACTGGCAGCAAGGATTTAACCTGTTTGAAAGCAGAGAAGTACAGAAACTACCATTTGAGTTAGGCGTAAAGACTCCACTGTCACGAGCACCACTGTGGAGGCCTGGAATGGACGTAGGTGGACGACATATTGTACTGTTGCCAGAGCAAGGCATCGGCGATACAATCATGTTTGCTAGGTTTATAGACCTATTAAAACAGTTACCAATCGCTTCTGTATCGATGTCAGTGTCTAGGAATATAGCACCGCTATTAGGCTCTCTTGGCCTTACTAATGTTATGCACGGGGAGTGTAATGTACCAGCAATGAAGGTAAAGATAATGTCGCTACCAACATTGCTACTACAATACAACTCATTTCCACACCTAAGTAAACCAAAGAAGGTTCACGGCAGCAAAGGTTACTTCAATGTTGGCGATGTAGAAAAGACGGACAAGATAGGATTTTGTTGGTACACTGAGAATACATCGTGGAACGCAGTCGCTAAGAAGATTCCAATAGACTTAGCAAAAGAATTCTACGATAAGTTGAGCAAAAAAAGATCTGTGGTATCATTGCAGATGCAGCAGGACTTCATGCCTCGCTATCTGGACTCTGATAGCTGGCTTGACACTGCAAAGAAGGTAAAGGCCTTAGATGCAATCGTGACTGTAGACACGGCAGTTGCACACTTGGCTGGAGCACTGGGGGTAAGAACTATAAACCTTATTGGGGAGGAAAGATATGCAGGATGGTTTTATTATCCGGTTAAGTCTGCTAAAACTCCGTGGTATGATTCTATGGAACTTATTTGGTATGAACCTTACACTAACTGGAAGGCAGGGCTAGATGAAGCACTGAAGAAACTATGTCGCTAACACTAAGAGATATTATGGAACGCATGAGCAAGCTGGACGAGATAACTTTATTAGAAGTCCTAAATATCTCATCTGAGGAATTGGTTGAGAGATTTGCTGATAAGATTGAAGATAAGTTTGATGAACTGGAGATAGACCTAGATGACTAAAATGAATAACTATTCTGAATTTATTGCAAAGAGTCGATACAGTCGGTTCTTGCCTGATATGAATCGCCGTGAGCATTGGCACGAGTCAGTGAATCGCTACATGGTGTTTATGTATAAGCACCTGCAGGACAAACACAATTACAAGATGACTGATGAGTTGTACAAAGAACTCAAAGACGCAATCATCAATCTAGAAGTAATGCCATCAATGCGGTCTATTATGACTGCAGGTAAGGCACTTGATCGTGATAACACCGCCGGATACAATTGTTCATACCTGCCTGTCGATGACCCCAAGGCCTTTGATGAGGCCATGTATATCCTTCTCTGTGGCACAGGCGTAGGCTTTTCTGTGGAGCATAAATATGTCAATGAATTACCTGAAGTCCCTGACCAGTTGTTTGATTCTGAGACTGTTATTTCGGTTGCAGACTCTAAAGAAGGATGGGCTAAGGCTCTCCGACAACTCATCGCTTTACTATATTCTGGGGAAGTGGCAAGGTATGACCTATCCAAAATTAGACCTGCTGGAGCCAGACTCAAAACTTTTGGAGGACGTGCCTCTGGTCCAGGGCCTTTGGACGAACTTTTTAAATTCACTGTTGCCAAGTTTAGAGCAGCCGCTGGTAGAAAACTTACATCAATCGAATGTCATGATATTCTCTGCAAAATCGGGGAGGTTGTTGTTGTGGGTGGGGTACGAAGATCAGCAATGATTTCATTGTCTGACCTTGAAGATGACCGAATGAGGGGAGCAAAAAGTGGAGATTGGTGGACACACAATGGACAAAGAGCACTCGCTAACAACTCAGCAGCTTACATTACTAAACCAGATATTGGACAGTTTCTTTCTGAATGGACAAGCCTTTATAACAGTCACTCTGGAGAGCGTGGTATCTTCTCACGAGCCGCAAGTAAAAGTCAGGCTAAGAAAAACGGGAGGCGTGATGGAGATTATGACTTCGGAACTAATCCCTGTTCAGAAATCATACTTCGACCATACCAATTCTGTAACCTCACAGAGGTGGTGGTCAGAGCAGAGGACACTGTAGAGACACTAGCTAGGAAAGTACGCATAGCAACGATCCTGGGCACATTCCAGTCTACATTGACACACTTCCCTTACCTGCGTAAGATATGGAATAAGAACACGGAAGAGGAACGCCTCTTAGGAGTGTCGTTGACTGGTATTTTAGATAATCACTGGATGGGAGAAGTCTGTGACAGCACTGCGAAGAATCTTGAACAGTTACGCGAAGTCGCCGTTAGCACCAATCTGGACTTTGCAACAAATCTGGGAATCCCTCAGTCTGCTGCTATTACTTGTGTCAAACCTAGTGGCACTGTTAGCCAACTTGTTGATTCTGCCTCTGGTATTCATGCTCGACATAGTCGTTATTACATACGAAGGGTTCGTGGCGATAAAAAGGACCCTCTTTCGACTTTTCTAGTTGAGCAAGGTGTTCCTGCCGAAGATTGTGTAATGCGACCAGACAGCACAGTAGTCTTTTCCTTTCCGATGAAGGCTCCTGAAGGAGCAAGACTGCGTGACGATCTAACAGCATTAGAGCACCTCGACCTATGGTTGATGTATCAGCGTCACTGGTGTGAGCACAAACCGTCTGTGACTATCTCTGTTAAGGAAGATGAATGGATGGATGTTGGCGCATGGGTGTGGAGGAACTTCGATGAAATCTCTGGTATATCGTTCCTGCCTTGGGACGGTGGTAGTTACCGCCAAGCGCCTTATGAAGAGTGTTCCGAAGAAGCATACAATGAACTCTTAGCAAAGATGCCTAAAGATATTTACTGGGACGGTCTTGTTGAGAAGGATGATAATGTCGAAGGCGCTCAGACATTGGCCTGCGTTTCTGGGCATTGCGAAATATGATTATAAACTTCTATCTTATTTCTGGTATGATGGTTGGTGCAGAATTCGTAAACTTAGACGATGACGAAGACTTTAACAAAGGCATAGTCATCGATTTGTTTGTGTTACGAATAATGTTTCTTTGGTAAAGAGTCTAGGTGGCGGTACTTTAGGGCCTCTTCGGAGGCTCTTTTTTTTATCTAAGATACAAAGACATCTCATCCTTACGGCGTTTTACAAGGCCAGGCAGTTCTTTACCGCCAGCCTTGGTCCACTGCATGAAGGCTTCCGCAGCGCCATCAAAGTCACCACGGTTGTGCTTCATGCGGATGCTAGAGCGTTGGAGATTGCCGAGGCCAACATTGAAAGAGAAGGATACGAGGCTGTCAAACCTAGACTGAGTAAGATCAGCAGGACACAGTCGTAATACGCCTCGCTCAAACGTAGCCAAGTCTGCGGCAAGAATGGCATCAACCTCTGTTGTAGTAAGCTGTCTGTCCCAGCCATCAGGGATTGGTAGTGTTTTTCGTTCATCAAAAGGCACCTTTATATGGTTAGGGTCTATGACATGGCCTACGCCAACTGTCCACAGCAGCGCAGGACAGCGATATGGCTTGACACGAACACCCTCATGGTGCTTAATCATGTCAATACATTCGGCAGATACCTTCATTTCTTAAACGATTGTGTACCAAACCAGAAGGCAATCACTGATGAAAAGATAATAGCACTGTCCTCATCCCACAGGATAGCCATTGCTTGGTCAAAAGGCACACCAGTCTTCCATGCGTAGAAGAAGCCAAAGATGTTCACAAAGAGCAACATTACGAACATACCATAGGTAATCAGAGGCCTTACTGAAGCACGAAGATTGATAACCCACTGTGATGCACCTTTGCCAATCTCAATATCGTGTGCATAGAGTGCCTGTCGTTCCTGCACCGCTGTCTGCATCGCTACCTGATCTGTGCGTATCTCTTCTATGCGAGTCTGTGCTAAGAAGCCTTTCTCGGCCATAGCCAGTTCACGGTCTGTCTGCATCTTGGCTAGGTCTAACTCATGCTTCTTATCTGACCTGTCTTGAAAGAAGTCTAGGAACTTGGGCAGGCCTCCCATAAGGAAGGAGATTAGCGTAGATATTAAAGTAATCATTACATAACTCCAGTCATATTAAAGTAATCATTACATAACTCCAGTCAATTTAAAGATTCCATACACAACAGCACTAGCAACTAAAATCATTCCCCACTCTCGTCTAGTCTGCATACGCTTACGATAAAACTCATCATTAAGTTCTAAATGTTGTTTTCGTAGTTGTGTAATTAAGGACTTGACTTCTGACACTGCTGGCTTTCCAAACTCCACTTCAATCTGCTTATACATCTCCATCTCTGCATCTCTGATTTGCCTAATGATTTTGTACTCTTCATAGGCAGACATGAACATCATGTCACCACGGCGTTCAATTTGCTGTTGTTTGCGCTTCCAGGCAATCCTAGCCTTTGCTTCCTCGTCTAGGAAGGTATTGACTTCTTTGGCGGTTTCGTTGATCTCTCTGCCAACTTTTACCGCTTCTTTGATGCCTCCTAGCGCAGCACGGACTGATGCTGCTGGATCAGACATTTTATTGTCCTAGTTGTAAGTCTGCTGGTAATTCAATAGGTGTTTGTAGCCCAGTTTGTCTTTGTTCCTCGGCTCTTTGTTGTCCCATTTCTGCAGCAGAACCTACAACACCAGCGCGATACATATTCACACCAGACCTTACTAAAACATTATACAAACCAGATTTAGCAATTTCTTTTGCTTTGTCTGATGCAGCCTGTGAGTTTATAATCTGGATATTCTTTGCAGCCTCTTGTGCTAACTCTGGATTTTTAAACACTTCTAAAAAAGCATTGTCTTTGGATTCAATGCCTTTCTGTTGTGTAAACCTAGAAAACAAAATAGACGCTTTATATCCAAAGGATGAAATACGGTCACGCAGTAAAGAACCAACGCCAGGACCAGATGTTCCAATTGCTCTTTCTAATATGTCACCTTCAAGAACACGAGCAGGCGGATTTACAGGAAAAGAACGGCCAAGTATTTGTCCGGCCTCTGTTAGTTTTTCTACAGTAGAAAAGTTATCACCAAAAGCACGTTCAAAAGCCTTTCTATTTTTATTTAGAAAGTCAACAGGATCTTGAGCATCTAATGCTTTATTTAACATTATTCCTTGCAAGCCTTTTAATGCTCTGCCTGTTGGGTCTGCTTTAGAAGCACCAATTAACTGTGATAATTTACTTAAATCTTGGAACGCACCAGACTCTCCTGTTTTAAATACTTGGTCTAGGTCTTGTTTCTTTGCTATTGCTTTTAGTGCGGAGTCTTCTAATGCCTGCATCCCACTGACCGCCGCTTGTCTCTGTGCAATAAATGTTTCCATATTCTTTTCTGCATTAGAAAGAAAACCTTGCAATGATGGAACTTTTGCAATAACTTCCTCATTTTTACGCACAAAAGAACGCAATGCGTCTTGATTTAGTACACCATCAGGAGTCAAAGAGTTAGGCTGTGATAAAAACTTAGTTATTAAACCATTTGATAGAAACTGCTCTGTGTCCGAATTTTGACCAAAGATACGATAGAAATCATCAACATTGCTTGGTTTTACAAGTTGATTTATAATATCTTCATCTTTTACTCTTTCTCCCATCCTTGTTTTAGCGCCTACAATACCACCAAGACCTTTACGAAATACTTCCCTGTATTGATCGTCATAAGCAGCATTTAGTGCTTTGTATTTATTTTTAATATCGTCCGGTAGTGTTTCAATAGCGTTATCAATCTGTGTTTTTAGCTGACCCAGAGCAAACATCCGTTGTCCGGCACCGGGAATGTTAGCAGCATTTGCTTGTTGTGCGGCAAAAAAGTCAGCATTGGCTCTACGAGACAAAGAACGTAAGTCATTAAAATTAACAGGTTCAAAACTAGGCGCTGCCGCTGTAGCAAGAGGCTCTCCTGACGGACCTAATATACTTGGAGTAGGTACTTGTTTTGGCTTGAACGCTGTTTGAACAAGAGTAAACAACTCTGGAGATTGTTCAAAAATCTGTCTATTCTGTAAAACAGTGTTATAAATGTTTCCAACTTCGTTAGATGCTAAACGAGCACCAATAGAATCTGCTTCTGAATCTAAAGCAGAATACTGATCTTTAAATAAATCACCAACAGCTTTTCTTCGTGTTTCGTAAGCCTGCCTAATTTTATCGCCAAGTTCTTGCCTGCCTGTCCTTACAAAAGTAGAACTTAAATTTTCAATATTATCATCGGCATTTTTAACTAATGAAGCTAGTGCTGTTTTAGTTTTATCTGCTTGCCTACCAGCAAACACAAATGAAGACTCAGTTACCGGAAACAACTCAGCAGTTTTAGCACGCACAGCGGTCATGCTATTTTGTGTCTGTGAGATAACTTCAGGAATCTTATCTACTTGCCGCTGTAAAGCCGCTTGTGCTCTAATTCCAACAGTGGGTGATGCCGTGGCTTGAAATAAGTTAGGACTAAAGCCTGGAATAAGTTGTTGAATCTCTGCAACACGGCTTAACTTCTCAGGAATAGTTGGATCTTCAATCATAATACGATTGATCTGATCAGCGTTTACTGCGTTTACAAGTTTATTATAATTCTCATCTCCAACAGCACCCTGTATTTTACCTTTTAAAGAAGTAATAAATTCTTTTCCAACCTTGGGCGCAAGTGTAAACGCATTATATAAAATGCTAGATGCTGTTCCAGCAGATAAAGCACCTCCGATAGCTAACGGTGCTTCAAATGCAGAACCCTCTCCTAACATTCTTCCTATTTCAAAACCAGCACCAGCACCAAATGCGGTTGCCACAGCCTCTCCTGCCGCCTTCGGAGAACGAGTAAATAATGATGCGCCTTTAGGGCCAGGAAGCAGTATAGTAGGCAACGCTTGTGTGCCTGCCGCTATTGTTCGTTGAACAACATCTTCAGGCGGTCCTATCTCAGTTACTCCAAACAAACTTGGAATGCTTTTAGATAGTTTAGTTGCGGCTAGTTCTGTTTCAAATGTAGGAATACGAAACGGCAGTAACAACAGCTGTGCTACATTAGCCGCTCCTATTTTTAAATTCTCACTTAATACGTTTTCAAAACCAGCACGAGAAACACGAGAAGGAGTTGCACCAGCTTCTAAAGGAGTAAAATCACCAGCAGGACCAATAGATGTAATAGGCTCGTCCCACTTAATCGGACCCATTACGCTTTTATCTTGTGCCATTATTGACCTTTCAGAATAGTGATAGTACCGTCACCATTATAAATAAACTCTTTATCGCCTTGCTTTAATCTTTGTCCTTTTGTTAACTTGTACTGATTAACAACATCAATAGGGATATACTGTTGTCCTTCTGGAAGTTTAGGACGAGTGAACTTAGTAGCGGAAAGCGGAGCAATTTCGTCTGCTTTTTCTTTTAAAGCGCCCCTAAACGGAGTTGCAGTAGAATCATATTGTTTAGCAATGTAATCACGAATTGCGTTTAAACTTTCTAATTGATCTTCTTTTGTTGCGTTACCAATATTACCGCTAACAAACAGACTTAAAGTGTTTGTGACACGCTCACCAAGATTACCAGTATTAACAAGCCTATTGATTTCAGAGGCAGCTTTCTGAGAATCTCCAAAAGCACCTGCCACAGTTTGTTCAAATAATCTTTGGGAGAACGGTGATTTATCATTTCTTCGTAAACTAATTGCTTGATCAAGTGCTGTAATTTGTTGAACAAATGGTTTTAACTGATTATTTATAAGTGCTATTGCTTCAACTTTGCCTCTTGGGTCTTCAAAGTTCATTTTAGCAGCAGAAGCTGCGGCCCTGTTTGTTTCATCTTGTCTTATTTTAGCATCAATCGCAACCCACTGATCTTTAGTAAAGGCTGTTACATCTGATGGAATAGCGAACCCAAGAGCGCCTGCTGCTCTTATAATTTCTTGTCCTGGCGCAAGTGCCTTAACTTTTTCAATAGGAACTAAATCTGATATATTTCTAGTTCTTTGATATGTCTGTAAAGATTCAGAAGTAAACTTTGAAGGATCTATTTTACCAAAAGGAGATTCTTTTGCAAATTGTTGTGCAATAGTTAATGCCCTAAGCCCCGCATTAGGAGCAATAGACATTAGTTCTTGTCCAATCTTGTTAAGAATATTAGGGTCTGTTTGATTCTGATTAGCATACTTAGATAGTACAGTTTGAACTGCTACTGCTTCTTGTAGTTGTGGATCAACAGGAGCAGGAAACAATCCTTGTTTAACCGCTTGTCCGGCAATATCTCCAAAACGAAGCCCAGCCTGATATAACCCTCTAAAAGGACCAAATTCCTGTCCTTGTTGGGAAATCATTTGATTACGCAATAACTGTTCTTGTTGTGCTTCTCTCTGTCGAGCAAGAGCAATCTCTGCTGGAGAAGGCCCAAACACATTAGAAGTAGAACCAAATAAAGATTGGATTGCCATAATTAGTTCCTAGTGTATTATTTAATAGGCTACGTTTTGAAAGTTTGCAGGGTTATATCTAGTTAAGCCTAATAACTTATCATAAAGCGATTGTTGTTGCTGGCCTTGCATATATTGCTGGCCGATATTTGCTATGTTTTGAGCAAATAAAGTAGGACCAACCAAACCGCCTTGTAGTTGGGTCTGTGCTGCTCCTAAACCACCAGTTAGTAACATTTGACCAACATTTGATCCAGAAGCGGCTGTTCTGCCACCCAACTGAGCACCGATGTCTAACGGCTGCCTTGCTGCCTCTTCCAGCAACTGCGATACACCAAACTGGGCCTGGAACGGTGCCAAGGCCTGTGTCTGTAGTCCGTAACCAGCACCAAACAGACCTGTTCCAAAGCCAATACGCTGCTGTGCAGCCTGTTCTGCCTGCGCTGCTAACTGCAGGTCCTGCTGGCGCCTAGCAGAGGCAAGAGCAGCCAATTCTGGCTGTCCTGTGGCACCTACATTAAGACCAGCACGACCACGACCAAATACAGAGGCAGCAAGACGCTGTTCCTCTGCCTGACGTGGTTGCTCCAGTAGCGCCTGTTGTTCTCTAAAATACTGTTGCCTAATGGCTTCAGGACTCTCACCTAGATATTGTCTACCGAGGCCAAATAGCGTCTCTGCTACTGCTGGAGCCGCCTCTGCCTGCCCTAGGCTTGTACCGTACAATGCAGATAGTCTGTTCTGCAGTGCCTGTACCTCTGGGGAGGCTTGGTATCCTGCGCCAGTTAGCCTACCACCATCAAAAGCAAACTGAGAAGTACCGAAGCGAGAGGTAATACCTACTGGCCTAAATCTGGCTTCCTCTGCCGCTATTCGTGCTGCTTCCAGTTGGGCATCTGCCGATGTTCTTGCCGCTCTTTCAGCAGATCTGCCTGCCATAGCAGAGCCAAGTAAACCTGCACCTCCAGCTATTGCCGCTGCTTCAATACCCATAACTATCTCCAGATATAAATATCATAATTTTTACTATCATTTCCTTTAATAGAATGCAGATAAGAAAAATTAAAAATCTTTAAAAACTTTTCATGTTTCTTATCTTCCGGAGTATGAAGAGCAAACAATTCTTTACCACACTCATCAGTCAATCTTTTAAACCACAACTTTAAATTATGCTTTACTGCTTTATTCCATTTAGTTAATACATCACAGTGTATAAACCAATAACCATCAACATCCTCTATGTACAAAATAAACTGATCTGTCTGTACTACTGGTACCTTCAAGCAGTCCGCTTCCACATATAAACTGTGATGTACGGCGGTAGGTTAGCATTGGTGCCTGATGAACCTTCAGTGCTGTTTGCAACAGTAATACCAGTAGTTGCCGAACTCATAGTCAATTGTGTAAACTGTTCTCCACCATTAGATAAACCAGCAGTGCCTCCAGCACCGGAGTTATAAACAGCTCTGTTTGTTGGTGATAGCGTATGGGTATGGCCTGGGTCTGTTACAGTGGCTGTGTGGGTGTGGCTGACAACGATAGCATCCTTAGAACCACCAGTCTCTTCAGCAGTATCAAACAGCGTATCAGAGGCATTGAAACCAACCATCATACGACCAGCACCAAAGGCGGTCCATGTGCCGAATCCTAACAGGGTTCCTGGGTTGGTGCTGTTGGTAGCATTGATGTAGATAGAGCCAACAGGATATGCTGCCTGTAGAGCAGTAGTAACAAACGCTGTGGTAGCAATCTGTGTTGTATTAGTGCCTGCCGATGCAGTGGGTGCCGCTGGCGTACCAGTAAAGGTAGGAGACGCCGTGTCTGCTTTGGTTGCTACAGCAACAGCAATAGCATTAAACTCATCATCAATCTCTGTACCTTTAACAACCTTTAATGGATTTCCAGTAGAAAGTCCATCTTTAGTTGCAAAGTTAGTAGCTTTAATGTAATTAGACACTTATATCTCCTAAATAATCTTACCTAACTTAGCATAACAATCAATCTTTTGAATTGACACTGCTTCAGTATTAATTTCCGTTTCAAATCCTAACTGTATTACTACACCAGCACCGCCTACTTGTTCTGTAAACTTTGCAATAATACGGTTAGAAGAATACTCAGCAATGTTGTATTCCCCTGTACCATACTCAGAAATATCCGCTGCTGGTAATGTTTCTGTTACAGACCTATAAGCATCTTTATAGTCAAATCCGTATTTAGTCACTACCTCTTGTTGAGAGCCACCAACAACAACCCAGTTTACTCTCTTTAATAGTTTCTGTATTGTAGGCTTCTGTAAGTCAAAATAGTTAGTAAAATAAATCATTCGATACGTTTCAGTATCGTCTAAATAATTATCATACAGACCAATATACCCAGTCATGCCTAGATACATTAGTTTTGCTGAAGTAACAAAGAGTGACTTAGGTTCAATGCTAGTCCAGATTGTTATCCGGCTGGAGCCATCAGGCAAGAATCCGCGCATATCAAAGCAATAGGTTTGCTTTGTTGTTGGTAGAGTTAATAAGTAAAAAGCCTCTACTTCATTATAAACTGCTTTGATAGCTGTCTTAGTTTCGCTGGTAACCAGCGCCATCAACTCATCACGAACATTCTTAGACAAGTCTCTAAACGGTAAAGACTTTTCTTGTATAACACGTGTTAAACTACGAACACCGCCGTTAGACAGGAATATAACATCTGTACCTGTTGATACCACAGAGTCTCTAGCAATGCAACCAACATTAGGAATATATTCTTGTAATGTTAATGTAGTAACATCGATAGGATTAGCATAGATAGCAATGTTGTTGCTACCAAAGATAATTAAAAAACCATTGTGTGCTGCTAGTGCAACAATCTGGTCATTATTAGGGAACACTGAATTTAATGCCAGTGATCCGCTGTCGCCACCATCAAAGTCTGAGCCGTCTAAAAGCCTACTAAAATACACAGTCTGTCTATCACCAACAATGTCTGCTACCCAAATACGGCCATAGGCAGCTAGTGCACAGTTTGGTTTGAAGTCAGATGTAGAATAGCCTGTAGGAAGAGTGCCAATATCACCAAATTGCTGAAAGCCGTAAGAACCAGTATGTGCGTGTGAGGTAGCGCCCAGTTTGTGGAACACCAACATTGGGTGACCAGCTTGCACAAGGAAGGCATGAGGCGATGCGCTAGTACCATCACCATAAGGCAATGCCGCTGCCTGCCAGTGATTGGCAGTGATGGTGTACGCTACATCACCACTATCGGTAGAGTTTCTAACTGTCTTCTGTGTTAATGTTGTAGTACCAGTAAATAGTTTATTGTTACCAGCACTAAGGAACTGATTACCAGAAGCATCCACTAACTCAAACATAAACTGAATAGGATTAGACCCTAAGTCAGTGTTAGTAGTATTAACCTTTGACCAGCCTTTTCTTGAACCAATACGACCAAACTTATCGATAACACAGTTAAAGGCCTGCGATGCAAAGCCAGAGTCTAACTGAATAGAAGACTCTTGTGTATTAAGGCCTGCAAAGCCAGGAGCAGAAATTGTTGCTGTTACTAACTCTTCAGCCATTAAACAGCATCCCAAGTAGTTCCAGCACCATTATGTCCCTGCTCAATAGCAATATAGTCTGCTAGGGTCTGCTGTGCTATTCCAAAGGCCTCAGATGCGCTGATTCCGCCGTCTTCACCACGTTCACGAATAGCCATAGCATAGGCACGAAGAATAACAGGCACATCAGGCACTGTGATGACTGTGGAGTCACTAGCCAGTTCATTTTGTGGTACAATCAAGTCAAAGTCAATGTTGTACACACCATTAGGGACAGGAAAGAATAATACTTTACCGTCACCATTGGAGTCTGCACCTTTATAGCAGAATCGATCAGGAGCACCGCTTTGCTGTGTGTTATTTCGCAGATAGTCTTCCATTACATTTGGATTCTCAATAGAGAGAAACCAATCACTTTCTTGGCTTAATACACGCTTTGTACGGAATCGTAAACCAGCGCCAGTAATGGTGTAGTTATAGACACCGTTGCTAGTAGTGACAGTCTTAGTTGTCTCTAGTGCTGTCCAATCATAAGCATCTTCAACATATCTCTTGGCATCGTTAATAAACTTACCAACTAAAGAAGAATATGAGTTAGCATTATTAGCGGGCACCTCTGCTTCTCGCAAGCGGACAAGCAAATCGTTAATCATCTGCAGGTAAGTCTTGTTAGCCATTTAACAGTCCCATTTCTTTAATGCCAGTGCCTTGCGAGTAGGCCTGCCTTTAGAATCCTTCATAGGCCCAGGCATACCCCCCATACGAGCACAGAATGACTTACGCCGTGCTGCAGCCTTGGGAGACTTTGATGCCTGTTTAGCAGACACTGGTGGCTTTAGGTTAGCGCCTTCTTTATTCTTGAAGTATGCTCTACCTTTAGCATTTAGGCCGCCTTCAGGATTCTGATAGACTTTTTTGACCATTATTTCTTCGCAGTCTTTTTAGCTTCTCTAAATGCTTTGGCTGTAGGAGCACCTTTAGTGCCTGGCTTACGCATCTTCTCGCCAGAGCCTTCTTTAATGCGCTTGCGTTTGGCTTGGATGTTAGCGTAGAGTCCTGGTTTCATCGTCCACGACCAGCTTTCTTCTTAGACATACCAGTCATTGCTAGGCCAACAGCAACTGCCTGCTTCTGAGGCATACCTTCTTTACGAAGTTTACGGATCTTGTCCGATGCTGCTGCTTGTTTACCCTTCTTGGTGTAAGGGTATTTCTTTCCGTCTACCATTGGCATACTATTCTCCTTTAGAATTGGAACTGAACTGTCATTTCAGGCATGAACTCTACAGTTGCTATGTAGGTTACTGTGTTAGTGCTAGAGTTTTGCACACGAATCTCATCACCAGCTTGTAAAACTACCTCTGCCTCTCCATCTAATCTAATAAAATCACCAGCACCTAAGTTCTTACCACCAACAATGAAGTATTCAGTGTTAGTAGAGACATCATACCAATAGACCTTTGGAGTGTCATTGCCGGTAAGACTAATGATATACATTAACTGCCAAAGACCAGTATTCTTGGTAGGAACCGTAAGAATAGTATCCTTGGTGGTGGTGGTCTTAGTTGTAACAGCGGAGACTTTTCTGGTCATTTCTTACCGAGCCACTTCTGTACAGTATCAGTTTCGTAGATTCTAAAGGAAGTCCACACAATCGTAAATAAAGCAGCAATAGCGGGTAGAACCTCTGCTAGTGTACCAATAACGGTAGCCACCGATAAAACATCAGTGACTTGCTTAACGCCTTCTGTTGCCTGTTGTGCCATAATTATACCTAGTAGTAAATTGGAATGTAGCCATTAGCGTTCGTAGACCAAGCAACGGTGGCTGATGCGTCTTCATAGACATTGATGTAATCACGACCTGCAACTTTACCAGTAGTACTAGCAAGAACGTCTACTAGCATCGCGGTGTCATAACTATTTGCTGGTACCGGAGCAGAGACTTGATTCTGTACAGGAATGTAATCAATCCACTTCTTTAAACCAGTAGTACTTGCCAACACATTGACAACTATTTTGGTTTCTCCGTTGGCAGTGGCATAGGTGGAAGGATAGCAACGAGGTATCATATTAGGCCTCTTTAGTTTTCTTTAACACCCTTAGTAAAGATGCTAAAGAAAAGCCCCATAGGGGCAAAACCGTTAAGGTTTTATTACCAAGTAGGACGACCAACCAGAACCTTGATAGTTGTCTCAGCAAGGTTTAGCGGATCAGTGCCACTCTCATTTTGGAAGCGTACAGTAACTACGTTAGCAGCAGATACCCAAGCAGTTGCTGTCATACCAGCAAGGTCAACTCCAAGAGAGAAGCCAATAACGATGTCTCCAAGAGCAACACCAGGAACTGCAATAGTATCGCTGTCGCCAGCGCCATCTGCAAGGCTGTCAGCATTGATGGTGGCTTTAACTTCCCACATCTCGCTAAACAGGCCTTGGAACTGTTCACGTCCGCGAACTGAAGTAACTGCGGTTGCGTTTGCCATTTCTTAATCTCCTTTAGTGGTTAATGGGGCCAGCCTTATGAGCCAGCCCCAACTCAGTTATCCCGATTAGGCCGGAACAGCAAGAGCCACTGCAGCAGAGTCAGAAGCACCAGTACGCAGAGCACCAGCACCATACAGCGTGTCAGCGGTCAAGAGCGTACCAAGGTATTCCTGCTTGTACTGGGTCTGCACACGAACACCAAGCTGCTCAACCAGAACTGCAAAGTCAGGATGTGCCAGCAAGCAGATACGGTCTGTAGTAGTATTACCAGCGCCTGTATCAGCATTGGTCGTGACATAGACTTTAACGCCATAGATGTCGCCAATCATGCCGTTGCGGATGGTGTTGCCACCAGCAGCATCACCAGTAAAGGCCTGCTCAGTGAAACGAGCAATACCCATCAGGGTGTTACGGCTTGATGGAGGAACGATCAGGAAACGACCATCCATCGGAACATCGGCATCATCCAGACGCTGAATAGCACGGCGAATACCAACATCGGTCAGTGCAGCAGCGTTAGAAGACGAGGAGTTGTATGCAGTCGAGCCATCCGAACCAATAAAGGCTTTGGTCGAAGCGCTTGAAGAAGCATAGTCATCCGTACCGATGGTAGCACCATTAGCGGCACGACCAAGGCGAACCAGCGTGGTGTCAATCTGACGAGCAAGGCTGTAACCAGCGTCTTCGGTATAGAAACGGCGCAGCGATGACAGAGCCTGAACTTCAGCAAAGTCTTCGATCAGTCGGCTATACTCAAAGTGCTTGTCGATGGTGACAGTTTTTTCCGTGCTGCTCTCGCCAATCAGAGTAACTTGCGAAGAAGCAGTCTTGGAAGTAGCAGAGCCACGACCAGCAACGGGGAAGTGAACCACGTCACCCTTGCGGCCTTTCATGTTCATTTTCTTGAACAGATTAGCAGCAACTAGGTTCTTTTTGTAAGCGGCAACGATTTCGTCAGACCATACCTCAGGTACGAAACCTGCGGTGTTGGCATTCGATTGTGTAATGTTATTGGTACCCAAAGGCATGATAAAATTCCTTTTCTAAAATGTTAAGTTAGTTACCTAACTCTGCCTTCTCGGTATGCCTGCATGATTTCGTCTTGCATCATATCGTATCGGTCAGGGTCAGTTTGCATGAGTTTAATAATGTCTGCTCTACGATAAACCTTCCTAGAAGGCGTTTCATCGCTACCAGATGGAACAGTAGTAGTAGCGGCTTTGACGGCTTGGCTCCTGACTTGTTTCTCTGCGTTGACAGTCTGTGTTGCTACTTGCTTGCGTTCCTTCCATAAGGAAAGAAGTTCATCGCCAGCATCATAGTCAAAAGACCTGTCAGCACGAACAAACAACTCTGCACGAACCTTTGAACCAGCAACCCAATTTTGGAATCCTGGATCAGCAACGATTTCCTGAAAGTCGGGATGTCGTGCCTTTAGTTCATTAAAAGCCTTTGCCTGTTTCATCTCAAAGGAAAGCTGTTCAGCTTCTTTAATCTTTGGATGATTCTCAATTGCCTTTGCTACTGCTCTATTCGGATCAGCGAAGAAATCAGTTTCTTCTACAGGTTCCGATTGCAGTTGCTGTTTTGTCGAAGTTTGGGCTTTGATGAAGTCATCCACAACTTTACGAAGTTCTCCGACCTCACTGCCTTGGCGACCGATTAACTTCTCAGCCTCCATGTGCATCTGAGCAATTTCTTTGGCACTCTTACCCTTATATTTATCAGGGAGGCCTTCATCTTCAACTTGCTCTTGCTGAACTGGTTCTGCAGATTCTGCTTGAGTAGGTTCAGCGGCGATGTCGGTTATAACTTCTTGTGTTTCTTCTTCCTTACCTTCTTCAATAAAACGAGCCATATTGTCTCCCGTGCATATAGCATTTTAGGAAAGCATTTTACAAATGTGAGGGCGTTCCCGTTCCCCTCTAAGAGTTCATCTTCCTTTCGTACTTGATGTGACTCTCGCGTTTACGCACCCATTGGGCAGCGGCGGTGGGAAAAGACCCACTGTAGCCTTCCAACATAAAGTGCGGAGTGCTGATGATTCTAGATGCGTCATTTCCACAGTGAGGACACTGTATGACTGTTACTGAATCATCAACGTATTTTTCACTGACGTGATCCTTCACGCAGCGGAATTCAAATATTCTTTTCGCCATCTTTTAGTTCCTCATAGGTTCGTTGCGACAGTTCCCGTAGTCCAATGAAATAGTCTAGGATGTCGATTTGTCCTTTACGGAACTCGATAGTGTCTTTATCGCAGTTACGGATGTCTTCGTATTGCTGAAGCATCGCTTGCAGGTCTTCGATTAGGTCTTTCCAGCCGGGGTGGATGAAGAGGTCGAACCTGTTATCGTAATATTGTTGTAGTTCTGGCGACATTTTCTTAATTATACCAAAATATTTCTTGACATTCAACTATAAGTATGCTAACATCTGCTGTTTCACAGGAGACTCTATGCCATTTCAATATGTCCTTACCGCTGAAGAAAGAACTAATTTATTAACCTGGGCCAAGCAAGGCTTTGGTTATACTGAAATAGCCAGTAAACTAAATAACAAAGTCTCTAAGCAAAGAGTAGAGCAAATATGTAAAAAGAATAACATCAAGGCAACTGAGATTAAGCGTCAAAAGAGGCGCGAACAATTCGAGGCCAAGATGCAAGCTAAGTGGGGTAATAAATGGAAAGACATGGAATACCGTAAGTCTTTTATTTATACCGCCATGAGAGAGAAGTTCAAAGCCAAAAAAGCAAACTCTCTTCGTGTTGGAAAAGAGTTCTCAATTGAGTTTGGTGATATTGACTTCCCTACTCACTGTCCTATCCTTGGGATAGAACTTAATTACTTCAATGAAGAAGGCTACTTAGATGATTCTCCGTCCTTTGATCGTATAGACCCACTAAAAGGCTACATCAAAGGTAATGTCGCTATAATCTCTATGAGGGCTAACCGCATTAAGAATAATGGTACTGCCGAAGAACATGAGAAAATTGCTCAGTTCATGCGGCAGCACAGAATTACTTAGCAGTCCTCTGCACCCTCAAACTCAGGCTTTTGCTTGATGATTGCGTAGAGTTGGGCACGGTCTGCACCAGCGACATATTCGTCACCAGCGATTTGAACCTTGCCAGCAGCTAGAGGCTGTTTCTCAGCGGCACGAGCCTCGGCAGATGCGTAGCCATAGAAAGTGACTTCTGTGCCTTTGCCTTTGAAATCTTCTTGTACAGCACCGATGTTCCAGTATTCGGCTGTCACCCCAAATTCAGTCATTACAGATTTTTTGAGTGCCATGTTTTCTCCTTGATTAAGTAACTACTGCTAGTTTACGAATTGTTCCACCTGCGTCTTTGATCTCAATGTAACCAGAGATTGTTAGTGCTGTTGCTGTGTGCGTACCAAAGCGAACTAGTCCTGTACCTTTTGGTGTTAGTGCTAGGTCGATGTTGGTGTCAGTTCCAAGAGTTTGAAATTCAGGGGTAGATCCAGCAGGAGCGCCAATAACCGCGCAATAATTTGCAGGGGCGTTAATATGACGAACACGGAACTGGATTGCCGTTACGCTTGACGCAGTTGAGAAACGATGTTCACCAGTACCTTTTGTCGTATACAAAATTCCAGGATTTGTATCAGAACCTTGCGCCGATAACTGCGGATACCCTGTAGTAGCGTTACCAGTAACCTGCACATAGTTCACAGCAGAGGCGGTGTTGCTGACTCTTAACTGCTCACCACCACCAGTATTTAACTTAACAGCACCAGTTCCTTTAGTAGTCAGGTTTAGGTCGATGTTGGTGTCTGTTCCGGTTGAAACAATACTTGGAGAAAGGTTAGTAATTGAACCATTTAAGGTAAAATAATTAACACCAGAGGCCGGTGATAACACATCTAATGATGTAACACTATTAGTCAGTAATGAAATTGAACGATTACCTTTACTGGCAAGCTGCAACCCAATATTTGCATCAGAGCCTTGTGCAGAAATAACAGGGCGAGATGTGGTTGCATTACCAGTAACCTGAACATAGTTGACTGCAGAAGTTGTTGGGGCAACAAGAAATTGTGTTCCGCTATTGCCCATACTTATGTTACCAAGCGCACCGGATACAGCCGAGCCGATGTTAATGGTCGTGGTAGACCCAGAGACACCAGCGGTTCCGATGTTGACTGCTTTTGTCGTTCCGTTGGTAGTTGCGCCAGTACCAAGGTTTAGGGTCTGTGCGCCTGTGGACTGGCCTACTGTAATTGCTGATGTTTGAGCTGTGCCACCAAGAGTTAAAACTCCAGTAGTTAATCCAGTTCCAATTGATATGTTGCTTCCAGCAGTTGAAAAATTAATTGAGGAAGCTGCAGTTAAACTTCCGTTGGCTGTTACAGCACCGTCTACATAGACATTATTATCATAATAAGTATTTCCTTCTATGTAGCCTTCGCCACTTACATAGAATCTATCGGTTGTTGCGTCTATCGTATTAGTAACTGTGTTGTATTGATAAACTGCATCGGTAGTTAAGCCAACCACATAAACTCTGTTTGCCGCAGTTGAATCTATAAATAATCCAGTTGGGCCTGTTTCTTGAAATCCAACATAGATATTGTTTACGCGCGTAGCGGTGCTGATATTCCAGGCGGTTCCAAGCGTATATTCATTTATGTCATCACCAGTAGAGCCAAGCACCCACATCTTTGTTCCGTCTGCGCTTAGATTTACTTGTTGTGGATTAGATTCAACAGATGCAACGCTAAAAGAAATGCTTGCATAAGAAGCGGTTGAAATATCCCAAGGTGTGCTTAATGTGTATTGGTAAACCGTGTCATTAGTCGCTCCAACAATATACATGGTCGTGCCATCAGGCTTAAACCACATACCAGTTGGCGCAGAGTCTTGGGTTGTTACGCTAAAGGATTTGGATGCGTAGGTTGCGGTTGTTATGTCCCACGCTACGGATAATGTGTATTGGTAGACGGTATCGTTTGTTTGACCAAGCATGAACATCGTCAGACCATCGTCTTTGAAAAAAACATCAACAGGTGTGGTGTCTTGTGTTACTCCTGTTGATACCGCAGTAAATGTTGCGGTAGAAACATCCCACGCAGTCCCAAGAGTGTATTCGTTTACATCATCACCAGTCGAACCACAGACATACATCTTGGTTCCGTTTGAACCAATAAATAATCCTTGGGGGTTATTTTCCTGCCCCACAACACTCACGGTCTTACCAGAGTAAACCCAGCCAGTAATGCCTGTGTCGATTGTCAGGGTTGCGTCTGTGGTGGGTGCGTCTAGGGCTAGAGTAGTAAAAGTGCCTGCTGCTGGGGTGGAGCCGCCGATGGTAGTGCCGTCTATTGAGCCGCCAGTGACTGTTACACTGTTAGCATTCTGTGTAGCAATAGTGCCAAGACCTAGATTAGTCCTAGCATTGGGTGCAGTAGTAGCGCCAGTACCGCCATTAGCAATTGGTAGAGTACCAGTAATGTCTGCGGTAGAGATATTGATCTGGTCCCAGGCAAGGTTGGAGCCATCAGTGGTTAGATATTTACCAGAGTTGCCTGACTGAGTAGGAATAATATCGCCTCTAGTCATAAAGGCGTTATATTGCTCTGCTACTGCTGTTGGAACGACTAAACCAGCATCAATCTCATCGCCATTAGACAGTGTAATGACTAAGGAGCCATCAAAATCAATCTTAGCATCAACAACAGAGACACCATCCTTGCCATCTACACCATCAATACCATCCTTACCCTGTGCGCCATTGAGGCCAGCAGGGCCTGGTAGGCCATCTTTACCGTCTTTGCCGTCTTTACCGTCTCTGCCGGGAGCACCAACCATTGCTGGTGTTGCCAACAGTTCTTGGAACTTGTCATTTAGGCGGCTTTCGATCTGTTTTAGAGCGTCTACCACCATCTTAGCGTTTTTACCTACCTCTTCTTCACGCTTTTGACGAGCAGCCTTAATGGTTTGTTCAATTTCAACCAATGCTTGTTGCTGTTCCTCTAAGGAAACAGACTCAGAACCTATTTTTTTAATAAATTCTTTGATGTTAGGCATTGTTTTCAATCTCTTTTGTTATTTTATCAAGAAATTCTTGCTCAGTTTTGCCGATAGTAGCAATTTTCTCTGCCATTTGCAACTCTACTATCTTGGTATTATTTTTAATATCGGCTTCTTTGAGCATCAGTTCAGCAATTTTAACACGCCTATCGAACTCTTTCTGTGCTTGGTCGTCAGCGGTGGGTAGATTTTTACTCACTGCACTGAGTACTTTTGCACGAGTCTCTTCTGGCATCATCTGAGCCTCTACAACAGCCTTGGCAGCTTCAGCCTGGTCTTTCTGTGCCGATGCCTCCAACTGTTTTACCTGTGCCTGTGCCTGAGCCAACTGCAACTGTAGTTGAACTTGCTGGATCTGAGACTGTTCAGGCGTGGGTTGCATTGCTTGGTCAAGTTGTGCAGCCAACTTCTCACGGTCAGCAAGGCCACTATTCTCAATAATGGACTTCATCACTATCGGCACAACAGGACTATCTGGTCCAAGTGTCTTCAACAGGTTCATAAACTGCATCTGCTCATATTCACGAGCAATGATACCAAGATTAGAAGAAGGAACAAAGATAAAGTCTTGTGCAGGATAGCGCTCAGGATCAAACTGCATAAAGCGGTATGCAGACTTAGTTACAAACGGTATTAAGAACTGCTCTTGGAAGTTGACTAAGGTGCGCTTATTCTTCTTAATGATTGCTGATAGTGCTGGGGACATACCAGCCATATCACCAGTGGTGCCAGCATTTAGTTGTGCAGAGTCTACTGTACCTGTTGCCATTAGCAGCATCTGCATAAACTGGTTAGCAGTGGCAAGGTTGCCTGGGTCAGTATTACCAAACTTAAATGGTTGCAGAATCTCTGCTGGATTACCATTAGTTAGGATAGTCTTACCTGGCCTTACCTCAAACTTAGCACCACGAGGCAGACGAGTAGCATCAATACCCATCATAGGCACAGTAGTCAATGCTAGGCTATCTAGATGACTACGAATTTGTGCATCGATGGCTTTCTGGCAGTTATAGCCTTTTTCAGCGATGCCACGGCCCCAGAAACGATTGGGCATGGAGTCATACTGGAAAGCCACCACAGGACGGTCTTCCATCATGTATGGCGACTGTTCTGCCTTGAGTAAATGCTCATCGTTAGCGATAACAATAATGGCTTCTACCAGTTCTGTGTACTCTGCTGCTTCGCTACCAAACTCTTCTTGCTTTTTGCTAAAGAGTTCCATAATCTTTTCACCGTCTTCCTCAAGCATGAACTTGGGAATAAGGCCGTAGTAGCGTAATAATTTAACCTTGTCTTGCTGATACTCAATGTCTTCCTGTACTGGCTCTAAGTCATCTTCGACTGCGGCGGGGCCAAGGTTTTCTACTTTCTTATAAACACCAGCCTCCATACCAGCAACAACGCTGTGAATGGACACATACTCTTCAATAGCACAGCCAAGAGCATCTTCAATGCTGGTGGCATTGGGATCAATTAAGAAGTTCTTAGGGTTAATTGGCTTTAGACCAACAACGAATCTAGGTACTTCTTCAACACCAATGGCAGCAACACCCATCTCTACTATGGGCCTCATCGCTGGTCTTAGTTCTGTCTTTTCTGCGATGGTAATCTCACCAATGCCAGTGCCATACACAGCACCAAGAAGAACAATATCAGATACTGACTTACGGACTTTCTCTTTCTTAAAGTCCTCTACCATCTGATTTTTAATCTCTTCTACATCAATCTTATTGTTGTCTGCTCTGTCGTCAATGATGTCAAAGAACTTCTCACCACGACCAAAGATAGCCTCTTCGATCTCAGCTACTGAAGTCTCAATTGCTTGCTGTAGTGCAGGCGTAACAATCTTGGAACGCTCAGAGTCACGAGTGGCATCCTCACCAGCCCAGATACCACGCCAGAGGCGCTCATATTCTTTCCAAGACTCTAGATAGTTCTCATCACGTTGGTTACGCCAGTTCTCACAGCGAGACATCACCCAACTGGTAATCTCCATCTCTTTAGAGTTGTACTGTTGTTCTTCCATCACAGATCCTCTTCGGTGGTGTTAGAGAATAAAGAAGCATACTCCATCTCTGGTTGTTCCTTCTCTACAGGCAGAAAGATCTTATCGTCTTTTAGGCCTACTTCTTTTGCTTTAGTAATAATCTTCATTAGACACTCAGCGTCTAACTTATCATCTAGTTCTTCTTTAATTGTTTCCCATACATCAGGATTGGAAGACAGAGTATCCCAGTTTAGTGGAACGTAAGATTCTTCCATTTCTTCATTATTATTTTCGTAGTCCATCTAGGTCTCCTCAATATCCAGCAACGGCATCCATTGGTGTAAAGTTATCTTCATCTATGTAGGTTGCGTATTCAGCAATAGCGATCTGGTCAATGTAACTAAGTGCATCAATCAGGTCATCGTGTACTTGGGTGTTGGGGAAGTTAAGTAGTTCATCAGTTATCTCAGACACCCACTCTTTGTCATTGAATATGATTTTACCATGTTCAAAGCGACCCTGCAAGGACCAAGTAATCCTATCTGCTTTTTTCTTATTACCGTGTGTTAGGTCTTCAATACGAAAGTAACTATTATACTTACGCATCAGGTCAGACAAGTATGGCAAGACTGCATTCTTTAGTGCACCACGTTCGATGCCAACACATAGTGGTTCATAGTCTCTAACAGCATCAAAGATTCTTTGTGCAGTGTCTTTGATGTCCCATCTGCCATACTCAATATTAGCAACCCACCATGTGCCATCAGCACAGACCTTGACTACAGCGATAGCAGACTGGTCTAGTCTTTTCTTTTTTGCAGTGGTAGCAACTGCTACATTCTCAAAGCCAGCAAGGTCTACAGCAATATAGTAGCGGCCATCCTTTGGTTCTTCTTCGTCTACCTTGATCCATTCTTCTTTAAAGATGCCACCGGAGGCTGCTTCAAAGGAGGCCATGAACTCAGTCCTGAAGGCGAAACTGGACATACTTTTCTTGGCGGTTTCAATCTCTTTTGGGTCCAGCAGTGGGTTATCAAAGCTGGTGAAGTGCCAAGACTTGTAGTTATCATCTTTGTTATCTAGTCCATACTGGTAGAGTTCATAGAAATGATTTCTACCCATGGGTGTACCAATGAACAGTGCCTTGCCTTTTAAGTCTGCTAGTGCTGGTCTAAGAATCTGTTCAAACACAGCAGGCTTCATGTCTGCGTATTCATCTAGCACAACAAACTTTAGGCTGACACCACGCATTGTCTCTGGTCTATCTGCACCTTTAAGACTGATCTGTGCACCGTTGACCAGACGAATCTGCATATTATTCACATGACTAGATTCAATGACTGGGTGACCAAGTTCCAATAACGTGAGCCACATAATATCTCTGGCTTGTCCCTGTGTAGGAGCAATATACCAGACATGGCCTTTATCAGTCTGTAGTGCCTCGACTATGAGCATCCAGGCTGCTAGTCTACTTTTACCAGTTCTACGGCCAGCAGCAACTACCTTGAAACGAGTATCATCGTTCCATACTTCTTGTTGCCAAGGAAGTAACTTAATCTCTAGATTCAAAGTCTACATCCTCAGCGTCAATAACATCATCTGCTTCTATCTTTGTATCAGCAATGCCGCTGATGTTGATAGTTATGCCAGCTTTACCGCCAGTCTTATCCTTCTCAAAGTAAGACAGCGGTAACAGCCTATCGGCACACATCTTGAGCATCGCTGCCTGGTCCTTATCGGTAGGGTCCAAGGCTTTCTTGATGATAGTCTCAATGATGTGGTCACCTTTGGTGGTGAGCAGTCGCGCATGAAATTCGCGTATCCTTGCTG
>Ga0315900_10002043_pt1 | contig 31669 bp, 36 predicted proteins | sample LakEriMetagenome_FD_203521 | JGI IMG/M metagenome (GOLD analysis project Ga0315900, IMG submission 203521) | Freshwater fungal communities from buoy surface, Lake Erie, Ohio, United States - Buoy 12 MA114 | ecosystem: Environmental > Aquatic > Freshwater > Lake > Lake biofilm | place: USA: Lake...
GTTTTGGAGTAATCCGTGGTGTTTTTGGGCCGAGGACACCCCTAACGCATTAAAAATCAATAGCTTACATCATGTCGAAATTTTTTTTTCACTCTATGCCCCCACATACCCATGCATATTCATTCATAAATATTCCATTACCTGTTTGTTGCTTTTTGCAAGTTAAAAAATAATCTATTAATGATAGCGTCACTCACGCCTCTACCCATAAACTTCGTAGGTCCACTAATCATCGTATTATATGCTACTTCACCAATAGAGAGTTTATCAGGTATTCTGGTCTGTGCTTTAAGAACATACATCGGTTTTATGCCGGTGTCTCGTTGATTAGCCTTTGCCTTCGATTTCTTTGTTCTCTGGAAAATAATCTTCTCATTACCTTTATCGACCACGAATGAGTTCGGTATATTGCGTGGTCTATTCTTGCGTGGTAATACATTACGACGATTAGCCCAGGCGTCTTTTGTTGGGACAGCAACATATCTGGATTTCTGTGGTCGTTTGTATCCCCCAAACTCTAAGTTTCTCCAGATGTTGATACTATCTGGTTTACCTGGTAGGGATGCCATAAAGAACCGACCATGCAACTCTTTACCCATAAACTGAATACGCGTCGAATACTTGACGAATGCTGCATTACGAACTATTAAAACTTTTTCTATGTAGTTTCTTACCTCTCGTTGTGTTTCTACTAACTGGTCGTTTGACCCTTGTATTGCTGATTTCTTTACGATACGAGGTAATGTTCGTAGCGTCAATACATCCTCTCTTGCTCCAGGAACATTTTCTAAAAAATCTAATAAAGCAGATACATCAAGCTTCACCATAGATTTGTTTGATGTTGGCTTTACTGGCATATATTATTTCTGTGTAAGTTTGACCGCAACTGCCTCACGAAACATTTGTGCGATACTCTTCCCTTCTTTATTGAGTATGACCCTTAACTTTTTATAATCCTTTTCATCTAACTGAACTATTGTTCGTTTCATCTTATTCATAATCTTTGGTCTTGCCATATTAGCAACCTCTATCAAGTATGTTATTTATCTTATCTAATGTCTTTAGCGGAACACAGTTAGGGTCACCATTAGGTTTTAATCCAATAGCTTCGTATCCGTCCCAGCATGGATTAGGTGTTATTCTTTCTCCCTTTTCTTCTAACTTATCTTTTTCTTCTTGTATGACCTTGCGCATATGGTCTATGCCACGGGAACCTACTGTAAGCCACTTGACCTGCGCGATAACACCCGCTGCACGGAAGTCCTTAAAATGTCGTGCCGCCCATGCTTCACGGCGACGAACTGCCCGTTCTTCACCAGGTGTCTCTGTATTACCACCCCGCTCGGCAATAGGAGTGAGAGCAGCAAAACTACGCCCACCCAGCACGTTCCCACCAAGGCCCCACACTTGCGGATAATCTTCTTTAATAGCCATAGCTTCTTTGAGTGGAAACATTTCATATTGTGAGTTCCTTAAACTAACCTTTAAGTCATCCCCTGCTTCGGGAAAGTTGGTAATCTCTTCTTGACGTTTTGCCAAGATGTCGTGTATGCGTTGTGCTAATGACTTTTGCATTAGTACTCTCCGTTTAGTTTATTCTTTTTTGCATCAATCTTTTCTTGTCTCTTTCTTTTAATGACCGCTTGTTCCCGCTTCCACTTCTTTTTCTTACTGGGTTTCATAAACTCTCTACGATTGTAGAGCTGTTCGATTATTTCTTCTTTTTTTACCAACTTGCTGAACTTTCGCAATGCCGTGTCTATGCTCATCTTGTCCGTTAGTATTACTTCTATGCTCATACAAAACCTCATCTATATTTTGTTTAATATCTTTGACCGACATTCGTACTTGTTCCATCTGTTGTTTCATTTCTACTCGCATCTGTTTGTGTCGTGGTTCAGGCCAAGTAGAAGGTAAAGACCACTGCACCGATGCGTGACTAAATATACCGATTACTGCAACCCACCAGTCCATAAACTTATTAGCGGTGCTGACCGATAAGGTTTTATTCTCTATTTCGTCCAGCACCTGCTGATGTATTAACCAAAAGTGTTTGAGATTGATAATCCATTTGTGATAGATTATATCTGCACTCTCTTGTTCTAACAGCATACCTTTCTTTTTTGGACCGCGTTTTCCCATATCATAACCTATTTGTGGTGAATGTCTATATCAATAAATAGGTTGCAACTCCTTCTCAATATGAAATGACCGCTTATAAATTGGCGGATTGTTGAGATAGCTTCGCATTCTGTCTAATCGTATATCGTGTGTGTGGGAGAACTTTGGGACTGATAAGATGTTCTCATATCTCTTACCTTTCCATACGATTGTATAGGTAGGCACCCCAACCTCTCTATAACCTCGGCCATCATCATCCAGACCATAGGTGTTTCTACTGACCCATCTATCTCGTAAATCATTTAGGATGACGCTGCAGTTATTGTCTTGTTCGTATTTCCAAAGATAGAATGTCTTGACCAACTTGTTTGTTGGAGTCAAGATGTGATACTCTTTATAGTATTCACGAATACGACTTTCCGGCCATAGGTCAATAATTCTACCGATGTCGGGGAGATTAGGATTGTCTTTAAGAGTCCATCCATTTACAATATCTACCCAACCATTACTGAGCTGGCACATACTGGATTGACTCAACCCATGCTCTTTTGCAAATGCCTTGACTGATTGTATGTTGTCGTATTCTGTTCCATCAGGAGCAACGAAGGTAAGATTTGCTGGTCTATGGATTTTACCATCCTTTGTATTCTTCCCCAAGAGTTCGTTAGCAATCTTGTAGGATGCTTCTTTAGATGTTGTGATACCACGCTTCCCTGTTGTACCATCTTTTCTGGAATTGAGTAGTAAGGGATTTCCCCAGTGCTTATTGATAAGGGCTTCTTCTTTTCGTTGCAAGGACTTTTCCCGGCAGGTTTCTACAATCTCAAATACCCAATCATTTATGTTGCTGCCTGTTTTATCGTAATGCTCTTGTATCTTTTTATTATTTACTCCTGCTTTTAATCTGGACTTATGGATGTGCCATCGTTGTCCTAACTCTTTGCTTGACCCGATGTAGAAATGTCCATCCTTATGCTTCACCATATATACGCCAACTTGATTTGCCATATTTCTTCTCCTATGCATGATACAGCCCCCTCGTCGTGAGGAAGCTGTATCTTTTGTTTAGTTCTTTTGATTTTCTAATGCTTCTGCTATTCTGTGTAATCCGTCTGCTATATTTTCTACTGCATCTACAAACCTTTCCATATCTCGTATCACCACAAAGTTATTCCAACCGATTTGTCTGTGTGTCTCTAACTCATCTTTTTCTGCTGCCAGAGGACTTACATAGGGTAAGTTTTCTAAACCTTTCCTCCATTCAGTTTCTTCGACCTTCTTTTTCTTCGTTGCCATTTTCTTCTCCCTGTTTGGTAATCGTTATTGATTACACTAATAAATATAACGATAAATCCTGAAAAGTCAATATGTCTGCAAAATATTTTTAATGTTGTTGGGTAATATAAAATAATAAAACCACAGGGGTTTATGCCTGTGGTTTATTAAATGTTATTTTATTGTTCTGCTGGTCTGCGTCTTGTTGTTAGTTTAACTGAAATTATTCGTTTCTCATCTATTTGTTTTTGTATTTGTTTTAATCTTTTATGCCAACGCTTGCGACCTGCCCAAGTAGGTGCCCATAGTAGAGTAGTTGGATTACCTTTCCAGTTTTCCTTTTTCTTTTGTTTTTTCTTTTTCATTTTAGTTAGACCTTTTTAATTCTGTGTATTTTCCAATCTCATATAATCCATCTTGTGGAGTTTGTAAATATATTTTATTTCCAACTTTCATATATTCGTAATTGTTTGCCGCTGCCAACACTACCTCTTGTTCTTCTATATTATATTTTTCACAGAAGGTTTGTATGTTGTATTTATAGGTCTTTTGGTTTTTATGCTTATCAAAATAATGCATTACAATCTTACCAATAACTGGCTTTTCTAATTCTTCTTTCTGTAATATATGTGTTATATTAGCGTATTTTAGTAATCCTACATCATTTGCATCTTCGTAATGGTGGTGACAATTAGGACATACTCTCATTTTGATAACCTTTTGTTAAATGTTGTTTAGTTATTATACTATATTATATTGCGGATACACGAAGGGTAAGAACGGGTGATGTAGTATAGCTGCCCAAGTATTTAATCGTTTGGGCCATACACCAGAGAATTGGTTTTAATCATTGCTTATAAGTTGTGTAGCTGGTCAAACCTATAAAATGATTAGAAGAGAGATTGATTTAGTATAAACTTTATTCAAGTCATCACCCGCTGCGATACAGCAGCTTGTTCATTTGTGGAATATCGGCCTTCGTTACCCCTACCCATACAGAAAATTATACCTGATGGGACCACTTGCATTTTACATCTCGGTCAAGGGAATGCATCAAACCTTGATCTCAGTTCTCTTTAATGTTATTTTCTCGTCAAATTCTCTATCCGTTTGCGAGATGGACTATAACAAGTAAGACCATTTACGCTTACTAATGATACTGGACGTTCATTCCTTGTCGGTATCAATTCTCGTTGGTTATCAGGTTAGTAAGACCCTTGTGGGATAACGAATCTCCAAACTCCCTTCTATCTAAAACAAAATCCACACAGAATAATGAGGTAATGGCTCAATATTCGCGTGGATTAAGTTTTCCTACATACTTGGGTCACCAGTCCATTACACCAGTTTCCTACACACAAATAAGTATATCCCAAAATCCTGAAAAGTCAAGTGGGTGAATATTATTGGGTAATAGAAAACCCCTACACATTTCTGCGTAAGGGTTTCTATTGGTATTTTGAGAGAAGAACGGAACAAATAGACCACTCTATTTGACCGATGATGTGTTAGTATGGCGAACTGCACATCCCCAATAAATAGGAATTATCCTATATAAAACAAACCCCAAACAACGAGGGCAGTTTGGGGAACAAATACATTTGATTTGATTTTTACAACACACCTAACATTCTATGACTACTGGTATCAGGCAGTAGTGAATGTAATATAATCAGTTCTCCTCAAAAGTCAAGCCCCCATCATCTATAATCCAGTTTTGTTGTAAATGGTCTTTATATTCACCAATCCACATTAAAACATTTTTAGTCTTTAACTCTCGGTGATAAGTAGAGTTATAGATTGCAGGCCAGTTCTCCCGCAAATCTTTTAGTTCTTTTGCAGAAACAAGGGAATGCCAGTAATGTTTTTTTGTAGTATATCCCTTTTGTATAGTTTCTTGTTCTAACCAGTTATACATACTCATCGTCCAACCTCCCCAATATAAAGTTGTTTTGTATCTTCCCACGACATCTGTGCAATCTTTCGGTAATACAATCTATCTTCCTTTATTCTATCATTCTCTAATAGATTAGTATATCGGTTGATAGATTTCTCTTTCCACCATTTCATTACACCAGCTACATCATCTTTGACCCTATCGTGTAATATCAAATCGTGTTGTTGTATCTTATCCTGTAAAAACAATCTACTATTCTGGTAGAACTCCATAAAATAGACACCTCTTTGGAACCCATGTTGGTATTGCAGAGGATTGATTTGTAGGAGTTTGTATAAGAATGTTAGTATCTGTTGTTTAGGACCTGTTCGTTCCATCAAGACATCATACTTGTCTTTGTAATGTTCTTTTAAGTAATCAGTCCATATCTCATATACATCATCATCTGGTTTAATACTCATCTTACCTGCACTCTTACCCAACTCTTTCCAGTAAGGTATTCGTTGATACATACTATGAGAACCATATAATGATGTAGTTGTAATTCCAACAAGGTCATCATTAAACTTTTCTTTCCAATAATCTCGTATAACTTGACTACACAACAACGATGCAACCAATTTACCACCAAGAAAGTTATATCCAAATGGTTGTGTTGGAAGAATACAAGTTCCTATAGCTGTGGAGTTTAACTTTCCTTTTTTAAACTTATCTTCATTAGACCAACCAATATATTCATCCCTTACTTTAATTGAGGTCACATCACTTCCCAACGAACATACTCCAAGATATTGATTAGATGTTTTATCTCGTATAATGATTTTAACTACACGACCTAAGTTCGGGGTGTATTCCATCGTATGACCCATTACCCGAAGATATTTCCAATCATCTGCTAATATACTTTCTGGTTCTACGACGATGATTTCGGGGTCAATAGAATGTATTTGTTCTATTGTAATATCTTTATTGTATATGTCTGTAGGTTTCCATATACGACATTCTGTTATAGACGATTTAGTTAGGTCTGCTGTATTGTTGTAATAAGAAGATATTTCTTTCCATTTCTTATACAAGGTATGTTCTTCTACTGATTGACCCTTTAACATATCCATATGATTGATAAAGATATTTCTTTCTCTATCAAAACTAAATCCTATTTCTTCACCAAAGAATAATGAATGTAAATCAGTCATAACACCTCGTTTATTATTGTAATCATAAATATAACGATAGTAGAAAAAAAGTCAAGGGCATATTTAATGTTGTATATTTAATAAATAGTATTTATTATTATACTTTCTTTTTTACCCTATTGACTTTTTCTATACAAGGTGATATATTACATATGTGATACGACACAAGGTTGTATTACAAAATATTTTAGAACGAGGGTAAGAAAATGGTAAAGGAAATCTATAAGTCACCCAGAGATGACGGCGCACATTTTCAGTGGCGAATGTCGTGGATTTGTGAGGAAACACAACTTACGAAAAATATGATTGATGAAAATAGTATCAGGGTTGTGGAACAGGATGAATGTGACCCAAGTAACCCAAACTTGATGGGAACTGATGAAAAGTATTTGTGTTTTAAGACAACCTATGGAACTGAATACAAAGTCCCAGCTACACATATTAAAAATGGAAATAAGATTAAAGTGTCGAGACGAAAGAATATCGCAATGCGTAACTGGGATTAAAAAAACCCCCGACTAACAATCGGGGGTTTCTTTTTATAAAGTATAATAGTAAATACTATTTAATATTATGTGGAAAACCTTGTCCAGCTATTCCTACCCTTGTCCAATTGTAACAAGATTTCGTGGGTATTGACTTTCCCCACACAAGGTGATATATTACATATGTGATACGACACAAGGTTGTATTACAACACATCAAGAACGAGGGTAAAAAAATGGTAAACGACATTTACAAGGCTAGCCGATTTGGTAAGGGAGACAGATTTGAGTGGAAAATGTCGTGGGTTTGCGAGGAGGCGCAGCTTACTAAAAATATGATTGACGAGGATAGTATCCGCATCGAGAGTGATGAAGATAATGACGAAAAGTATTTGTGTTTTAAGACAACTTATGGTGTAGCATACAGGGTTCCTTCCACGCATATTAAAGATGGAACAAAGGTTGTTCGGCAGACACGAAAGGGAAAGACGAAATACCTATATAACTAATAAGAAAAACCCCCGACTAACAATCGGGGGTTTTTTTTCATAGCAGGTTCCAATTAAATGACCGATACTGAATCTCAAAATCTTTGATGAGTTGTAATAACTTTATTTTAGTATCATCATCCATATCTTCTTTTTCTTTGACTCGTTGTGCAAAGTTGGTGCAGTCAATATTCTTGTATTCCATTTGCCCTCTCTGTTTAGGTTCTATTTATATGTATATCACTTATTATGAAACGAGAGGTTAGTATGAACTGGATGTATCTTGGAGAAGAGGTTGTAGAAGCCCCCGCATTTGCTTCAGGTTTCGTTTATAGGGTCATCAACAATATAAACGGAAGAATGTATATCGGGCAAAAGAAACTCCTTACAAGTCAAATAAAACGAAAAGCAGGTAAGAGAAATAAACGAGTTATAAAAGAAAGTGATTGGAGAAACTATTGGGGTTCTAATAAAGAACTATTAGAAGATATACAATATTATGGAGAAGCAAACTTTACTCGTGAGATATTGTTGTGGTGTAAATCAAAAGGAGATATGAATTACTACGAGTTAAAATACCAGATGATAGAAGAGGTATTAGAAAAAGAACAATATTATAATGTCTATGTTGGTAGTAGGATACATGCTAATCATTTAAGTTGCAATAAGAAACCCCGCAGTTAGCGGGGTCTTTTTATTTGTCTATAGAATTCTACAGATTTTATAATTTGATAAATAAGTTATAATCACCAGTTGGATTTATCTCTGCTTCTGTTGCGAAATCTACATCTGTTGGGTTCAACTGAAATTGTGTAGCGGGGTCTGCGTATTGAATACGAATGAGTCCTGGTGTGCCAAATCTATTTGGATTGCCTGATGCTCCCGCTTGACCACCTGCTCCATATAAAGTTGGTGCATTTGGACCACCACCATTACCAGAGAACTGACCACTACCAGAACCTCCTGTTATTCCAGATGCATTATTACCAGGACCATTTTCACCAGCAGCGCCACCACCACCACCTTGCCAGTTTGTGCCATCTATTCCTACAGCACCATTACCACCTGCATATAGTGTGGTTCCATCACCACCACTACCACCAGTGCCAGATGTGGTTGCTGTTCCATTTGTTCCAGGTCTGGCTCGAACACGATTAAATATATTCCACTCAGGGGCAGAACTATTTTTTCCCCAAGTTGTATCTTCTCCAGATCCATTAACAGCAATATAATATGGGACTACCATTTCTGTTGCTGCATAATTTGTGGTCAACCCCGACATATTTGCTGAGTAGGAGCCACCACCACCACCACCAGATTGTTGACCAATAGATGTTCTTGACCCACCATTGCCACCAGCACCCCAACATTCTATTTCTACACGCGTCACACCAGACGGTTTGACCCAAGAACCAGAGCCAAGGGCAGTAAATAAAATTGTTGGCATAAACGTTTAATCTACTTTATCCCAAAGACAAGTTTGTTCGTTTAATACCCAATTACCTACTTCTGGTTTTGGTGGAATAAAGGCATCTCGTTGCTTATCGTAGGTATACCCAAGACCAGCATAGTTTTTACGAAATGCTTTACTTTGGTCGGCATGAGGTAATCCAGTTTGTGGGTCATAATAGACACCACCACGGGTATTATAACTTGTTCGTTTTGCTTCATAATATCCTTCCCAATTTCTTATATCAGGATGTTTATCATTTTCATCACGACCAACAAATACGTCGATAACTGTATTATAAAAATCTAACTTTGCATAATGTGCCATAATATACTCTTACGTTAAAATAAAGTAATCACTATCACCAGCGGCTTGTATTTCTACATAGGTAATTTCACTACCTTCTGGTCCATATGCCCCAACAAGAGAACTTACACCAGCACTGGTTGATAAACTAAATGATGAGGAGAACTTGAAGCGGATAACACCACTACCTCCTGTAGCTCCGCCTTGACTAATGTTTGCTCCGCCACCGCCACCACCAGTATTTGCTTGTCCTGCAACACCCGCAGCACCACCTCCACCAAATCCAACACTTCCACTACCTGCACCTTGACCACCACCGCCACCACCCCCACCAACATACAAGTAGGAACCAGAGATTGATGAAATGGAACCAGAACCACCACTACCACCTTGCGCACCATATGATGCCGTTGTTGCGGCAGAGCCACTAGTGCCTGTTCCACCGCCACCACCGCCTGCGGCTTGACCACTACCAAATACACCAATACCACGACCACCAGCAAATCCAAATCCATATTGAGATATACCTGCTGGTGCGTCTAATACAGCACTACCACCACCACAACCACCATCACTACCCGTTGTAAGTGATGCACTTGCTGGTCTACCACCATATCCACCACCATAAGCATATCCAAATCCAAATCCTGTAAATCGTGTATTTACACCCTTTGTATCACTTGCACCACCTGCACCAATTTTAATTGGATATAATACGTTTGTAAATAATACTAAAGCACTTTGCGATGGTTCTCCACCACCTGACCCAGAACCAGGAACGTTAGTGATGTATGCACCTGCTCCTCCGCCTGCACCACCTCCTAAACCGCCTGGACCACCACCATCACTATTACCACCACCGCCACCACCACCGATAGCCATGTATTCAACTTGGACTGGGTTTTGACCGAACTTTCTCCATACATCATTTACAGCATCATACCATTCTGGAATATTTGTAGTTGTATTAAGACGAACCATTCCACGTTCACCTGGTGATGGACGTTGTGCTTCGGTTCCAACTGGTATTTTTTCTGCTACTGATGCTGTTGCAACATATGATGCAGTTGTTGCAAATGATGCAGAAGAAATTGTGCCTTCTAACGATCCTGTAATGCCATATGGTGCAATGACCATTGCATTTAATCGTAATCTTTGATTTGCAACAACACTATCTTGACGACCATAAATAATGGAACTACTATAGTCCCCTGTGGAGTTTGTTCTATCTATACTATTGATGAATAGTTCATTTGATCCAGAATTGATATAGCGTCCAGCAGTATATCCTATTGCAATATTATTACTACCACTTGGTAAAGCGTTTAATGCTGATTGTCCTAATGTGGTATTAAAACTACCTGTTCGTAATGCCTGTATTCCCCCTTGTCCTACAAATGTATTACTTGCACCCGATGTAAAAATAGTATTTACTGCATGACCTACAACAGTATTATTTGATCCTGTTTGTAAGAATTGTAATGATAATGAACCAACAGCTGTATTGTTATTTCCATTTGCAAGTTGTGATAAAGCAAAGTTGCCGACGGCAACTTGTCCAATAGCACTTGCACTCATTAATGTTCTATGACCTACCGCAGTATTACTATTGGCGGATGATGATGCCATAGAGAATGCACCAATAGCGGTATTATTTATACTAAATGATTGACTGGATAATGCAAACGTTCCTATAGCAACATTACTACCAGCTTGTGTAGAAAGGCTTACATTTTGCATTGCCTTAAAGCCAATTGCAACTGATCCTGTTGCCTGAGATGATGTTGGTAATGACTTTAATGCATCTTGACCAATAGCGATATTGGTAGAACTGGTATTAAATCCACCATTACTGGTTCCAAAAAGAATACCAGCGATACTTGAACTATTAGATGTTATTATACGAGATGCACTGATGATGCCTGTTGCGTTGATTGCTGCGGGTGCAATGGTTTGACCAGTTATATTATCAACAACTTGCTGTGAACTAGAAAGTAAACCAGGAATATTTGGACCTTCTGGACCAGTTGCACCCTGTGGGCCTGTTGCTCCTACTGGACCTGTTGCACCATCATTTCCATTTGCTCCCGCAGGTCCAGTTGCTCCTTGTATGCCTGTGGCACCTTGTGGACCTGTTGCACCCTGAATACCTGTTGCACCAGTTAAACCAATGCTACCCGATGGTCCTTGTATGCCTGTTGCACCTGCTGGTCCAATACTACCTGACGGACCTTCTGGACCTGTTGCACCCTGAATACCTGTTGCACCAGCAGGACCAACACTACCACTTGGTCCTTGAATACCTGTTGCACCTTGCACACCTTGCGGACCTGTTGCACCTTCAATGCCTGTGGCACCTTGTGGTCCTACACTACCACTTGGTCCCTGCGGTCCAGTAGAACCTTGGATACCTGTGGCACCAACAGAACCAACACTACCACTTGGTCCTTGCGGGCCTGTTGCCCCTGTATTTCCCTGTGGTCCTGTTGCACCTTGTGTTCCTGCATCACCTTGCGGACCTTGTGGGCCTGTTGGACCAGTTGCACCGCCTGGTGTTCCAGGGATACCTTGTGGTCCTGTTGCTCCAGTTGGTCCTTCTATACCTTGTGGTCCAGTTGGACCTGTTGCACCATCAATACCGATTGTTCCAGCAGGGCCTGTTGGTCCAGTTGCTCCTGTTGGACCGCCGGGGTCACCTTGTGGGCCTGTTGATCCTGATGGTCCTTGTGGGCCTGTAGCACCAACTACACCAACGTTGATTGGTTGAATGTTTGATGCAATAACTTCTACTGGATTTTCGGTAACTACTATTTGGATTATATCACTCATAATATTACCTTAGTTTGTTGTAATAGAAGGGCTGACCACCACCTTACCTTCTAATGGGTAATATACAGTGCTGCCCGTAATAATACGAACATCATAGAAATAGCATGAACTACTTAACGCCGCCGATGAACCACTATCGAGGGCTAAGTTTATCATTCCATTTGTTGGGTCAGGACTGGTTGCGACGAATGTTGCCGCAGCGGTAGATGAGGTATAATCCGCTTTTACTTTACTTTGTATCGTATAACCCGTGAGGTCATATGGATTACCATTTGCCGATAAAAGCTTAAATTGTTGATTAAAACTCTCTCCACTTTGTATGGAGAGGTTGTAACGACCTGTAATCATATGTTCTCCTTCGGGTTGGCGTTCTGCTGCCGGTTAGATATAAATAGTTGATAAAATGTGAAACTTAGGCACAGGCATCAGCAAGATCCAAACATTTCCAGAATGGATTTGATCCAGCATTACAATCCCATACAAGATAATAAACACCACTACCACATGGATTTGATGGTGTGCCACTACCAGCAGGTCCAGTTGCCCCTGTTGCCCCTGTATCTCCGTTTGTTCCTGCATCACCTTTTGGACCTGTTGGTCCTGTTGGTCCAGTAGGACCTGTTGCTCCAGTATCACCATCTAATCCTATTGGTCCTTTTGGTCCTGCGGGGCCAGTAGGTCCAGTAGCACCAGTTGCTCCCGTAGCACCTGTTGCTCCACTATCACCATCACTACCTTTTGGTCCTGTTGGACCTGTTGGACCTGTAGCACCTGTATCACCCTCAAATCCTTTATCACCTTTAGGACCAGATGGGCCTGTTGGGCCGGTTGTGCCTTGCGGACCTGTTGGACCTGTAGAACCCTGCGGCCCTTTGTCTCCTTCGGGACCTGATGGACCTGTTGGTCCTGTTGCGCCTGTATCACCATCAAATCCTTTATCACCTTTTGGCCCTGTTGCTCCAGTTGGTCCTGTAGTGCCCTGCGGTCCAGTTGAGCCTGTAGGGCCTGATGGTCCCTTATCTCCTTCAGGACCTGTAGGGCCTGTAGGACCTGTTGCACCTGCTGGTGTAAGAGCCCAACTTGCTGTAATTGCGTTGTTTGCCCAACTTGCGGTACCAATAAATGATGTGCCAGTAGATTTACCAATAAATGAATCACTTGCGGTGACCGAACCAGTAACAATCAATCCATTTGGAAATACGATATATCCAGACATATTTGATGCACTTACTGAACTTTGTGCTCTTGATGAAGATACAGCATATGACGAACTTATTGAATTTTGTGATATAGAAGCTGATACTGCGTATGATGCAGATAAAGCATATGATGAGCTTATTGCTGTTCCACTACCACTTGCTAATACTTGCCAATCACCAGTTGTATTACCATATTTGACGAATAGCATTTGATTTGACCCACCATCTTTGCGCACAAAGAGTGAACCAGTAGGAGCATCTGTTCCAAATGGTAATCCCTCACCTACTAATATTGCGGTCCCAGTTATTGGGTCAATTACTGTTCGTTGTATAATCATTTTAGTTTGGCGCCTTTAATTGTGCATTAGACCAACTTACATTTGCACTATATGCACTTGTAGTATAACCAGAATTTGTTGCACGTATTCTTGCATATCCCGTATTTGTTCCAGGACCTTCTATTGGATAATATAAAGTATATTCACCACTTGCTGTTAAATTACCCAACAGATTACTACCAGAATATATTTCACCTTCAAATAATGTGCCTACTGGGTATGTTTGATTTGTGATAGCGAAATTTACTTGTTGTGGTCGGGATTGCCAACCAGTAAATGATGCGGTTGGTGCAACCAAAGTGCCACCGGCTGTGGTTGTTGTTAAAACAAAATCTGTTCTACTACTTTCTCCACTACCACTAATAGCACTATACTGCCAACTATAATTAGTTAGTGGAGTTAGACCAGAGTGAGTTATTGATTGCGTGGCACTTGCACCAACTGTGACCGCGGTATCACTACCAGATATTACACCATTTAAATATGTTCTAATGAATAAAGGTAGATTTGTTGCTGGCATCATTACTCTATTGACCACCGATGTATCACTAATACTTTGATTACTTTGCGATGCAAATGCGTTTGGTGGAACTGCAGCAGTTGATGTAGCTTGAAATAATCGTGTTTGCTCTACTCCTCTACGATTTAATACATCGTATGGAACAAATGTAGCTAAAATATAATTTGATGGTTTTGCAATAGGAATACGAATAGATGTTCTACCATCATTTCTATTTAATGGTGATTTAAAGAATGGTGTGCCAGTAAATTCTACACTGCTGACCGCTGGTGCAGAACCTGATGTTTCTTGAATGAATACTTCTGCGTATTGTGCAGTAGATATATTACTGAATGAATATGGAATGGTAACGTTATTACTAGAACTGACTGCTGTTCCTAATGTAATAGTTACACCACCAACGTCTGTTGCTTCTACTGGTCTTTCGGGAACATCAATACCTGCGGTCGATGTAATACGACCTGACCCTGTTGCTGTAAAGTTAATACGAGCTGTACCTGTTAGATAATTTGGACGACTAATCGTAAATGTTTTTGCTTCACTTGCGGATAAAATAAACTCACCTGATGGTGTAATAGAAGGTATATTGAGTGATGTGAATGCAAGATTAATATATGACCCAACCCCTGGTTCTTCATCAAACACTGCAACATTTACCACGATACTTGCACTATCAGTTGTGATTGGAGTGATTGTGGTGCGCAATGCAGGTTCTGCACCAGATCCTGTTACGATTGGGGTCAATTCTACTTTATCAATACCATTTCTAAAGCCAGACAACGTGCTCTCAAATACTACATAACTTTCACTAGAAGATAATGCACCTGCTGGTCTGTTAATAGTATATTTTGTTCCTACATTCGTGATTGACCCAACATTACCCGATGCAATAAGAGAAATTGCTGGTGTGCCGAATCCTAATACTGGTTGGTTGACTTCTGGATATACAATCCAACTAGTTGCATTACTTGCAGAAATAACCATCACTAATTGTAATGGTGTTTGATTTAAGAGCCATGGCTTACCACGCCAATCAATTTGTGGAATAGTTGTCGCAGAACCCGACACCTCAAAGATATATGAACTACTAACAAATCCAGGAGCAGTATGCTTTGCTCTGTAAAAATATACTTGTCTGGTAATAGGTTGATAATCTATGAAGTATGTGCCTGATGTATCCGTATTGTCTAATGTGCCTATCTCTGTCCATCCCGCAGGATTAGCCACGGATGCACTCATCGTGGTTCTTTCTATAACTGTTTTCGTATCAGCAGGAACATCAGGATCACGAAAGACAACAAGGACTATGCCTGTTTGCGATCTTGCTTTATCAATATTATCTTCATTAATAGGCATATATTATCTTGTGATATAGGTGATAAGTGCTGCGGGTGCGTCAAGTTGTGGTGTTGTGCCTGTTGCTGTAAAACTTGCGGTCAATAAAGGACTAAATCCTCTGTATGCGTCAATATAACGAACACCAACTGTATGTGCTGGATTGGTATTGAGGTCAAGACCAGTTAAATCAAATGCAGACGAGGAAGGTGGCAACTCAATAATAGTTGTTATTGGTTCTCCTTGTGGTGATGCAAGTTTGATTTCTATTGGAAATATACCATTTGTATTAACCCAATCTATCTCTGCTGACTTTGCGGTAATATTACTGACCACAAGATTTGTCGGTGCGGAGATATTAGCCAAGGTCACAGGTGATGCAACCACATATGGTGATGGTAGTTTTATATCTGCATTTGTTGGACTGGTGGTTCTTGCACGAATAAATGTGGTCTTACCTTCTGGTATGGTAGTAATACTAAATGATTGTGTGGTGGCGGTATTTCTTTTTGACGAAAAGAAAATCCAATTTACACTACTATTTGCTGGTACTGACGAACCACTTGGAACAACAACATAATCTATTTCTAATGTGCCTGGTTGCGGAATACTAACCTCAAAATCTATTTGATTACTGACCGATGATGAGACAATACCAAACGATGGTGATGGCATTACGCTATTCACACCACTATCTAATAAGTTAAACTCTATTTGTATTCCATCTACATTCTTTTGGACGATTTGATATATTCTTGTTCCACCACGAGTATGTAATGCTTGATTTGGTAGAACATCCACATCTACTAATACGAAATCACCAACCTTTAATGCATTTGTGGTAGCATTTCGTATGCAAGTCAATTGCACTAATGGATTGCCAAATTGATTTCTATCAAAATATTTTTTTAGATGACCAAAGGCACGACCCAAGCTATAATCGTTAACGTTTACATTTCCAGCCATACCACCAATACTAAATGAGTATTCATCATTATTTAATCCACGAATGCCATTAAAATCTATTTGTTCTATCTTTGATGATGGGTCAATATCACTTGTAGTAGAATAAATAATAGGAAATACTTGTTGTATCGTTGCGTTGGTTTCTCCTTCACTTTGTGCTGACGATAATGTATCTCTGGTATATGACTTAATGGTTTCTAGGTAGTAAGTTCCACCAACAGCCAATACTGGTTCATTTGTATTCCAACTTTGTTCGGTTCCAGCTATCACGCTTATATCGTTGAGTGTTGCAAGTCCTGCTGATGAGGTTGGAATATAAGTTGAGAATAAACGTAATACAGATTGTGGAACACCATTTACATTTTGTGGCTCAAATGTATAGCCAAGACCATATGGCTTACAGATATGCTTTTCTATAAACTCTCCTGCTTCCATCGGTTCTTCCATTCTATATACCATTTTTTCTAATGGTCGTATCGTTTCTAATGTTGTAATAGAACTACTATCAAATGGAATAGAAAGTTGTGGTGTGCTTCGTGGGAAATAACTACCTGATAAAATATCACGAAGAACTTGATATGGGGTTGCGTTGATAAATAAAGTTCCCTTTACTTGTTCATTACCAGGGGTAGAATAAATCCAAATAGCAGGTAAATCATTTGTAAAACTTTGTGCTGGCATACTACCGATACTGGTAAATCGTGGATCATTAGATGGTAATTCTACAATATGAATTTTCTTGATTTGCTGCACTGATTTATCACGATTTGCATTAGATGGTGTTTCCAACTTATCAACACCATAATAGTAAAATGGACCAGTTGATGAACCACTAAAAGTTATTCTTGCACGAAGTGGTTGTTGTCCCGCATACACATCAAACTGCACGCCTGCGTTTGTGTTAAACTTTTCACCGTATGACCAAAAGTTTCTTTCACTTTCTACATCATTACTAAATAATGTAAGCCATCTATCATATCGTAATTGTGTATTGGCGTTTGCAGCTACCTCACTCTTTTCTATAAAAAGTGGTGTAGTTTGTGGTAATGACGATTGACTATCAGGCATTTCCAACTTATCCATAATACCAAGTGGTAATACTGACTTATATACTGCACTGCCAACTGTTGCTTCGGTGGCAAATATCTTTTGTTTTAGGAGTTCGAGGTTGTCCCCGATTTCTATTGTATAGGTCAGCTTGGAAGATAAATCAAATTTATTTACTCGACCACAGAAATATAGGTTCCAGTTAGAACCACCATCAGTGCTTTCTTCTATAATAGCTTTCTTACCAACCAAACTTAACTTACCACTTGCATCACCAATAAAGGCAGATGCCCAGCGAGTGGCGTTATTACCTGCCTGGGTCTTTGCATCAAGGAGTTCTACACTATATGCACCGACAGATGAGCGACCCGATTTAATATCAAATTGTCCATTTTGACCGCGTGGAATACGCATATATGGGGCATATCCTGCTAAACTACCAGATGGAAGGGTTGTAATCTGGAATGGTTCGCTATGCGAAGCACCTGCTGCTGGTGTAAGAGAGGTGGAACTGGTTGTGAATGCCGTTCCATTTATTATTCTCAATCTATACGCTAAGGACATTATTAATACCCGTCGTAAGCTGTGCTACTATTTCGCATTACAATACGGATGGTTCGTGTGCCATCTGGTTCTAATGCGTGTGCTCCGTTGATTGGTTCTACTAAATAGGATAGGACATAAGATGCACTATCTTTGTTTGGATACCACCTAAACTGGTTTTTTTGTCTTGCATATTCTAAAAATGCACGACATCCTGTTGCTCCATCCCATCCTGTTCTGGTTGGATTGGTCAAGTTATCAGTTGGTATCCAACGAATATCACCTTCTAAAATATAATTGGTATTAATGACCCATGCATCTTCGGTTCCACTTTCTACTTGTAGGAACTGCGAACCATCAAATGCACTACTATATGATGCCCAGTTATCTAATGGGTAACCGATATTAAGTGTATTTGCAAAACTGGTTCCCCAAGTAATCTTTGGTATTCTGTATATTCCCATGTTATGCACCAGCCATGTTAAATTTTATTCTTCTATTTGATACAGTTTCCAATGCACCGATAAATGTTCTTTGTGTATCTGGATTGCTCATATCTAATAATGAGCCTCCTTGCACAATAATAGTAGTTGGTTGTGTAGAGAAGGTATTTCTACCTAATTGACTATTACTAAATCCACCACCACCAACACCACCTGCACCACTACTACCACCCATTGCACCACCAGCAACACCTGCCAACGATGCGGCGGCAAAGTTAAGTCCTGCTGCCTTAAAGAAATCTTTAGAACTCTTACCACCTATTGGACCAAGTGCTGCAGCCGCAAACCCAGAAGCTAAGTTAGATAAACCTTTTACAAGTTGTTCTCTTCCTAATATTTGTAAGCTTTGACCGATTGCTTGTTTTGCTGCTTGTCCAAATGCTTTTAATCCATCTTTACCAGCAGCCAATGCTGCACCCATTGCACTAAATGCATCTGCTAATGCATTAACACCAATCTGGACTGTATTAAACAATGCACCTTCCTGCACACTTTCCGCCGCCGTTTTTTCTAATTGTGCTAATCTATTTTGTGCTTCTAATATTGGTCCAGCCAATCCTTCTGCTTGTGCGATTGCAAGTTCTGCTCGTGCTGTTTCTAATGCTTGTTTAAGGCTTGCGGTAAATTCATTATTAATACCTTTTGCCTTCTCAAAGTTCATTATTAATAAATCAGTTTCTGCCTTACTATTTGCCAATGCGTTCTTTGCAGCTTGTTCTGCTAACTTTCCACTATCTTCTAATCTTTTCTTTTGCTCGTCTGCTATTTCTTTTTCACGCTTTGCAAGTTCTTCTGCTGCTTTTTGTTGTTTCTCATATTCTTGTGTAATTGCTCTTGCTACAATTTCTTCTGCTTGCTTTGCAACATTTAATTGATCTAATGGTGCATTAATATTGTTTAATATATCCGCATATTGATTAGATAATTCATTTAACCGAGCTTGTCGTTCTGCATTTAATCCATATCCAGAGTTCTGTAAGTCAAAGAGTTGTTTAAACTCATTAAACTCCGCTTGAAGTAGTTTTTGACGAGCCGATGCAGCATCGCTGGAGCTCTTTTCACCACGAGATTGTGCATCTTCTTGTATGGCGGCTTGTGCGGCAATTCTTGCAGTTTCTGCATCAGTAAAGGCCTTTTCTAATTTTTCTCTTTCTACTGCTGTTTGTCGTAATATCTCTAATCTTTTTTGTTGTGTTACTCTTTCTAATTCGGCTGGATCTATGATACGACCACCAGCCGCCCCAGAAAAATCTAACATAGCAAGTGCCGCTGTCTTTGCTTTTTGGTCTACTGTATCAAAATATTTTGTTAAAGCACTTAATGCACTTGCGGATGTGCTCTTTGCCGTTGTTTCAGTTGATTGCAACAACGCTATATTGTATGCCTCTACACCTTCTTTTAATCTAATGTATTCTAATCTTAAACTTTCTAATGATTTCTTTGACCCTGCTTGTGCTTCTTCTAAATCTTTTTGTATTTGTTTTTGTCTATTAAAAGCATAGATTATACCACCTACACCAGCAACAACACCTGCTCCAACAATTCCTCCTGGGACGAATTCCATTAGAGCATCACCAATACGAGCAATCGGTCCAGTAACACCAAACGCTGATATACCCATATCTTGGAATGCATTTTCTAATTTACGAATACCAACCGAAGAGTTGTTAGCCATACTCTTTAAGGTTGCTTCGGTTTGCTTAGATGCTTGTTCTACTTGTGTTGCGTCTAAAAATAAATCAAGCTGAATATCTTGTCCGGCCATGATTATATCCTATTATAGTTTTATACCATATGTTGCAAATGTTTGCAGCTGTCGTAATCTCTTTTTACTGGTTGGGTGGTCTGCTCCCATAGCCAAACCATTTCCTTCCATTACAACAAAGACATCACTTGCTTCTAATGCAGGTATTTGCTTTGATAAATAATAGAAATGCCAGTATCCTATTTCACCATCTTTAAATGTATTGTTGCCATAATGTTTTATAAACAACGCGATGTCGTAGTATAACTCTCTTTCTATTACTTTTTGATGAGAAGGTTTGACCCGCTTGTATGCTTCCTCAAACGGGTCATCTTCCTTTTCATCTGCTACTTCGTCTGCAACAAAAAAACATCAATTAATCTTGTTATGAATTCATTATCAGCATTTAATACATCTTCTACTGGTAATGATAATGCGACTGCTAATGCTTCTATTGCTGCAATATATGCATCTTCTTTTTGTTCTAATGTTAACCCATCAGCAAAACTCTTGCGTAATTCACGCTGAACTGATAAATGATTTTTAAAACTTAAAGGTTTAACCATATAAGTTGTGCCATTTAACTCGACCTTTACAGGTTCCGTTGCTTTAATAAATCTCTCTGCCGACATATAGACCTCTTATTAGTTGTATGTGATTGTAATATCGTTTGCCCCGTTTAATGACGAAGGCTTGATTGTGAGTTCACTTGTGGAAACTGCACCATCTTCTCCATTACTGATGCCGATGATTTGGCAAGTTGGTAATGAAATAGTCAACTTATTACCTGCAACTGAACCGATGGTGAATGATGTTGCAAATTGTGTTCCGTTTCTTTGGAGTTCGTAAATATCAAATGAACTACTTGCTGGTGTTTCGATTGTGGTTGCAAAACTCATATCACGACGACCACTTGCAAATCCAGCGTGTGCATCTGTTTGATTGATATTCACTCTTGGGTTAATTTCACGACCAAGAGTTAAAGTAAATCCACGAACAATTGCAGTTCCAAATGTTCCAAGAGCTAATGCAATGTTTTCTGTCTTTGGTGGAACTGTGGTGTTGTAGTTGATTGTTGCAACATTTGCATCAATAACTGAACCAGACATTAAGGCTGAAACATCAAATGTGTATTGTGCTGGACTTGCTCCATCACTTGCTAATGTAAAGGTTCCAATACCACCAACTGCGGTGTATTGTTCTTCACGAGCAAACAATCTTACAGCAACACTACTATCTGCTGTTCCAACTGCTTCTGGTTGATAGGTCCATGCTCCTGCTGCATACGATGCAGAGAAGCCACATGCTTGCAATAATGCATGCACATCTGGTGGAGTTGTTGCGGTTGAGGTGTATGCTGAACCACTACCACGTGCTTCCATTACAAGGTTGATTTCTGCAAATCGGCCTGTTGGTGAAACGAATGGTTGTGCTCCTGCGGTTGATGGTGAGTTTGGTCTTGCACCATCATTTACATAATTGATTGCCAAAGTTGGCAATTCACTAACTTGGACGGCATGTGTCGTTGTGTTAAAAGCACTTGCTGTTGCATATGTGCTTTCTTTTTGTGCGAGAACGCCGTAGCCAATAACTGACTTAAAACTCATTTTGTTCTCCTAACATTAAGGGTTTGTGTCTCTTACTCTAAAAGTAATCAAGAGAGATGAGAGTAAATTAACATCTTGCTCCTGAGTTATGGAACGGGGCGTTTGACGAATATTAGTCATTTGCATGACCTCTATATTGTTGTCCGTTCTCGCTGCGGAGTTCTCGTTTTTGCTCCACTGCCGTAAGCTTTGCATTACACAGGATAAAGTTTTATAACTTAAATCTGTGCCAGTATGCGTAGCTACTATTTTATTCCAATATGATACAGCCAAAGTAATTTCCACATCACGAATAGATGTTCTAACCTCTGGCATAATAAAATTTACATCATCTGCCAACGAAATCATCAATACAGGAAATGCTGATGGCTCCCCACCAGCGGTCATCCAGTAATCTGTGGTTTCTGCATATACACCATTAATCGTTGGTAGGCTACCACTATTAAGATATACATTTACACCATAGGTAGGATTTACTAATGCAGTTTTTAATAATCCAATTGTTTCACTAATCATTAGCAACTCCCTGGTGGATCACATTCATCATTAAATGCATTTATCTTCGTCATATAAATTTCTACCTCTTCACCGTCACCAGTCAAAAGAATATGACGAACTGCATATGATTGGTCCTCAATTTGTATAGTATTCTGTACATCTTTTGGTATTTTCGTGGCTACATTTCTTCTTACTGTAAGACGAAACATATTTTCTACTCTTTCTACACCACGATCATCTTGTAATAGTGTTGACTGCTGATCCAGTATCCCCTGAAAGTATATTGGGTCGCCGTCTATCGTTATGCGGCATTCTTGACCCGCCACTTGCATCATCCTGTCTAAGCCAAAGGTCCATAGGGTCATAATGTGTAATCTCGGATATTCTGGTTTGATAAAAAGAACCACTACTATAATTATCTTTCGTTATATCAACAATTGTATTTAACATACTTTTTACAATAAAAAAGGGGACGGGCGATGTGACGCCCGCCCCCAATTTTAATATTGTATTACTTGTCTATATTAGACAGTAACGTTTGCCCACTTCACGATTGACGCAGGTTGTCTTACGACTGTATCTGCGAACATTTCGAGATTGAGGATTGTTTGACCTGTTGCCAACTTGGTAAGGTCATCACGCTTGATTTCTACTGCACCGAATGTTGCTGCGGTTGCCTTACTGAAATCACCGAACAAGGAAACTGCCTTTCCAGCAGCTGGACGACTTAGGTATCCAGTACGGAATACACGGTTACCTGCTTGAACGATATCAAGGATACTCATGCCTGAACCAGCACCAAATGCTTGGGTTGAGAACATTTGTGAGTATACATCGTGGTCTACAACGAATACTGAGTTATCAACGTTTGCGTTGTTCTTAGCAACTTGTGCAATCATTGCACTTGCTGATGCTAATGCCATCGAACCAGAAAGGTTTAATGCGGTGATGTTAGAATCTTGTGAGATACCAGTCATACCAGTTCCGCCTGCACCTGAGAATGATTGACTATCGAAGATACGGACTGATTCCGCTAGAAGGTCATTATATAATTCACTTTCGAAATCATAGGTTCCGTTCAATTTACCGAGCAAGTTACTGAAGAGGTAACGTGCGCCGATACGCTTTGGACTCCAGTTCTTTAATCCTACTACTACTTCGCTGTCGCTGATTGAACCAGTTTCTGCAAATGTTGCAGCTACGGTTGGTGTTGAGTAGAATGGCATACTGGATACGTCATTTAATGAAACGATTTGACCACCGATACGTGAGAGTAATGCACCTTCACGAAGTGATTCTTCGAATGTTAAGAATACTTTACCAGTCAAGTTTGCACCTGTGTTGCCGTATGCTGTTCCATCGCGTGTTACGCGTGACTTAATCATAGGAACGTTGGTTGGAAGGTAAAGTGTTCCGTTACTGATTGCACGTCCTGCTGCACGTGCTTGGTCAACACCACGTTCTGCAAGTTCGCTGTTGTCGCCACGTAACCATGAAGTTACTGCGGTTGCGAATTCTGGTGTTTCGTTCTTTTTAACGTGAATTGCTGGTGCTGATACCTTGTCTGTGTTTGACTTGGTTTCGAGGATTTCTAATGCTACTGATTCTGCTGTACGACCTTCCTTAATCCAGGTTGCGAGGTCAGCAGTTCTTTCGTACTTAGCTGCTAATTCAGCTAAACGAACTGTGTTGTCGGCTCCGTTTGTAGAGCCAGGTTGATTGCTCATGTTGTCTCCTGTGTTTGAGCGTGATTTGGCTTTTGGAGCCGATTTCATAATAACCTTTTCTTCTTCGTCTGTTGCTTCACCTTCTGCGGTTTCCATGGATGCTGGCATATACATGCCTTCTTTATCCATTTCTTCCTTTGGCATTTCTTCAGCAGGCATTTCTTCATGCTCTGCTTTTTCTTCCATCATTACATCTTCGGCTACCTCTTCTAAGTCATCGGCTAAACTTTGGAGAAGAGTTAGTTTTTCTTCTTCACTCAAAGTATTCACCATTTCCATGACGGCGCCAAAATCGCGTTTCTTCATGTCTGGTTCCTCTGTTTGTGGTTGTTCGTCCATTCTACCTATCCCTGCTTTGATATAATCAGCAGGGGTAGTAACCACGCTGATTTCATATAAAGTCCAACGAGTTGCGATATATTGCGGAATATCGTTGATAGCTTCTGCTTCTCGCATCTCGTTGATTTCATAGCCAATAGAAATACTTTTTAATATACCATCTTTAATATCAGCTGATATTTGACGAGCTAATTCGCTATTCTTACTTAAACGAACCATTGCTCGTAGTTGGCCTGGAACTAACCAAACCTTTTCTACGATGCCAATATATTCGTCATTTTTATGATTGTATAAAAGAGGAACTGCCCCAGCTGCGACTCTTTCATAATCGACCGCTTCCTTTGTATGCAACAAGGTTTCATATCCAAACTGACGGCGATATGGAACATCACTTGATGCGGCAAGCTCAATCACCAAGCCTGCATCTGTTTCTTGCGGGTTGGTGATTTCTAATGTTCTGGTCGAGCGATTATTTAATAATTGCTTTATATCCATATTAAATATATAGTTTGCTATTTTCCAAAAGTTTAATCAGTCTGCTTCTTCTTCCGCGAGGTCTTGGGCTTGGGCTGCGGCGTATTCTTCGGCGTCATTTGCCGTTTGGACAATTCCTGCGGCTGCTGCGTTTGCTGTATCAACTGCTTTTGGGTCTCCTGGGACAATATTGACCCCATACTTTTCGATTTCGGCTTCTTCCATAGCAAGTTGCTTAATGTTGCTAATAAAGTCTGTGCCAAGTTCTGCACATACTTGCGTGCGTGTGTAAAGTCCATTATTAATACCCTCTATATACCCCTTCATATCTTTTGATGGGTCTATTGTTGAGTGGCGGGTGCCACGGAATGCAACCTCATAATAGTTTGCTGCATCCATCGAAGGAAGAACAACTCCACCATGTAACAATGCGTGTTCTATCCATTTCTTATAAACCTTCATATGAAAACATTTAATAAGCCATCTTTGGATTTGTTGGAAATGTTCTCTTTCTACGATAGAACTGAAACGAACATTTGCACTATTACCTTGGCTTGGGTCTGCGGTCAAGGTTGCATATGAGATAAACAATCCAGAAGCAATACTCTTTAAGTATGCATCAGTAGTTTGCTGGAATGCTTGACTTGGGAATTGTAGGTTTAATGCTTGTAGGTTCTTTCCGTGGTCCAGTTCTAATATTTGACTATATGCCAAGTTGATTTCTGGTTGACGATATTGTGGAACTACTGCATTGCTGACCGATACATCATCCACCCCAACTGGGTCAGGTTCGGTGTTCGTCATTACAAGGGGGGTGGTTGCTGCAATACTGCATGCTTGTAAATGTGCTTCCAAGTATTGGTTTAATCTTGATACTGTATTGAGGACTGCGGTGGTCCAAGGAAGGGAACGAACAGCACCAGGAATATCATTATCAAAAATATGTAATATTTCGTCTGCTGGTACGCGTTCTCTTACTCTTGGGATTTGTGTGATGTCGCTTGGAAGGCGGTTCCATACGTGATAGGCAATTGGGCGACCGCGGCGGTCAAACTCAATACCCATAATGATTATTCTATCACTTTCACCTTGCTGACCCAATACTGTGTTGTAATTAACATCTAATAAAGTTGGGTCAAGTATTTGTAAAGCAAATCCGTATTTGTTTACGTCCTTACCTGTGACCATACGAACTAATGCTTCACCATCGCGAGCAACTGTGCGGATGACCATCTGTTCTGCTTCTGCAAAGGTTAGGGTTGTATCGTATGTTGCTTCACGGCACCAATCCATCCATGCCTTTCGTATTGTGTTATTTACTCGTTCAGCTAACTTACCATTTGGTGCGGTCACAACTGGTTCTAACTTTAGTCCGTCTTGACCTACCACGAATACAGAGATGACTTCCATATAGCGTTGAAGGTATGGGTCAATCTTTACTAAATACCGAGAAAGGTCACGGGTGCGTTCTAAATGTAATAAGAGGTCTTGATTAGCCGAGGCAAATATACCACGATTAAATGCAAACTGAATTGCTGGTGCTGGAAGGCGGGCGTCTCCCAAGCGTGGGTGTGTTCTCTTCATTACAACTTTTTTCTTTTCCTCTTTCTTGTTTTGACCGAAAAGGAAATCACTAAGTCTATTAGCCATTATATTATCACCGCCGTTTGTTTGATGCCTGTTCTACCCAATCGGGCATTTACAAGTGCTCGTCTTTCACTATCCCAGAACCCTCTTTCTGATAGAAGGTCTTTGCGGTTCATCATACTGATAGAACGACCTGCGATAGAAATACTTTCTGCTGCTTCCCCTGCGGACAACTGGTTGAGTAGTGCCTTCTCAATCAACTCAATCATACGAGTGCAGAGATATTCCTTACTTGCTTGCACTGCGTAGTTGGTCTGCACATTTACAACACCCTTTTCTACTGTAAATGCCATGCTTGCACTATTCATACGAATGGCGAAATCATAGACACCAGCTTTTAGATATTGTCCTTGTGTTGCACTAATGGTATATAAGAAACCATCCTCGACATAGTTAGGGTCGGTAGATGGTGTAGAGATTGCCCCACTCACTGCAAGGTTTGTGGGTCCATTAAAGTATAAAACAGATGTGTAGTCGCTGGAAGGATAGTCCGTATAGTGTTGTGTAAAGCGGACTGTATCCCCTGCAATAAAATCTTTAATCATAGTATCCCCAAAGGTTCTTCACATAAATAGATGGTAAAAAGTCAAAAATCATCTAATATATACAAAAAACCCCTGTATTTCTACAGGGGTTGATTGTTTTTGTTTTTACATTTTTGCCATAAGGGCTGATAATTTTTCATCATTATTGTATGCCAACTTAAACATATCTCCCAATCCTAAATCACAAAAAATGTCTCCCAGCACACTACCTACATTATCATAATGAGGATGTATCATAGTTTCCTTAATATCATTTAATGGAAACCAACCACACAATACTTTACCTTGATGCATTGGTGATTTTACAAAGTCTCTTAAAGTTTTTTCAGCCACATCTTCTGTAATATTTTTTGTGATAAAAATTCCAATAGAATATGGAATGGGTGAATGCTCAGGTAATATTACTGTTCCCACAATAAATGCATTATTAATGTTGTAGTCAAGAATATACTGACCTGTTCCTTCACCAAACTCTTCTGCGGTGATAATAACAATTTTATCATTATCAGGTGCAAGCGGTTTCGGTAGTGGCATTTTAGTTCTCCTCGTCATCGGTGAATGTAATATTGCCATCCTCGTCAATCTCAATAATGCCTACATTCTCTGCGCACTCTACAATAGCTTCATCACTAATATTACTGAATAACTCGTGAATACGACCAGGTGTTTCTATGCTAAAAGTATTATTGCTGTGGTTGAGTAGCAAAAATCTCTCAGCACTTTCTACCCAAATGATTTCTTTATTGTCTGCATCAAAACAAGCTGCTGATATTGTATCTTCTCTAAGCATGTCGCTAATCTTTTCTACGATTATCTCTGCGTCATTCCAGTGCAACTTTTGCATAGAACCCTCGTTCTTATTGTTTTGTGTTGCGGAACCTTGTGTCCCGAACACATATGTAATATATCACCTTGTATAGAAAAAGTCAATACCCTAACATTAGGTTTTTGTTAGGGTATTGTAATATAAAGTATTTACTATTAAATGGTATTTATCTACGGAATATGCTAAATCCCGTATTCTTGGATTGATGTAATCGTATGCCTGGCTTGTATTGTTGGACTTGTTCTTGCGGTTTGACCTCACCTTCAGGGGTCATTACATCCAGTTCTGGTTGTAGTAGGGACACTTTCTTTGCTAAATCATCCAGTTTTTGGAATACATCTGGACCTAATGCAAGCAAAGCAGCGTAAGCATAGACAAAACAATCCAATGCTTCCACTCTATCTCGTGTAGCTTTCCAACTACCAATACGCCGTGGTCCCTTAAACTCATATACTTTCTTTTCACCTGTGAGTTGATAAAGAGTTTCTTTATCCAAATATCGTTCCTGCTCTATACGCTTGGGATATGCTACAGGTAAATGTAGGTAGTTTTCCCCTGGGTCCATATTGTTTAGTATCATAGCTAAATGGTCTTTTGCAGGATTGACCCCAACTCTAAAATACAACTGCCCACTTTCTTTATAGAACTTTGCTTGTCGTTCTAATATACCACTTGTATAGTTTGCATCACCTTTGACTGCAATAATAGTTCTATTAGCATGGTCTATTTGTTTTAAGTCCCGAACATATCGTGCAACTCTATTGGCATTATAACCCGAGTCGATTGCAATAGAACGAATACCAATCTTTGCTCCATTTGCTGTCGTGTATCTTTCGTTTAATAAAAAGTTTGTTAGGTCCTGAAACACGATGTTCTTGTTGGTGTCTCCTTCAAACAAACGGAAATCAATCATATAGATTTCATCACTCTTACCATACCCATACACATATGCTTCGATACGATTAGCCTGGATGTCTACTCCGCAGGTCAAGACACCAACACCATTACATATTTCTGTTTTGGTTGGCACCTCAGCGTTGTATATCTCTAATCGTTCCCCAAGTTTGTTTGCGGGAATATAATCTTCTATCAACTGGAATGTCTTACCTAATCTACTATTGTAAAACACTTGTAGCTTATGTCTATTCTTTTTGATTGCTTGCCATTCTACTACCAGTTCTTTCCAAGTCATATTGACCGAGTATAAAGCATTTAGGAAGAACCCTGCAACCTTACTATCTACATTTGTCTTTATCCATTCACCTTGTAAGAGCATCTGGTATTTCTCTTCTTCTTTTATACCATACTCACATGCACGACAGATATAGATTGGTTCTTCGGGATTTGCTTTATAGTTTATTCTATCCCATTCTAATGTTTGCTTATGACCGCAAGAAGGACAAGGTAAATAGAAATAGCGTTGGTCGCTTTCCTTAAATCTACTTTCTATCTGGGATAAATCTGTAATGGTTGGAGTAGAACTATACACCCGCTTTGCTTTGTGTTGGAATGTCGTTGTGCGGATAGTAGCCAAGTCAATAACATCACCATCTTTACCAGCACTCTCGGGATAGCGGTCAATCTCATCAGCAAACAACACACGAATAGTTTTACCATGCAGACCCGAACTATTCTGTGCGCCAACCATCGTTAGCGTTCCCCCCATATATCGTTTTGATAAAAGGTTATTGCCTCCGTCACGAGTCCATTTGTCTTTAATCAAATCACGAAGTTCAGGACTATCTCGTAATACTGGTTCTACATCATTACTACTAAACTGCTTGGCAATCGTTTCTGTAGGTAATAACCACAAGATAGGTGATGGTGATTGATGCATATAATACCCTGTTGCTGCCAACATGCTGACTGTCTTACCAACACGAGCAGATGTCATCAATACTACATCCTTGTGTTCGTTGTCGCAGATAGTATCAAGGATTTCTTTTTGCCATGGCATACGCTCATAGCTGTATTTGCCTGGTTCAGCACTATTCTCAGGGGGTAGATAAAAGTATTTGTTAGCCCATTCACTCCCTGTAAGTTTAGGAGTGGGCTTAAGGATTTGCTTGGTCAATGCATTGATGCGTTGTTTAAATGCTGTGACTGCATCCATACTATCTTCTGGTATATATTCTTCTGGTATAATCGTATTAAGCATCTTGCTCGTCTATCTCTTCTTCATCATCGGTTGCATCAGTATCTATCACCTCATCGTCTAACTCAAAGTCCTGTAGTGTCGAGAGTTGCTCAAAAAGATTATCTAATAGTTTAGACAACATCTGCTGTGATTGTTCTTGATTCTTAATACCCACCATATAGGGTGCCCAACTACTATCGATTGCCGTTAAGACATTTCGTATTTGCGATAATCGTGCCGACATCAACTTCTCTGCTTGTTCGACTTGCATAGTAATACCCATCTCGCGTAGGGCAGCGTGTTTCTGTCTTTGAGTTTTCCAATAGTTTAAACTTTCTGCTGACCCTTCGGGGTTGGTCGCATTCTTCTTGATAAGATGTTCTACGGATATTTCGATGAACCGCTGGACACAATCAGTTAAATTATATTTACCACGACTAACTGTTGGGAATACTCCCTGTTGTTGGAAGGCATTTACTTTGGTGGGACTAATACCCAATGCTTCTGCTAATTCTTTTCTATTTACAATCATTATTCATATTCTGTTTAAGGTAATCACATGCATAGTTCTTGCACACATCTGGTCGTATATTGTAGATAGTGCAGATATGAAAATCATTATTGTAAAACACACATGGCTTTCGTGGATGTGATGTATCTACTCGTAGGGCTGGATAGCCTGTTGGTCTTTGCCACGACTCTTTATCAGGGAACATTTGCTTTCCTTCTTCATAATCAATAAACACTTCTTCATACTTGACCTGTGACCCCATGCGGGTTGATAATCTATCAAGGAAGGCATCGGTATCTTTGTGGGGTCCAATAATAAAATCTCTATCTTCTATGGTGCAACATCCCCCATGATACCCACTATATCCAAAACACTTATGGCTGCATACTTGGCAAGGTGTGGTCATATTATCGCAACCTCAACCAAATAAAATAACAATCAGTATTCTCAAATACTGCTGTTTGTCCTGTGGCTCCCAGTGCTTTATCCAATCGTTCTTTAGTCAATGCTTGGGGATGACCTGGGTATGCTGGTAGATTAATCCACTCAAACATGCGAATAACAGGGGCAACATTACGAGCTAACCCAATAATTTGTTCGGGGTTTGTGGTATGCTGTAAAACATTATATATCCATACTTCGTCAAAACTATTATCAGGTTCGTTTATTAATTCGCCATACTGGATTTCCCATTCTATGCCGGCCGCATCATAGCGATTATATACCCAGGTTGGATATTGTAATGGGTCTATAACTTTCTTTCGTTTTAACCCTGTTGTCTTTAGGAGTAGAGAGGTTGGCCCTCCTCCTATGTCTAATATACTTTTATTATTTAGGCCTGTAATGGTGCTGTATGCTCCTGAACTATCTACGGATAATCCCATATAGTGAGCATAATGTAATTGTTTTTCTTCTTCCTTAAAAGTATTTTGGCAGTTCCCCCAAAAACTTTCTTCATAATCAAATTCTTGTTTTATCATATTATCTTTGCCATTTGTTAATAACCATTTTATTTAGGGAATTCCCTTTCTCCTTTTCCACATACTATGGGGCGACATAAATATTCCAGGATTTTTGATTTTTATGTAGTGAGGATACGGGGTTTTGGAGTAATCA
>Ga0315900_10002044_pt1 | contig 31657 bp, 55 predicted proteins | sample LakEriMetagenome_FD_203521 | JGI IMG/M metagenome (GOLD analysis project Ga0315900, IMG submission 203521) | Freshwater fungal communities from buoy surface, Lake Erie, Ohio, United States - Buoy 12 MA114 | ecosystem: Environmental > Aquatic > Freshwater > Lake > Lake biofilm | place: USA: Lake...
ATTCTTGTCGTTGTTCTTTCCGAAGCTGGCAAGGATGTTCTGTTGGGCCAGCGCCCTAGTTGTTTCGTCTTGAGACACCATAGCCTTGGCAGGCACAATTAAATCTACCGCCCCATCCGGGCGCAGCGCAATCATATGGATCGAGTGATCGCCGTGGGCGTTAAGGATGTCCACCACGAACAGATCGTAGGGCAGCACCATCACATGTTTCTTGGACTTGGAGCCATCAGCCATCTCAACTTCGCGTTCCTGATACACGCCGCCTTTATCTCCGTAGGCATAGCCTTTGGGCGGTACCGGGCGCTTGATCGATGCTGGAGCAGCTACATCGCTCTCGATCAGCGCTTCGACTTCAACTTCTTTCTCTTCTACATCTACCTTGACCTCACGCCCGAGCGCCAGTGGGTTGGTGATCTTGCCCCAGTGGGGGCACTTGGCGCAGATGCCGGGGTTCTCTGAGTCGAACTTGATGCAGGGGTAGGGGCCCTTGATCTCGCGCAGCTTCTGCTCCATGCGCTCGTTGGTGTAGGGATGCAGCTTGCTGACCCACTGCACAGCCTTCTCACCGTCCTCACACTTTTGCGCGATGCTCAACCAGCCACGCCACAGCGGCTCCATGCCGTCATCTTCAGCGTTCTCGATGTAGTACTCAAGCTGACCGCAGCCAGACCCGGCTTGGGTTGCGCGAAGGATGTTCTTAAAACGCGTTGTGCTGTTCTCAAACAACTTGACGCTGGTTGCTGTCTTCGCGGCAGCAGGGCGTGCCCCGGGCAGCTCGATCACATTGGTAGGTGCCGGGGGAGCAGCAGTGGCAGTCGTGAGGTTGTTGCGGATGTGTTCGCTGAGGATGGCAAAGTCGAACAGCACACCTTCTTGCAGTATCCGCACGAGGGGCGGCTCAGGGTAGACCGGCTTGAAGTTGTACGACCCGGGGTAGCGAAGCACACGCGCAGAATCCGCCGTCACGGTCATGTCGATCTTCAGCCCCTCCTGTTTGCACAAGCGCTTAAAGTTCTCGGCCACAGGTTTCCACGAGGTGATGTCCTGCGTTTCTGTCAAGGGCCAGTACATGTGGTACCCGCCGCCCGAGTCCACCACATACGGAGCGCCCAGTTCGTGCAGCCCCGTTTTTTGCATGAAGGTGTTAAACGCCTCCATGCCTGCTTCCTTGGTGCCGTAGGTCTTGGGGCCGTCCACGTTGCAGTCAATGTCAACGAACAGCGCCTTGATGTGCTGCGCGTTCTTGGCCGTGCGTGATCCCGCCTCCGCAAAGGTAGCCAGCGCAAAGTAGGTGCTGCACTTGGCAGCAATCCAAGCGTCTACGTGTGGTTGTAGTTTTGCATAGTCATCCTCAAATTTGTGTTCATTTCTTTTTGTGGTCAGCTCTGCCGCGCAATAAAACCCGTGACCGGGCGTCGGCAAAACCACCGCGAAGAACTCTTGCGGTGTCATTCGGATTCCCGGTGAGTTTATTGGGCGTCTTCCGCAGGCAGTTCGCTCTCTGCGTCCAGCTTGTCATGAAAGCGTGCGAGCAATGTAGCTACCCATTCCGAAGGCACCGGCTTGCCAAGCTGCATATAGATGTGGCGTGCAAGTTCCTCATCCGTCAAGCTATAAGGTTGTATTCCCGACATATCTTTCTCCATGCGTCATCCGCGCTGTTTGATGTTTGTAGAATTTTGAGAAGGAACTCGGCACGTTCACGATAGCCAACAAACACCTCGGTGCCTGTGAACCAGTTGTAAACCGTCTGCCGCGTCACTCCCAAAGCCTTGGCGACTTTGGTCACGGGGAAGTCATGGTAGACCGCCCAGCGCCCAAGCTGGTTGCCTAAAGACTTTGGAGTCTTTGCAACCTCGTCGATGATTTTTTGTGAGTAAGCCATATTAAATAGGGCGGGAGGTAGCTGCCTGCCTTGGTCAGAGGAAACGCTGTCGTGTGCTTGTATTTATGTCTAACGAGGAAGTCCGAACAAACCCCGGCACACGCAAAGCGACCGCTCTTGCTACCTCCCGAAACTAATTACTCGTCGTCCCAATCGGCGACGATGTCAGCGAGCTTGCCCTTCTTGGCAGGCACAGTCTCGGATTTGGGCGCTGCCTTGCGAACTTCCGGCTCGTCGTCCTCAGACACGGCAGGGGCCGCCTTCTTCTTAGGCTTGGGCGCTTCGTCTTCTTCCTCTGCAACATCCGGACGCTTGCCGTCAAGCATCATCGGTGCAGGCTTGGTCACGCCATCAGCACCGGCAGGGGTCATCATCACAGCGCGTTGGGCTTCAACGCTTTGCGCCTTCTCCTGCACCGTCTCGTACTCTTCATCGGTTAGCCAGCGCTGTGGGCTGAACACCAGCTTGGGGGACTCAGCCGTGGTGTCGAACTTCATGCGGGTCACCACAGTGTCAAGATTAACCGGCGGGGTCTGCGTAGCGGCCCAGCGTGCGAACGCCTGCAGCGGAAGCTTGTCGCCCTCACCCTTGCCGAAGATAGACGTAGCAGGCAGCGTGACCTGCAGCACATCGCCGCTGGGGTTGTTAGCCAGCACCACAGCCAGACGCTGTTGGTAGCGGCAAGCGCGGGAGTTACCGTTGCCAGAGCCTGCGATGTTTTGCTGGCACTTGGCGCAGTTGGAAGCCTGTGGCGATTTGATGGATTTGTCGGGCATGTCGCCGTCGTTGCTCCAGCAGTCCGGTGCCACAGCCGCTGCGTCCTTGTCGTACTTGCCCATGTAGAAGATGCGGCTGACCTTGGGGGCAGCCTTCACAACGATCACGTCAAGGTGACGGTCTTCGATGTTGGCGATCTCTTTGCCGCCAGCGACCAAACGAAACACGCCACCTTTGATGGAGACGCGCTTTACGCCGGGGCCACTAGCTGCACCGCCAGCCAGAGCCAGCGTGGTTTCAGACAGAACTGCGTTGCGTGCGAACGCGGGTGCTTTTGCGGAATTGAATACAGTGATATTGCTCATGATTGCTTCAGTTGGTTGGTTTGCGTACCGAGATGTCGTACTCCGAAGAGGAGTTCAACCCGGGTGGTACGAGCCCCGGATTTTCTTCGAGGAATTGGCTCATGTTTGTTTGTGCGATGCGCTTCTCCAGCAAGTCCACCGCATCATGCTCGACCACGAACTTCTTGAAGGAGTCCCAGTCTTGCGTGTTGTAGCGGGTCTTGACGGACAGCACCACTGTGCCCTGCGCCGTGCGAACTGATGTGACGCCCATCATCTTCATCATGTCCTTCATGGCGTTCTTGATCTCGTCTTGCTGCGCTTTGAGCGCTTCGACTTTGGTGTCGTAGTCCTGCGTCAGCGTTGTGATCTCAGTGCGAATCTTTCTGTAAATCTTCGCAAGCCGATCCAGCGGGATCGTCTCACTTTCTGTTTCGGTCATTTCTTTCTCCGTTTTGTTTTGTCTAGGGTTGGACAGTTTACATGTTTTTGAATTGGGCGCAACTCCTTTATTCACTTATCACGTTGTTGAACATCTCGGTCAGCAAAGAGTGGTCGTTCACCTTCTGGCTGAGGGCTTTGAACATTCGTTTCTCTACGGGGCTCGATTGGATGTGCACCACCGTCACCTTGTCGCTGGTCTGTCCCTTGCGGTCAGCGCGGGCACAGCACTGGGTGTACTGCTCAACGCTCATGAGCGGGCCATAGAAGACCACGGTGTCGGCAGCAGTCAGTGTAATGCCATGCGCCGAGGCTTGGGGCTGCATCACCAACACACGCGGGCTAGGCTCAGTCTGAAAGCGGTGAATGATCTGCGCTCTCTTGGATGCCGTGACGCCGCCATGAATCTGCTCGTTGGCTATGCCCTTCTTCGTAAGATGTCTGCTAATCGTATCGATGATGCTCAAGTACAAGGCAAAGATGATTACCTTTCGGTCAGTCTCTTCTAGCACTTCCTCCAGTACCGACAAGCGCGGCGCGGAGTCGAACTCTACTACCTCACGATCATCGGTGTATGCTGCACCGCAAGAAATCTGCAGGAGCTTGTTCATCGAAGCAGCGGCGTTGACTGCCGTGATTGTTTCCCCTGCAGCCTGCACCACCATCTGCGTTTTGAGCATGTTGTAGTACTTGGCTTGCTGGGGCGTCATCTCCACTTCCCGAGTCATGGTGACGACAGGGGGCAGGTCCAGACACTCGGCCTTAGTGAATCGGATGGACGGCTGCAACGCTTCAAACACGTCGTCCTTGGCGGTGGGCTTGGGCACCCACTTGTACAGGGTGAGCTTGTGCATCACTTTGTCGCGCCATGCGGTGAAGAACTTAGGGATGCCGTCAGGGTTAACCAGCTTGGCAAGACCGTACGCATCGGTTGGAGACTGTGATGCCGGGGTACCGGTCATCATCCACAGATACGTTTGCGGTGCAATGATTGAGTTCAGCGCCTTCCAACGCCGCGTGGTGTTGGTCTTGTAAGCGTTGGCCTCATCGACGATCACCAGATCGAACCTACCATCGGCCTTGACCTCGTCGGCGATTAAGTTAAGCCCCTCGTAGTTGGTGATGACAATCTCGTAGTCGTGTTGCAGCATCTCGATACGACGCGATGCTTTGGCGTGGTGTGCAATCACAGCGGTGCGATGCAGGATGCTGTTGTTGATATCTCCCATCCACGCGCTGTGCATGATCGACAGGGGGCACAGGACTAACACGCGCCGCACCTTGCCCAGCTTCATCAGGTAGTCAGCGGCCCAGAGTGCGCTTAATGTTTTCCCTGTACCCGGCTCACTAAACACAAACGCACGGCGGTGCATGGTTAGGAACGCAGCCGTGTCGATCTGGTGCTGCATCGGTCTGTAACGCCCGGGCCAGTCGTAGCGTTTGGTAATGGGTGAGGGCACATCCTTGACACCTAGATTGCGCAGCACTCGCGCCTCGTCCAGTCCCCAGTAAACCGCTACCTCATAGCCTCCATCAACAGGGATGACTTTGTGCTTGGGGATGATGCTGTACTTGGCAGGGTTGCGCGTCTTAAACAGAAGCGCTTTGTTCTCAACAATCTGCACTTGCTTCTCCGTTTATTTGTTGTCGCCTTGATTGGCGCTCTTACTTCTCAGTCGCAAATTGCCGGGGGTCGTCTTGCCACCCTTGCGTAGCGGCGTTTTGTGATCGATGTCCTTGCCTGCGCGATCAACACCCAGCTTGTCATAGAGCTTTCGAGCGCGTTGGCGTTCGCTTTGATCTGAACCCGGCCCGGACTTGCCGGTCTCCAAGTCACGCTTGTATTCCTTCTTGTAGTCTCTTGTTGCCATGATGGCTCCTAATGTTTGGGGTTGAACTCGCAGCCAGTGACCTGACACCAGCCGCACAGGGGAGTCTGTGTGGGGTTCCACACATCGTTGGAGAAAGATGCCTCAAGACGCGCCGTGCGCTCACGGTACTTCCACCAGTAGTCGTCCTTCTGATCACGCGTCATCGACATCTTGACCATGTCGTTCTTCACAATGAACAGCAGCGCTGCGTTGACCTTGCGTATGTGGGGGAAGTGCTCGAACACCATGAGCGACATAAGTACAAGCTGATCCCTGTCGGGGTACTTGTTGTTGCCGGTCTTCCAGTCGCCCACCCACGCTGTCAAGTTGTCGTCGTCCACAATTAAAATATCCGCTATCCCTCTGACCCACACATCATCTGACTTCCACTGCGTGGGCTTTAGATCAACCGTGAGGGCCATCTCGTACTCAGCAAGCTTGCGCCCGGACTTACTCAGCATGGCGTCGGCTACATCCTTGAACTGCGCGTACTCAGGAGGGATTGGTTTGTTTTCTTTTATGTAGAGTTCCAATGCCTCGTGTACTTGATTGCCGTAGCGCGTGGCCTCTGTCTCTTGGAAGGGGTACTTCTTCAAGACCTTGACCTCGTGGTACCGACGAGCACAGCCCTCGAAGTCTTTGAGGGAGCTGTGTGACCATGCTGGCTTTTTCATTTGAACTTCGCTGTGTTGATTGCTTTGTTAAGGCGATTGGCAAACCGGGTTACGAACTTCTCGTTGTTGTGCAGGCTGCTGCCCATGTCATAGAGGATTGCGTGTGTCAGCTCGTGCCAGAACGTGTCGCTGATCTCGTCGTTGGTGTACGGTGTCTTGGTCACGTTGCTCTTCTTGGCGATCTCAATTGCCCCGGTACCGTAGTACACGTAGCCCATCTGAGCCTTGCGCTCCATCGTCTCAACGATCTCCACCGAGTACCAGCGGTTTCCAACTTTTACTTTCTTAGGTATTTCCATTTGCTTCTCCTGTTTATTTGTTTTGCATGTGGCGCAGAGTCTGAACAAGAAGGCGGGCTTCTGTCACAAGCTCTAGCGATTTCTCTTCTGCCTCTGCAAGCGTTCGGTGCAGACATGCGTCGTGCACTTCTTTAGCCAATCGCTCGACGTGCATCAGCGGCCCTGCGTAATCAATCAAGACATCTTCTTTCATCAGTTCTTTGCCAGTCCGTATCGACGGTGAACACCACCGTCAGCGGCCAGAGGTATCCCCGGCAAGTAACTCGGCTCCAGCGTCATCTGCTGGAGCATCCACTCAAAACCCTCCCGCGCTTCGCTGTCAGGTACAACAGCGATCTGCTCATCATGAACAGTTCCGGCTACGAAGTACCTTTTGGATACTCGCAGCATGCCATCAGTCATCACGATACGCGCAGTGCCTTGCACCACGTTGTTCGTAATCTTCCCTCCGTAGATTGGCGTGGCCTCCGGCCCATACACCCATCTCTTTACCCCCTCCTCATCCTTTTCTTGACGCAGATTAGGATACAAGATGCGCATGCCGTTAGGCAGCACAATCTCTTCTTTTCGGAAGGTGAGACATTTATACCCGATCTCTTCACCCCCCGCAAGAGAGCGAACCAATAGCTCGTCCATCATGCTCCAGAAAGTCTTCACCGGCCATGCTGCAGTGCGGTATTTATCGATGATGGCCTTGGCCGTGATGCAGTGCACAAGAAGTTCGTGCTCGGTGCAAATGTGGGGAATCTCCTTCATGCGCTTGACGTAGTCGTCGTTCTGCAGGAACGCTTGAATAGCCTCGCCCGTGACCCCCAACTGCTTGGCGTCCTGCTTTGTATAGCGCAGCGGTGGTGCCCCGAGGAACCCCACCAGAAGCTGCTGCGCGAAGCTTGCCCACCCCAGCCCGTAGCCTGCCCCCAGCAGTGCACTTTTTGCGCTCTGTCTTTCAACCGGGTGGCTGTCCTTGGTCATGCCGGGGATGCCAAACATCTGCGCCCCAAACTGTGCGTAGGGGTCGCTGCCCGAGCGGAAAATGCTCAACAACTCCTCGTAGTCAGCCAGCCACGCCAGCACACGCGGCTCAATCTGCGAGAGGTCACCCACCGCCAACTGATAGCCCTCGGGGGCCATGATGGCCTTGCGCAGAAACGAGCCGCGCTTTAAGTTCTGCATGTTGATGGCTGATCCACGGCTGGCAGTCCAGCGCCCGGTCGATGCGCCGTAGTAGGACAGGGGAACAGGCAGGGGCCCCCTCCCGGCGATGTCATAGAAGCGTTGTGCCCGAGTGCGCTCGGTGGTGGACTTGACCTTGAGCCTTGCCTCACACAGCGCAGCCACATCTTCGTTGGGTGAGTTCAATAGCGACTGGAACATTGCGTCGGTCTTTGCCAAGGCCAGCGCCTGCTTGCCGGTGACCTTGCTCTTCTTCATGGGGGGCGTGACTCCCAGCAGCTCCAGTGCCTTGGCGAACTGCGCGTTGGATGCCAGCACTTCCTCCTCTAGCCCCAGCTTGGCAAGCAGCCCCTCTCGTGTCTCTTTCTCCTCCTCGATGGCGTCGAGCAGCATGTTCCTATCTAGCTCAAGCACCGGGTGGGTGTACATCTTGAGCGTCATGTCGATGAGACGGAGTTCTTTAGCGGGGTATCCCCGCACTAGCTGCTCGAATATTGCTTCACATAGAAAGACATCGTGTTGGCAGTACGCAGCAAGTTCGGCCTCAACCTTAGAATCCAACTCACTGAGTCCATCTGTTGAGTAAACGGCGTTCCCTTTTTTGGGAAGACCAAAATCGATTGCGAGTTTCGCGAGGGAATTGCCAACCTCCACGCCGCGTAAAGCTCGCGCCATTGACAGGGTGTCGAAGATGAAGGCGGGACGTACGGCGAATCGCCAGCCCATAATTGATACATCGAACTGTGCGTTATGGGCAAGCACTGCGGTTCTTCCCCAGTCAACTCCAGCAAAGAACTCAGGTAGGTCTGATCCGCTAACCCATCTAATTGGGTCGTCGCTTCCATATACATGGACGCAAGCTCCGAAGGCTTTGAATTTCTCATCTCGTATGTACTCCTCGGTTGTCATCTTCGACAGCGTGTAGCTCTTGCTGGCCCATCGCGTCTCAAAGTCAATGGTCAGTATCTGGTCGTATGGTTTACTCATGATGGCTTTCTTTCTCCGCGTTCAAATTTTTCTCGTTCATCCGTGGCGGCATGAATGACCACTCCTACGTCGTTAGTTGTTGGGTTGCACCAGCATTTGTCATGCGGCTCGTGCTCTCGTATGTCATTGCGTGGTACGACATGCATACGCCAATATTTGTCCGGGCGGACTTCCCATCCTTCGCTCAATTGAATTTATCCTTGGGTGGTGCGTCTTCCATGACCGCGTTATCGATGTATGCTGCTGCGGCATCCAACAGGTGTACGGCGTTGATCTCGTTGGTGTTGATTGCCATGATCTTGAACGGGACGTACGGCTCTTTGCCGATCAGCACCATGCCATGCAGATCGTCGTCGATGTAGCACTGGATGATCTCCGAGATGACAATGCGTAGGTGATCCCTTTGCTCCTCGGACATCTTTGTCAGCGCTAGCTCCAGCCCCGCTGTATCGTTTATTTCAAACATGTAAGTTGTTCTTTCAGTTCTTCTAAGTTTGTCTCTCGCACCACGAAGGCAAACCCACCAGCGGCACGGATCGCGTCAAGCTCTCGTTCTTGTAGCGCTGTGGTCTTGCCCTTGCCTGCCTTGCACTCGATGCCAAGGAACTTGCCGTTGTAGCAGCCGATGATGTCGGGGATACCCGAGCGGCCCAGCCCCATACCCGGGGGAGAGAAGTGGTAGATGCCAAGGCTGTCGAGCAGCTTCTTGACTTTGTCTTTAACAAGCTTCTCAGGTGTAGCAGCCACGCTCGACCTCCAACAGTTTCTGCATGTAGTGCTGCGCCTTGCCAGCGTCGTCGCTGCCGTCCTTGCGTCCAGCACGCAGGCTGTACTTGATGATGTTGCCTTTGAGGAATCCGACAAACTCCTCATGCGTGAGCACCGCCTGCATCACATGCCACGGTTGGATGGGCATGTCTTTGTAATGGTTGCCGCTCACCTGCAGGTCGTCAGCGCTGGTTCCGTTTAGTCCGTCTTTCAAGTTCATAGTAGTGCCTCTGGTAAGTTGTTGATTTCACTTGGTTGGTTTCTTTTTTGCTTTCGGTGCAGGTACGCCAGCACCTGCGCGTCGGCTCGTTGGAACGGCCACCACTGGCCGCTTTGGAGCGCGCTTAGCTCCGACTGCTGCGACGGACTCCACCGTGGTGAACCTGTGCGTGTCGGTGCTGTCGCACTCCCGGCGTCGGTAGCTTGTGTTTGTGTAGTCATTGTGGCGCGTCTCCAAAATTACTGTGGGTTTTCCACACACGGGGCACTTCACAGAACCTTCCCGGCTTTGGAATAGACCATGAATTGCTTGACGTTGATGACGCGCTCAAACTTTGAGATGCCGGGTAGGTTGCTGATGTCGATGCCTTCCTCACGCTTCTTCTCGACCACGTTGGTTTGGTTCTGCGACAGCATGGCGTTGGTGCCCTTGAAGTGCGGGTCTTTAGCAAACATGGATGGGCGGGGGACGTTGCGCCACACGAACGGACTGTCTGAGTGGCATTTGCATTTAGGTTGGGTCATTTTTTTCTCGTAGGTCTAGGACAATTTTCAGGGGGAACAACAACACACCAGACAGCTTGCCACCATCGTTTCCCGGCTTCGCTCACGACCCACCGGTCAATGTAAGCGTCGGGCATGGCCTTGAGAATTCTGCCAACGTGACTGCGGTCTGTTTGCACCGCCTCGACTATCTCTGCCACAGTCATGCCGTCTGGTGTTGTGCGTAGGGCCACGCGCACTCGGGCTAGTCGGACGTTACTTCCCATCAAGACACTCTTTGCAGATAAATTTCATCGGCCCCCCGGTAAACATTTTGATGTGTCCGCCTTTAGTGTGTTTATCTTTCTGACATTTCCAGCACATGCGTTTCTTGTTTGCCATAGCTTGGTTTGAAGCGGAGTACGCGTTCATAGCCATGACATTTTCAGCCGCAATATTTTTGTAGCCGTTGCCTCTCATGTGTTCTTCTCCTTTAGTTTGGCTTCGATGGCTCGGATATGTTCTTGGCTTGGCTCGTATGGTAGGTTCCACACAATGTCTTTCACCTCCTCATCCGTCAGCCCCACCCACTCGCGCTCGGCTGCTGCGACTAGGGCGGCAAAACGTTCAAGGAATTCAGGCGTAGCGTCAAAGCCGCCAGCTTGCCGGGTAAAGTTTTCAACGTCCTCGCGGGTCATGTGTTCTTCTCCTTGAGGATTGACTCCGCGCTGGTGGCAGCTTGCAACTTTGTCAGGCTTGATTGGTTGATCGCCGAGAAGTCCTCCTCCGTCAACCCCACCCACTCGCGCTCCTCCCGCGCCAGCCGCTCGCGCAGGGCGGCGAGAACACGCTTTCTTTGGCTTGCACCATTCGTCCCGTCATACGCAGTCAACGCCTCCAGCGCCTGCTGCATCAGTTCGCGGTCGGTCATACAAACACCCCCACAAGTAACAGCACTAGCACAATCGCCACGACAAACCGGCACCAGTAGATGACGTTGTAGAGGAGGTCATCCAAGTCTTCTTTTGTCATCTCACCCCCAGCGCAGACAGCAGGAACACAATCAGGAACACGCACGCAACGTATCCAACGAACTTGATCTTCTCTTCCAGAGAGAACTCAGGCGTGCCAATCAACAGGTCTTGTACAAACCTCTCCTCGTGTGTGTAGTCGGAGCGCAGCGGTGGCTCATATCGTGAGCCAATCTTGATACCGGTCTTCGTGGTGTAGTGCATCTTTTTCATTTGGCATCTCCAAATATTTTGCGTAGTTCATCGTACACAGCACGCGCTTGCAGCACCGACATGGACTCCAATGCATGCAAGACAAACTGCTCAGGTGGAACCGCCGCAGGGACGAACACCGCAGATGCAGGAGCAGGTGCAGGGGAGAGGGCCGCGATCCCTGCCGAAGAAGACACCCGTTGATCTTTCTTTACCACCACCGCCTTCTTCGTTGTCTTCTTCTGTAACAGATTCCTAAGCGTCTTCGCGCTCTTGAGCGGGACGTACTCAGACGTGGTCACATGCAGTACCCCCATATCATCTAGCTGCGCCACGCCTTGCCTGAGCATCTGCCCGATCACAGCAGACACCGAGCCAAGCTTGTAGCCCTTCGCAACCAACGCATCGCTGACCTTCTTGCGTGTACCGAGGGAGTCTTTGATCTCTTGAAACGCAGCCCTGTTCAGGTTGTTGGACACCTTGAATGGGTACACCCTTACTGGCGCTGCCTCTTCTTGCTTGTGTTCTTCTTCCCAACGCTGCATGGCAGCACGCAATGTTTCTTTCAACCCGTTAGACATTTCATTTCTCCATTTAAAAATTTGAACGCGAACAGTAGCATACCTTCTAGGGCTTATGCAACATCTATGACAAACCCTGACGTGTCATGCTTGGCCTTACCCTTGGCATACAGCGCAACGACCACACCATGCGGGTCTTCATGGCGCAGATCGCTGTCGTCCCCATCGACACAGGTAGTACCGAGGAACTCAGCGGGGATATCCTCACGCTTCCTAAACACTACAGCGATCCGATACCCTGCATCGATAGCCTTACGCACATAGGGCTGGAACGCAACGACCCCTGAGTAAGAGAATGTGAGGTCGTAGTTGGCGATGTGCCCGGTATCGCGGTTGGGTATCTTGGTGTAGTCGTAGAACTGTAGGTCGGGGAACATCTCGAAGATGTTGTTGTAGTAGATGTCCTCGTACTCGAAGCTTGCGCTCTCCCAGCGAATGTCCGATGTGCCGTTGAGTCGGCACAGGGGGATGAGGCCAGCGGCCTTGGCTTTGCGGATGAGAGAACGAATAGAGGGGATGAGTTCAGCGAAGAACGCGGGGCGATCCTCGAAGAACAGCTTGGTCTTCCTCACTCGTGCGGCTTGCACGCTATTGAATGCGCCACGCCCAGCGGAATTGAGGCAGGGTATGTGGCACTCGGCGATCTCCGCCATAGCGCACACGTTGTAGCCCGAGAGCTTGTAGGGGGCCAGATATAGGACGCCTGTCATGTATCCGTACTGTTGACCCTTGATGGTCTTTGCGTTGGTGTCGATGCTTAGCATTTCATTCTCCTTGGTTGATTTCTTCGATGGACTCGATGTCCCACGATGCGTAGTTATCCAACTTGACGGCTCCCTCGTCATACGCCTTTGCTTCAGCCTCCTCTTGGGTATCTGCCTCCACAGTCACTACGATGTAGCTCGTGCGGCGCAGTTCTACTTCATAGGTCTTCTTCATTTGCTTTCTCCTTGGTTTAGTTTCTCTTCCAGCTCACGATCCCGCTCAGCGTCGGCACGCTCCTCGGCTTGCATCCACAGATATTCTTCTGCTTCCTCCCATGTGTAGCCGTTGTCCATCAGGTCTAGTAGTTTCTTCATCACGGCCTCCAAAGTAATAGGTCAAGCGCGATCACGATCAACGCTACTAGGAATAAAACTCTCTGTGCTTTTTCTGCTCGTGTCATGTGTCGTCACTCCAATGTTTCATCTTCAGTTCATCTAGCGTGTAGTCCTTGCGCGCCCTGTAGCGTGGCTCGGGGTCTTGCTCGGGTGGTTCGTCGTCTCCGAAAGATGCCTCCTCGAATTGAGAAACGAAGTTCCTGTCAAGCCCCCAGTTGCTGATGAAGCGCAGGGGGCAGCTGTTCCCATACGCAGCCTGCAACTCCTCGATGGGATACAACGTGTAGCCCATGTCCTTTGCGTCAAGCTCATCCTCGACAGACTCACAGATATAAATCTTGTGGCACCCATCGAACGCAAAGTGCTCGCCGTTGATTGGTTTTCCATTTATGTTCATAGCGCCTCGTTCCATTTAATTTGATCTCTGATCCATGTGCACAGCATGTGCGAGTCAGCCATTGCGCTGTTGGTATTGCGAACTAGGTCTGTCGGCAGGGTGTATGTGGTCATGCCGAAGCCGGGTTCCCACGCTTGCGTCTGCGTGTGTTTGTCGATGTCCTTCATCGCTGTGCTAAGCAGCCGTTGAATCTCGCGTAGTGCCTCGGGCACATCCTCGGGTATCTTGAACTCATCCATTTCTCTTCTCCTAAATGTGGGGGCCGAAGCCCCCGGGTTGGTTAGTCAACAGTCACAGTAAAGCTCAGTTCACGCACAGCGTCGCGCACCTTGTCCTCGAAGTCGTAGTCGTTGATGGCGTCGTTCACCTTGTCTTCGAGGTCGCCCACGAGTCGGTCGTATTCGTCGTGGTCGTAGCTGTTGTGATGCGCAGCCATTTGCTCTTCTACTTCCTCGATGGCGATCTCCTTGATGCGCTCGTCGCTGGCGGTGGTGATGTTCTCCAGTCTTTGTTCAAGCGCAGCGATGCGTTCCACCAGAGGGGCGGTGATCTGGTTAAGCATCGGGGTGAGGGCTGCGAGAAGCAGGGCGTTGAGGTCAAGGGTAGGGGTGGTTTGGTTTTCCATGATTTGCTTTCTTGAGTTGCTTGAATAGCCGGGTGAACCGCACCCGGCAACGGATGGGGACATGATGTCCCCGATCTCTTGGGTCGTACCTGCGGTCGCTTAGATGAGCGCCGTGACCAACTCCAGTGCCCGCTGCTTCATGTTGGCACCTTGTCCCCACAGGGCTGCAGCCTGACGATTCTCATCGGTGCGAGCACGGACATGGTGATCAAAGTGCTCCGTGCATGCATTGAGCCAACCCCATGCGGTGTCGTGTGCCGTCTCGAAGTTGCTGCCCTTACCGCCGCCGTTAAACAGCCCCATGATCCGCTCAAACGCAGCGGACTCGCGTGCCACCTCCTCGCTGGACTTCATGAGCAGCTTCACAGTCATCGCCTCGGCTTCGTCCGATTTGATTTTTATGTTTGCCAGCTCCCTTGCCATACCCATGAACGCACCGAACTCCTTGTTGGCCTCCTCGATTGCGGAGCGTGCATCGTCGGGTTGGAAGACAGAGCGGTGTGATACCTTGAACGCTGCCTTACCCTTGAGCGCAATGCTCAGCGTGTTGTTGCACACAGTCCGCACCGTAGTCCAGCGGCACTCAGTTGCCAGCGATCCATCCGCAGAGGTAGACAGCAGGGCATAGGGCACCACCTTGTCACGCCCACCATCGAGAGAGACACCCTCGGCCAGCTTAGCCGTTGCGAAGTACCGCTTGCCCCCAAAGAGAACACCAGCGGACTCGATGGTCACGCCACCCTTGTCCGCCCACTCACGGAAGAACTCAAGGACTTCAGCGGGTTGCACCACCTTGTAAGAGTCAGAGACCACACCCAGCGGGGCCAGCGTATCCGAGCGGAAGAGCACGAGCTTGTCGTCAACCGATTGGAGTGCGGAGACCGGGGTGTTTGGATTAATGACTTCCGTTGCGTAGCGGATGCGACCGCGCTGGATTTTGTAGTCCATGCCAGCTTCTTGTTGCCAGACTTCGATGGGTTGGTTAGCCCCCATCAGTTGCCCGAGGCCATGCCACTCACGCTGGGTGCTGGCGTACTGAGCGATGCCGTTGTTGATAGAGATTTGATGAGCCATGATTTGCTTTCTTGAGTTACTTGGATTGGGGCTGAGGATGTGCAGCCCCCACACATTCGGGACAATATGTCCCTGATCAATCACACACAATGAACCGGTCTACCTTCTTGATAGTCTCCTCTCTTTCTTTCGTCACGATGCGGCACGTTGCGCTGTCCTCACTCACCCATGCGCTGATGCTGACGATGATGCTAAAGGTCTGCGGGATAGCCGCATTTTCTTTGATCAGTTTCTTGTACGCAATGGCACGCTCGTCGTGCTCCCATGTGAACTTGTGCGTGAACTGATAGTCCCGGCTGGGTGCGTCGCTCCCTGTCCAGTCGCTGGTCTGTGCTCGCCAGTCGTCGAACTTGCTGAGGACATTTACTAACCGGGAATCCTTGAACGAGTCGAGGTTGGACAGCATCAGCCCGATGTACACCGAGTCGCTGAATGTCCCGATCCGCACAGTCGCCGAGCCCCGAGTACGCAGAGGTAGTTGGTTGAATACCCGAGCCAGCGCTGGTTGGCGAAGCATGGTCGGCTTGATGAGCCGCATCGCTGTCTCTGTGTTGAACTCTGTTGCCGCTTCGCGGGCCTTGGTTTTGAATGCGTCTTTCATTTGCTTTCTCCTTTGTAGGTTCTTACTGGTTGACCTTGCGCTTTTTCTCAGCCGGGTTGACCTCGGCCAAGATGAATGCACCCTCTACCTGCGGTTGGTAGAAGTTGATCTCGTACGGGGTCTTGTCCTCGCACGGCACATACCACACCCAGTAGGTCAACGCCTTGCCGTTGTACTTCACCTTGTCCATCGCCTTCATCAGGGCGTGCAGGTCGTCGCCTGAGCGCCACTCAAAGACGTTAACAAGTAGGTAGTGGAAGGTGGGTTGGGTGTGCTTGATCAGACCCTCGGTCATGTTGATTCGTTCACTCATTTGCTTTCTCCTTGCTTTGATAGCCCGGTAACCGACCGGGTGGCGGTGAACGGGGGAACCGTTCCCCCATTCGTAAACTTGTTAGTCATTACTAACATCCCCGAAGCTTTGCTTCAGTTTCTCCACAGACTCTGGCTCGTCTAACTCACCGCTCACTAGCGATTGCCACGTTGTGGGTACGAAGTCATTGGGCTTCATGTTGAGCAGGCGGTTCAGCGCTGTACGCATCTTGTCCGCCTTCGCCTGCAACTTCTCCCGCTCGGGATGGTCAGGGTACTGGGTGAGGATTGCTTCGATGGGTGCGAGTTCGTTCAGGGTGCGCTTGCGTAGCGCAACTTCAGCCCGACTGTTCATGCCCGGAGGCATCGTGCGCTGGAAGGGTATCCGGGGTCTGGCGTGCCGCTCACGGGGGGCGAACGCGAACAAGTCCACTATTCTGAGTTTTATATGCCTCGGCACCCAGTCAGTCCAATGCTCACCATGATTGGGGACAAAGTGTCCCTTTGCACGCCTCTTGAACTCGTCGTTGTAGAGATGCGCCAACTGGCTCGGGGTGTGCGCCTTGTCATCCCTATGCTCCACAAGGCGCATCGCTAGCTCTTCAAGCACGATGATGTAGGACTCCAGCGCCTCGAGCTTCTGCGTGTTGTCGATGGTCTTCTCCCGAGCGTAGCGTAGCCCGGTGCGTGCCGAGTCCAGCTCATACATCAGGGGCCGCAACAGAAGAGACCAAAATCGGCGATGCTGTCCGGCGAACAACTTCTCGCGCTTGGCGTCCTGCCCCTGCTGTTTGAAGGCTTCGACTGCCGCGCCCACAAGGTGCGCGGGGATGCCTCGGCTGGTCATTCGGTTGTGTAGCTCTTGCCACGTTCTTACACTACGATCCATAGAGATGTCTCCGGTAAATAGATGTCCAAACGCTACGAAGTTTATCAGAAAGTGTGGACGCTGGAGAGCCAGCATCCACGTGGGTTTTTCCATTTGCGTCCAACTATCTATGCAAAATAAAAATACAACGCGGGTACGGGAAAAAGAAACTGAAGACAGAGGAAAGACGCCTGACCCCCCATGCGAACAGGTCTACATACATAAAGCTTTTTTAAAAAGATAGATAGTTGGACGGATTTCAGGAAACGCTAGTACTGGCGCGGGTCTCCAGCGTCCACACTCGGAGAAAAAGTTCATAGCGTTTGGACATCTTGGACTATCGAAAGTATTACATACGGGGGAACTGTTCCCCCGTTCCCCACATACACCCGTCAAAGAAGACCCATCTGCCGGGGGGCGCACATGGTGTCGAGCCAGTCGATAAAGCCATCTTCTGACGCAAAGGTGTGGCTCTCGCCGTCGTGTGTCCACACAGAGAACATCTTGTACTCGGGGCGGTGCTTGCCCATTGGGTAGTAGGTGTCGAGCTGGTACTCCTTCCCGTAGATGGTGAAGATGCCAGCGTTCTCGTACTTGGGGGTGCGGTTGCGGTTCATGCTTCCTCCTTGATGATTGCGGCTAACGACAGGGCCACAGTTGCGGTGCCCCATATGACAGCGCCGAGATACAGCCACATGCCCTGCGGAATGAGGGCCGCAAGGCCGAACACAACACCTAACAAGCCGAGCATGGCTGTGAGGCAGAGATAGAGATTGGTCATGATGATTCTTTTCCTTATTTCCAGACAACGGTGCCTACACCACTCACGCCGAAGTGCTCGACGCTGTAGCCGTCACCCCCTGTTTCTGCCAACTTGATGGCGAGGATTCGGGCACGCTTCCAATCATCTCCGGTCGAGTCGTAGGGAAAGACGCGAAACTGTTTGTTGTGGTGAAAAACTGCGTAGCAGAACATGGGTAGCTCCTTTTGGTTGGACAAGAAACGAAACAGCGGCCAGCCCTCTCGGGCGAAGCCGCCGGGAAAAACACAGGGGAGAAAACGAACGGGGGAACTGTTCCCTCATTCAGAGCTGGGCTTTGAAGCTACGCTTCTGCGCGCCAGTCAATCCGTTGTAAGCCTTGAGCAAAGCCGCCACCGGATCAGTCTTGGGAGCACCGCGCTTAGCGGCCTTCGCCGCCGCCGCGCCTGTAGCTACCTGCACCAAGTACTTGACCCGGTTGTCCTCTGTGCTGTCCTTCTTGAATGTCAGGGCTCCGCCCTTGCGACTAGGGTGCGGTTTCACATCTGATTTCTCGGCCACATAGGCCACAGCGAAGACCCGAATGTCCGGGCCGATGATGCCTGCACTAGCGAGGGCGTCTGCCCAGCCATCGCTGGCGGACTCGATCTGGGCGAACACTTTGCTGGCGGCGTTGAATGCAACGGCATTAGCCGTGATGAATGCTTTGACTGACATATGAAACTCCTAAGTGAATGGGGGAACTGTTCCCCCGTATCGGCTAAGGGCCAATCCCCTAACCGATGCCTCTAGTATACGGATGGGGACAAAACAAGCCCTACGGGCAGGGCTTATTACCAGCCCTGTAACCCCCACCTATCCCCCACCCCCACAGATACGATGGCGTAGGGCGCTGGGCCACAAACACTATTCCGTAGCCACACCACAAATCTCAGTAATACCAAAGTACTCCCCCCCTAAAAATTTTATAAAAATCCAAAAAACCCCTTGTCTAATGTTAGACAAGCACAGATAAAAAAAGGGCCCCGGGGATGAGCCGGGGCCTTGAACAGGAGAGGAGGAAATGACTTTCCTTTCCCGAGGAGAAGCAGATGTCTTGCAACAACCGCCGAAGTAAGTGTATAGTGACACGCATCGGTAAGCAAGGCACAACGCCAAAACCCGCACATGCTTGAACACTTAATTAGTGAAGACCTAGACCCGGTAATCTCCGAGGGCCCCCCTGTGGGCTTCGTGCCGTTGGAGAAAGTATCACCAGAGAATCTGATCGACGCCCAGTCAGAAACAGCGGAGTGGTTAAATTCTTTGGGTCTGACCGACGAGAAGGTTCAAGACCAAGCAGCTACCACGACCGCCAGAGCGGCGTTCGCCGCCATCACAACCGGGACTACCCCGGGCAACATCCAAAACGCCCTGACCTCCATGAAGACGCCAGCCGCAGTGCAGCGTCTGGTGGGGATGCTGACCGCCTACGACTGGGAGTTCGTGGAACAGGCCAAAAACCTGAGAGGATATACAGTAGCGAAGCTACTGGAAGAAACCGAGAATCCCAACGCCAATATTAGGCTCAAGGCTCTGGGGCTCCTTGGTAAGGTTACCGAGGTTGGGCTGTTCACGGACAAGATTGAGGTTAAAAAGACTGAGATGTCCGACGACGAGATTGAGACGCGGATTAAAGAAAAGCTCAACCGGTTCATGGGCGTGGTCGATGTGTTGGATGTCACAGACACTGTGGAACTCCAAGAAAAACAAATCGAAATCGCAGAAAAACAAATAGAAACCGCAGAAAAACAAATAGATGCAGCTCAGTAGCATCACGACGCTCACTAAAACCGAGCTGGAAGCCCTGCACAAGGCGCTGCCATACTTGAACGCTAAAGAAAAATCCGAACTGCTGGCCGACTTGGAGGTCAGAGAGCGCCGCGCCCGTCTGCAGGCAGCGCAAGGAAACATGTTGGGGTTCGCCACAGCGGTCTACCCGGGCTTTAAGGTCGGCCCCCACCATAGGAAGCTGGCAAAAATCTTCACGGACGTGATCGAGGGACGCAAAAAGCGCGTCATTATCAATATTGCACCCCGTATGGGTAAGTCCGAGTTCAGTTCTTACCTGTTCCCCGCTTATTTTTTAGGCAAGTATCCGGAGAAAAAAATTATCATGGGTACGCACACGGCGGGTCTGTCGGAAGACTTTGGCCGTCGTATCAGGAACCTGATCGACTCAGAGGAGTATGGTGAAATCTTCCCCGCTACGGTTGTAGCGGATGACCAAAAAGCTGCAGGCAAGTGGTCTACGGCTGCTGGGGGTCAATATTACGCCGCCGGTGTGGGTGGCGCTCTTGCTGGACGGGGTGCAGACCTGTTCGTTATCGATGACCCACACAGCGAACAAGATGTAAAGACCAACAGCCGCCTTGCTTTCGACACAGCATGGAGTTGGTTCCAGACCGGACCGCTGCAGCGTCTGATGCCGGGGGGCGCGATCATTATCATCATGACGCGCTGGTCGCTTCTTGACCTCACGGGTCGTTTGCTGGACTACCAGATCAAAAACCCCGAGGCCATTCCTTGGGAGTTGGTGGAACTGCCTGCCATTCTTAATGAGGGCGAGGAGACCGAGAAGAGCCTGTGGCCTGAGCAGTGGTCACTGGAGCTTTTGAAGTCCACCAAGGCCAGCATCGACCCCCGGTACTGGAACGCCCAGTACATGCAGCAGCCAACGGCTGAGTCCAGCGCAGTTATATCCCGCAAACACTGGCGCATCTGGGAAAAAGACGATCCTCCCTCGTGTGACTACGTGATCCAGTCGTGGGACACGGCGTTTGAGACAAAAACAACCTCGGACTACTCCGCCTGTACAACGTGGGGCGTGTTCTATAACGAGGAAGAGGGCAACAGTCCCCAGATCATCCTGCTGGACGCATTTAAAGACCGTATGGCGTTCCCAGAACTGAAAACAGTAGCGCTTAGGCACTACAAAGAGTGGACTCCTGACGCGTTTATTGTGGAAAAGAAGGCTGCTGGGGCCCCTTTGATCCAAGAACTTCGCCAGATGGGCATTCCAGTTTCCGAGTTCAGCCCTAGCCGGGGCAACGACAAGATGGTGCGTGTGAACGCAGTTGCGGATTTGTTCACATCCGGTAAAGTCTGGGCACCTGACACGCGCTGGGCGCGGGAAGTAATTGAAGAAGTGGCTGCGTTCCCAGTCGGCGAGAATGACGACTATGTGGATACAACAACCCAAGCCCTTTTAAGATACAGACAAGGTGGGTTCATCCCATTGGATACGGACGAGCAGGAAGATAAGCTCTTTCGCCAACGCCGTGCAGCGTACTATTGATTTCAAGATTTAAGGATTCTTCATGGCTACCAATATCGACAAAGCGCTGTACCCTGCACCTCAAGGCATCGACGCCCTAGCAGAAGGCGAACCGGACATTGAGATTGAGATCGTTGATCCAGAAGAGGTGAACATTGGCGTCGATGGGTTGGAGATTAGCCTGACAAAAGAAGACCCCGCTGAAGGCGGGTTTGATGAAAACTTGGTTGATACCCTCCCCGAGGGGGAAATCCAGCAACTAGTCTCCCAGCTCTCCGCTGATATCGACAACGACAAGGGTAGCCGCAAGGAGTGGGAGAAAACATACACCGAAGGCTTAAAACTCTTGGGCCTGCAGATGGAAGACCGCACGGAGCCGTGGGATGGCGCTTGTGGTGTGTTCCACCCGATGATCACAGAGGCAGTGGTTAGGTTTCAGGCAGAGACCATCACGGAAACCTTCCCGGCACAGGGCCCGGTGCGTACCAAGATCATTGGTAAAGAGACGGTTGAGGTCAAAGAAGCTGCGGTGCGTGTGCAGTCTGACATGAACTTTGAACTCACGGAGGTGATGAAAGAGTTCCGCCCCGAGCACGAGCGCATGCTGTGGAGCCTCCCGGCTACCGGCTCTGCCTTTAAGAAGGTCTACTACGACCCGTCGCTGGGTCGGCAAGTCTCGATGTTTGTGCCCGCCGAAGACGTTCTGCTTCCCTACGGTACGACAGACCTTGATACCTGCCACCGCCTCACGCACCTGATGCGCAAGAACAAGGACGACATTGTCCGCTTGCAAGAAGCTGGGTTCTATTCGGATGTGGAGCTGGGTGAACCCAGCAAAAATAAAGACGACATCCAGCAAGCCAAGAACAAAGAGACTGGCTTCTCAGACATCAACGACGAGCGGTTCCTGCTGTGCGAGAGCCATGCGAATTTGGTCATTGATGGCGATAGCTTTCGCCCGGACGACTCAGCCATTGCGCTGCCGTACGTCGTTACCTTCATTAAGGGCACGAACACCGTTTTGTCGATCCGCCGTAACTGGGAAGAAAAGGACGACTACCACGCCAAGCGCCAGCACTTCGTACACTACCAGTACATCCCCGGGTTCGGTGCATACGGCTTCGGTCTCTTTCACCTGATCGGTGGCTTTGCAAAGTCCGCTACTTCCTTGATGCGGCAGTTGGTCGATGCCGGTACCCTTAGCAACCTGCCCGGAGGTTTGAAAAGCAGAGGCTTGCGAATTAAGGGCGACGACACCCCCATCGCTCCGGGCGAGTTCCGTGACGTGGACTTGGGCAGCGGCAACATCCGCGACAACATTCTCCCGCTCCCCTACAAGGAACCGTCCAACGTGTTGTTCCAGTTGCTGGGCACCATCGTTGAAGAGGGCCGTCGGTTTGCCGCGACTGCGGATATGAAAATCTCCGACATGTCCGCGCAGGCTCCCGTGGGTACCACCCTCGCCCTGCTGGAGCGCCAGCTTAAAGTCCTCACCGCAGTCCAAGCCCGGGTGCACTTTGCACTGAAACAAGAGCTGGGCCTGCTCAAAGCGATCATTCGTGACTACACGGACGTTGACTACGAGTACACCCCGGAGTACGGCACCAAGCGGGCCAAGCAAGCAGACTACGACTTGGTGGATGTGATCCCGGTCTCGGACCCCAACGCGTCCACAATGTCGCAAAGGGTCGTCCAGTACCAAGCCGTGATCCAGATGGCGCAGATGGCTCCGGACATCTACGACATGCCCCAGTTGCATCGCTCGATGCTAGAAGTCCTTGGGATAAAAAATGCGGAAAAACTAGTTCCGCTGCCCGATGATATGAAACCCACCGACCCTGTGTCGGAGAACATGGCGGTGCTACGCGGCAAGCCCGTTAAGGCGTTCTTGTATCAAGACCATCAGGCGCACATCCAAGTGCATATGGCTGCCATGCAAGACCCGATGCTGATGCAGCTTATTGGGCAGAACCCCAAAGCGCAGATGATGATGGCCGCTATGCAGGCACACATTGCTGAGCACGCTGCATATATGTACCGCCAGAAGGTTGAGCAGCAACTTGGCTTTGCCTTGCCACCGGAAGAAGATAAGCTGCCCCCGCAGATCGAGACTGCGATGTCCACGATGATGGCAAAAGCCGCGCAACAGTTGTTGGCACAGAACCAAGCGCAGGCGGCGCAGCAACAAGCGCAGCAGCAAGCCCAAGACCCCGTGTTGCAACTGCAGCAGCAAGAGATGCAGCTTCGTGCGCAAGAAGTGGCGATCAAAGACAAGAAAGTTCAGATCGACGCTGCCGCCAAGGCCGACGAGTTGGCGCTTAAGGAGAAACAGTTTCAAGCCGACGCTGCCTACAAAGCAGACAAGCTTGAAGCGGATCAGGAGCGTGATGGTGTCCGCATGGGCATCGAGATCGCAAAGAGCAAAGCCCAGACGGCACAACAATCGAGAGGCCCTCGTAACAAATGATTGAAGACTTCGCACGCGTATTGCGCGAACAAATACGTAACGACATGAACAACTACGCCGACGATTTGGCGGGGGGTCAGTGTCGCACTTTCGATGAATATCAAAAACTCTGCGGCGTTATTCAGGGTCTAGCCGTTGCGGAGCGTTATCTACTTGACCTTGCAGAGAAAGCGAAAAATCAAAATGAGTGAACTTATTCTTCCCCCGGGGATTGCACTACCTCCGCAAATCCAACCGACAGGAATGCCGGACGAAGAAGCGGATGCCGAATCAAAAGCCGGAGCACTACCAATCCCCACGGGCTGGAAACTGCTTTGTATTGTTCCCGAGGTCGATAGCAAGATCGCAGGTACATCGCTCGACTTGGTTCGTGACTCAGCAACTATGCGCCAAGAAGAACACGCCACAACCGTGTTGTTTGTTTTGCGTGTAGGCCCCGACGCGTACAAAGATGCCGCCAAGTTTCCTAACGGAGCGTGGTGCAAAGAAGGCGACTTTGTTCTCGTGCGTACATATTCCGGTACGCGGTTTAAGATTTTCGGAAAAGAGTTTCGCCTGATCAACGACGATCAGGTCGATGCTGTTGTGCAAGACCCTCGCGGTTTAACCCGCGCTTGAAGGAGTAGATATGGCAGGTGAAAACGACGAGTTCAAGTTCCCCGACGAAGTCGAGGGCAAGAACACAGATAACGAAACTGAGATCGAGATTGAGATTGTCGATGACACTCCCGAACGTGACCGGGGGCGCAAGCCTCTTGACCGTGAAGTAGCTGATCCGACAGACGAAGAGATCGAATCCTACTCTGACAAAGTCAAGAGCCGCATTAAAGAACTGACCCACGCACGTCATGACGAGCGCCGTAAGGCCGAGTCACTCTCGCGTGAACGTCAGGAACTAGAGCGCCTTGCACAACAACTTATCGACGAAAACAAAAGTCTTAAACAGCGATACAATGCTGGGCAAGAAGTTTACGCAACAACCGCTAAAGAAAAAGCGGAGGCAGACCTTGGTTTCGCACGCAAAGCCCTGAAAGATGCTCACGAGGCGTTTGACACGGATGCGATTGTTGCAGCGCAAGAACAGCTTGCAGAAGCTAAGATGCGCTCAGAGTCGATGAAAAACTTTAAGCCAACCCCTTTACAAGAGGATGGATATGAGTTAAAAACTCAACAGAACACCCAACAAGCCGCTAAACCCGACGAAAAGTCCCTGCGCTGGCAGGCCAAAAACCAGTGGTTCGGGCAAGACGGCTTCGAGGAATACACCAGCTACGCACTAGGGCTGCACCAAAAACTAGTCACCGGAGGTACTGACCCCCGCTCTGATGATTACTACGACCACATTGACGGTCGCATGAAGTCGAAGTTTCCCGAGTTATTTGGGAACGATGACAAGCCGAAATCTGGTGAGGTTCAAAAGAAACCTACAACAGTTGTCGCTCCAGCATCCCGTAGTACGGCATCTGGAAAGATACGATTGACAGCAACCCAAGTGGCGCTGGCTAAGAAATTTAACCTAACGCCGCAGCAGTATGCTGCCCAAGTAGCTAAACTGGAGAACCAAAATGGCTGAACCCCGGATTCCTCGTGACCTCGTGTCCCGCGAAAAAAACTCTCGATCAGTGTATGTTCCCCCGAGCGCACTGCCCGATCCGACCCCTGAGCCGGGTTATGTCTACCACTGGGTTGCTACGCATATCCTTGGTCAGGCTGATCCGACAAACGTATCTAAAAAGATGCGTGATAACTGGGTGCCGGTGAAAGCTGTGGATCATCCGGAACTGTTGCTTGCTGGCAATGCTCAAACTGGTAACGTGGAGATTGGCGGTCTTATGCTTTGCAAACAGACTGTTGAACAATACCGAGCCCGTCAGGAGTATTACGCTACGCAAGCTCAGAACCAGATGGAGTCGGTGGATAATCACTTCATGCGAAACAATGACCCGCGTATGCCTCTGTTTGCGGACCGTAAGTCCTCGGCCAGTCGCGGAAGCGGATTTGGTTCTGGTTCAAAGTAATTAGGAGTCCTTAAATGGCATCTACCGCATCTCCCTACGGCCTACGCGCCGTAAACCGTAACGACGGCATGCCCTATGCTGGCGCTACGAGTCAGTTCCTGATTGATCCTGCAGGTCTGGCATCCAACATCTTTAACGGCCAAGTCGTTATTGTTAACGCCAACGGTTATATTGCCCTGTCTACTGCCACTGGCGCAGACTTGACGACTAACAACCTTGGTGGAAACACTCTCGGCGCTTTGGGTGTGTTTGTTGGCTGTTCTTACATCAACGCACAAGGTCAGCAGATTTACGGCCAGTACTACCCCTCCGGCACAACCGGCGTGGTGACTGCATACGTGATCACTGATCCCAGCGTGACGTTCCAAGCTCAGTTGGATGGCACCACCACCCAAGCTGCTTTTGGTGCAAACACCTTCTTTGCTGCCGTTCAGAGCACCAGCACTGGTTCTACCACCACAGGTAACTCGACGAGCGCTTTGGAGTCCACGGTTGTTACTACCGCCGCCGCGTTCAAGATCATTGGCTTTGCCTCCCCGGTTGGTGATGCATTCCCTGACGTGCTGGTGAAATTCAACCCCGGCGCTCACGCCTTCACCAATGCCGTTGGCATCTAAGGAGTAATTAAAAATGGCTATTTCTCGTGCACAGCTACTTAAAGAACTCCTTCCCGGACTGAACGCTTTGTTTGGTATGGAGTACGCCCGCTACGGTGAAGAGCATAAGGAAATCTACGAGACCGAGAGCTCTGAGCGCTCGTTTGAAGAAGAGACCAAGCTCGCCGGTTTTGGTGCCGCACCTGTCAAGAACGAAGGCTCTGCCATCGCTTACGACAACGCGCAGGAAGCCTTTACCGCCCGTTACACCCACGAAACCATCGCTCTGGGCTTCTCCATCACGGAAGAAGCAGTGGAAGACAACCTGTATGACAGTCTGTCTGCCCACTACACCAAGGCTCTGGCTCGTGCTATGGCCTTCACTAAGCAAGTTAAAGCTGCTTCCGTTCTGAACAACGGTTTTAGCGGTTCTTACCTTGGTGGTGATGGCGTTTCGCTGTTCGGCGTGAACTCAAGCTCTGCCCGCGTGGGCCATCCGCTGGTTGGCGGTGGTCAGAACTACAACAGCCCGACCGTTGGTGTTGATCTGAACGAAACCTCGCTGGAAAACGCCACGATTCAAATCGCTGCGTGGACCGATGAGCGTGGACTGCTGATCGCTGCCAAGCCAGTCAAGCTGGTGGTTCCCCCGGCACTGATGTTCTCGTCCAAGCGTCTGCTGGACACCGAACTGCGTGTTGCTACTGCTGATAACGACATCAACGCGTTGAAGCAAATGGGCACCATCTCCGGCGGTTACTGTGTGAACCACTTCTTGACCGACCCGAACGCATGGTTCTTGACCACCGACGTTCCCAACGGCTTGAAGCACTTTGAGCGTATGGCGCTGGACACCAAAATGGACGGCGACTTTGACACCGGCAACGTCCGCTACAAGGCCCGCGAGCGTTATTCGTTCGGCTGGTCTGATCCCCTCGGCATGTGGGGCTCGTCAGGTTCGACCTGATGAAATTAGAAAAGGGGCCTTGTGCCCCTTTTCTTTTTGAGCTATATTGCTTCAACTCGGATTTCCCCGGGGCGTAAGACTGACCGAGCAGACGACATGCAGACGGACGCCCCATAACTCGCATGTGAGGAATCATCATGGCACAAACTAGCTTCACCGGGCCTGTCGCATCGGCCAACGGCTTTATTGGTTCTGTTACCGGCAACATCACCGGCAACGTGACTGGCACGCTTACTTCTACGACCACTACCTCTACGGCTCTTCTGGCTATTGGCAACGCTGTCAATACGTCTGGCAAGGCTCTGGGTGCCACGTTGTACAACACCACCACCAAAACTTTCTACGTTGCTCAAGGCTCTACCGCTGGTAGCACTTGGATTGACGCTTCCGACGGCACCACGACCATTACCCCGGTCTAACTAGGAGCGCATCATGACGATGCAAACTGATGTCAAGTCAGCCCACTTAAATGTGAGCGGGCAAATGGTCGTGAGCCGTGCGCGGCTTAAGGCCCTGATCTCTATGGGCACTGCAACCGCAGGTACGGTGAACTTCTGGGATACGACGACGGCCCCTGTTGCAATCACGTATGGCCGAGCAGGCACGCTTATCACTGTAACGCTGGCGGCTCACGGGCTGTTAACGGGGCAGGTGGTTGGGCTGACTTTCGGGCCAGATGGCTCTTCTCGCGTTGGAACTAACGGCAACTATGCTGTCACAGTCCTAACTTCTAGCACGTACACGGTGACGGACATCAACTCCGGAACCGTTACTGCTGGCACTGCGGGCACGCAGGGAGCTCGATGGTTGATGTCTATGGACACCAACACTGCGTCGGACGTAATCACGCTGCCCATTCCGGGCGAAGGTGTTTTGGCGGTTGATGGTATTTACTGCCAGATGACTAACCAAACCGGCGTCACGATCTTCTATGGCTAAAACACCAGCATGGACCCGCAAAGAAGGCAAGTCGGAGAAGGGCGGCCTCAACGCGAAGGGCCGTGCGTCCTACAACAAGGCCAACCCCGGGAAACCCGGGTTGAAAGCACCGCAACCCGAGGGCGGGTCAAGGCGCGACTCCTTCTGTGCAAGGATGAGTGGAATGAAGAAGAAGCTCACCTCAGCGAAGACCGCGAACGACCCAAACTCCCGGATTAATAAGTCCTTGCGGGCATGGAAGTGCTGATATGACTGACCACACAGATAGCGTAAAAAACGTGCTTGACTTTGTTGCGGTGTTTACTGCTATTGGTTCGTTTTTGAACTTGCTCAACCCTTTGTTTGTGCTTATCGGTGCAATCGTGGGTGTCATGCGCATCTATGAAATGGCTACCGGCAAAGAGTTCAGTTCGCTCTGGCGTAAAAAGCGAGACGATGATGCCGAGCACAAGTAAGAAACAGCATGGGTTTATGGCGGCGGTGGCTAAGAACCCCGCGTTTGCCAAGAAAGTTGGCGTGCCTACAAGCGTGGGTAAAGATTTTCTTAACGCGGACAAGGGCCGCAAATTCAAAGAAGGTGGCGATATGAAAGAGTCCAAAGCTATGGTTGGTAAAGAGATGGCCTTCATGAAAAAGAAGGGCGCTCCCAAGTCCATGATCAAACATGAGATGGGTGAGATGAAGATGGCTAAAGGCAAGCCGTTTGCCAAAGGCGGCGGCATTGAGTCCAAAGGCAAGACCAAGGGCAAGATGATCACCATGAAGTCCGGCGGCAAAGCCTGCTGATAAGGAGCTGATGATGGCAACTAGTGCATTTGGAAAAGCTTTCCGCGAAGCCCGTGCTTCGGGCGACAAATCATTTATGTTCAACGGCAAGAAGTACACCACTGATTTGGCAAAACCTACAACAGCCACTAAAACATCTACTAAACCGGAGTTGGGACCAGAGATGGGTTCTCTAATGTCGGCTGCGGAATCTAAAGACGCAGTACGCAGATTCGGTTACCCAAAAGGTTCTGAGCGTTTAAATAGCGAAGAAAACAAAGACGTTTCTGACATGAGCATGAAGCGTGGTGGCGCAGTTAAGAAGATGGCTTCTGGCGGCTCCGCTTCATCTCGTGGTGACGGTATTGCTGTTAAAGGCAAAACCAAAGGTCGGGTAATCTGATCATGAGAGCCAGCCGTGGCATGGGGGACATCAACCCATCTAAAATGCCCAAAGGGGTCAAGAAGCCCCGGCGGGATAACACCGACTTCACGCAGTACGCTGAAGGCGGGAAGGTGAACGCGGCTGGCAACTACACGAAACCTGAACTTAGGAAACGCATAGTCAGTCAGGTTAAAGCCGCAGCCACTCATGGCACCGGGGCAGGACAATGGTCAGCCCGTAAGGCTCAGCTTGTTGCCAAGAAGTACAAGGCAGCAGGTGGGGGGTACCGAGATTGAAAGCGCCGCAGCAGTCATTGAAGGCTTGGGGCGACCAGAAATGGAGAACCAAAAGTGGCAAACCGTCTAGTAAAACTGGTGAGCGATACCTTCCAGAAGCTGCAATCAAGAGCCTCAGCCCTGCTGAGTACGCTGCAACGACTCGTGCGAAACGCGCGGGCAAAGCTGCCGGGAAGCAATTCGTGAAACAGCCACCCAAGGTGGCAGCAAAAACAGCGAGGTACAGATAATGCCAAAAGGAATACGCCAACCGCTTCAAGAGCTTGAAGGCGGCAAAGGCTTTGGCGGCATGGGGGGTAGCGGAGGTGGAGGTGGTCGTGGGCTTGGGCTTACCCAACAAGCCGTTCGCAACGCTGAAAAAAATAAAACAAATGTTGGCGACGAACTTTTTAAACTGGATCGCCAGCTTGCCATAAAGAAAGAAGTGGAAGCGGCAAAAGCCAAGCCTGGAAGGCAAGCTGCTGAACGCGAAGCATCTGTTACGCAAGAAGGCGGCGTAAAAAAGACCGTGTACCCGTATGCGGGCGCGAACGAGTACAAAAAAGGCGGCATGACCGCCTCCAGCCGCGCTGACGGCATCGCCCAGCGTGGCAAAACCCGTGGGAAGATGGTGTAAATATGGCAACCACCTCCGGCGCAAGTAGCTTTAACCTCGACCTCTCTGAGATCGTTGAGGAGGCATTCGAGCGTGCCGGTAGTGAGTTGCGCACGGGCTATGACCTCAAGACCGCTCGTCGGTCGCTGAACCTGTTGTTCGCAGACTGGGCCAACCGTGGCCTGAACATGTGGACTTTTGAGCAGGGCACGATCCCTTTTGTGCAGGGTCAGAACACCTACCCGCTGCCAAACGACACGGTAGACCTGATGGAGCATGTGATCCGTACAGGCGCAGGCAACGCAGCCACCCAAGCCGATCTGTCTATCACCCGCATCAGCGTCTCCACCTACGCCACGATCCCCAACAAGCTCCAGCAAGCACGACCCATTCAAATCTGGGTGCAGCGCTATACCGGACAAATCTCCCCCACAGGGCTAACCGTCTCCGGCGGCACCTTGTCAGCCACCAACACGACCGTTACGCTCAGCTCCACCGTGGGTCTTCCCGCTGCTGGGTTTGTCAAGATTGACAACGAGATCATTGGCTACGGAGCGATTAGCGGGAATACCCTAACAAGCTGCGCCCGGGGGCAGGACAACACTACTGCAGCCACGCACACCTCTGGTACGGCGGTCTATTGGGCACAGGTACCCGCCGTTACGGTGTGGCCTACCCCTGATGGCTCCCAGACATACCAGCTTGTGTACTGGCGTTTGCGGCGCACCCAAGACATTGGAGATGGTGTGAACGTGGCGGATGTGCCATTCCGGTTTGTGCCGTGCATGGTGGCGGGACTGGCTTACTATCTGGCGCTTAAAATACCCGGTGCGGAAGCACGGATGTCGGTTCTCAAAGCCCAGTATGACGAGGCTTGGGAGTTTGCCAGCACAGAAGATCGTGAGAAGGCATCCATTCGATTTGTGCCGCGTCGTATGTTTATTGGCGGTGGCTTCTAATGGGCAGTCAGTTTGCTTCAGGCAAAAATGCGATTGCAATGTGTGATCGCTGTGGACAGCGCTATAAGCTGACCGAGCTGAAAACTGAGATTGTTAAAACTAAAAGGTACCAGCTTCTTGTTTGCCCGCAGTGCTGGGACCCTGACCAGCCACAGTTGCAGTTGGGCATGTACCCTGTAGACGATCCGCAGGCTTTGCGTAACCCTCGTCCGGACAGCACATATGTGGTTGCGGGCAGTGGCTCAGACGGATACCTGACGGGGGGTAGCAGAGTTATTCAGTGGGGCTGGGCTCCGGTTGGTGGGTCAAGGTTTTTTGATGCCGACCTAACACCAAATAATTTGGTTTTATCTGTGCAATTGGGTACAGTCACAGTATCCGTTACGTAAGGAGTTGGACATGGACGCAATGAAGAAAGTGGCTAAGACCGAAGTCAAGGCCCATGAGAAACGTATGCACGGTGCTAAAGGTATGCGTGCGGGCGGCAAGACAAACGCCGACATGCTCAAGATGGGTCGAGGTTTGGCAAAGATTGCCAACCAAAAAAGCCCCGGTCGTAAAGGAGCCTAATATGTCTGGAAAAATTACCACCGTGGCAACGCCTGTAGTTGGACAAATGCCTGTTAAAGAAGCGCTAAAGGCCAACGTGTCTGTGGCAAACGAGCGCAGTAACGAGTACAAGCCCACCAAGACCAGCGGCATTAAAATCCGTGGAACCGGTGCAGCTACCAAGGGCTTGATGGCTCGTGGACCGATGGCCTAAAAATGAACTATACCGCGTTGACTGATGCCATCTGCGATTACACGCAGAACTTTGAATCGGACTTTGTTGCGAACATCCCGTTGTTCGTCCAGCAGGCTGAGCAGCGCATCTTCAACACGGTGCAGTTTCCTTCGATCCGTAAGAACGTCACCGGGTCTGTGTCTGCCAACAACAAATACTTGTCGTGCC
>Ga0315900_10002045_pt1 | contig 31657 bp, 21 predicted proteins | sample LakEriMetagenome_FD_203521 | JGI IMG/M metagenome (GOLD analysis project Ga0315900, IMG submission 203521) | Freshwater fungal communities from buoy surface, Lake Erie, Ohio, United States - Buoy 12 MA114 | ecosystem: Environmental > Aquatic > Freshwater > Lake > Lake biofilm | place: USA: Lake...
CCTCATGAGATCCAGCGGTCGTTTCTCCATCCTGACCTCAAGCCTTGTCACGCCGGCGGAGACGGTTTCAGTCTCCTCGGCGAACGGCAGCGTCTTGAACGCTGACTGCGAAGGCCGGTAAAACGCGGCCCTGCCGATGTTTACGTCGATCAGCCCCGACTCGGCCCTGCCTGTGAGATGGCTGACCGCGACATGACATCCCAGCTCCACCGAACGGGCGGAGGCGCAGCGGTTCACCCGTTCCACCCCGCGCAGCGTTTCGGTGGCGCTCGGGCAGAGGATCAGGTCCACGCTGCTGTCCCGCAACCGGACGGAAAGCTCAGGCACCTCGATGTCGAGACAGATGATGACGGCCATGCGAAAACCGCCAAAGCTCCAGAGCCGGAGAACATCACCCGCCTCAAACCCAGACTCCCAGGGCGTGAGGTGCAGCTTGTCCTGAAAGAGCCAGCCGCCGTCACGGACAATCCAGGCCCGGTTGCGCACCCCGCCCTCTGGAGTCAGCGACGGCACGGTGCCAAGCACGGCCGCCCTGCCCGGGTGTTGCAGCCTTTCCTTCAAAAGCGGCAGGCACTGCGACTCAAAGGCCTCCGCCACCTCGGCGAGCGTCGAAGATCCAACTTGGCGCTGCACGTGCGGCTCCAGCCCCATCCAGGTGAACTCAGGCAACAGGACCAGTTCAGCGCCCTCGTCCCAGGCAGCCTCGATCATGCGGATCACCGCCAGGGTGTATTCACGGATGTCGGCGACATCGAGGCCCGGATCAAAGGTTCGCAGGGCCAGCGACAGGGTCTCGGCAGGCGGCTTCATGAAAATGGGGCGAGTTGTTTCAGCCAGAAGGTCAGCGTCTTGGGCGACTCCGCCCGCTCGCCGATCTCCTTCCAGACAAAGGTGGCCTGAAGCTCCGGATGCTTTTCATATCCCTGGGCGGTCCAGAAACCATCCAGCGGACGATAATCGGCGGGACGGAGCGGATGCTCCGCCGGACGATCTACGGCGCAGAACGTGGTCCAGGTGGCCTTCAGTTCGCGGGCATGATCTTCTCTCTCCCTGAAGAAGACCTTGCCCACGCCATGTCCGCGATACTGCGGCAGCAGCACGGACTCACCCAGGTAACAAATTTTGGAAAGCGGCCAGCCCTGCCTTTCGAAACAGGCCCGGAAGGAGCGGTCGCCCTCGCTCATGCCCAGGCAGGTGGTGGCGCCGACCGCCCGGTCTCCATCCATCGCCAGCACGACCAGGCTGGTGGACGCCCGGGCGTAGGTGGCGAGGTAGTCCCGCTCCTCCTCCATCGTGCCCTCGTAAAGATACGGGTATTCGTTGAACACACTCAGGCGCAAGGCGCCGAGAGCCTCGATGTGAGGCAGAATTTCGGCGCCGCGCAGACGCAGGTAGCGGAGATCATCGGCCATGCACGGCCCATGAATCAGGGAGCGGATTCACGCAACGGCAAATCGCGTCCGCATCAATGAGCCACGGCCTTCTCGGCGCCAAGGCCGGTGTGTGCGCGCACCTTGAGCTCGGCGAATTTGGCCTCCGCCGCCGGATCGCGAGCGGTGAGGATGGTGCCCAGCCAGGCGGCCAGGAAGCCGAGCGGGATGCTGATGATGCCCGGGTTCTCCAGGGGGAAGATCGCTCCCGCCTTGCCGAACAAACCATTCGGACTCAGCAGGATCAGCACGATCGAGGAACCCAGGCCGACCCCGAGGCCTGCGACGGCGCCGGTGGTGTTGAAGCGCTTCCAGAACACACTCAGCACGATGACCGGCAGGTTGGCGCTGGCGGCGACGGCGAAGGCCAGGCCGACCAGGAAGGCCGCGTTCACGCTGGGGCCGAGGTAGATGGCCAGGCTGATGCTGACCGCACCGACGACGAAGGCCGTGATGCGGGCCACGCGCACTTCCTCACCCGGACGGTGCTCCTTGCCGTGATGGATGACATTGGTGTAAAAATCGTGGGCGAAACTGGCGCTGGCGCTCATGGTCAGGCCGGCGACAACGGCCAGGATGGTGGCAAAGGCCACCGCGCTGATGAAGGCGAAGAAGAGCTCGCCACCCAGGTGCTGGGCAAGGGCCGGGGCCACCATGTTGGGGTTGGGTTTGCCATCCGAAAGAATCTGGGCCTTCTGAAGGATCGTGGCCGCGCCAAAGCCGAAGAAGGTGGTGAGGATGTAGAACAGGCCGATGATCGCCATCGCCCAGACGACGCTGGAACGGGCGGTCTTGGCATCGGGCACGGTGTAGAAACGGACCAGGATGTGCGGCAGGCCGGCGGTGCCGAGAACCAGGGCGATGCTCAGCGAGATGAAGTCGAGGCTGCCCCAGGGGCCCGCCACGGCGGGGCCGTATTTCAGGCCGGGCTCAAGCAGGTTCTTCGGAGCCTCCGTGCCGGCGTAGGTGGCGGCGGCCACGGATTCAAAGAAGGCGCCGAGGCTGTAGCCGTGGTGCTTGAGCACAAGCACGCTGAGCATGAAGGCGCCGATCATGAGCAGGATCGCCTTGATGATCTGAACCCAGGTGGTGGCGAGCATGCCGCCAAAGACCACATACACCAGCATGAGCACGCCGACGCCGATCACCGCCGTGTGGAAGCTGGCGCCGATCAGCTTTTCAATGATGACGCCCGCCCCAACCATCTGTGCGATCATGTAGAAGGTGGACACGGTCAGCGTGCTCAGCGAGGCCATGGCGCGCACCGGGCGCGGGCTGAGGCGGTAGGCCAGCAGGTCGGCCATCGTGTACTTGCCGGCGTTGCGCAGCGGCTCGGCGACAATCAGCAGCACGGTGATGTAGGCGACCAGGAAGCCCACGGAATACATGAAGCCGTCGTAGCCGCTCAGGCAGATCGCCCCGGAGATGCCCAGGAAGCTGGCGGCGCTCATGTAGTCACCGGCCACGGCCAGGCCGTTCTGCCAGCCGGTGATGCTGCGTCCGGCGGCGAAGTAGGCGGAGGCGCCTGTGTTCTTACGGGCGGCCCAGAAGGTGATCAAAAGCGTCAGCGCAACGAAGCCGACGAACATGGTGAGGGCGATGGACATGAAACAGGGACTAAGGTGAAATGGAAGATTCGGGGAACTTGGCGGGCGGGCGGCGGATCAGTGATGACCCTTGATGACTGCAGCCGCCTCCTTGTCCCAGCGGGAGGCCTTGCGCACATAGATGAAGGCGACAATCCAGGCCATGAGAAACTGGGAGAGCGCGAACAGGTAGGCGATGTTCACCTTGCCCAGCACCTGCTTCTTCATGAGGTCCGGAAAATAACCCACCAGAATGGGCAGGGCGAGATAGTAGCTCATGAAAAAGATCGTCGCGCTGACAATGAACCGCGCCTTGCGTCCCAGCAGGCTGCGGAATTCGGGCTTCGCTTCGAGTTCGTCCCAGTTGACGGGTGATTTTTCGGACATAAGGGGGCGAAGTTAGGGAGCCCGCAACGTGGTGGCAAGAAGGGAATGCCGGGAAGGATGGAACCTTCGGAAGGGCCGGCTAGGCAGACGCCGCCTCACGCCGCGCCCAGGCATCGGCCTCCACCAGGGCCTCCAGGCCGGGATGCTGGATGACCTGGTGCCTGCTCATCACGCGTTCGACCGTGCGCCAGATGTCCGGAAAGGAGCTGCGCTCCTGAAGAAAGGCCTCCACCGCCACCTCGTTGGCAGCATTCAGCACCGCCGGCAGGGTTCCCCCCACCTCCCCGGCATGGCGGGCGAGGTTCAGGGCCGGAAAATCCTGGGTGCGCGGCGCTTCAAAAGTCAGGCTGGCCAGCTTGGCGAAATCCAGCGGGCGCAGGTTGTTCGGCACACGCTCGGGCCAGGTCACGGCATACTGGATGGGGAAGCACATGTCGCTGTGGCTGAGCTGGGCGATGACGCTGTTGTCGCTGAACTCGACCATGCTGTGCACGATGCTCTGCGGATGCACGACGACCTCGATGCGGCTCATCGGCACGTCGAACAGCCAGCGCGCCTCGATCATCTCCAGCCCCTTGTTGAAGAGCGTGGCGCTGTCGATGGTGATCTTGCGGCCCATGCTCCAGGTGGGATGCTTCAGGGCCTGCGCGACGGTGACGGCGGGGAGCTGATCCGCGGGAAGCTGGCGGAACGGACCGCCGCTGGCCGTCAGCAGAATGCGCCGGACCTCACATGCCCGGTGCCCTTCGAGGCACTGGAAGATGGCGTTGTGCTCGCTGTCCACGGGCAGGATGTCCACACCCTTGCGGCGGGCGGCCTCCATGACGGCCTCTCCGGCCATGACGAGGATCTCCTTGCTGGCCACCGCCAGATGCATGCCTTTTTCGATCGCGGCCAGCGCCGGCGCCAGCCCGGCCACCCCGACGATGGCCACCAGCACCATGTCGGCATCGCTGGCATTCACCAAATCCACAAGCCCGCTCGCACCCACATGCAGGGTCACGTCGGCAGGAAGCAGCGCCCGGGCCCTGGCGGCGGCGGCTTCATCCGTCAGCGCCACCTGCTTCACACCGGTTTCGCGCACCTGCTCAACCAGCGCCTCCACGCTGCGCTGGGCGGCCAGGCCGACGATCTCCATGCGGTCCGGGATGTCCTGCGCCACCTTGAGGGCGCTGGTGCCGATGGAGCCTGTGGAGCCGAGGAGGAGGACTTTGCGACGTTGGGACATGCTGCGCTTCCTTGCCTCAGGCGGTGATGGCTTCCAGGTAAAAATAAAACACCGGCGCCGTGAAGAGCAGGCTGTCCGTCAGGTCCAGGATGCCGCCGATGCCGGGAAACTTGTGCCCGCTGTCCTTGATGGACACGCAGCGCTTCAGCACGGACTCGGCGAGGTCGCCGGAAACGGCGGTCGCACACAGCACCGGAGCGAGGATCATGCCGTGCAGCCAGGTGACGGGGGCCAGCTTATCACCAGCCAGCCAGAGCGTGCAGGCGGCGGCGACAAAGGATCCCAGAAAGGCCCCGGCCAGACCTTCCCAGGACTTCGCCGGGCTGATGTGCGGGATCATCTTGTGACGGCCGAACAAAACGCCCACGGCATAGGCGCCCATGTCGCTGAACTTGGTGACCAGGATCAGGAACAGGACCAAAAAAAGGCCGGTCATGCTGTTTCCATCCGGCTTGAAATACATGAGCCGCACGATGAACCCGAAGAAGATCACGGTATAGACCACGCCGAAGACGGTGTGGAAGATGCGCTGGAGGGTCATCGCCCCCTCAAGCTGATGACGATAGCACAAAAGAAAGGAGCCGTGAACGCTGGCTGTCAGGGCGGCGAGCTCCAGCCACATGGGAGGCGCGCTTTTTTCACGCATCACCCACCAGGTCATCGTCACCCAGTAGCCCAGGCAGATGCAGAGTCCCAGCAGGTTGAAGCCCCGGGCCTGGTTGTCCAGGCGCAGCAGTCGGTAGTATTCAAAGGCGCCAGCCACGCCAAAAAAGCCGGTGAGCAGAACCAGCACCCAGTGGCTGTTCCATTGCACGGCGGCGGCGATGACGGCCCAGAGGATCAGCGTGCTGAACAGCCTGGAGGCAAACACCCGACGCTTGCTGGGAGCCGGGGCGGTGGAGGCGGGGGTCATGCGGGATCGGATCGGGAAAAAGGCGCGGCTATGTAGGCTGCGAATCTCTCCTGGCAAGCGTCACAGAAAGGGCAATGCCCCCGGACGCGTCGTAAAAACGCCATGGCTGCCGTTCTGCCGGAGCTTCCGGGCGGGCCATGGCGCTTGCCACAAACCAGAGAGTTCTTACTTACCTGCCACAGGAGCCGTGGCGGCGCCGGCGGGCACCTTGCCGGCGGGGACGATCTTCCAGACGGCACCGCGCTCGCTGGTGTAGGGATCAACCGGACCGCCGTAGTTCGCCGTGGCGTGAGTCACATAAATGCTGCCGTCAGGGCCGATGCCGCTGCCGGTCGGACGGATGCCGTCGGCCAGGTCGAGCATCTCCTGCATCTGCCATTTGCCCGCGTCCTGCTTCATGCCCCAGACCTTTCCGCTGCCCCAGTCGGCGCAGAAATAGACGCCGTCGAGCTCGGGATACTCCTTGCCGCGATAGACGCCCAGGTTGATCACGCAGATGCCCTGGTTGACGTGGCTGTATTCACCAATGGGCAGCACGCCGACCTTCGGATAGTTCTCCGGATCCGCCGCAGTCTCGGTGCCGTCCGCATTCTTCTTCAGGATCATCGGGAAGGGATGGCTGCCGCACATGAACTTCCATCCGTAATTTTCACCACCCTTGCTGCCGGCAGGCTGGAAGTTGATCTCCTCCCAGTGATTCTGGCCGATGTCGGCGATGTACATGTCACCGGTCTTCGAATCGAAGCTGAAGGTCCAAGGGTTGCGCAGGCCGTAGGCCCAGATTTCAGGCTTGGCCTTCGGATGCACCTTGGAGAAGGCCTCCTCGCTCACGCCAAACAGCACCATTTGCTGCAGCGGGGTGATGAAGGGATTGTCCTTCGGCACTTCATAAGCACGGTCGGCGGAGGACTTGTTGACGTCGATGCGCAGCATCTTGCCCAGCCAGGTGTGCAGGTCCTGCCCGGCGTTGATCACATCGCCCTCCCAGCCTCCGTCACCGACGCCGATGTAAAGATAGCCGTCAGGGCCAAAGGCGATCTGGCCGCCGTGGTGGTTGCAATAGGGAAAGTCGATCTGCATCAGGATCCGCACGCTTTCCGGATCCAGCTTGTCGGGGTTGGCCTTGTCCACCTTGTATTCGGCGATCATCGTGGCGCCGTTGAACCATAGGTCGGCATAGGCGATGTAAACCTTGCCGTTGCTCTTGAAGTCAGGATGGAAGGCCATGCTGTACATGCCCAGCTCCAGGAAGGAGGAGATGGTCTTGTCCTTGAGATCAAGAAAGGGGCGGCGCAGCTTCTTGCCGTCCTTGATGATCTGGATCACGCCGGGGCGCTCGATCACAAACACACGACCGCTGCCGTCGTTCGGCGCGGCGACGCTGACAGGATCAACGAGGTCATCCGCCACTTTGACAAGGCTGATGGCGACATCGCCGGGCAGCTTGCCGCCGGGCTGGGCGGGCTTGTCCTCGGCGCGCAGGACGGCGCCGGAAAAAAGTGCGGTGAGGGTGAGGAGACTGAGGGTGGCTTTCATGAGTTTGGTTGGGTTGCTGCGGGAAAATGCAAAAACGCGGGCAGGCTAGCGATTTGCGCCTTCACCTGACAAGCCTGAAGTCTTGCCCCCGGCACTTCGGCGCGATTCTCCATGAACCACGCCTCTCCGCCCCATGCCCGCCACATTAGCCCAGCAACTCCTCCAGGTCCTCCTCCCCGAGCCCGGACATCATCGGCGAATGCTCGTCCAGCGTGGCCTCGACCAGCCCGCGCTTCTTCTGCTGAAGCGCCAGGATGCGCTCCTCCACCGTGCCGCGCATGGCCAGACGATACGCCGTGACAACACGCTGCTGGCCAATGCGGTGAGCTCGGTCGATGGCCTGGGCCTCCACCGCCGGATTCCACCAGGGATCGAGCAGGATGACATGGTCGGCGGCCGTGAGGTTGAGGCCGTAGCCACCGGCCTTCAGGCTGATCAGGAATACCTTGCGCTTCGCGTCGGACTGGAAGGCCTTCACCTGCGCCTCGCGATCGTTGCTGGAGCCATCGATGTAGCCGTAGTCGACGCCCTGCTCGTCGAGCCTGGCACGCACGAGCTTCAAATACTGCACGAACTGGCTGAAGATCAGCACCTTGCCATCGGCGTCGAGAATCGCGTCCAACCGATCCTGCAGCATCGGCCACTTGCCCGAAAGCTCGTCGGCATCGAGGCCCTTGAGCGCCTCGCCGGCCAGCCCCGTGAGTCGCAGGTCACAGCAGGTCTGACGCAGGCGCAGCAGGACGGTGAACAGGGTCATCTTCGCCCCGCCCTGTCCCGAACGCTTGCGCGCGGCCTTGATCTCCTCGCGTCCTTCCTCCAGCACCCGCCGGTAAACCTCGGCCTGGGCGGCGGACGGGTCACACCAGAGGATCTGCTCGATCTTCTCCGGCAGGTCCTTCAGCACCTCGCGTTTGGCGCGGCGCAGGAAATACGGCCGCAGCAGCTTCTTGAGCCGGTCGCTCGCGGCCAGTCCGGCAGGGCTCTCGAGCCCGTTCTGGATGGGCTGTTCAAACCGTTCCTTGAAGCTGTCCCGGCTGCCCAGGTAACCAGGCAGGGTGAACTGGTAGATCGACCACAGGTCGCGCGTGCTGTTTTCCACGGGCGTTCCGGTGAGCGCGAGCCTGGCCCTGGCCTTGAGCGCCCTCAATGCCTTCGCGGCATCGGTGTCCGGGTTGCGGATGTAGCTGGCCTCATCCAGCAGAACCAGCCGCCAGGCCTGCTTCTGCAGCACCTCCTGGTCGCGCACGGCAAGCTGATAGGTGGTGATGAGCACATCTTGTTCGGCAAGACGCGAAAGCACCGCCGCACGTGCGGAGCCCTGGGAAACCGTCACCCGCAGATGCGGTGCAAACTTTTCAAACTCCGCCCGCCAGTTGCCCGTGAGGCTCTTCGGACAAACGATGAGGGTCGGACCACCCTCGGGTGAGGAAGCCTTCAGGGAGCTGATGGCCGCGATGCTCTGAACCGTCTTGCCCAGCCCCATCTCATCGCCCAGCACCCCGCCGCGTCCGGTTTCCGCCTGGGTGACCAGCCAGCGCGTGCCCAGAAGCTGGTACGGGCGCAGCTTCGGCCCCAGTTCGCCCAGCCTGGCAAGCAGCCCGGCCTCCTCCGTGAGCCGTGTGGGCGAGGCCTGTTCACCGCCCAGGAAATAATCCTCATGCAGGCTGCTGATGCGGGCGCCGTCCGCCGTGAGCTGCAGGGGCACATCGCGCAGCGTGTCCTCAAACTCCTCCACGCCGGCCAGGTCAAGCAGGTACTTCTTGCCATTCTTGCCGGTGACGCTGCGCTGCCCGCTGCGCACCAGGCGCAAGACCTCGGCGCGCGGCAGACGAAACCCGTCCGGTGCTTCATAGGCGAACTCCATCGCCAGCCAGTCCTGGCCGCCACGGCGCTGGTCATCGTCAGAATCCCGGCGGTGAATCTGCGGGGCGATGCGCGCCACCCCGCGCGTCGCGGCCTTCCAGCGCTCGCCCTCGATCACCTTCATCTCGCGGCGCAAACGCGGCAGTTCCGAGGCGAAAAGACGCAGGACAGCCTCCGGTTTGCCAAGTTTCCAGACCAGCGTGTGCCCCCCGGCATCAACCCGGGTGCCGATCTGAAAGCCGAGCGACTCCATGAGCGCCATGAGCCGAGCCTCCTCGGTTTCGTTGCGCAGATAAAACAGGCCAGGCGTGGCGCTGTCCTCCAGCGGAAACAGGCTCTCGGCCGCACAGCGCGGCCCGCTTTCCCCCACCAGCCAACGCTGACCGGCAAACTCGGCGCGCAGGGTGGCCTCGGCGGCCTGCAGCGAGCCGTCGAGCTCAAGCGTGAACCGGCAGGGCACCGGCACGCAGTGAAAGTGCTCCAGCCCCCCGCCCCGAAGCTCAAGCTGAAAGACATCATTCAGCATCTCACGCTGCGCGACCAGCCATCGCAGCGGCCTGCGTGCCGGCAGTGAACGCAAAAGTTGTTCGGCTTCGGCAGGCAGCGCGGGAAGGCGGAACAGGCTTTGAGTTTCACGGCAGAACCAGGGCCCGTGGAAACGTCCCTGGAAAAGCGGCCCCTGCCCGTCGCCGACGAGACGGAAGACCACCTCCTTCTCCCCTGGCCTGGCCTCCGCCGTCAGCAGCAGCCTCAGGGATTCCCGGGCGATGCTCAGCGGCACGCCGGCTCCACCTGGCTTGCCTGCCACAACCCTGGGATGCTCGGCCGCACAACGGAGGAACTCATCGAAAACCGCGCCGGGCAGCGACAGCGGCGCGCTCTGCGCCTTCACGCCCACCTCCGCCAGCCAGGCGGCGAGCAGGGATTCCTCGGTCTCCTGGCCGTCCGGAGAAAAGCGCACATAGGCCCCCAGCGGCTCGCGCACCTGCCCCGAGAGCAGGTTTTCAGGGAGAAAAACCGTGTACGTCCCGGCGACAGCGAGATTCCTGCGTGCGGCAGGCGGCTTCGACGACTTCTCCACGCTTGCCACAGCCACCCTTGTCATTCCGGCGGGCGATGATGGTGCAGGCTGACGCAGGCCGGCCACACCGCCCCGAAGATGCGCCAGCACCACCGCCAGAGCGTGTTCACAGATCAGACCCCGACGGGAAGTCGGACAGGTGCAGAGATTGGTCACATCCGTCCGTGAGCTGTAGGCCAGGCCCGAGGCGAACTTTGTCTTCCCGGCACCAGCCTGGCCGCGGATGCGTCCGGGTTCGACACCGGTCACGGTGACGAAACCGCCATCCACGAGGCTTCGGGCGGCCTTCATGGCCTGCCATCCGCCGATTTCGCCAAGCCATTTCTCGGTGATTTCCATTTCTTTCTGGCGCGGTGGATGGTTCCACTTCAAACTCACGTCAACAGACATATGCGAATCGTTGCGATCACCAATCAGAAGGGGGGCGTGGGCAAGACCACGACGGCCATCAACCTGTCCGCCTGCCTGGCCGCCCGCGGTGTTCGCACGCTGCTGATTGACCTTGATCCGCAGGCCAACGCCACCAGCGGGCTCGGCCTGGCTCAGGAGGAGGGCGGCAGCCTTTACCCGGCCCTGGTGCTCGGCACGGATCCTCACACCGCGATCCGCAGCACCCGCATTCCCAACCTCTCCATCATCCGCAGCCACCAGGAGCTCGCAGGCTGTGAAATCGAGCTGGCCCAGACCGGCAACCACCTCTCCAGGCTGCGCGAGGTCCTCGAACCCCTGCGCCAGTCCAACCATTTCGACTACATCATGCTCGACTGCCCGCCTTCCCTGGGCGTGCTGATGACCTCCGCCCTCGCCGCCGCCGATGAACTCCTGGTGCCCCTGCAGTGCGAATACTTCGGCCTTGAGGGCCTCGGCAAGATCGTCGGCGTCGTCCAGCAGATCCGCGACTGCGGCGCCAATCCCAACCTGCTGCTCGAAGGCATCGTCATGACCATGTTCGACTCCCGGGCCAACCTGGCCCAGCAGGTCGTCAGCGACGTGAAGAACTACTTCGCGGAGATCATCTACAACGCCGTGATTCCCCGCACCGTCCGTCTGGGTGAAGCCCCCAGCTTCGGCAAGGCCATCATCGAGTATGAGCCGAACGGCCGCGGCGCCACCGCCTACCGCGCCCTGGCGGAGGAATTCCTGGCCCGCCGCGCCGGCAAGTGACAAGGCCGGCACCGCCTTCTCATCAAGGCTTCACATGGCGCAGCATCCAGCGCGCCACATTGGCATAGATTGGGAATTCCGTGATCAGCACGTTGTGATGATCCGCCCCGGGAACTTCGATCCACTCCTTTTCCAACCTCTCAGGAAGCGATTGGTAAAGCCGCCTCCCCGAGTTGATCGGAATCACCCGGTCTGCCGTTCCGTGCGCCATTAAAACCGGAATCGAAAGTCGGGAGGCAGGTTCGTCGGAACGTATCTGCTCCAGCCTCACTCCCGTGCGCAACTGATACACCCATCCGGCACCGGCACGCCAAAGACGACCAAGGGCCTCCCCTACCCGTGATACCACGTTGCTCTGAATGGCCGTGTCCAGCCGGTCAAAGGAGCTGATCACCACCAGGGCCTTCCAGGGAGCTTTTTCCTGGGCTGCGGCATGAACGGCGACCGCACCTCCCATGGACATGCCCAGCAATCCGGCAGGCTGCGGTGAAAAATCAAAACGCTCCGCCGCCTCGCTCAAAAGCCTCGCTGGAATTCCCGCTTCGCGAAGGCCAAAGGTGATGATCTTGACCGGATGATCCCCATGCGCCGGCATGTCTGCCAGCAGACAGCGAAAACCCACCGCACACAGCCGCTCACCAATCAGCAGATAATCTTCCTTTCTCCCCTTTCGACCATGGACAAGCACCAAGGTGCCCCGAACCTGCCCGGCTGGAGACAGGTCAATGCCTTCCGCGCCAAGTTGCTCCCTGATCAAGCGACCTCGTCGCCCGAGCCGTCCGTCCGCCAGCGGCTCCATCATCAGGCAGGGTGTTTCATCTGTTAGGCAGAAGGTCTGGACAGTAACGCCATGTTCCAGCGTGTTCGCCAGAAACTCCTGATGATAATCCTGAGGGCTCCTTCGTGCCGGGCTCGACAATTCATGGCCGCCCCACCAGAAGGCGCCGACCAGCACGACTGCGATCAGCCCCAGGATGATCATGATCCGGAACTTCATGATCACTCATCCTCCCGCGCCTTCAGGCCTTCGATGGCAAGCACGATGCGGAACCCCACGTCGGACAACTGATCGGACACAAGAACTTTGCGACGGAAGGAGGCGAGCAGTTCGCGGGGATCACTCGTCGTGAAGGCGCCGCCGCGCACGATGCCTTCGGTCGGATCAGCGGCCCAGCTGTCGGAAACCCATTCCCAGACGTTGCCAGCAAGGTCGTAAACCTGGGTCCTGGGATCAGGCTTGAAGCTGGCCACCGGAGCAGGTCCTGCATGACCGTCCGTGTAACCGGCAATCGCCTTTTTCCCGGATGGATCCGCGGTCTTGTCGAAAAAATTGCCCGTCCTGGACGGCGGTGTGGAGGTGAAGCCCCAGGGATAAAAACCGCCGATGGCAGCGCTGCGCTGGGCGGCGGTTTCCCCGATCTCACGCGGCAGGTTCACCGCCATGCTCCATTCATCATCCGTCGGCAGCCGGTACTCCTGATCCGGCTCAAGCAGGCCCTTCGCACGCTCCCGGTCCGTCAGCCAGCGGCAGAACTGCTCGGCCTCGCTGCGCGTGACGTTGGTCACCGGCAGATCAAGGGCCTTGTCGAGATCGCGGTTGACCACTGCCGGAAGATTGGAGGTTCGGGCGAACTCGGCAAAGTCCTTCCGACGTGTCTCGGTCGCCGCAAACATGGCCCGGCCCATCGGCACGAGCTTCATGCCCAGGCTGTTTTCCCAGGGCTTGCTGAACACCACCGCCCCGGTCGCCCGCAGGCGCAGGTTGAAGCTCATTGACTGGCCTTCCTTGAGCTCTCCCTGCACCATCTCGCTCTTGTAACCCGGCAGCCGGACCTCAAAGGCAAACTTGTCCGCCCGGGTCTTGTCCAGCTTCAGCGGCGTCCGACCGACGACCAGCTCTCCATTGAGCACCTCGGCGCCTCGCGGCGTGCTGTCGATGCTCACCCGGCCATAATGCATTCTCACGACCTCCGTGCGGACGGCCTGCCTTCCCGGCGTGGGGCTCATGCCGGCAGGCAGCTTGATGTTGGCGGCGCGCCAGCTGTATTCATGGTCAATGTCCAGCCTGCCGCTCTGGCGGTCGCGTGAGGTCATCCAGGCGCAGAAAGCATCCGCATCGGAGGCCGGCACCATGACACAGTTCAGGATCCGTTTGTCCGGGGTCGAGAAGGGCACCACGTCAAAGGCGGCGGCGCGCAGGGTGGCCTCCAGGAAGGCTCGGAACTGCGTGACTTCGACGGGCAGGTCGGCCACGTGACGGTCCTTCACAAAACTGTACCACTGGCCGTAGATGTTCTGCCAGGGCTTGCCGTTCTGCGGCTGGATCGGCGCGGGGGCGGGCCTCACCGGCAGGGGCAGCTCCCAGGCCCACTGCCTTTGGTACTTGCCCGCGTGAAGGCCGCCTCCCGCGAGAGCCGAGCCAATGAAGGTGAAAAAAGCGGCGCGCGCCAGCCTGCGCGCCAGGCTTTCGACCCTCTTGCCACCCACCTTCTGCAAAGCCTCGGCAAATTCACCGGCGTGCTGAAAACGTTCGTTGAGATCAGGGGCGCAGGCCTTGCAGATCACCCGGTTGAGGTCCATCCAGAACGGCCATTCCTCATCACTCAGGTTCGGCGGCACTTCGGGAAATTCCATCCGGTCCTTCCCGCTGCTCATCTCATAGAGCACCTTGCCCAGGCTGTAGATGTCCGCCTGCGGTGTTCCCGGCCCTTCAGGCGGCACAAAGCCCTCCGTGCCCACAAAGGTGCGCTCGCCCAGCGCGGCGACCAGGCCGATGTCCGCCAGCTTGCAGACGCCGCCGACGAAAATGATGTTGGAGGGCTTGATGTCACGGTGCGTCAACCCGTGGTTGTGCATGTAATGCAGGGCGTCGGCGAGGTAGACCCCGGCATCGCGGCAGAACACCAGGTCCAGCCGCCCGTGACGCTTCATGTCCGTGCCCAGCGTCCTGGGCACGTAGGTCTGCAGGTTTTCGAAATTCGCCCCCTCCTCGGCGTCGTCCGCCAGCTCCATCACGCAGTAGTAGAAACCGCGTTTTTCATTCCAGCCGACATGCAGGATATGGACCAGGCAGGGATGCCCGCGCGAGATGGGCTCAAACTGCTGAATGCCAAGAAACTCCCGCTGAAAGGTGCGGGTGAGCTCAAAGTCCTCGCGCCAGACAATCTTCACGGCGCGATAGGCGCCCGTCACGCTTTGCGCCAGCCAGACCTCGCCATAGGCCCCGGAACCGATGCGCCGGATCAGGGTGTAGTCTGGAATGACCATGTCATCGCGATGCGAGGGCGGGCCGTTTTTCTGCCGCGCGGCCGGGGTGTGCTGATGAACCGGCGGAGCCGGAAGCTCAAGCATCGTGGCGTTCTGCTCCACAGGCACGACCGCCTCGGGCGCAGGCACGTCCGGAGCTGGAAGGTCAGTGGGATTTTCTGCCATGAAGGTCAAAGACGATACGCAGTCGGCCAGCGGGACTCAACAACCGACTGCAGGACGAATGCATTTCATCCCGGGCGGAGGAAACCGCCTTCGCAGTTGACGCTGGAACCGGAGCGCTGCCTGTTGCAAATCCCGCCCCCCAACCCCTCCTTCCTGAATGCCTGAAGCTCCCGCCTCGAAGAAAATCTGGGATCGCACCGCCTGGCGCGACGCCGCCTTCTTCCTCCGCTACCTGCGCCCGCACTTCAATGTCTTCATCCCCGCGATGCTGGCGCTGGCCCTGACCGCCGGGCTGACCGTGGCCTTCATCTACCTTCTGTCCGATCTCGCCGGCAAGGGACTGGCGGGTGCCAAAGGCCCGGAATGGACGGCGGAGATGCATCACAAGCTCTGGATGATGCTCGGCCTCGTCAGCACCCAGGCGATCATCGCCTTCTTTCGAATCATGCTGTTCGCCAAGGCTTCTGAACGCGCCCTGGCCCAGCTCCGCAAGGACACCTTCAGCCGCATCATCCGCCTGCCCATGGCCACGCTGAACCAGCGCCGTGTGGGCGAACTGGCGTCACGCATCGCCAACGATGTCGAATCCATGCGTGAAACGCTGGTGATGACCATCCCCATGCTGCTGCGTCACACCGTCATGCTCACCGGCTGCCTGGTGCTGGTCACGCAGATTTCCATCAAGCTGGCGCTCGTCATGGTCGGCACCGTGCCGGTGGCCATCGTCATGATCGCCCTCTTCGGCGCCCGCATCCGCAAGCTGGTCAGGAAGTCCCAGGACAACCTCGCCGCCTCCCAGGTCATCGTTGAAGAAAGCCTGCAGAGCATCGTCAGCGTGAAGGCCTTTGCCAACGAGGTCCATGAAACCACACGCTACAGCTCACGCCTCGGCGATTTTCTCAGCCTGGCCCTGCGCGCCGCCGCCCCGCGCGCCGCCTTCATCGCCTTCATCATCTTCTCCTTCAGCGTCGCCCTGATCGTGGTCATCTGGGCCGCCCTGACCATGTTGGAGGCCGGTGAGATTCAAACCCCTGCCCTTTCCCGTTTCGCCGCCCTCAGCGGCATGATCGCGGCCTCCTTCGCCCAGTTCTCCGAGCTCATCACCCAGCTCCAGCGCACCCTCGGCGCCACCGACCGTGTCCGTGAACTGCTCTGCGAGCCCACGGAACCGGACCAGGCCTGCGAGCCACGCAGGTTCCGCGGCGAAATCGAAATGCATGACATCACCTTCGCCTACCCCTCGCGCCCTGAGGCGGTGGTGCTGAAGGAGTTCGGCTTCAAGGCCGAGGCCGGTCAGCGCATCGCCCTGGTCGGCCCCAGCGGCTCCGGCAAGACAACCACCGTCTCCCTCCTCTTCCGCTTCTACGAACCCAACCAGGGCGACATCCTGATCGATGGCACCCCCGCCCGGGACATGCCCCTGCCGCTGCTACGCCGCAACCTCGCCCTCGTGCCCCAGGAGGTGCTGCTCTTTGGCGGCAACATCCGGGAAAACATCGCCTATGGCAGGCCGGACGCCACCGAGGCGGAGATCATCGAGGCCGCCCGAAAGGCCAACGCCCACCAGTTCATCGAAAAATTGCCCGAAGGCTACGACACGCTTGTCGGTGAACGCGGCACCCAACTCTCCGGTGGCCAGCGCCAGCGCATCGCCATCGCCCGCGCCATCCTCGCCAACCCCGCCATCCTGATCCTGGACGAGGCCACCAGCAGCCTCGACGCGGAGAGCGAACGCCTGGTCCAGGACGCCCTGGACAAGCTGATGGAAAACCGCACCAGCCTGATCATCGCCCACCGCCTTTCCACCGTCCGCCGCTGCGATCAAATCCTGGTCATGTCCGCAGGCACCATCGTCGAGCGCGGCACGCACGATGAACTGATCGCCAAGCCGGGAGGCCTCTACGGCACCCTGGCAAGACTCCAGCTCGAATAGAGACACCTCCGCACGAATCACTCGTGCCTCAGCGCCTCGACCGGGTTCATCATGGCCGCCCGCCGCGCCGGGTAGATGCCGAAGGCGATCCCTGTCACCACGGAAATCAGGAAGGCCAGGGCCGGAGACCAGAATTTCACCACCGTCGTCACCCCGGCAAAATGCTGAACGGCGATGGGGATCGTGATCCCCAGAACCACGCCAAGCACGCCGCCCGCACCGGCGAGAAGCACCGTCTCAATCAGGAACTGCAGGACGATGTCCGCCTGACGCGCGCCCAGGGCGCGACGAATGCCGATTTCGCGGGTGCGTTCCGTCACGCTCGCCAGCATGATGTTCATGATGCCGATGCCACCGACCACCAGGGAGATGGCAGCGATGCTGCCCAGCACGATGCTGAAGATGCGCTTGGTGCGCTCCGCCTGGCGCAGAAGCTCCACGGGCACGATGATGCGCCAGTCCAGCTTCTTGTGGTTGCTGGACAAGATCTGCCTCACCGCCTCGGCGCGGCTTTCCACCTCGCCCACCTCCTTGACCCGGATCACCGCCTCATGGAACTCGACCTTTTCCGCCTCAAAGCTGCCGCTGCGCATGCGGAAGAAGGTCTCGCCATACTGGTCCATCAGCGTGCTGTAAGGAATGAAGACCTGGGCGTCCGCGGCCCCGCCCCCTCCATCGCCGCTGACCCGCGGCCCTTCATTCTGGAGAATGCCCAGCACCTTGTAGTAGTAGCCCTGGACCCGGATCGACTTGCCCGTCGGCGTTGACAGCGGAAAGAGCTTGTCTGCGGCCGTTTCATTGATCACACACACCGGCAGCTTTTCGTTCAGCTCCAGGTCGGTGAAAAACCTTCCCTGAAGCACCTGACGATTGCGCATCTCCGGATAAATCGGCAGCACCCCCAGAATCTGACCGTCCACGCTGCGCTCAAAGTTCCAGATGTTGTCGCTCAGGATGCGTGACGGCACCACCACTTCAATTCCCGGCACCGTCTGGCGAATCTGCTGGATGTCGCGCAGGGTCAGGCCGTAGTCGATGACCATGCTGCGTGTCTCCGCGCCCGACCCTTGGCCGTCGGGAGGCTTGACGCTTTCCAGGATGATGTTCTGACTGCCCAGCCGACGGATCTGTTCCTGAGCCTCATGGCTCGCCCCTTCGCCGATCGCCAGCATCGCGATGACGGAAGCCACGCCAAAAATGACGCCCAGCGCCGTCAGAAAAGAGCGCAGCTTGTTCAGCCAGATGCTCTTCAAGCCCAGGGACATGGTCCGCCACAGATGCTGGGGCGAGGCAAAGAGACGCAGGATGGGATGACGGGCCAGGAATGCGGACATGGGGGGCTTATTACCACGTGGCGGAAACCGCCTTTCCTTCAGGCGAAACTCACATCTGCCACCTCCAGCGCAAGACCTCGGAAAGGCCCGCCGTTTGCCTCACATGTCCAGCCAGCCCAATTCCCGTCGTCGTTTCCTGGCTCAAAGCAGCCTTGTGGCCGCCAGCAGCCTCGGATTCCCCGCCATCACCACGGCGCGCTCCCCCAACTCCCGCCTCAACCTGGTCTTCATCGGCGTCGGCGGACGCGGCGCCGCCAACGTGCAAAGCCTCGTCGGTGTGCCTCTCATGCGCCCGAAAAACGCCGGGGCCAAGGCCGTGGAAACCCCTGAACCCGTCAAGGAACCGACGGAAAACGTGGTGGCCGTCTGCGATGTCAACGGCGAGAACCTGGACCGGGCCGCCAACGCCTTTAAAGGAGCCAAAGCCTTTCGCGACTTCCGTAAGCTTTACGAGACCCTCAAGGAGTCGGAGTACGACGCCGTCGTGGTCAGCACCACCGAGCACACCCACGCCTACGCCACTCTGCCGGCCTTGAAGTTGAAGAAGCCGGTGTATTGCGAAAAACCCCTCACCCGCGATGTCGCCGAGGCCCGCCTCATCACCCGGGCCGCCGCCGAAGCCGGGGTCGCCACCCAGATGGGCACCCAGATTCATGGCATGCCGAACTACCGCCGGGTGGTCGAACTCATCCAAAGCAACGCCATCGGCAAGGTGAACGAAGTGCATGTCTGCGTCTCCCGAGCCTGGGGGCTGCAAAGCCAGGAGGAGGCGGAAAAGAACAAGGACATCCTCTATGTCACCGAACGCCCCAAGGAGGAGCAGACACCTCCCCCCTATCTCGACTGGGACCTCTGGCTCGGCCCCGCCCCCTACCGACCCTACAATGAAGTCTACTTCCCAGGGCCGAAATGGTACCGTTGGTGGGACTTCGGCAACGGCACCATGTCCGACCTCGGCAGCCACTGGAATGACCTGCCCTTCTGGGCCCTGAACCTCGACGCCCCGCTCGCCATCGAGGCCTTCGGCCCGCCTCCCCATCCGGAAATCGCCCCGGCCAGCATGACCGCCGTTTACGAATACGGCCCGCGTGGCGAACGCCCCGCCTGCAAGATCTTCTGGCACCAGGGCGCCAACAAGCCCGACGTCTGGAAGAACGACCCGCTCATCAGCACCTGGGGCAACGGCGTCCTGTTTATCGGCGAGAAAGGCATGCTGCTCTCCGATTACAGCAAGCACCTCCTGCTGCCGGAAAACCAGTTCAAGGACTTCCAACGGCCCAAGCCCTTCATCGCCGACAGCCCCGGCCAGCACATCGAGTGGCTGAATGCCATCAAAAATGGCACGCCCACCGGCAGCCCGTTCAGCTATGCCGGTCCTCTGAGCGAGGCCAACCACCTTGGCAACGTCGCCTTCCGCGCCGGCGGCAGGATCCTCTGGGACGCCAAGGCCATGAAGATCACCAACAATGAGGCTGCCAACCGGTTTTTGAGCCGGGAACCCCGCCAAGGCTGGAGTCTCGGCTGATCCAGATGGAATGGTGATGACGCCAACTTAATCCAGTTTCGCAGCCGACCCTTCGAAAAGCTGCGGGAATGCCCGGTTTTTCCGTTTGCCGTTTCAGGCGCGGCGGCTTACTTCCGCGCCCCCTGTCCTAACCAGCCCTGTTCGTTTATCATGCTTGAGTTTTTCCGCCGCCACCGTGGAGCTTTCATGCTCGTCCTGACCGTCGTTGTCATCCTGTCCTTCTCAGTCTGGGGAGGCTGGCGCTCAGGCAACGGCCCTCAGATGGCCTCATCCTCCGACGATGCCTTCACGATCTACAATGAAACCTACTCCGTGGCGGAAATGCAGCGGCTTGAGCGCACCACCCAGGTGATTCAAATGCTGCAGATGTACGACCTCTACTTCGGCCTGATGTCGGCCTCACGCAACCCTGACGCCGGCGGCCGCGACTTCGTCTTCAACCTCCTCGTTCTCAAAAAGCAGATGGAGGAGATGGGCATCCACCCCAGCGACGCCGATGCCAAGGCGGAGCTCGAAAAGCTTCCCAGCCTTCAGGAAAACGGCAAGTTCAGCCAGCAGCGCGCCTACAACCTCCAGCAGAACCTGGGCATGTACGGCATGGGCGGCGGCGATATGCTTGATGTCGCCCGCCTCAGCATCGGCTATCGGCGCATCCAGGACCTGATCGGCAAAAACTACATCCCCTCCCCCCTGGAAACTGAAAAGGCCTACGCCAGCAGCCACCAGACCCTCAAGGTTCAGACCATCGATTTCCTCACGGAGGAATTCAAGAAGACGGCCAAGGTCACGGACGAGGAGATCAAAAAGTACTACGACGAGAACAAGGAAGGCTACAAGAGCGTCGAGAAACGCGCCGTCAGCTTCGTCCTCTTCGCCAACCCTGCCGATGCCGACAAGAAGCCTCTCGAAGAACGCCAGAAGCTGCAGAAGGAGCAGATCTCCCGCGTGGAGAAGTTCAACGCGGCCAGCATCGCCCCGGGGGCCAAGTTTGATGACATCGTCAAAAACCTGAAGGAAAAGGCTGAAACCGCTCCTCTGTTCGCCAAGGACTCGCCTCCGGAGTCCCTCAAGGCCGAGTCCGAAATCCTCGACGCCATCTTTGCCCACCCAAAAGAAAGCCGTCCCATCAGCGACCCCGTCAAGGGCAGCAAAGGCTACTACATCTTCACCGTCACCCAGGTGCTCGAACCCAAGCAGCAGGAATTGGCGGAAGTGAAGGACAAGGTCAGGGAAACCCTGGTCGGCCAGAAGGCCCAGGAAGCCCTCTCCAAGGCTGTCAACGAAGCCCGCACCGCCTTCCAAGACGGTCTGAAAGCCGGTAAAAAGACCGAGGAAATCGCCAAGGACAGGAAGCTGACGCTCTCCGCCGTGAAGGAAATCACCGTCGACGAACCCCCGATGGATCTGCCGGATGCCCGCGAAATCGCCGCTGAAGCGCAGAAGACCGCCGCCGGACAGGTCGCCAAGGCCGTCAACACCGACAAGGGCGCCGTGCTCGTTTATGTGGCCGCCAAGGAACTGCGCAAACGCGATGACAGCACCGCCCAGCGCAAGAACACCGAGGACCGCAACGCCAGCCAGGAGCGCAGCCGCCTCTTCAACAGCTGGTTCTCCGGCAAGGTTGAGGAATCCGGCCTGAAGATTCACCTCAAGATGAGCGCCTGACAGGCCCCGTGAAGCCGGGATGACCGCCCGCTTGCACCACCATGGACCAGGAAGCCATCGACACCCTTTTTGACGACGCCAGCGGTCACCTGGCCGTTGGTGACCTGGGCTCCGCCATCCCTCTCTACCGTCGCTGCGTGGAACTGGACCCGCAGTTCTTTGACGGCTGGCATGCCCTGGGCATGGCTCTGATGAAAACCGGCAGCATCAAGGAGGCCATCGGAGCCGGTCTCATGGCCACCACCCTCCGCCCCAACGACCTGCTCGCCTGGACGGCCCTCAGCCAGATGTATGTCGCCAATCACCAGATCGCCGAGGCCGAGGACGCCAAGGGCAAGGCCCGCATTCTTTCGCTGGGCGGCAAGGTGGCCAGGGAAAAAGACGCCTGAGCCAGGCTTTCCAGGCAGAGACAGAGGGCAGCGATCCCGCCCCTTGCAGGCAGTCGGTTGCACCTGGCCTGGCTTAGAATCCCATGCCTGGAGGCAGCCCCAGGCCGCCCGTCAGCTTGCCCATCTCGGCCGCCTGGCTCTCCTTCACCATGTTCTGCACCTGCTGAATCGCGGAAAGCACCAGATCCTGCAGCATCTCAACATCCGCCGGATCGACAACCTCCCGTGAGATCTTCAAACCCTGGATGTCACCATGCCCGTTGGCGGTGACGCTGACTCGCCCGCCTGCCACCGTGGCTTCAAAGGTCTTCGAGCCAAGCTCGGCCTGGGTCTTTTGCATCTGGCCCTGCATCTGCTGAACCTGCTGGAGCATTTTCTGAATGTTCATGGCGGCGATCATAGGATTCAACGAAGGCGGAGGCAAGTCCTTGGCGTGAGGGCCTGCAAGCCTGTCGCCGCAGTGCGCTCATGTCTTTTGCAGGACAACCAGGGTGATGTCGTCATGCCCGCGGCGACCGCCGCAGAAGCGGTCCACCTCGCTGATCAGGCCGTCGATCACGGCGGCCGGCCCCTGCGGCGCAAGCCTGGCCAGCACTTGATGGATGCGCTCCTCACCAAACTCCTCGCCCATGGAATCCAGCGCCTCATTCACCCCGTCGGTGTAAAGCAGCAGCGTGTCCCCCGCCGCCATCCCAAACGATAGATCCTTGGTAACTCGCTCAAAGACGCTGCCCTTGTCGATGCCAACGGCAAGTCCGCCGCTGTTCAAGACCTCCACCCTGCCCGACTCCTTCCGCCAGACCAGCGGACGGTTGTGCCCCGCCCGGGAGAGGGTGAAACACGATCCATCCGCAGCGGCAACGAGGTAGATCATCGTGATGAACATGTCCTCCCGGATGTCCGGATAAAGCAGACGGTTGACCGCCGCCAGGGTGGCCGAGGGCGAGGCGCAGCCGGCGGCGCTGAACCTCAGCGCGCTCCGGCACATGGCGGTGATGATGGCGGCGGCCGTGCCCTTGCCTGAGACGTCCGCAATCGAAACCCCAAGGCTTCCGTCCGACAGGGGAATGTAGTCAAAGTAATCTCCGCTCAGCACCCTGGCGGGTATGTTCCTCCCGGCAATGTTGAAGCCGGGCATCCTGGGCGCCTGCTCAGGCAGCAGGATGCGCTGGATTTCGCTGGCGCTGCGCAGCTCCATCTCGATCTGTTTTTTCTCCGCCGCATCCTGATGGGCCATGGCGTTCGCCAGGGCGAAGGCGCACTGTTCAACGACCGACCGGAACACCTCAAAGTCATTCGAATTGTAGGAACGACCATCCTTCGGCGAAGTCAGCGCCAGGACGCCCAGCCGACGGTTCCCCGAGCTCAAAGGACCGATCATCACCGTCGTGCTGCCATGCAGGCTGCCGCCATGCCCGCCCAGCCGAGCATCGGCGACCAAGTCCTGAACGATCTCCACCTTCTGATGCGCAAAAACATCCCCCACCAAGTCTTCACCCACGGGCACCGGGTGCAGTCTCAGAAAGCTGAGCAGCGCGTTCCGGTTCGAGCGCGCCATGCCGGCGATCCGTTCAGGCACAGAGACGAGCGGCACGCACTTTTCCGAGTGATGCCTGGGCACCAGCGAGCGGCCGGCGGCATCCAGAAGGTACAGGGCGCCGCCCGCGCTTTCCATGACCTTCATCGCACCTTCCACAATCAGCCGGTACATCGCCGACTGGCTGTCCTCCCTGGAAATCGCCTCGCCCAGGTCATGCAGAAAGCTGAACATGCGCCGCTCTTCCTCGACGATCGCCTGCTCCTCCTTGAGCAGGCGGGCGATCGCCTCGTTTTTCAACCGGTTGGCACGGACCAGCAGAAGCACCGCCGCAACCAGGAAAAGCAGGAGGATGACGATCAGGAAAGTGTTCATGCGGCGGCATCACCACGGACGGTTCAGGCTGCGGACCATGCCCCAAACACGCCGGATGCACGGGGTTCAGGGGGAGGCGGGCAAGGGTGGCTGGCCTCCGAGTTCTTTTTCGAGAAAATGAATGACGTCCCTGAAGCGGGACTGGTTCTGCCGACTGACGTTGGAAAGCATCCGATGAGCCGTGAGCACATGCTCGGTCTGCTCCATCTTGCAGGCCGCCCCCTGCTCCTGACAGAGTGACAGATCCTCGGTCACGACCCTTCTTTCTTCCGGCCACCGCGTCCCGGCCACGTCCACATCCAGAATCTGATCCAGGCCCAGGTCATTGAGGATCTGCTGGTTGCGCTCATTCGCGTTCACCACGCTGAGGGTGCCGCCTCCATGCTCCAGCAGGTTCAGGGCCGTGCCCGTCAGGGTCCCCAGAAACGTCGAATCCATCATCGAGCAGTGTTCCAGATCGATCACAAGATCTTGAACACCGGCATCCATCACCGCCTGGAAGGCTCGCTTGACCTGAACGGAATTCATATAGCTGCCTCTTCCCTCGACCCGGAGCCAGAATACCTTGCCTATTCGACCAACGAGGATGTTTGAGAGGGCGGTCATGGCGCAAGGAGGGCTTAACCTGCACAGGAAGTTCGCGCCAGCGCCACGGTCGGATGCAGCCGCTTCCGGCATGACCAGGTCATTCTTTGGCAGGCGGCCCTCTGGATTTTCATCGGCTGTGCAGTCAGTTCCACATGTAGGAGCGCTGGCTCACCAGCTCCTCCTTCCCCCTGAGCAGCGTCACCTTCCAGGCGGTCACCCGCCCGCCGGTGTTGTATTCACCACCGGTCACTTGAAAACGTGTCGTGTTCGATCGGCGCACCTTCTCCACCCGCTCTTCGAAAACCTTCGTGTCCAGGCCGGTGTTGGCCTGACGATACTCAAAGCGGACCGTCACAGGCTCGGCCCGGTCATCCACTTTCCAGAAGACCGTGTAATAATGCCCGCTGCGTGACAGCATCTCCGCCTTCGTCACCGCCCCGTAGAGATAATGCTGGCGTTCAAAGATCAGCGCCGGATCCTGGGTGGAGATCGGCCTGCCTGGGATCAGGTGGTAATATTTGACCCTCGAAATCCTGGCTCCGTTGCCCACCGAGGCGGACGAGCAGGACATCAACGCAAAAGGCACCGCCACGAGCGCAAACAGGCGGAGGATGAGACGGCGGGAACCAGAGGACATTCGTGGCCGGATTATTCCGAACAGAGCCCCTCCTGTCAACGCGATGAAATCAGGAGCAATTTGTTTTTTCCCCCCTGTGGGTGGCAGGCGAGGTGAATTTGAGGCCAGCCCATCCTTGGCGCGCCCGTTGCCACCCCTCGCGTCTTGAGGGCGCCTTCCGAGGAACCGCCGGGGTGTTCCCAGCCCCCAGACGGGGTCGCCAGCTTGCTGCAGAGCGCCCCCCGCAAGTTGCACCTCCCCGTCCCCCACAACCGCCCCACGAATTCTTTGCACCCGACTTGCAAATCCACGTTGCAGACAAACTCCCTGCGCACATAATCAACTCCCGCCTGGACCCGACACCTTCCAGACGTGGCACACGCCGGGATAGCTCAGTGGTAGAGCAGTTGATTTGTAATCATCAGGTCGTCGGTTCAAATCCGACTCTCGGCTCCATTGGAAATCAATGGATTATGACGAATTAAGGCGGCTCAAAAAACTGCTTTCGTGCACTTTTTGTGCAGTCTCCGGCACGAACTAGCCCTGAATCTATGCAACTTGGCTCAGGTTTTGCCACCACTCGGGCACCTCATACCTCTTTAGCCGGCAGGGGTTCAGAATGATGATCCTGCGTCGCGTGCAGTTGGGCTGCACATGCCATCCTTAACGCCTACCGTTACCTGGCGGTCGCCATATTTTGGGTCCTCTTTGCAGAATTGAGGTGCAACGAGCAGGACCGGATTCGTTTAGCCCCCGCGGCCTTAGTTTTTCCGCATGGCGCCATAAATCGCCGTGGAAATGGCTCCGGGATTCGAACCGTGCGTATTGCTCATCACGACGATGCCGTGCTTCTGATTCGGATAGATCACCATCCTTGTAGCCGTCTCGTCTTGAGAACCGTTGTGTGAGATTTTGAGGCTGGGGCCGCTGCCTTCCACCTGCACGCCGAGACCGTAGCTTGAGAGGGTTCCGTCGCGCGTTTTTTGGTTTGTCCACATGATGTTTGTGGTGGTTTCATCAATCAACTCCATGTTTGCGACTGCCGCTGCAAACCTTGCGAAGTCCTTGATGTGGGATTTGTAGCCGCCAGCGCCGTGTTTCCAGAAGTTGGCGTATTCTTTGGTCTCGTGAGGCTTGCCGTTGGCGAGTTTATAGCCTGTCACCCAGTTCTCCTGCTTTTTGAATGGCAAGTCGAGCTGGAAGCTTTGGAGACCGAGAGGGGCGACGATCCGGGCTTTGATCTGCTCCGCGATGGGTTGCTTTCCTGCTGCTTGCACCACAGCGCTCAGCAGGACATAGGCGTAGGACGAATAGTCCGTCTTTGTGCCAGGCTCGAAGATCAAAGGCGATTTCACGAAGCGGTGCAGGCTGTTGAAGGGATCAAGTTCGTCCTCGGGACGGATTCGCCTGCCCGAGGGGACTATCTTCCCGTTGGAGTAGTGGGGGATGCCGCTCTGATGGCAGAGCAATTGCCTCGTCGTGATGGGCTTCAAGGTATTTGGCAATGTGGGAAGGTAGGCATCAATGGTCTTATCGAGATCGAGTTGACCGCTTTTCACAAGTTGCATCGCCGCAATAGCCATAACCGGTTTCGAGTTCGAGGCCCAGTTGAAAACCGTACCATCGGTCACCGGTGTGCGGGACCGAAGATTGGCAAGCCCATAGCCCTTGGTGTAAACCACTTTCGAGTCGCGAATGACACCGACCGCAACACCGACAATCTGCTGTTTCTGCATCTCCGCAGTGACAGCGGCGTCCACGGCTTCGGCATAAGGAAAGGGCACCTGAGCCTGGAGGAGTGCGGTGAACAGGAAAAGCAGGCAGAGCAGGATACGATTCATGGCAATATCTCGTGACCTCTGCGGATGAGAAATGTTTTCCGAAGCTGGGTCAAGATAGAACTAGCCATCTTGCCAAGAATGGCACCCGGTTAAACTGTCTTCTGCTAGGAAATTGCTTTTGAGGGCTGCGGGCCGAGTTGTCCCTGGACGTGGATCGGAGACGGGGTATGAGGGGGATGGGGGGAGAGAGGGGAGGAATAATGGCGAAATCCGAATGAGGAATGACGAATGCTGACCTTGAATGACAGTTTCGGGCCGGTTTTGAAGCGACGTGCGATGGCGGAGGCGAGATTCATGACACAATTTCAACGCTCATGGCGGCCTTTGATGTCGCGCGGGCCGACGGGGGCAGGGTCACCATGAAAGCCATCACAAAACCCACTCTGGAACTCCGGCTAGTTCTTTAGGCCCAGCTTGGCAAAGGCCCTGCCCAGGGCCGCCGCTCCACACACTGCGCAAAGAAGCGGGTTCGCTTATCTGTGAACAGCACGGCCTGTTTGCGGCTTCTCGTTTCCTTCGTCACGCGAATGTTGCCATTACTGCCCAGCACTACGCGGCGAAAAAGCAGCGTGTCACTGTTGGCCTGGGGGCGGTGCTGGCCGGGCCTGCGGAAATCCGACTCTCGGCTCCAGCCTTCTCTCCAGAGGGAAGCGGCACGTACGTGACCCGTAATCCCCCTCGTTGTTGGCAGAAATGTTGGCATCAAAACGAGGTGCCATTGATGGCCAGACAGCCTTGCCGGCCAGCCCAACCCGGCAGGCCTTCCCCGGTCGCCAGCCTTCACTTTCTTCCCACCTGCATCCATTGGGTTTTCTCCATGCCGGAGGCCAGGTCGCGAACCTGAATCTGCCAGGCCCCGGGATCCTCGTTGAGGGCGATGTCAAGGCTGAGCTCCAGCCGGCCCTTCTCCAAGGCATAATAGCCGCTGCCTTCAGCTCGCACGCCATTGGCATCCCGGACCTCCACCTTGACCGGCACATGCCCAGGCACAAGGGCGTCGTCCGTGGTGGTCAGACTGACCGCGACCTTGGCAACATTGCCACAGGTGGCCGTGGCCGGCACCTCCAGGGACAGCTTCAGCAGCGGCTTTGGCGTGACCATGTAGATCCGCCCCTCCCCGGGCCCGAGGTTCACCGGCCAGTTCAGCCGCCCCTCCTCAGTGCGGTTGGGCACAATCAGGCTGTGACCGGTGAGATCATAAACGCTGGCGCTGTCCTGGTTCAGCGTCAGCACGCCCCGGCTGGGCAGGCCGTTTTCCATGACCAGCCCGTGCTGGCCGACATAGGTTCCTGGCTCGCGATGGTCATTGACCACAAAAACATACAGCACCTCGCCGCTGCGCCGGGTGCGGGTGATGATCTCCGGATTGTCCGTCTGCACCAGAGGCTTCCAGCCAAGCGCCTGCAGCTTGTCCGGAAGGGTGCCCGCCAGCGCCAGCACGGACCCCTTGTCCTTCACCGCATTCTTCTCACGCTTGAAGCTGGGCAGCACCAGGTCGGCCTTCAGGCCCGGACAGAGAAACTCGTCGGCAATGATCCTGCCACCACGCTTCTGCCAGTCGCTGATCTTCTTCACCACAGCTTCCGTCAGGACGTCGCACTCGGGCATGAGCAGGAGCTTCCTGCCCGACAGGCCGTTCTTGAGCAGCGTTTCCTCGAAGACAATGTCCGTCTGCACATGGGCATGCTGCATGGCCTGCCAGAAGTCGGACGACCAGCCGTTGTTGCTGCCGTAGCCGCCACGACGCGCGAACATCTGCGAGGTGAAGCTTTCCAGCATGGCCACCTCGCTTCGCTCCGCAGGCACCTTCATCAACGTGGGCCCGAGGGGCTCGGCCACTTCGCGGATCAGGTCGCGCAGCACATGAACGGTGTTTGGGTTCGTGAACCGGTAGGAGCTGGTGCTGCCCGGGTTGTCCACGAGTGACTGCCAGCCATGATACATGATGCCCTGCACGGGACGCGCGATCTTGGTCCAGAAGGCCTCACGCAGGTGCATCGGGGAGATGGTGATGTAGGCCGCGTCCGGGTCATGATCCTGCCAGGCGACAAGCTCACCCGGGGCCTTGGCGCCGATGGGAGCGGTCTGGGAGCGATACCAGATGATCTGCGTCATCTTCATCACGCGCTGGTTTCGGCCGCCGGCATCGCTCATGGCAAACAGCTGGTCCGTGGCCAGGCCGATGCGCTGAGGATCCGGATAGGTGTAGGTCCAGTGCGACAGCACGTCCACGCTGCCGCCGGCGCCGCTGATGCTCGGCTGGCGCACCGCCGGATCAAAGAAGGTCCACAGGTCTCGGCGACCCGCGCTTTTCACCCCCTTGCTCAGCGCCGAATGCAGACCGTTCCAACCATCCCCAACCGTCCAGAACCATCGGTAGTACTTCAGGATGGGATGATCGTCAGAAATGACCCGGCTGGCCGGAAAATCCTTCAGCCTCGTGTAATCCACCCCCCATTTATTGACGACCTCCGCCGGGATGTCGGCATTGGCGAACTTGCGGTAGCTCTCGACATCGACGGGGTTGAACGAAGGGGCGTTGTGGTCGCGGACCTCCGTGTTGATCAGGGCGGAGGTGAAGGCCGGATGGCTGCCATAAGCCTTGGCGATGCTCTGGCCGACGGTTTGAAAAAAGGGCGCGAACTCCGGCATGCCGGCGCAGATGTCCTGCCGCTCATAAACCTTGCCGCCTCGGTCCACACGCAGGTGTTTGGGATCGCTTTTCAAAACGTCGGAAGGCGACAGGCTGGCGACCACCTCCAGGCCGTTGCGCAGGGCTTCGTCGAGCACGCCTGTCGTCCTGGCGATGTCCTCGGGCTTGCCGGGCGGCAGCTCCCGCTTGCGCAGCCACATCTCGGCACTTCCAGCGTCCCTGAGGCCGATGAAATGCGTGAAACCGATGTCCTTCAGCCTGGCGATTTCATCTCCGCCCGCACCCCACATCACCACAGGCAGGCGCGGCGCCAGCCTCGGCACGATTTCATACGTGCTGGACTGCTCCGTCGCGTAGCCGGCTGACTCAAACCGGACCTTCAGCGTGTAGCGCCCCGGCTTCAGGGTGGTGTCAGGAAGATGCGTCGCCGTGTGACGCCCTCCCGGCTTGATGTCGGGCAGGATGAACTCCTCGTCCTTGCCCGCGCAGCTCAGCCTGAGGCGCGCTCCGACGACCTTTTCCCGGCGCAGGTTGGTGCAGACAATCTCCAAGGGTTTCACCCCGGTTTCCATGCGCCGCCAGACGCTGCGCGAGGAGTGGATGACCAGGCTCGCTCGCTCAAACTTCAGCGCCCCTTCGCAGATGCGCACTTCATCGATGTAACCGGGGAACCCCCCGTAGTTGCTGCCCAGCCTGTCGCCGATGCTCAGGGCCTTCGTGCCCGGGGTGATCGCGCCATATCCCGTCAGTTTCATGCCACCGATCCGTGAACCTTTGAGAAAGAACGTCCCCTCCCCCGCCCCGTCATAGACAAAGGCCACATGCTGCCACGCAGCCTCCAGCTTCACGGCCTCCGAATGGATGACCTTGGACTCCCCGCCAAAGCCAAGCGTGACAAAAAACCGGCGGGCTCCCGCCTTGTCAGCCTCGGTGACCTGCCAGGCGTAATCCTGGTGGTCGACATACTTTTTGTCGAGCAAGTAGGCGCGTTGCGTGGGCGCCCAGTCCGCCTTGGGCCGTATCCACATCTCGAGAGTGAAGGCGCCCTTGGGTGTCAGCGCAGGCTTCGGACCGCTCAGCGCCGCATGCCGTCTGTCCTGGACGGGAAAACCCGGGAAGGACTCCAGCGCATTTCCAAACTTCCCCTCCGCCCCCGTTTTCGCGCCCTGAAGCAGCAGGTTGTTGCCATGCCCAGACTGGTCCTTCAGAGCGGCCTCGTCGTCGAATTTCCAATAACCCAGCACGTGAGGCCCGTTCGCATCGGCTTCCATGTAGCCAGCCTCCCAGGTTTCCTGTGTGGCGGCGGCAACGACAAACGGAAGGAAAAGCAGGGTGGACAACAGGCGCATGAGTGGAAAACTCATACGCGTCCCGGCCCACGGCCTGTCAAAGCTTCGTACCACGGCGTGCATCCCCCCGTGAAGATCCCTGACATGAACCGCCCTCCTCATCAGGCTCCCGCGCCTCCCGCGGGTTGTTGCATCGTTGGTTCAGCTTGAAGGACAACCGCGAGCCGACGGCCATGCAAGCCCCCCTTTTCATCCACATCGGCACCCACAAGACCGGGACCACGGCCATTCAACGGGCTTTCAAGGCGGATGAAAAGGCGCTGCAAAAGGATGGGCTCGTCAGGCTGCGTTCCTGCGACAGGATCGCCCTGCCCACCCTCGGGGCGGCGGAGCTGGAGAAAATGACCGCAGCGCTGCACCAGGAGGCAGGAAGGCACCCTGCAGGGGCCATGCGATTCCTCATGACCTCCGAAGGCTTCAGCGGCGACCCCATGACGGGTTATGCCGACGCCCCCGTCATCGCCGCGCGGCTGCGGGCCGCGACGCGTGGCTTTGACGCGAGGATCATCCTGTTCCTGCGAAGGCAGGATGACTTCATCGAGTCCTGGTACACGCAGCGGATTCATGAAGGCGGTTCGGAAACCTTCGAGGAATTCCTCCGGCTCATCCGGCTGGAGGAGATGAGCTGGCTGCGGCTGACCGAAGCCTATGCTGCGGAGTTTGGCCGGGAAAACCTCATCGTTCGCAGGTACCACAAGGCCTTTTACCCCGAACCCGCCGATCTGCTGGTGGACTTCTGCAGGATCGTCGGGGTTCGGAAGGAACGGGTCGCCCGCAGCCTGGGCAGGATTCGCAACCAGGGCTTTTCCAAGGAGGCCGTTGAACTGGCACGCTCCTGCAACCCGCATCTCGACAAAGGACGGCAGAAGCAGCTCCGCCAGCTCCTGCAGACCATCAGCGCCAAGCCGGTTCACAGCCGCTATGCCTACTTCAGCCACCCGCAGCGTGAGCAACTCCTGGCCCTCCATCAGGCCTCCAACGACAAAGTGGCCAGACTGTATCTCCAGGATGGCGGAAACGGCCCGCTGTTTCCGCCCGATGATCCTTGCGAAGAAGGCCCCCAGGCCGATGGCACGGACCAGGAACCCTCCCTTCAGCTCACCCTGGTCACGATGCTTCTGGAAATGAAGGCGGCGGAAAAGCGCTCCGGCATCCTTCGCTTCGTCATGAGGATGGAACTTTGGTGTCATGATATCTGCCATCCACCCAAGAAAACCGGAGACTCCCTCCAG
>Ga0315900_10002048_pt1 | contig 31609 bp, 26 predicted proteins | sample LakEriMetagenome_FD_203521 | JGI IMG/M metagenome (GOLD analysis project Ga0315900, IMG submission 203521) | Freshwater fungal communities from buoy surface, Lake Erie, Ohio, United States - Buoy 12 MA114 | ecosystem: Environmental > Aquatic > Freshwater > Lake > Lake biofilm | place: USA: Lake...
CCCCGCCGCCGGCGCCTGCGGCTGCGCCCACACCGGCGCCGCCAAGCCCCGCGCCACCCACCCCGCCGGCGCCGGCGCCAGCGCCAAGCCCCGAGCCTTCGCCCGCCCCGCGCGTGACACCGCAGACGCCAACGCAGCAGCCAACACCGCCGCGGCAACAGGCGGCGCAGCCACCACGCCCGGAACCGCCCCTACCCTTGCCGCCGCCCCCGGTGCCGCCGCCGCCTGAGCCTTCGCGCCAGGCGGGCACGGGGCAGACACCACCCGTGGCGCGGCCGCAGGAAAACAGCACTTCAGTGCAGAATACGCTGGAGCGGCTGCGCGCCCAGCAGCAGCAGGACCGCGCGCCGACCGCGCGGCCCAATCCTTCTGGCGCGCCGCGCCAGGGGGGCGGTTCGCCAACCGGGACGGCGGCGCTGACGCAGGGCGAAATACGTGGCCTCGCGGATCAGGTGGCGGAATGCTGGAATGTAGATGCCGGCATGCTTGGGCTTCAGGACATCACGGTTGAATTGCGCGTGCAGCTTGATCCACAGGGCAATGTCCGCAATGTGGTGCCGGCGGGGAATATGCCGACCGATCCGCGTGTGCGGTCTGTATTCGAATCGGCGCGGCGTGCTCTACTTGCGCCCGCGTGCAATCCACTGAAAGTGCCTGCGGATAAAATGCAAACCGTAATGGCTTCCACTTTTCGCTTCAGCCCGCGCGGGCTGGTGCGCTGAATTCGGGATGATGGGCATGACAACTAGACGCTCCCTTCTGCTTGGTGCCGCGGGCGCGGTGACGGTCTCGGGCCTTGCGGGCGCGCCGGATGCGGCCTTCGCGCAAGGGGCTGTGATTGACATTACGCGCGCGCGAACAAACCCGATCCCGATTGCCATTCCGGATTTCGCGGGGGCGGGCGATGGCCAGCGCTTCGGTCGTGATATTGCCCGCGTGGTACAGGATAATTTGCGCAATTCCGGGCTGTTCCGCCCGGTGCAGCGCCAGGCCTTTATCCAAACGCCGGAAGCCGCCGCGCAAACCCCGCGCTTTCAGGATTGGCGCGTGATTGGCGCGCAGGCGCTGACAACTGGGCGCACGGATGTGCAGGGCGGCAACTTGCGCGTGGAATTCCGCCTTTGGGATGTGTTGCCGGAAAACCAATTGCAGGGCACGGCCTTCACCGCGCCAACCGGTAATTGGCGGCGCATCGCGCACCTGATCTCTGACGTGATCTATGAAAGATTGCTGGGCGAAAAAGGCTATTTCGACACACGCATCGTCTATATCGCAGAATCCGGCCCGCGTGATCGCCGGCTGCGGCGCCTTGCCATCATGGATCAGGATGGCGAGAACAATGCCTTCCTGACTGATGGGCGCGAAGCGGCACTGACACCGCGCTTTCACCCTTCTGCGGATCGCGTGGCCTTCATGTCCTATCAAAGCCGTGAACAGCCGCGCGTTGTGTTGTTTGATCTGAACACGCGGGGCCAGCAGGTGCTCGGCAATTTTCCGGGCATGACGCTTTCGCCGCGCTTCGCGCCTGATGGCCGTTCAGTAGTGCTTTCCGCGATGCGCGGTGGGGACGCGAATATCTTCGCGGTTGACTTGGCCAGCAGGCGCGAAAGGCAGCTTACCAGCGGCAGTTCGCTGGATGTCAGCCCCTGCTATTCGCCGGATGGCACGCAGATTGTGTTCAATTCCGATCGCGGCGGCGATCAGCAGCTTTATGTGATGGATGCGAATGGCGGCGGCATTCGGCGCATTTCTTTCGGCCGCGGGCGTTACGCCACACCGGTCTGGTCACCGCGCGGTGATTTGATTGCCTTCACACGCTTCGGCGGTGGTAGCTTCGCCATTGGCGTGATGCGCCCCGATGGATCGGGTGAGCGTATTTTGTCTGAGGGCTGGAAGATGGAAGCACCGAGCTTCGCGCCCAATGGCCGCATGCTGGTCTTTGGCCGGGAAACCCGCGCCACTGATTCACGCGGCGGCGGCTTTTCGGCACGCATCCACACCATAGACATTGCGGGCTTCAATGAACGCCCCTTGCCAACGCCAACGGACGCGACCGATCCGACCTGGTCGCCCCTGCTCTCCTGAAGGTTTTCATTAGGTTTTGGCTTGACCGCAGCGAATCAAGCCTTTACCGCACCGCACAAAGCTATGATTTTCCTGAAAGGAAACCGGTCATGAAGTTGAAATTCCTAGGTATTGCCAGCATCGCGCTGCTCGCCGCCTGCTCAAACAGCGATTCCAGCAGCAGCACCGGGGCCGGCATGGGCGCGGGTAATGTCCGCCCTGGCAGCCAGGAAGATTTGGTCGCCAATGTTGGTGATCGCGTCTTCTTTGATTTTGATCGCAGCAATATCCGCGCTGATCAGCGCCCAGTGTTGCAGCGTCAGGCGGAATGGATGGGCCGCTACCCGGAAGTGCGGGTGCAGGTTGAAGGCCATGCGGATGAACGCGGCACGCGCGAGTACAACCTGGCCCTTGGTCAGCGGCGGGCCAACGCGGCTCGGGATGCGCTGGTGGCGGGTGGCGTGAACCCTTCGCGGGTTTCCACCATCTCCTTCGGGAAGGATCAGCCGGCGGCGCTGGGTTCGGATGAAAGCTCCTGGGCGCAAAACCGCCGCGCCGTCACAGTGGTGCGGTAAGGGAAAGGGGCGCTGCCTAGGTGGCGCCGCTTGATCAGAATGTCGCACACAACCTCCGTTTTCCGCTTGGCCGCTTTGGGGCTCGGGTTGGCACTCGCCACCCCTGCGCATGCCCAGGTGGAAACCCGCGAGGGCATCGCGCTGCAAAACCAGATCCTGGATTTGCGGCGGGAACTTGATGCGCTGCGCCGCGGCGGTGGCGCCGTGGCCGCGCCAAGCGCGCCCGCCCGCGGGTCTGCCGCTTCGGGCGATCTGGTGCAGCAACTGCTTGGTCGCGTGCAGGAATTGGAAGAAGAAAACCGCCGCCTGCGTGGGCGCGCCGATGTGGCCGACAATAATGATCGGCAGATGCGCGCTGAAGTGGAAAAGCTGCGTGGTGATCTGGATTTCCGCCTGCAAGCCCTGGAGAGAGGGGCTGGCCGACCGGCCGCCCCGCGCCCTCCTCAGCCGGGGCCGGCGGCACAAGCTCAGCCAGCCCCGGCCAGCCCGGCACCCTCCAGCGCCCCTAGGACGCCGGAGCGCGCCATTGCCGATGGGCAGGCGGCACTTGCCCGGCGCGACTTCCCGGCTGCCGAGGCCGCTGCGCGAGAAGCGATCCGCGCCCGCCCCGGTGCCCGCGCCCAGGATGCGTCCTTGCTGTTGGGTGATGCGCTGATGGGCAAGCGGGATTTCCAGAATGCCGCCCTTGCTTACGACGAAGCCTATAGCCGCAACCGTCAGGGGACTCGCGCGCCAGAGGCGATGATTGGCCTTGCCAATGCCTTCCAAGGCTTCGGCGCCAAGCGCGAAGCCTGTGAGACCTTGGACAATTTGCGCTCCAACTTTCCCAATCTGTCTGGCCCACAGGCGCAACGCGCGGCAGAAAGCCGCCGCCGCGCGCAATGCCGGTGATAGCCCAATGGGGATAGCCCGCTTCCTGCGCTGAACCTTCCAGTCAGCCGCGCCGAATTCACTGCTGCCATGGCGCCGCTTGGGCCATTCGGCGCGGCGCCTTACCTTGCCGTTGCTGTCTCTGGCGGGCCTCATAGCTTGGCGCTTGCCTTGCTCACGCGCGATTGGGCGACGGCGCGGGGCGGGCGAGTTCTGGCCCTGGTCGCGGATCATGGGTTGCGTCCCGAAAGCGGGGCCGAGGCTGATCATGTCATGGCGCTTTTGGCCAAAGCGGGCATTGCGGCGGAGTGCCTGAGGCTTGGTCTGCCCGGAGGTACGCGGCTGCAGGAACGCGCCCGTCATGCGCGGCTTGCAGCGCTGACCGAAGCTGCCGCCAGCCATGGCTGCCCTTGGCTACTGCTCGGACATCATCGCGGGGATCAGGCGGAAACCTTGGCTTTTCGGGCTTTGCGTGGCAGTGGCGCGGCGGGGCTTGCCGCCATGGCGGCCCTGCGCTCAGCGCCCGAATGCCTGATCCTGCGGCCCTTGCTTGGGTTTGCACCCGCCCGGCTGGAAGCGGTGGTAGCCGCAGCCGGGATTGCGCCAGTGCGCGATCCTTCCAACGACAATCCGCGCTTTGCCCGCATTCGGTTGCGCCAAGCCTTGGGCGATCCGGGCGGGGAACATGAGGGGGTCCGCGCCCTTGCCGAGGCGGCGGAGGCTTTCGCGCGCCGCCGCGCCCGGCAGGAAGCCGCACTGCTCGCCCGGCTGGCGGCTGCGGCGGAAATCCATCCGGAAGCTTATGCCTGTCTGGACCCCAAGGCGCTCGGTAGAGATGCGCTTGGTGTTGCGGCGCTGACGCGCCTGGTCGGTCTGATCGGCGGCGCCGCCTGGCCTGTCCCCCCTGAGGCCGTGGCGGCGCTACTGGCGCGGGGTGGCGGAAGCCTTGCCGGCGCTTGGGTGCGCCCCGGCGTGGGCGGGCGCTGGCTGGTGGTGCGTGATCCTGGTCTGATTGCCGCAGCCCAGCCCTTGGTGCCGCCCTTTCTATGGGATGGCCGGTTTTGGGTCACCGGCCGGGCGCGCCCCCGCTGGCATTGCGCGGCCCTGGGGGAGGCGGCGGGCGCCTTCCGAAAGCAGACCAAAACGCCGCTCGCCGCACTCCGCGCCCTGCCAGCGCTTTGGGATGAAAAGGGAAAGCTGGCAGTCCTGCCCGGCCTGTCCTATGCTGACGGAGTAGAAGCTTCGGCTTGGCGCTTGACCTTTGCCCCCAGGGGCGGCGGCCTGCCGCTGGGCTGATCACGCTTTTGCGGCTGGAAGATTTCGCGCGGGTCATTCAAGATGCGTGAAGCCTCACTATGTATGCTGGTAGTTGGCAGCTGGCGGCGGGTGACGCCGCCATGCTCCTGAAGATGGAAGGGTCGCGGTGAATAATTTCAGCCGGAACATGGCTTTATGGGTGATCGTGGCGCTGCTGCTGGTGGCCCTGTTCAACCTGTTTCAACCAAGCGGTTCAAGCCGCCCTGGCACCTCTCAAGTCGCCTATTCGGACTTCCTGAATGAAGTGCAGGCTGGCCATGTGCGCGATGTTACCATCCAGGGCCGCACCCTCACCGGGCAGCTCAGCGATGGCCGCCAATTCACCACCTATACGCCGGAAGACCCGGCACTGATTTCGCGCCTGACGGAAAAGGGCGTGCGCGTGGTGGCCCGCCCTGAAGAAGCCGAGGTGAATCCGCTGCTGCATTACCTGGCGTCCTGGTTCCCGATGCTACTGCTGATTGGCGTGTGGATTTTCTTCATGCGCCAGATGCAGGGCGGCGGTGGGCGCGCCATGGGTTTTGGCAAATCCCGCGCCAAGCTGCTGACGGAAAAGCAGGGCCGCGTGACCTTTGACGATGTCGCCGGCATTGACGAAGCGAAGGCCGAGCTTGAGGAAATTGTGGAGTTCCTGCGCGATCCGCAGAAATTCCAGCGCCTGGGCGGCAAGATCCCGAAGGGCGTGCTGCTGGTGGGCCCGCCCGGCACGGGTAAAACCTTGCTCGCGCGGTCCATTGCTGGTGAAGCCAATGTGCCCTTCTTCACCATTTCCGGTTCGGATTTCGTGGAAATGTTCGTGGGTGTTGGTGCGTCGCGCGTGCGTGATATGTTCGAACAGGGCAAGAAGAACGCGCCGTGCATCATCTTCATTGACGAAATTGACGCGGTCGGGCGGCATCGTGGCGCCGGGCTTGGCGGCGGCAATGATGAACGCGAACAGACGCTCAACCAGATGCTCGTCGAAATGGACGGGTTCGAAAGCAATGAGGGCGTGATCCTGATTGCCGCGACCAACCGCCCGGATGTGCTTGATCCCGCGCTGCTGCGCCCCGGCCGCTTTGACCGGCAGGTTGTGGTGCCCAATCCGGATGTGAATGGGCGTGAGAAGATCCTGCGCGTGCATATGCGCAAAGTGCCACTTGCTTCCGATGTGGACCCGAAGGTGATCGCGCGCGGCACGCCGGGTTTTTCGGGCGCTGATCTGGCGAACCTTGTGAATGAAGCCGCACTTCTTGCGGCGCGCACTGGCCGGCGCACGGTCGGCATGGCGGAATTCGAAGCGGCCAAGGACAAGGTGCTGATGGGCGCGGAACGGCGCAGCCTTGTCATGTCCGAGGCCGAAAAGCGCATGACCGCCTATCATGAAGCGGGCCATGCTTTGGTTGCGATGAATGAACCGGAATGTGACCCGGTGCATAAGGCAACTATTATTCCGCGTGGCCGTGCGCTTGGCTTGGTGATGTCCCTGCCGGAGGGGGATCGCTATTCCAAGCATAAGTCCAAGCTGAAATCCGAACTCGCCATGGCGATGGGCGGGCGCGTTGCGGAAGAACTAATTTTCGGGGCGGATAAGGTCAGCAATGGCGCGTCCGGCGACATCAAAATGGCGACCAATCAGGCGCGCATGATGGTGACCGAATGGGGCATGAGTGAAAAGCTTGGCATGATCGCTTATGGCGACAATAGCCAGGAAGTGTTCCTCGGCCATTCCGTGACGCAGACGAAGAATGTCTCGGAAGAAACCGCGCGCATGATTGATGCCGAAATCCGCGGCATTATTGATGGCGCCTATGCGCGGGCTACACAGATCCTGACCGAAAAAATGGATGAACTCCATTTGCTCGCGAAGGGTTTGCTGGAGCATGAAACGCTGAGCGGCGATGAAATCCGCCAGGTGATCAAAGGTGAACCCGTGGTGCGCAATCGCCCGGATGAGCCGGTGAACCAGGGCCGCGGCAGTGTGCCGACGGCAGGGCGGCCGACCATGCGCCCCGGCGGACTTTCCCCAGGCGCGGCGCCTGCTACCTGAGTTCAACTCTGGAACGCTGGCTGCATCCGCTGGGCCTGCTGTCAGGCCCAGCCGCTTTTCGGGCCATTGGTGAAGGCCAAGCGCTTCCGTTGCAGGGGGGCGATCTGGCCTTTTCTTTGGTACGGCTGATCGAAAATGGGCGAGAGGTTGCAACCCTGCCCGTGGCGGCGCTGCCGGATGAATGGGGCGATCAGATTGAAGCCATCACGGCGCGGCCCCTGCCCTTTGCCGGCTTGGTAAGCCCACGCCCCCTGGTGATGGGTATTCTCAACATCACGCCCGATAGTTTTTCCGATGGCGGGCGGCATTTTGACCCAAGCACGGCCATTGCTGCCGGCCACGCCATGCTGGAGGCAGGTGCCGATATCCTGGACATTGGCGGCGAATCAACGCGGCCCGGCGCAGAGCCTGTTTCACCGGATGAGGAAATAGCGCGCGTCATCCCGGTGGTACGGGAATTGGCCAAGGCCGCGCCGGTCAGCATTGACACACGCCATGCGGCGACCATGCAGGCCGCTTTGGAAGCCGGCGCTGAAATCATCAATGACGTGACAGCGCTGCGCCATGATCCGGCAGCGGTGGATTTCCTCGCGCGGAACCAGGCGCCGATCATGCTGATGCATATGCCGGGCACCGACCCGCGCAGCATGCAGGCCCAGGCCGATTACGCCGATGTGGTGCTGGATGTGGCGCGCTTTCTGCGCGACCGTGTGGCAACCCTTGAAGCGCTTGGTATTGCGCGCGCGCGGATTGCGATTGATCCCGGCATCGGCTTTGGCAAGACCATGGCGCATAACCTTGCCTTGATCGAAGCCCTGCCCATTCTGGCGGGGATTGGTTGCCCGATCATGCTGGGTGCGTCGCGCAAGCGCTTCATCGGCACGTTATCAGGCGTGGAACAAGCCGAAGCGCGGCTTGCCGGCAGCCTGGCCGTAGCTTTGGCTGGTGCGGCGCGCGGTGCGGCCATTCTGCGTGTGCATGATGTGGCGGAAACCATCCAGGCGCTGGCCGTCTGGCAGGCTTGCGCGAATGGCAGGGCCGGATGATGAATCATGCCCATGAAGCAAATGCATCTTGGCGCCTTCATGCGCCCCGTCAGCATCCACACTGCCTGGTGGCGTCACCCTGATTCAGCGCCCGAGGCGAATTTCAGCCTCAAGCATTTGGTTCACTGCATCCAAACCCTGGAACGCGGCAAGTTCGACGCCTTCTTCATGGCCGATCATCTGGCCGTGCTGAACATGCCGATTGATGCGCTGAAGCGCAGCGGCACTGTCACTTCCTTCGAACCCTTAACACTTTTATCCGCGCTCGCGATGGTAACGGAAAGGATCGGGCTGATCGCCACAGCCTCCACCACCTATGACGCGCCTTATCATATCGCGCGACGCTTCGCCTCGTTGGATCACATCAGCGGCGGGCGCGCGGGGTGGAATATTGTCACCACCTCTAACCCCGATGCGGCGCGTAATTTCGGCATGACGGAACATATGGATCACGCCGAACGCTATGCCCGCGCGCGCGAATTCCATGATGTGGTGACCGGGCTTTGGGACAGCTTCGCGGAAGATGCCTTCATCCGCGACAAGGAAAGCGGCATCTTCTGGGATCCCGCACGGATGCATAGGCTGGATCATGAGGGCAAGTATCTTTCCATCGCGGGGCCTTTGAACATCGCGCGCCCGGTGCAGGGCTGGCCGGTGATTGTGCAGGCGGGGGCTTCCGATTCCGGCCGGCAACTCGCCGCCGAGGTCGCCGAGATGATCTTCGCTGCCGGCGGGCCGATTGCCGATGCGCGCGCCTATTACGCCGATATCAAATCCCGCGCGGCCAAGGCGGGGCGCGACCCGACATTGATCAAAATCCTGCCAGGCGCGCTGGTGACAGTTGCCGAAACGGATGAAGCCGCCCGCGAAAAACGCGCGCTATTGGATAGCCTGGTGCATCCCGATAGCGGCATGGGCGCGCTTTCCATCGCGCTTGGCACCGATGCGCGCGCCTTCGACCTTGACGCGCCCTTGCCCGACATCCCAGAGACCAATCAAAGCCAAAGCGGGCGCCAACGCGTGCTGGAACGCGCGCGCCGCGAAAACCTGACCGTGCGGCAATTGGCCGTGGCACTCGGCGGCTATGGCGGCCTGTCCTTCACCGGCAGCGCCAAAACCATCGCCGATGAAATGCAAGATTGGCTGGAACGCGAAGCCTGTGATGGCTTCAACATCATGTTCCCAACCATCCCAGGCGGGGTTGAGGATTTCGTGCGCCTCGTGGTGCCGGAGCTACAAAAGCGGGGGGTCTTCCGGAAGGAATATGCCGGGACCACGCTGCGGGAGCATTTGGGGCTGCCCAGACCGGGCAATCGGTTTTTTTGAGACCGAGACTTTTGCAAATCATTGAATAGCCCACGGCTTTCAACCTACACTCGAACCCAGAACCAAAGGCGACCGGCTTCGCCTCACGCAAAAGGGAGATAGACATGCTTCAAAGACGACACCTGCTCGGCGGCGCGGCAGCGCTCCCCTTCGCATCCTTGGGCGCACCGGCCATCGCGCAAGCACCGCGCGTGCTGCGCTACGTGCCGCACGCCAATCTGCCGAATATTGACCCCTTCACCAATACCGCCTTTGTCGCGCGTGACCACGCCTTCCTGGTTTATGACCAGCTTTATGGCATGGACGACAAGTTCCAGCCGCGCCCACAAATGGTCGAAGGCCATGTCGTGGAAAATGACGGCAAGACCTGGCGTTTCACTTTGCGTGAGGGGTTGAAATTTCACGACAATACGCCTGTGCGTGGGCGGGATTGCATCGCTTCCATCCGCCGCTGGGGCCGGCGCGATGCCTTCGGCCAAGTGCTGATGGCGCGGGTCGCCGATATGGTTGAAGTCAGCGACCGCGTGTTCGAGATTCGGCTGAACGCGCCCTTCCCGAAAATACTGGATTGCCTCGCGAAGGTCACCACAAGCTGCCTGTTCATCATGCCGGAACGGCTGGCCAATGTTGATCCTTTCACGAATATCACTGAAGCCATCGGCAGCGGGCCTTATCGCTTTATCCAGAATGAATGGGTCCCCGGTTCGCGTCTGGCCTATGCGCGGAATGCGGATTACGTGCCGCGCCAGGATGCGCCTTCCATGACGGCCGGCGGCAAGGTCACGCATTTCGATCGCGTGGAGTGGCTGATCATCCCGGATGCCAGCACGGCTTCCGCCGCGCTGCAATCGGGCGAGATTGATTGGTGGGAACAGCCGACGGCTGACTTGTTCCCGCTGTTTCAACGTGGTGCGGCGGCGCGCAATATTCGTGTGGACATCATCAATGATACGGGGCTGATCGGCATTTTCCGTCCAAACCATACCGCCGCACCCTTCAACAACCCGGCGGTGCGCCGCGCGGTGCTGACCGCCATCAACCAGATGGATTTCATGACTGCGGTGATTGGCACTTCGGGCGTTGAAGGCCGCGCTGATCTCCGCCGCGAAAGCATTGGCTATTTCGCGCCCGAAAGCCCGATGGCGAGCAATATCGGCATGGAACGCCTGCGCAAAAGCATTGACGCTGCACGCGCCGAATTGCAGGCCGCGGGTGCGATGGGCCAGCGGCTGGTATTGCTGAACGCAACTGATCTTGCCTCCATCAATGCCGCAACGCTGGTGGGTGCTGATCTGTTCCGCCGTATGGGCTTCAATGTGGATCTGGTCAGCACGGATTGGGGCACGCTGGTTGCACGCCGCGCCAGCAGGAATTCGCTCGATCAAGGTGGCTGGTCCGGCTTCTTCACCTTTTGGTCCGGGATTGACCACTGGAATCCGGCGAGCCACGCCTCCATCCGTGGCCATGGCGAAAATGCCTGGCCGGGCTGGCCGACCATTCCGACCCTGGAAGCGCAGCGCGATGCCTGGTTCAATGCGCCGGATGCGGCGGCGGAAGCGGCAGCCGGCCGGGAGATGCAGCGCATCGCCTTTGAAGAAGTGCCCTATGTGCCGACGGGCATGTATTACCAGCCCACCGCCTATCGCCGGAACCTGACCGGGATGCTGAAGGGCCAGCCGCCGCTATTCTGGAATATCCGGCGGGCCTGAACCGAATGCCCTGCCGCGCCTGGGCTTACCGGGCGCGGCCGGGTTCCATCCGAAGCCGGCAAGGGGCTATAAGCCGCGCATGAGCGAAGCAGCCCCGACCCGTAAGCTTTTCGGCACTGATGGCATTCGCGGCAAGGCCAATGCCGCGCCGATGGATGCCGCAACCGCGCTGCGCCTTGGCCAGGCGGCGGGCAGCTTCTTCAATCGCGGCAATCACCGCCATCGTGTTGTGATCGGCAAGGATACACGGCTTTCCGGCTATATGCTGGAACCGGCTTTGACGGCGGGCTTTATTGGCGCGGGCATGGATGTGGTGCTGGTCGGTCCCTTGCCCACGCCGGCCATTGCCTTGCTTACACGCTCGCTCCGCGCCGATTTGGGCGTGATGATCAGTGCTTCCCACAACCCCTATGAGGATAACGGCATCAAGTTATTTGGCCCCGATGGGCTGAAGCTGACCGATGATCAGGAAGCCGAAATCGAAGCCCTGATGGCGGGTGATCTTGGCGCCGCGCTGGTGCCGCCTGCCCGGCTTGGCCGCGCAAGCCGGCTGGAAGATGCGCCGGGGCGCTATATTGAAGCCGCCAAGGCATCCTTCCCGCGCGGGCAGACGCTCGATGGGCTGCGTATTGTGGTGGATTGCGCCCATGGCGCCGGATATCGCGTAGCACCCACCGTGCTGTGGGAATTGGGGGCCGAGGTGATCCCCATCGGCGTCGCCCCGGATGGCTTCAACATCAACAAGGGGGTGGGGTCCACCGCGCCCGCATCACTTGCGACTTTGGTGCAGGAACGCCGCGCCGATTTGGGCATTGCCCTGGATGGCGATGCCGATCGTGTGGTCTTGGTAGATGAGGCCGGGCAGGTGATTGATGGCGACCAGATCTTGGCGCTGATCGCCCATTCCTGGCACGCGCAGGGCCGCCTGACCGGCGGGTCCGTGGTGGCAACTGTCATGTCCAATATGGGGCTGGAACGCTTTCTCGCGACGCGTGGGCTTGGCTTGCTGCGCACCGCTGTGGGCGACCGCTATGTGGGCGAAAAAATGCGCGAAGCGGGCTGCAATTTGGGTGGCGAGCAATCGGGACACATGATCATGCCCGAATTCGGCACGACCGGGGATGGGCTGGTCGCCGCGCTGCAAGTGCTTTCCGTTTTGGTTGAAGACAAGCGCCCCGCGAGTGAGGTGCTGCGCTGCTTCACCCCCCTGCCGCAGCGCCTGGTGAATGTGCGCTATGTCGGCGCGTCACCGCTTATCAAGCCTGCCGTCACCCAGGCTATTGCCGCCGAGGAGACCGCCCTTGGCGCGCGCGGCCGCGTGCTGATCCGCGCGAGTGGCACGGAACCAGTGATCCGCGTGATGGCGGAGGCTGAGGATGAAGCCCTGGTGGAGGGCGTGGTCGGGCGCCTTGCTGACCTGATCCGGGCCGAGGCACGCGCCGCATGAAGGGGCGTGTGCTGATCATTGCTGGGTCTGATTCTGGCGGCGGCGCTGGCATTCAGGCGGACCTTAAGGCCGTGACCGCGCTGGGTGCTTTTGGCATGACGGCGATTACGGCGCTGACCGCACAGAATACGCTTGGGGTGCATGGGGTTATGCCGGTGCCTCTCGACTTCCTTCGCCAGCAGATCGCGGTGGTGCTGGATGATTTGGGTGCTGATGCGCTGAAAACCGGCATGCTGGCCGATAGCGCCACCATCGAAGCGGTGTGTGATGAAATCACGGCCCGCGCCCCGGGCCTACCCTTGGTGGCGGACCCAGTGATGGTCGCCAAAGGCGGCCATCCCTTGCTGGTGCCCGATGCGGCCGAGACACTGAAGCGCCGCCTGTTGCCGATTGCCGCCGTGCTGACCCCCAATCTGCCAGAGGCCGAGGCGCTGTGCGGCTTTGCCATTGCCGATGTCGGCGCCATGCACCAGGCGGCAAAGGCGCTGCTGGCGCTCGGCCCCAAGGCTGTGCTGCTGAAGGGCGGGCATTTGCCGGGTGATGAGGTGGTGGATCTGCTCGCCACCGGCACGCGGATGGAAATCTTTCGTGACCGACGGATTGCCACGCGCCACACCCATGGCACTGGCTGCACCCTGGCTAGCGCGGTGGCGGCAGGCCTGGCGCAGGGAATGTCGCTCAGGGATTCCGTGATCCGCGCACGCGCCTATGTACGGGCGGCCATTGCCGCTGCGCCGGGTTATGGGGCCGGGCATGGGCCGCTCAACCACGCCGTGACCTGCGATCCTGGAATTTTGCGCTGAAATCTGGCCGATCATCGGCTTTCTTCAGGATTTGTTAATCTTTTCCGGCGCAGTTTGCGGCCATGGCTATCAATATGAGTGCCACCCTCACAGCGGGTTTGTTTGGCCAACAAGGCCAGAACGCGCTGATGCTTCCCTTCGGTAACGCTGCCCCTGCGGCCAGCGCCGGTGAAGCTGTTGTTGCCTTCCGCCGTGTCATCAAAGCCGGTGAGGAAGAAAAGGGGCTTGCCCGCGAAAAGAAAGACCCCGTCACGCTGACGGCGCTGGCGCAGTTTCGCCAGGCTTTGGATGCAGCGCCAAATATTGACAAAGCGCTTTCCGATCCGCGTGTTTTGAAGGTCCTGATGCCGGCCCTTGGCCTGCCCGATCAAGTCGGCAATGCAGGGCTGGTAAAGCGGGCGCTGTTATCGGACCCGAATGACAAAAAAGGCGTGGCGGCGCAGCTTGGCACTACCTGGAAGAATGCCGCCGCGACGCTCAATCTGAAGGCGACCACGACGCCGAAGACCGTTGCCATTGAAGGCTTGACCGACAAGGAAACCATCGCGGTTGCCGGGCAATTGCGCCTGGGTGAAGCGGTGCTGACCGCGCCCGCAAGCCGCGCCGCCACGCCGAAACTCAGGGCTTTTGACGGCCTGCCAGACACGGTGACCAGCGCACTGATCGCGCGCTTGCGCCCCGGTGAGGAATTGGTGGCCAGCCGCGCGCGGCGAGAAATCGAACAGGCTGCCGTGCTGACCGCGACAACGATCCGTCAGGGGGAAGTACCAGCGGCTGATCTGCCTGTGATCGCACAGGATGCACTCAAGCAAATGGCAGGCTTCGTGCGCGGTGGTTCATTAGATGCCGCTGTCGCCGTTGTGGATGATGCCCTGATTGCGCTGAATAACGCGGGCGGGCTGACGCCCCAACAATTGCGCCAGAGTCGCATTGCATTGATGGAAAGCGGCATTTCGCTTGAACAGATGCGCCGTGATGCCTTTGGCGTGGCACTGCGTATTGAAAAGCTTGTAGCGCTGGATGCGCCAATCGGCCCCGCCTGGGCGCCGGCCTATAAGGCGCGGCTTGATGCCTTCCATGATGAAGGCGTGAACAAGAATTCCAACTTCTCGCTGGAAGTGGCCACCGCCATGGCCCGGCGCATGGAAAACGCTGCGGCGTCTTCCATCGAAACGAATTTGGCGAAAACCTACTTCGATAAATCAAATAATGTCCTGAACACGCGGGATGGCAAGCCGACCAAGGCGCCGATCGAAGGCGTGCCGCCCGCACGCATCACACAGGCGGATACGACAAAGCTTCTGGGGGTAATGAAGACTGAAGTGCCGTCCAGTATGCCGCGTGCGCAGATTGAGGTGACTTACGCGGCCGGTGCGGCGCTCAGCGCCATCAAGCTTGCGGAAACACCGGTCTTTGGCATGCCAAGCCTTGCCAGCCAGGCATTGAGGGATATCGCGAAGCTGACGCGCGCCGGCAACTACGCATCCGCTATTCAGCGTGCCGATGATGTTTTGACCGCCATAGCCGATGATGCCGCCATGCCCGCAGCCACTAAGCGCATCGGTAGCGCTGCTTTGCTTGAAACTAGCGCCTTGATCGAACAGGTGCGGCGCAACGCGCCTGGGGTGGCCGAACGGCTTGAGAAGCTGGCTGCGCTTGATGCGCCAAATGATGCTGTTCGGTCGCGCGACTTTCAAATGAGGCTGGAGAATTTCCACAAGGACGGCATCAACGGCAATATCAATTTCGCGCTGGAGATTTCGGCAGCGATGGCTGATCGCATGCTGGCCGGTGCCAGCAACCTTGATCAGACGCTACAAGCGCAATCCCTGGTGAGCCGTTCCCGGCAGGTATTGAATGGTCGTGATGGAAGACCGCTTTCCACCTCAGCCAGCCTTCAGCAATCCCGCATCCTGGGTTCTGACGCCAGCAAGATCGTGGATGGCATGAAGGCGGGGCTTCGGCTTGGCAATCTTTCCGACCCGAAGATGTTGGAAATCCTGACCAATGGCTTCACGAAATACGAATATCGCACCGGGTTGAGTGAAACCAATCCGGGCATGGCGAATGCGGTTTACTTCAGTGAAAACGCCAAGACCGTGAAATCGGTTTACGATATCCTGGGCAACGGGGTGATGCGCCGCGTGGTGCTGGGTGCGCTTGGCTTGCCAGATCAGATTGCCATTCAGCCGGTTGAAACCCAGGCAAGGGCAGTGCTTGCGCGGCTGAAGCTGGCGGATTTGCAGGATGCGGCAAAGGTGCGCGCGCTGGCCGAACGCTACTTGATGGCGGAAGCCGACAAGGCAGCCGCAAACACGGCCAATTCTTGGGGTGATCCCTTTGCGACTATTTCAGGACTTTCCATTAAGGTCTGAAATGCAGTCTTTAGCCTGACTTGGCGATACGCGCCGAAAAGGCAGCAAGGAAGGCGCCCAGGCTGATCGCAACCGCGCCCAGCATTTCGAAAGCGTTGGGCACTTCCCCCAGGATGAAAAAAGCCAGCAGGAAACTCGCAACCGGCAATAATGCAAGGCTCATGGCCGTTGCTGGGGCGCCGAGCAGCATGGTCGAACGCCCAAGTGAGAAAATGGTCAGGGCGCCCATCAGTATGCCCTGATAGAAGCCCTGAAACAGCAAATCAGAAACCGGGATTTGCGTGAGCTTTGATGATTCCCAAAAAAACCAGACAAAAAACGGCAGATAGATCAACATGGAATAAACGCTGAGCAAGGCAGCACCCTGCATGGCCGAAAGCCCGGAACGACGCATGCGCAGCAGATAGACCGAGCCCAATATGCCCGCGCCAACAAACAGGATATCGCCCTTCCAGTAATCGAGATGGATGCTGGCAACACTGACCCCACCAATAGCAAGCGCACCAAGCGTGATCAGCGCCAGCCCGCATTTGCGCAGGCGTGAAATCGCCTCACCCAAAAAATAAAAGCAGAGCAGGCTGGTGAATAGCGGCATGAGGCCAGTGGAAAGCGTTAGATGCCCCGCCGGAGCGAGGGCGAGACCTTTCGCTGTCAACAGGGCAAGCGGCGTACCTTGCAGCAGGGCGAACCAAAGCCCTTCAAGCCAGGCATGGCGCGGCATGGAACCCGCAAGCCGCAACAGCACAGGCAGTAGGATCAGTCCGCCGATGCCATAGCGCAGTAGGACAATATCAGCGGGGGTGACCGATTCGGTGACCGCGAGCCGGGTGAAGGCCGGCCAGGCGGACCAGACAATGACTGTTAACGCTGCCCATAGGGTGCCGTGCAGAATGGTGCGTGACTTGGCTTTGGCCGCAACGTCTTGGGCATGAGCCGACACGCAAACGGCCAATCACGCAGAAGAGGCAAGGCGGTGCAAGGCTTCAGCCCTTCGGCACGCCGGCCAATTCCAGACCGCGCGCATAATTATCGCGGTCTTCCTGCCGAGCGAGGGGGTAGGTGCGCGTGAATTGCGCAATCGTGAAGTTTGGTTCCAATTGGAGGAGTTTCTGCAAATAAGGCGCCGCTTCCTCAAGCCGACCAAGATGGCCGAGCGCTGCGATAAGCGGCTTGTAGCCGTTTGAGAAATCGGCATAGGCACGAACAGCGCGGCGACCAAATTTAGAAGCGGCGTCGAAATCAGTTCTTATCAGATGTGCAAGCGTATAGATGGTGTCTCCAAAATAGGCATTGGGCGCGAAACTCGTCAGCGTCGTGTAGCGTTCCAGGTGCTGCAGCGCCATGTCGGGCTTCCCCATATAGCAATAGGTGGCGGCGCTCATTGCCCATATGAAGGCGATATTGGGGTTTAGCCTTAACGCAACATCCAGATAGTGGCGGGCTGAGTCGAAATCCTTTTCCAAAAAGGAGCATACATGCCCACAAATTGCGTGAGCTTCAGCATTCTCCGGGTCTTGCTTGATAGCTTCGAAGGCCAGTTGCTGAGCCTTCTGCAGACTTTCCTGAGGATTTGAGGACCAGCCTTGGCCGATATGGAATATGTGCCAATAGGCACCCCAGGCATTCGCCTTAGCGTTATGGGGTTCCTTTGTTAGCGCTTCGGTGAGAAGGCCTCCTGCTTTTTCGAAGGAGGCACGTTGCATGGTTGAAAGAAGCGGAATGGCCTGCAGCACCATGCTTGTTGCATCCGACCAGCGCGGCCTGGTTTGCTGCCCTTCAATGAACAGGATTGCCGGATCAATCCGCGCAACGACTGGCGCTACCACACGGTCATGGAGTTGATCCATCATATCGGTCGCGAGTTCGAACCGATCACTCCATACCGGCCGGATATCCTGACCGATATCCAAAAGCCGGATGCTGATACTGATCTTGTCCGCGCCGCTGATCAGATTGCCTTCCACCGCGTATTGCCAACCCTTGGCGCGCAGGAAAGCTTCATCCCATTGCGCAATTTGCGGCTGTGGAGTCAGCGCAGCCACGACATCAAACCAGCGGAACCGTGCGAGGGCCGAGGCTATTTCCTGGCTGAGTGAGAAGGCCAGCTGCGCGTTCTCCTCAGCGGTCGCCTGGAAGGGAATGACACCAATCCGGAGCCGCGACGCCGGGGGCGCCGAAATGGCGTTGGTTCCGTGTGGCTCGGCATCGCCCTCACGTCCGTTCCCAGGCTCGACCTTGGGGCGCATTGGCGCCGAACGAAGCTTTTCATAAAGCGCTCTGGTTTCAGTAGAGGGTTCAACCTCCAACCGGGTCTTCATCGCCATGCGGCAGCGTTCGAATTCGCGGAGCGCCTGCGCCTTTTCCCCCATATCGGCCAGCGCGGTCATCAGGATTCGGCTGGCACCTTCATGGGTCGGCTCACAGGCAATGATCCGGCGCGCCAGGCCGGCACGCCTTTCGGCGGGAACATCGGCCTGGGCAATTTGATGCAGCTCCTCGTCAAAAACCCCGGTGATTTCCGTCGCGAAGCGGGCGCGTTCCATCAGCAGCCATTCGTCAAAGGCTTCTGAAATTCCATTTAGATCTTCCAGCAATTCGCCTTCACAGAGCGCCGCCAGATCGGTCCTGAGCAGATTGGCTGGGTGCGGGCCGGCCAGGATGGCGGCGCTATCCACCCAGCAAACCCGCTGGTTCAGCCGGATCATTTCGGCATCGGTTTCCAGCACCTCATCCGCCAAGGGGCCGAAGGCCAGCAGCAATTCCCGCAGAGATTGGCGCAGGCTGGCGCGGGCCTGATGATCCGGCACCCGATCCCACAACAGGGCAGCCAGTTTGGCTCTTGGCACCCGCTGTCCGGCATGTAGGCAAAGATAGCCAAGGATGGCGCGGGCCTTGCGGCCGCGCGGCACGAGATCCTCACCCAGATAACTGATGGCCCGAAGCGCGCCGAGGAGGTGGATGCGAACAATCGCCTGCCGGGCGCCGACATCCAGCGCCACAAGGTTGTTCTGATTGGCATTTTGCTGCGCCAATGACACCCCCGTGATTGTCCGAAAGGGACACTACGCAACCAGCTTATAACCTGTGGTTGTGGTGCGCAAGCGTTATTTCACGCGCAAATGCGTTTTTTTAACGCTCAACTGATGCTGGCTTCACAGCCCGTTCACGCCCATCCGTGAAGGTGAGAAAAATCGAGATTAACCATCGGCCCCGACTCAACCTTTGGTAGTGTCTGAGGCGGCCCCCTAACCCAGGAGAAACAAACATGAGCGAGATGCACATTCAACAGCTTCCTTCCATGATGCCGGTCTCCCTTGGTGGGGCTGCGATCGTTAATGCCAGCAAGGTCCGCGTTGGCGGCTGCGCACCGAGCTTGCCGCCGGTCCGCATCACAGCAACAGAAGCCAGCAAGGTCCGCGTTGGCGGCTGCGCACCAAGCCTGCCGCCGGTCCGCATCACAGCAACAGAAGCCAGCAAGGTCCGCATTGGCGGCTGCGCACCAAGCCTGCCGCCGGTCCGCATCACAGCAACAGAAACCAGCAAGGTCCGCGTTGGCGGCTGCGCACCAAGCCTGCCGCCGGTAAGCATCACCGCAACAGAAACCAGCAAGGTCCGCGTTGGCGGCTGCGCACCAAGCCTGCCGCCGGTCCGCATCACCGCAACAGAAACCAGCAAGGTCCGCGTTGGAGGCTGCGCCCCGAGCCTGCCGCGCTGAAGCCAAGGACCATGGCGTACGGGGCAACACGACCCCGGGTAGCGGTTTGGGGGAATTTGCGGAAAGATTTCTCCTTCCGCACCCCGCAACCGCATGACAGGCAGGAACGTGACTGAATCCCGAAAGGCGGAAACGCCGCTTGCCACCTTCTATCGTATGATCCCCTCGGCGCGCCCGCCTCAGCGCGCCGATCGCGCTGCTGCCGGTACCATGCCCACCAGGGCCTTTCGCTTTTGTGAGGCAATGACCACCGCTTCTTCCTTCGGGTGGTATATCTTCCCGCCAATCGGCTTCAAGCTGATGTGGGATGGTTCGGATGTGATCTGGACCTATGATGGGGTGGAAGATTGGTTTCCGCTGACCACCGCGCAATTCCCGAATTTCGCGCCACATTTCGACGATGCTGCGCCGGAAGATATCAAGGGCTATTCACCACCCTTCCTGAGTACCTTCATCGAACCAGGTCTGGTGCAGATTTGGAGCGGCCTTGCCATGCGCACGGCGCCAGACTGGGCCGCACTCATTCGTGCACCCGCCAATTTTGTGCGCAATCGCGGCTATGAATGCTATGAAGGCATTGTAGAAACCAGCAGCTGGTTCGGCCCTCTTTTCATCAATGTGCGCCTCACGCGCACGCATCATCCGATCGAATTCGATCCAAATTTTCCCTTTCTGCAAGTACAACCCCTCCCGCGCGAAGCCTATGGTGCGGCGGCCGAGAATTTCTCGATCATTGAGGATTTGTCGGGCTTTGGTGAGGCTGAGTGGAATGATTTCCGCCACACTATCGTCCGCCCAAACAAGGATCCGCACCGCAAGCTTGGCGACTACGCAGTTTCGCTACGCAAGAATCAACGCGCGAAGGAACGTGACGAAACCGGCAAGTCTTGACATCCGGATCGGCACAAGGCGCGGAGAAGCGTTTCAGCATCAATTGCCGGCAAAGCGCCCCTCATTCGGGTGATTCTATCAGAAAAAACCCTTATCCAAACTCGGAAAAGACAGAATATTGACTTCATTTTCCACGCAATATTGCGTAAAATTCATGTGATTAAACACGGGGGATGCTGCCATGCCGCGCGATGGTGATGATATTGTAGCCGGGAATATGGTTTCGCCTGCCTTGGAACTGGCAATCCTGCGCTTATGGGCTGCGGCAATGCATATGGAGCGCAGCTTCAGTCGCCAGGAAATCGAAGCCTTGCCTGAATTGTCACGCGCAATTGCCTCAGCGCATCTGCTGCCTGCGGCGATCGGCTGGGATGATGTATTGCCAGAAAAATTTATTGAAACCTGAACTGTATATGACCCGAGTGGAACCACTCGGTGGCTTCGTACAGGCAACTCACCAAGGATTTTGGTGCGTAGCGATACGAAATCAGTTCCGTTGATTTCTACGGGCCATCATGGCCCAGGAACGCGCCGAATTCACCGCACTTCCGATTGATCGGCCAGGCTTTGCACCAGTGTTGCAATGGATTTTCTGACCTCTGGATCGGTGATCTGAGCAAAGGCGCGCCCGATATGATAGGCGTCTTTTGATGCTTCGGCCCCTGTCGTCTCAAGCGCTAGCGCCCCGGTCTTCCGCTGCTCAACAGCGTCCTGGTCAAGCAAGAACGTGATGGGAATGCCGAGTGCATTGGCAACCATGAGTAGTCGGCCAGCACCAATGCGATTCTCGCCGCGCTCATACTTCTGAAGCTGCTGGAACGTCACCCCCAGGCTTTCGGCAAGCTTCTGCTGGCTGATCCCCGTCATGGCGCGATAGTGCCTGATGCGATCGCCGACAAACCTGTCAATGTCGTTGGTTTCGCGCTTGCCCGCCGGCTTCACACACTTCACAAGAAGTCGCTCTGACAAATCGGAATCTTGCATAACATCCCCCGTTGCGCAGTCGTTAGGCTGGAAGTGGCGGAGCCCATCTCAACAGCGTCTGTTTTAGCGCGGGGCTGTATACGCATCGTGATAGGGGCGCAGTTTCAGCGTTAAAAGCGCGGCCCATAAGCCTGACTGGCGGGTCGCTGGCGCTAAATTACCGTGAAACAGCCATCAGCGCCCCCATCAAGCCAGGCGCGGGATTTGATAGCCCGGCGAAGCCCGGCTTGGCCCAGACTATAATCGCGAATTGCCCGCGGGCTGATCAACGGCCTCGCGCAGCGCTTTTGCCAGAACCGTGAAGGAATAGGGTTTCAGCAATATGCGATACGCGCCCTTCTGTGACAGGGATGCACCTGTCCCCAAATTACCGGAAACAAGAACTACACTGACATCTGGCCGATGACGCCTGGCCCATTCGGCAAGATCATAACCGCTTACGCCACCAGGCATCACGATATCGCTCACGACAAGCTTGATAAGATTGTTCAGGTGAAGTGCCTGTATGCCTTCACGTCCGTTCCGCGCCACAAGGACGTTATAGCCGAGTAACCGAAGGCGCTCTGCGGAAACCTCCAAAACCTGTTCGTGATCCTCAACAAGAAGGAGCATTTCGCCCTGTCCCGTGATGAGCCGCGCATCCTGATCATCTGTTCTTGGCGCCGCGTTCAATGCAGCCGATTTCGGAAGATAAAGAGAGACTGTTGTGCCAACGCCAGGCTTGCTTCTGATATCAAGGGCACCGCCTGACTGACGAACGAACCCATAGATACTGCTCAGCCCAAGCCCGCTGGCTTTCCCAACAGATTTCGTGGTGAAGAATGGTTCGATTGCCCGTTGGATGACTTCTGGGGACATGCCGGTTCCGGTATCGCAAACGCTCACCCGAATATAGGGGCCTTCAGATAAATTCAGAACGCGGGCCTTTTCACCATGCAAGAAACTATTTTGGGTCTCAATTAAAACCTCCCCCCCCTTCCCCATGGCATCTTGTGCATTGGCCACCAAATTCATCAGCGCATTATCGAATTCTCCTGCATCAATGCTGGCTATCCACGACTCTTCCATCAGATTTGTACCTATATGAATATCTGCACCGACTGAGCGACGAAGCGGTTGCATCAAATCCAGGATACGTTCGTTTACATTGACTGCTTCGGCCTTGAGAGGCTGATGCCGCGAAAACATCAAAAGTCGTCGATTTAAACTGGCGCCCTGCTTCACTGCTTCCATCGCCCTGGCAATGGCAATCTGGCCTCTCTGCGCGGTCATGTGCATTTCCGCAATCTCAAGATTGACAGACAAAACCATGAGCAGGTTGTTGAAATCATGCGTGATGCCACCAGTAAGCTGCCCCAGCGCATCCATCTTTTGGGCGCGTTCGCGGGTTTCATTGGCAAGTTCGAGCGCTTTTTCTGCCTTGATGCGCTGGTGGATATTCCAGATTCTCTCGGCGGCTTCACGAAGCAGGGTAATCTCGTTCGCCAGCCATGCGCGTCGCTGCTGATGAGCAACACATAGCGCTGCCACGAGCTTATCGGCCCGAAAGATAGGTACACTGGCAGCGCTCAAGATACCCAACTGAATACAGGCTTTCCGATACGCTTTGGGCACCAACGCAGTATCGTTCATATCGGGAACGATACTGCATTCATTGCGTTTCAGTTTTTCTATGGACCAATTGAATGCCGACATTGAATATGCGCCATGCAGGGGTGTATTGGTTTCCCTGGCATATTCCTCCTGAATGAGGGCAGTATCGTTTTCCTCGTCGAATTGTACGAAATACGCATGGTCCACATTCAGATATTCGCCGAGCATTCGGCAGGCTTTGCGCTCTAGATCAAGATGATCCTTCAGTGGGGCCAGCGCATCAACAATATTCAACAAGAAGGATTTTTGTTCCATATTCTGTCGAAGTATTGCGCTTGAACGCGCATTCAGGATGCGATCCGCCGCCTGCCTGGCAAACAAGTCCAGCAAGCGAAGCAAACGATCATCGGGGGCTTGAGGCCGCTTTTTGAACAAGGCGAAAGCACCCATGAACTCACCCGCGCGGGAAACAAGGGGGGTCATTCTGAGCAAATGACAATCAAATCCCTTTGTTCTTCGTAGGGAAGGATTGGTGCTGAAGACCGGCGATTCGCCGATGCCTTCGATCTGGATGGGATGTTTGTGATTAAGGGTTGCTTTGCTGATTTCGAACTTCAACGGCTTGGACCGCCAATAGCTGCCCCATTGCTCTGGGAATCCCTGCTGGACAACGAAATCCAATGTCCCGGTACGCCCGTTGAGGAGCCGAATATCGCCAGAATCCGCCCCGCCGATTTCAATCGCCTCCTCCAGTATTTCAACAAGGATAGAGTGATCTATGTCGAGGTATGAGGGTTGCATCCAGTTCTCCGAGTTTTTGGCGTGAAGGACCAGCTTGGCCAATAATTCAGCCGACAACCTGCGGTGTTTTTGTGCTTCAACCATCTGGGCAAGTTTAGTGGAAAATGGAACGCACTAACCACCGCTTTCACCGAAATGTGACCCGCTAATGTTAGCGAGACATAATATAATTGATCAAAATGAAGTCAGCGCATTTCAACAATGCCGTATATCCAGGCCCCGGCGCTCATGCCCGAATTGCCTTCAGCAGCCTGGAGACCCTTGGCAGTAAACGGGAACATCTGGGGGATCGGCACCTGCCATCATGAAAGGCTTGTGCCGGTCCAGGAAGTACCGGTGAACCGGAACCTCAATTTCAAGCCAAGTGATTTCACTTGGCTTGACAACATTCTAGCGCGGCAAACGCCCGAATTGCCCCGAACCAGGGGTGGAACCCGCGCGCCGGCGCGACGCTTCTCCCCCGCCTCCGCCACCGCTGCTGCGGGCCGGGCCAGAGGATGGCCGGCGCGGGCGTTGCTGTTCCTGCGCCTGGCGTGGCTTTTGCGCGGCACGCTGCGGGCGGGGCTGACGTGGCGGGCGGGCTGGCGCTGCTTCCTCGGCTTCCCCGGTGCGGCGATCTTCCGCCGGAATCTGCGCGCGGATCAGCTTTTCAATCGCGCGCAGCTTGTCGCGGTCTTCGCCGGAGCAAAGCGCAATCGCAATGCCAGCCGCACCGGCGCGCGCGGTGCGGCCGATGCGGTGCACGTAGGTTTCCGGCACTTCCGGCAAATCAAACTGAATGACATGGGTCACGCCATCCACATCAATGCCACGCGCGGCGATATCGGTGGCGACCAGCACCGGCGCCCGCCCATCGCGAAACGCCGCCAAGGCAGCTTCACGCGCATTCTGGGATTTATTGCCATGGATCGCATTGGCGCTGATGCCATCCTGGTCCAACTGATTAACAATCCGATCCGCGCCATGCTTGGTGCGGCTGAAAATCAGCGCGCGCCCAACGCCTTCGCCACGAAGCAATTCCGCGAGCACCCGGCGCTTATCCTGCCGATTGGCATGAATGACACGCTGCGCCACTTTCTCGGCCGTGGTCGCCACCGGCGCCACCGCCACGCGCACTGGCGATTTCAGCATCTCATCCGCCAAGCGGTTGATTTCCACCGGCATGGTGGCACTAAAAAACAGCGTCTGGCGTTCCACAGGCACCGCACGGATCAGGCGGCGAATGGCCGGCAGAAAGCCTTTGTCCAGCATCTGATCCGCCTCATCCAACACAAGTGTGCTGACGTGATCCAGCCGCGCGGAACCCTGTTCCAGATGGTCCTGCAAACGGCCGGGTGTTGCCACCAGCACATCAATGCCGCGGCCAAGCGCCTGGCGTTGGCCGCCAAAGCCGACACCACCAAAAATGGTCGCTATGGAAAAGCCGAGATGCTTGCCATAGGTGCGGAAGCTTTCCGCAATCTGCGTCGCCAATTCGCGCGTGGGGCTCAGCACCAGCACGCGGCAGCCACCGCGCGGCGGGCGGCCCTTCAGTAGGGCAAGCTTATGCAGCAAGGGCAGCGCAAAGGCCGCGGTCTTGCCGGTACCGGTTTGGGCAATGCCCAAAAGGTCACGCCCTTCCAGCACGGCCGGAATAGCCTGGGCCTGGATGGGGGTTGGGGATTTATAGCCCTCATCCTTCAAAGCCTGAAGGATAAGCGGGTTGAGGCGCAGGGCCTCGAAGTTATCGGTCACGATGAATCCTAGATCAACCGCGCACAGCCTTCCGGGCCAAGCGCGGCTTGGGGCAGAAAGCCCCGCGGGATTGGGACCGTCCTAAGTGGGAAAAGCGATCTGGCCGACCCGGGCCCGCACCGCGCTTCCAGGGAAGCGGCGGGGACCGATCACGCAGCCGGCAGGGCGCGAGGCGCGCGGAAAGGCGCGCTGACCCCGCTGATATGGGCGCCCTTCAAGGCGAAAGCAAGGCAGGGCCCCAGTCCATGATTTATGCAGACATTTGGATCGGCGGTTCCACGTCCGGCGGCAGTGGGCAGACATAGGGGGTCGCTGCCGTGCGCTTCTGGTGATCCGCCTTGGCCGCGGCCAGGATTTCCGGATTGGCGATGGCATCCACCGCCGTGCCCGCCATGATCTTCGCCACATGCACCAGGCCCTTATGGGCAATGCCGGATTTGCCCTGCGCGGTCAGCTGCCAGGAATGCCCCGGCGTGCCGACCGCACAAGTGGCGCCGCGCGCCTGCACGGTTGGCACCGCCCAGGACACATCGCCAACATCGGTGGACCCCACACCACCAAAGCCCTTGTTTTCCAGCGGCACGATCTTGTCACACAGCGGCAAATCCATCTCCGGCGTCAGCCCATGACGGCGGAAAGCGGAGATAATGTCCTCAGGCTTCAGCGTCGCCTGGATTTCGCGCGCATAGCGGCGATCTTCATCATCGAATTGCGGCGCACCAAGGCGCTGGAAATTGTCATACATCGCCTTTTCCAAAGGCGTATTGCCGAGCAGGTTGGACACAGCGCTGACCACCTTGGTGGAGACACTGGTTTCCGTCATCAGCGCCGCGCCATCAGCAATCTTGCGCACGCGCGCGACCAAGCCATTCAGTTCCACCAAATCACGCGCGCGGATCAAATAGCGCACCTTGGCCGTGCCCTGCACCACATTTGGCGCAATGCCGCCCGCATCCAGATAGGCGTAATGGATACGCGCATCGGATGGCATATGTTCGCGCATGTAATTGACGCCGACATTCATGAGTTCCACCGCATCCAAGGCGCTACGGCCCAAATGCGGCGCGGCGGCAGCGTGGGAAGACCGGCCCGTGAAAGCGAAATCAATGCGCGTATTGGCGAGCGAAACCGGCTCATTCACTGCGGAAAACGCCGCCGGGTGCCAGCAAATCGCCATATCCACATCGTCAAAGCAGCCCGCGCGCACCATGAAACCCTTGGCCGCACCACCTTCTTCCGCCGGGCAGCCATAATAGCGCACGCGACCCTTGATTCCGTTTTGCGCGAGCCAATCCTTCACCGCACTCGCGGCCAGCAAGGATGCAGCGCCAAGCAGATTATGCCCGCAGCCATGCCCGCTGCCATCGCCCGGCAAGGGGCGCGGTTCCGCAATGCCGGCTTCCTGGGACAGCCCCGGCAGCGCATCATACTCACCAAGGATCGCAATGATGGGGCCTTCTTCGCCCGCTTCGCCCATCACCGCCGTTGGGATGCCCGCCACATTTGTGGTCACGCGAAAGCCATGGGCTTCCAGCATCGCGGTATGCTCGGCGCAGGAACGGTGTTCGGCATAGCAGAGTTCTGGCATGCCCCAAACGCGGTCGCTGAGTTCAATCGCCTCAGGCGCCTTGGCATCCACCAGCCGCCAGATTTCTTCGGTATTGCGCATCGCCTTGGGCTCCTCGATTGATCGCTTGCAGTCTCGCGCGGTGCCCCAGGCAAGTCCAGGGGTGGACGGGTCGGGGCAGGCAGCGCAAGCTTGTGGCCTTCAGGAAAGGAAACCGCCATGCCCCGTGTGCGTGAAGTATCGCCCGAGGAATTGACGCCCGAACTGCGCGATATCTGGCATCGCTATGTCACCGGCTATGGCCCGTTTGAGGAGCAATTGGCGGTCTTCGCCCATGTGCCGGCGGCGCTTCGGCACTTGATGCCCATGCTGATGGAATTGCGCGCGGCGGGGACGCTGCCGCGGCGCTATCTGGAATTGGCGATTGTGGTGGTCTCAAAGCTGAATGCCTGCGATTACTGCGTGGATCATCACGGGCCGTTCCTGGCCGTGGAAGGCATCCCGACCGAGGCTTTGGAAGGCCTGCCGGGGCGGATTGATCATCCATCGCTGACGCCGATTGACCGGCTGATCGCGGAATACTCAGTCGCCGCCTGGGAGAACAGCCATCGCGTGCCCGAACGCCTGTTCCGCGCGCTGCGGGAGCATTTTTCCGAGGCGCAGATTGTGGAACTCACGCTCCGCATCACGCTTTGTGGGTTCTTCAACCGCTTTACGGGTGCGCTTGGGATTGATGCAGCGGCGCATAATCAGGCGGCGGCGGAGTAGACGAGGTTTAAGCCCCCTTCACACCACCTGCCGTCAGCCCGGCCACAATCTGCTTTTGCGCGACCAGCGTCAGGATCAGCACCGGCGCTGTCACCAATAATGCCGCCGCAGACAGCGGCCCCCAGGCGATTTGCTCAAAGGTCAGCATATTATTCACCGCGACTGGCAATGTGCGCGTTTCACGCCCCGCCAGCACCATCGCAAAGATGAAGTTGTTCCAGGAAAAGATGAAGGACAGAATAGTTGCAACGGTGATCCCAGGCCGCGCGAGTGGCATGGCCACATAGCGAAACGCCTGCCAGATCGTGGCACCATCCACCAAAGCGGCTTCTTCCAATTCCGGCGGCAGGCCCTCAAAGAAGGAAATCATCACCCAAACCACAATCGGCACCGTGATCACCAAATGAGTGATGACAATGGGCGTGAGCGTTCCGGTCATGCCAAGCCATTGGAACAGCAAAAACAGCGGGATCAGATAGGAAAGCCCAGGCGTAATGCGCGCAATCAGGATCAGCGCCGCCGCACGCATGGCGTGCATCTTGGCAATGCCATAGCCCGCCGGCACGCCAATCAGCAGCGCAATGCCAGTCGCGCCAAAGGACACCACAATGGAATTCCAGGCAAAGCGCAGGAAATCATTGCGCGCAAAAACTTCGCGGTAATTGTCGAGCGTTGGTGATTGCGGGATGAAGATCGGCGGCCAATCGGTATTGTCCAGCTCATTCTTGAAGGATAGCGACAGCATCCACAGGAAGAAAAGGATGGCCGGCGAAACAAGTACCAGTACCGAAAAGCCAAAGCCGATATTGCCGATCAGCCGACGGAGCCGATACTGCGCGGGGCTGCGTTTTGCTTCCACACTCATGTCATTTTCACCCGCTGACGCGTCCATAACAGCAGCGCAGCCAGCGCCAGAATGATCACAAAGAACACCACCACCACGGCCGAGGCATAGCCCACATTGTAGAAGGCAAAAGCCTGCAGATAGAGGAAGATATTGATCGTCTCACTGGCTGAACCCGGCCCGCCCTGGGTGATGACGTAGATGGTATCAAAGGCCTTCAGCGCATCAATGCAGCGGATGATCAGCGCCACAACGATAAAGGGCATCAGCAAGGGCAGGGTGATGTGGCGAAAGGCCTGCCAGCCATTGGCGCCATCAATCTTCGCGGCCTCATAAGGATCAACCGGCAGGGAAGCGAGGCCACCCAGGATCAGCAGCATCACCAAAGGGGTCCAATGCCAAACCTCAATCATCACCAAGGTCGGGATCACGGTGTTCGCACTATAGATCCACATGCTGGGCGGCAGACCCACTTGGGCCAGAAGCCAATTCAGCACGCCAAGCTGCGGGTGGAATGTCATGGTCCAAACCAGCGCCACCGCCACAGGTGTCGCCATCATGGGCAGAATGAAAATGGTGCGTGCCAGGCCGCGCATCGGGAATTTGCGATTGAAGGCAAGTGCCGCCGCCAAGCCCAACAGCATCGGAAAAACTACCGCCAGCACCGTGTAGAATAGCGTGCGCAGCATGGCCCAGCCGAACCGGGAATCGGAAAACAGCTTGGTGTAATTATCGAATCCCACCCAGCGCCGTTCCCCGCCCAGATGCCAATCATGGGCGGAGACATAGATGGTGAAAATCCAGGGAAAAATGATGACCGCAAGCACCACCACCGCCGCGGGGACGATGAACCAGCCATAATGCCGGGCGTAATTGCGCACCCGCGCGCCCTTGCTGGGGCTTGCGGCGATGGTTTCAGCTTGCTGCATCAGTTTGCGAGAGCCTCAGCTTTCCCTTTCGCTTTGCTCGAGAACCGGGCGGAATTCAGCCGTGGCGCGGCGCAATTCAGTCGCCACATCCGAACCGCTGATGGTGTTGGTAAGCGCGGTGCCGATCACGTCACGGAATTGCGTCACCGGCACAATTTCCGGCAGGCCGGCGCGGGCGATTTTCGCGCTTTCATTGAGCGTATTGAAGAATTCACGCGGGAAGGTGCTGGCGGCAATCGCCTGTTCATTGCCGAAGGGGCTGCTGCGCGCCGGCACGCCGGCACCGCTGGTGAGGAAGCGGAGCTGATTTTCCTTGCCCAACGCCCATTGCAGATAAAGCCAGGCCGGTCCCTTCTTGCGTGAAGCTTCAGGAATGCCATAGCCCGCGCCAAATAGGCAGCAATGGTGATTGGCCCCGCGCCCCTTCGGCACCAGCGCATAGCCAACCTTGCCCGCCACGCGCGACCGGGCACGATCTTCGAGCGGCGCCGCAAAACCAATGCCATCAATCCACATGGCCGCGCGGCCCTGCATGAAGGTGGTTTGGCATTCATTCCAATTGAAGCCGATGGACCCGGGTGGTGAGACATCGCGCAGGAACTTCTTGTACATCTCACCAGCCCAGACCGCGTCATCCGTATCGGTGATCAATTGCCGATTCGCATTGATCATATCGCGCTGCGCGGTGCCGAGCAGATAGCTGGACCAAAGCACCACATTGGCATTCTTCAAGCCGCGCCCGACATGACCATAGATCTGGCGTGAAGGTTCAGTCAGCGCGCGGGCAGCTTCGAACATACCATCAAAGGTCGTCGGCACAGCGATATTCTTCGCCGCCAGCAGTTCCTTGTTGTAGTAGAGGATGAAGTAATCGGCGAAGGCCGGTAGCGAATCCATCCGGCCATCGGCTTGCGTCGCATATTGCACCATGCCGGCGCCGAAATCGGAGAAGTCGAAATCAGGCGCAGTGATGGAAGCATCTGCCATCAGCGCCTTGATATCGGTGTTCCAGCGCGCCTTGCCGACTTGGCGCTTATTCACATGCAAGCTCAGTTCCGCCACATCGAAGGAAGGCCGGCCAGAGGCATATTCCACGATGATTTTCTGGCGATGCTGCTGTTCCGGCACCACTTCAATGCCGCAGCGAATGCCTGTCAGGTCTTCGAATTCCTTATTGTTACGTTGCAGCAGCAAGCCGCGTGGTGATGTTTGCAAGGTGACTTCAATGCGTTCGCCCGCGAAGCGCTTCCAATCGAAGCGGCTTTGCGCATTGGCCTGCCGCACAAGGGCAGGCGCGCCAAGCACGGCAGCAGTTGCGCCAAGCGCCTGGCGGCGCGTGATGTTATTGGCCATCTTCTGGACTCTCCCTTTTGTGGGCGGCTTCGTTGCCGACCTTTCAGGGGTGATCCTTCACGCAACTGCGCCCTACTGCAAGCGGGGAGTTAAGTAGCCTCCCGCCTCAGGGCCTCCAAAACCGCCGGATCGGTGATGGGGCTGGTATCCCAGGGCGGCGGTGGGGGCGGGTCCAGCGTCTCAAATACTGTGGAGATTTCGATATTTCCGGCATCCGCCGGGCGCGGATAAGGGGTTGGGTCCGGCGCGCCCGGTGTTTTGGGCCGTCCAATGCCGATGAAGAAATCCTCAAGCCCTGCCGGGATCAGCAGCCACAGGAATCGGAAGGGATGCGCACCATCATTGATGAAGCCGTGGCGGATATGGGGTGGGGCCACCATAAAGCTGCCGGTCGGAATGCGACGCACCACGCCATCCAACCGCCCCAGCGCTTCCCCGGCTACCACCCAGAAAATCTCGGTCTGTGCCGGGTGCGCGTGTTCGCGGATTTTGCCAAGCGGCGGCAATTCCTGAAGACCCGCCGAAAAACCCGCCGGCATCCCGGCCATGCGGGGGGAAGTCAGCACCTCGATCCAGCCATTGGCCGGTTGCGGCTGCCAATGCTGTGCCCCGCCGCCCGGCGGGACAAGGACGAAGCCACCGGATTCGGGCATGGGCGATCCTATCAATGAAGGCGCGGGCGCTTCAGGAATTGCAATCGATCGGCCGAGGTGATGGTCACTTCCCGTCGCGCTTTGCCGCGGGTCACTTGCAGGTGAACATTGCTGCCAGCAGGGCCAATAGCCCAAATCGCGCGCCAGAAATCGGCCAATTCGCCCACCTCGGCGCCCTCAACCGCCAGGATGCGGTCGCCATTGCGCATCCCCGCT
>Ga0315900_10002050_pt1 | contig 31591 bp, 30 predicted proteins | sample LakEriMetagenome_FD_203521 | JGI IMG/M metagenome (GOLD analysis project Ga0315900, IMG submission 203521) | Freshwater fungal communities from buoy surface, Lake Erie, Ohio, United States - Buoy 12 MA114 | ecosystem: Environmental > Aquatic > Freshwater > Lake > Lake biofilm | place: USA: Lake...
AAATATGAGCAAAATACAAACGATCATTTATTTGTTTGTTTTTTTAATTGTGTTATTTTCAATGGATATGGTTTTTGGGAATCCTTTAAGAGAAACATTTAGAGGCGGTGGTGGTGGCGGTATTGGCTTAGGTCGCGGTCTTGGCTTAGGTGGTGGTCTTGGCTTAGGTGGTCGCAGTGGCTTAGGTGGTGGTCTTATTGCAAATCGTATGGCGTTTAATCGTAATATAAATAATAATTCGTTAACCACAAATGATGTTCCGCCTTATTATTTTGAACAGTCAGACGATGAACCATTATTTTTTAATTGGTTTAAAGCCTTGAAGAACTAAAATGGTATCAGTAGCAATATATTTTTTAACATCTTATATCTTACTTGGCTATCCTGTATTTTATTTATAAATATTTCTTTTTTTACACCTTTTCTCATTTAAAACGCTGATTTTTTTGTTGGTATTGTTTGGTTAGTTATCCTATATTTTTATAAAATAATATTAGGAAAAACTATATAAATATAAGTATTCTAAGTATTCTAATGATTCAAGAAAACTTTAACGACCAATTTCCAAGCTGGGAAAAAGAATACAATAAACTACAAAATGAGAAAAAGAAAAATAAAGATGAAAAAGAAAAACAATTTAGAATGACTGAATTTTCAAAAGCATATCCAAAATTGTCGTTTAATAATTTAAAAATACAAAATAATAATTACTCGACAAATGATGGATGTATTCATTATAAAAATGTAATTAATAACCACATTTATTCTTGGGATTATATTGAAAATAAATGGGAAGAACACAGTGTAAATTATCAAAATGAATTATCTGATTTATTCAATATAGAATAGTCTATATAAAAATCGGCATTTGAAATGTTAAAAGGTGTAATATATATAATACTATTTCAAATTTTTTATAAATGGTATTTTAAATCTTCAAAGGTATAAACAAGTTTAACCAAAGGATACAAGTTTAACCAGAGGATACAAGTTTAACCAGAGGATACAAGTTTAACCAAAGGATACAAGTTTAACCAAAAATGGTGTATTTGGCCGCATACATTCCAAATAAAATTAAACACATTCCAATATAATCATCAATGGTTGTAGGTAACTTTAACCAAAAAATATTAGACCATAATTGGGATAAAAAATCAAAAACATAAGACGATAATGAAATTTGAGCAGCAGATAAAAATGTATTGCCAATACGATTTGCAGGAATTAAAAACATCCATTCAATAGATGCCCAGAATTCAGATGATAATATTTTTGCAAAAATTCCTGCATCTTTCATATCAGGAGTGGTTTGTGTAAATAATGCGAAATCCATTGTTAATCCAATCATAACATTTAAAAAGAACCATAATAAAAATGTTAGTATAAAAGTCATTTATATATTACTTTAAGAATATATACTTTTTACAACAAAAGTATATATATAATATATAATGGATTACGCTAAAGTACCATATTATATTTTATTTTTATCTTTATTTATACTGGCACAGAGTTTATCAATGTGGGGACAATTTGTAACTTTGCCATATAAAAATTTATCCATGTGGGAGGCCTATAAAATTGCGATTCCATTTGCTTGGTTAGATTGGATTTTTATGACATTAACCGTAATGGTTGGTGATAAATATAAATTAGTAACACCAACCCAAGACACCTTTTTATTAATTATTATACAATTTTGTTTGATATTATTAATAAATCAATTCTATTTAAAACAAAAGGTAACACGCAGTGATATAATTGCTTTTTTCATTATTTTATTAGGGTTTTTTGTTAGTTTCTTACATTTAATATCCAAGTTATTTGGTATTACAATTCCAAAACATCCTGGAACACATAACCCAGATACAGTAAGTTCTACCTTAAGGTCTCAAAGGTATAATTCAATAGTTAAAACAAAAACAGATATTGCTGGAGAAGCTAAAGAGATTGATAAAAAAAATAATATTATATGAATATAAGAACATATGAAAGAAATAAATAAAGTAAATAAAGTAAAAAATGGAGTTCGTTATGATTTAAATGGTTGGACATATGTTTCTATTAAGGGTTCCCCTAAAGAAAGAGGATATGCATATGGTAAATTAATAGAAAACGACATGAAAGAAGTTAGACGCATCTTAGATTTTATAATTTATACCGATTTTGGTGTAAAATGGGAGTTTTTTATTGAAGCCGCAAAAAAGTATTTTAGTTTAAAAATTAAAGAACAATTTCCCGAGTTTTATGAAGAAATGATTGGTTTTGCAGAAGGTGCAAATATGGACATACACGAAGTAGTTGCGTGGAATAATTATTTTACATTAACAGAAAGTTGGTGGGCAAATATGCCCGAAGAAGAGGCAATTGCTGTAAAGGGAACCGCCGTGTCTAATAATACAGCATCTAAGGAAGGCGGAGCACAAGAAAGATGCAGTGCATTTATTGCTGTAGGTGACTGGACAACCGATGGAAAAATAGTATGTGCTCATAATAATTTTTCTAACTTTGTGGACGGACAATTAGCAAAGTATGTGATTGATTTAAAACCAACAAATGGTAATCGTATTTTAATGATGGGATTTCCAGGATGGATTTGGTCAGGAACAGACTTTTTTGTTACTTCAGCAGGAATATTAGGAACTGAGACTACAATAGGAGGATTTATTGCTTATGAAAATAATATTCCTATTTCTTGTCGTATTCGTAATGCGATGCAATATGGGAAAAATCTAGATGATTATGAAAAAATGTTATTGGATGGGAATTCTGGTGATTATGCAAATTCATGGTTATTTGGAGATACTAACAAAAATGAAATTATGAGAATAGAATTAGGATTACGTTTTCATAAAACTGAACGCACTTCTAATGGGTTTTTTATTGGTTTCAATGCTCCGTATGATCCAAGAATACGTAATTTAGAATGTGTTAATACTGGAATAGATGATATACGAAGACATCAAGGTGCTAGAAAGGTGCGACTTGCTGATTTAATGGATACATGGAAAGGTAAATTAAATATTGATATAGCACAAAAAATTATATCAGATCATTATGATGTATATTTAAATAAAGAAAATCCGTGTTCAAGAACGTGTTGTTCGCATTATGAACTAGATGGGCGTGAATATATGTCTGATCCTTCAAGACCAAAACCATTTCAACCTCGTGGTGCGTTAGATGGTAATGTGATTGATACAACTATGGCAAAAAATATGACTTTATCTTTGCGTTGGGGGAATTCGTGTGGTATTCCTTTTGATAAAAATAAATTCTGTGATGAGAATAGAGTATGGGATTATTTAAGACCATATTTACACGATAGACCACAACAAAAATGGACAATATTTTCAATAACTGGCACTACAAAAAATAAGACTAATAGAAAATATAATAGAAAATCTAGAACATTAAAAATAAAAAAATAATTAGATAAATGGTTCAACGGTAATATTTGCTATAAAATATATAATATATAATAATTAATACTGAATTTCAATGCCTTTATAACACATATTGCATTTATATGGAATATCATAATAAAAATTTTCTCGTGTCAATTCAAAAAAATCTTTAAGATATTTTACATTTACTTTATTAATATATTCATTAACCGAGTCTTTATCATCATCATTAACCGAGTCTTTATCATCATCATTAACCGAGTCTTCATCATCATCATTATCCGAGTCTTCTTCTTTTTCTGGTTCATCTAATTCAGTATGTTGTTCTGAATATTCTTTTGTTGTATCTGATTGTTTTTTAAATACAAGTTGTTTGTCAATATATTTTATCAATCGAATCAATTGTTTTTTTTTATATATTACATTGTTTTCATTTACATTTACTATAATGTTGTCTGTAAAAAAATGTATTACTTTATAAATTGCTGTATTTTTTTTAAAAACATTATCTATGTATTCATTTACAGAACGGATATATTGTTCCGAATTAATATCTTCAATAAATTGTTTTAATTCTTCGGTTGATACAATCGGCTTACATAAGACATTAATTTTACAATGTAACATTTCTAATCTACTTAGACTATCATATTGTAACGGACAACTAAAACAAAAACTACAACCACATTCAGAACACGTAGGGTCATAGTCATTTACCATTTCACCACACACCTTACAATAATCTCTTCTAGTCATATTAATAATTGTACATTTATATTTAAGTATAATTAATGTATATATAATAATTAGATAAATGGTTCAACGGTAATATTTGCTATAAATATTCTTTTATCATTATTGGTAATTTCAATAACAATAGTTTTATCAAAATTTGTATTATGATTATCGATGTGATATGCATAATATGGGTATATTTTTTTTAGGTAGGATTTAATAAATTTTTCTAATATTTTACCAACCTCTCTTACAAACATATGTAAACTTATAGTTTCATCAAACCCCTTGATATTCCATTTAATACTATTAATATCTGAAACATTTTTCAATACATTATCTTTAACAATCTCAATAAATCGTTTTACATATTGTTCTATGTTTTTTGCTTGTCCAATATATTGAATATCTTTGTTTGAAATATTATTTATCTTATAGTTTCCAAACCAATCAATATCTACTAAGACTTTGCATGTAGCTGAAATAATTTGATAATTTTTCGTAAATTTTTCAATAATTGTGCTCATTTTAATATTAGGATTGCTTTAAGTTGTTTTAAAAAATTATTTCAATTTTAATTTACACCCTTAAATTGAAGGTGTAAAAAGGAGACTGATCAAAACTGAATTATAAATATTATTTTCTCCTAGTTCTTTTAGTTCTCCTAGTTCTTTTAGTTCTTTTAGTTCTCCTATTTCGTCGTCTAGATTTCCTTCTTCTTTTACCACCGTTTTTTTCTGCAAATAAATCTACAACAGTTGATTTTATATCTGTATTAGGGTCATTTAGTTTATCCCAATGCTGAATAACATCATCATTATATGTAATTGTTTCATTATATTCAGTAGGAGTTATTTCTTTGAGACGCTTTGTCTTTGCTTGTCTTGAACGTAATCGTTGGTTCATTAAATCTATATGTTTCTTATGAAATTTTTCTTTTTTTATTTGTTCCCAATTTTCAGAATTTGTATCCGTTGTTTCAGAACCAATATCTATTTTTGGTAAACTATCCATTTTTGGTAAACTAACCATTCTTTGTATACTATCCATTTTTGATATACTATCCATTATATATATTATTAAGAAAATAGTTCACTAAATATAATATTAATATAAAAAATAATATTATAAAAATATAACATTATAATAATATAATGGATACAATTGCTTGGAATTTAATTGACACATATTTTAAAGATAACCCGTCTAATTTAGTAGCCCATCATTTAGACTCTTATAATGATTTTTTTAGTAAAGGAATTTTTCAAATTTTTCGTGAAAATAATCCTATTCGTTTTATTGAACGCGAATCAGAAGAAATCAATGAAACGGGCTTATCTAAAAAATCTAAAAATAAATCACTTATACTTGGTGATAAAGAAAATCCTAATGAATGCCTTATTTATTTGGGAGGAAAAAATGGAGATAAAATTTATTTTGGAAAACCAATTATATATGACGAAGAGACGAATAAACCATATCCCCACTATATGTACCCGAATGACGCTAGATTAAGGAATATGAATTACGGCGTTACAATACATTATGATATTGAAGTTGATTTTATTTATAAAAATGGCGAAGAAAAAATAGAACAAACAAAAGTATTTGAAAAAATTTATCTGGGGAGATTTCCTATTATGCTTCATTCAAATTTATGTATTTTAAAAGGGTTATCTAGAGAGGCGCGTTTTAACTTGGGTGAATGTCGTAATGATTTTGGAGGGTATTTTATTATCTCTGGAAAGGAAAAGGTGATTGTTAGTCAAGAAAAATTTGGAGATAATATGCTTTATGTTAGAAAATATAAAGAAGATGAAATATATAGTTTTTCGTGTGAAGTACATTCAGTTTCCGAGGATAGTTCTAAACCAATTAGATACACGTCTGTAAAAATTGTAGCTCCAGGTGAAAAATATTCTAACAACCAAATTGTCGTAGATATTCCTAATGTTAAAAAACCAATTCCGTTATTTATTCTTATGAGGGCATTAGGTATCATTTCTGATAAATTAATCATCGAATATTGTTTATTGGATTTAGAAAAAAATGCAAATATGGTTGATTTATTTATTCCATCAGTCCATGATGCAAATGTGATATTTTCCCAACAAGTGGCGCTAGAATTTATTTCAAAATTTACAAAAAGACAAACGATTTCAGCTGTTCAGGATATTTTAAATAACTTTTTTTTACCACATATTGGTGAAGATAATTTTTTAAATAAGGCTTATTTTATTGGATTTATGGTTAATAAATTACTTAGAGTTTTTATGGGTAGAGAAGCGCCTACGGACCGAGATAATTTTAAATTTAAACGCATTGAAACATCTGGTTCTTTAATATATGACCTTTTTCGTGAATATTATTTAATCCAAAACAGAAATATATTTTTAAAGATAGATAAAGAGTTTTATTACCATTCTGGAAAATATAGATTAAATTTTGTTAGTTTAATTGAAGATAACTTGTCTGCTTTTTTTAAGGATAGAATTGTTGAGGATGGATTTAAAAAGGGGTTTAAAGGAAATTGGGGTGCGGATTCAAACACTAAGAGATTAGGATTGGTTCAAGATTTAAATAGATTATCGTGGTTTACACATATATCGCATTTAAGAAAAATAAATTTACCTTTAGACCCAACTGCTAAAATAGTTGGACCCCATTTGTTACATAACACACAGTGGGGATTAATTGACCCAGTAGATACACCAGATGGTGGAAATATTGGGTTACATAAACATTTGTCTATTAGTACATCTATTACTAATGGATTTTCATCTTATCCAATTATTAAATGGATTAGAGCAAATACTTCACTTAAATTATTAACCGAATGTTCTCCTAAAATGATTACAAATGCTACTAAAGTATTTGTTAATGGAAATTGGATTGGTATTTTAAATAATCCTATTCAAACCGTAAATATGTTAAAATTATTTAGAAGAAATGGGGTTATTCCTATGTATACTAGTATATCATTTAGTTACGAATCTAATATTATTTATATTTATACAGATAGCGGTAGATTAACTAGACCTATTTTTTATAGAGACACATCTATTGATGAAAATGGGCTTATTAAATATGGTAAATTATCTTATGAACACGGCAGTATTAAAGATATTATTCAATCAAAAAAATATACGTGGACCCAAGTGGTTTCTGGTTTTGAAAAGAAAAACGATGAATTTTTTCATATAAGAAATAATATTCTATATGATGTAAATCATCTTTATCCTGGTTATGATTCATTAGAAAAAATTCTTGATTTTTTTGAAAAAAATAGATCTATTATTGATTATATTGATACATCCGAAGAAGAAAGTGCTTTTATTTGTACATTTGGTAACAAAATAAAGGACAATAAATACTATACTCATTGTGAAATAGACCCTTCATTAATGTTTGGTGTTATGGGAAATTCTATTGTTTATCCTGAATCAAACCAATTTCCACGTAATGCGTTTTCGTGTGGTCAAAGCAGACAAGCCGTTTCAGTATATCATTCTAATTCTCAAATGAGAATGGATAAAATGGGGGTTATATTAAATTATGGTCAAACCCCTTTAATTAAATCCCGCTATTTAGATTATATTAATCACGAAGAACAGCCTTATGGAGTTAATGCGATTGTGGCCATTATGTCATATACTGGATATAATGTTGAAGACGCAATATTAATTAATGAAGGTTCTGTAAAAAGAGGTATATTTAGGACTAATTATTATACTACTTATGAATCTAGAGAAGAAAGTTCTAAAGTCTCTGGTTCTAACGTGAATTCATTTTTTACAAATATTGAAAATAAACCAAATGTTAAAGGTATTAAAGATGGGTTTGATTATAGTAAATTAGATAGTTATGGTTTGGTAAAAGAAAATACGCCAATTGACGACCGAATTGTATTAATTGGTGAAGTAACTACATTATCAGACCAAAAAGGGGTTTATATAGATAATTCAAAAACAACTAAAAAGGGTCAATTAGGATTTGTAGACAAGGCTTTTATATCAGAAGGGGAAGAAGGATTTAGAATCGCAAAAATAAGAATTCGCGAAGAAAGGTTACCTGCGATTGGTGATAAAATGGCTTCTAGGTGCGGACAAAAAGGAACTTTAGGTCTTATTATTCCAGAAGAAGATATGCCCTTTACGGCCGATGGAATAAGACCTGATTTAATTATTAATCCACACGCGTTGCCATCTCGTATGACAATTGGACAGCTTGTTGAAAGTCTTTTTGGTAAAGCGTGTTGTGTATATGGTGGCTATGGGGATTGTACTGCATTTTCAACAAAGGGATCAAATTATGACACCTATGGACATATGTTAACTAAAATGGGGTATCATAATAGTGGTAATCAAATATTACATAATGGTTTTACAGGTGAACAAATATATTCTGAAATATTTATAGGTCCTACATATTATATGCGTTTAAAACATATGGTTAAAGATAAAATTAATTATCGTGCAACAGGTAAACGAAACTTTTTAACAAGACAAACTAATCAAGGACGCGCAAATGACGGTGGTTTAAAGATTGGTGAAATGGAACGTGATGGGATTATGGCTCACGGCTTGTCTTATTTTTTAAATGAATCGTATATGGTTAGAGGGGATCAATATTATATGGCGGTGTGTAATAAAACTGGTGCTATAGCTATATATAATCCTGCTAAAAATTTGTTCTTAAGTCCGTTTGCAGATGGACCTTTGGTTTTTAATAAAAATGTTGAAGGACAAGAAGTGTTAGATGCTATTAGTAAATTTGGTAGGACGTTTAGTCTTGTTAGAATCCCTTTTGCATTAAAATTATTAATACAAGAATTACAAGTTATGAATATTCAAATGAGAATTATTACAGAAGAGAATATCGACCAACTAACAAATTTGTCATATCAATCTAGAAATATTGATAAATTATTACATATAGACCACGGGGAAGATGGCGTAATAGAAAGAGATGTTAAAGAAATTATTGATAATTATGTAAGAAATTTGAATAAAAAATTAAAAGAAGTGGATAAACAGACTGTGGTAAAAATTAATCCTGATTTAAATCCTGATAATAATATAAATCCTGATAATAACCCCGATAATAATCTAAATCCTAATCCTAATCCTAATCTTAATCCCCAAGATTTTTTTGGGAATAATTATATAAATACAGATAACGTACAATTTAAAGAACTTAATTTTAACGATAATACTAACCCCAATCCAAATCCAAATTCCAATTCACCTCAAATATCACCTGAATATATTCCAGACAGTGATTCCGCAAATATATCTCTTGATACTCCATCTAATATGATGTTAACAGGAACAACAGAAGTAAATAATATAAATGAAACATCTTTAAAGGGTGGTTCTATAAATCTATTCCCAGAAAATCCATATATGAATGAAGCGTTTAATATGTTAGGTGGTTCAAACCAAGCAAAAATATTACAATTAAATCCTGAACAAAGACCAATTATAATGGGACAAATTATGAGACAAACCGCAGGAAGACAACCAATTCAGTCAGGGGGGACGACGACGACTCCTTTAGCACCATATTTTGAACGTCTCCCTGTGGAAAAACAACTAACAGCGTTACAAGGCGGTTATAATTCAATGTCTAAAGAATTTAATAAATTAGCCAATTCGGTTAGTAAAGAAAATATTACAATAATAAAACCAACCACAATTCAAGAACAATTAGAAGGAAAACTACCGTTATTATCAGTAGAAACAAATAACAAAAATAAGGATAACGAAGATATAAATAATAATAATGAAACTACTTTAAGCGAAACAGGGGGTACAAATAAAAATAATGATAGTTCTATTAAAAAAATTTTATTTAATTAAAAAATAAGAATTAATAATATAATATAAAATAAAATTGAAATAAAATCAATATGTTTATATTATATTATAGTAATGGCAAGTCATAATACTAGTAGTTTAATTTCTTCTATTTATAAATCCAGAATGGTGCTTATTCAATTAATGAAAACACAAGGATATAATACTATTGATTATGAAGGGTTTAGTATTAATGAAATTAATACAATGCAAACAAACAACCAACTTGATATGATTTTAGAAAAAAAGGTTGATGATAAACCTGAATCTAAAACACGCAAAATTTATATAAAATATTATTTAACCAAAGCATTAAGACCAGTAAATTTACAAGAAATGATTGATGATTTATTTATGGTAGAAGAAGTATTAACTAAGGACGACACACTATTAATTGTAGTGAAAGATGAAGTGAATGAAACATTATCAAACACATTAATACATCTATGGGAAACACAAAAAATATTTATTATACTTCAACCTTTAAAACGTGTTCAATTTAATATTTTAAATCACGTATTAGTTCCTCCACATCGTGTTTTATCTGGAATTGAAAAAATAAAGATAAAAACCAAATATAATATTAATAATGATACTGAGTTTCCAGATATATCCAGATTTGACCCAGTAGCCCAATCTATTGGAATTAGACCTGGCGAAGTTTGTGAGATAATTAGACCAAGTAAAACGGCTATTTCGGCCCCATATTATAGAATTTGTAATTAAAAAAGAATGATAAAATAAATAATAAATAAGTAGTATATAAATGGAAAACATATTAATAGACGAGGCTAAACAATTTGATGAAAAAATAAATATAATAAAAACACAATTTTTTTCTGCTTTAGATGATTTTAAAAAATATTATGTATATTATAATAAAAATCCAGAAGTAAACGAGTTTCAAAACTATTATACAAATAGTAAGTCACAATTACAATCTATGAGTAGAGATTTATTTTTAACAACTAACAATATTAATAAATATATTGAAAATCTAGACAAAAATATGGCATCTATAGGAGTTAAGTTAGAAGATGAAAAAAAATTAAATCAAGAATTAATGAAAAAGTTATCTAATTTAGAAAATACACAAAATGGATCAGAAATATTAATAGATAATTCTAAAGATACTTATAATAAGCAATATTATTATAATTGGGAGATGTTTATTGGGGTAATTATTATCAGCAAAATATTAATTAATTTATTTAAACCCTTACCAATGCAAGTAATAAAAATATAAATATAAACTATTGATTCGTATATAATATATTTTATTTATATAATAATAAAATATGTTATCTTTAAGAAAGCCTACAATTATTAGTCCTAAATTATCACAATATATAAAGGAAACAACTAACAAATCATTAGAAAAATATAAACATAATAATATTCGCACATTATTTGCACATAATACAAATGATAATATAAATAATAATGTTAAAAATGTATTTTTAATTATTTCATTTGTTAGTGTAATTACCTTTTTATCAAGATTCAACACTTGCACTTGTAATAATCAAATAAAACAGTAAATGAATATTTAATCTTTTCTATATTTATATTATGGATTATAAGGAAATACAAAATGATAATATTCAGTCAATATTAATAAAAATACAAACATTACAAAAAGAATACGAAGTTATTTTACAACAATATCAAGAAGCTGGAAAAAATTATATAAATGCTTTACAAAATAATGAACCAAATATTTATACCGCATTAAAAGGCAAAACATGGTGGGGAACTGGTTCGGTTGCTGAAGGGGAAGTATCAACCCAAGAAGAATGTGAAAATATGTGTATTAACACAGATAATTGTTCTGGAGCTACATTTAATCCTGTAAAAAGATATTGTTGGTCTAGAAAAGGGGATGGTGGAATTTCAATAGGTGTAGATGATGATTATGCATTAGTTCCACAACAAAAAGCATCATTGCTTATTATGAAGGAATTAAACAATCGTTTATTAAGCATTAATAAAGAAATTTCTAATCATTTACAAACTGCTAGTCCATATATTAAACAACAATCACAAGAAAAAAATAAACAACATCAAAAATTAAATGAATCATATCAACATCTTTTAGAACAAAAAGTGGAAATGGAAAAACAATTACAAGAATATTATTCTGTTGTTGAAGATAGTGAAAATCAATCCCTTTATGTAAATCAACAAAATGTGTCTATGAGATTTTGGGTTTTAATTACTTGTTTAGTTTTGTTAGTTACTTTAACTAAATTATATGGTTTATCTAACCCACCAATTGCTATAACTTTGTGGTTATTCTTTATAATTATATTAATTGTTTTAACATATGGATTAAGTTATCCATCAGGATTTGCATTATGGTTTATCGTATTGTTAGTAGTAATTTTAATGAAAAGTAGTTAATTGACTGGTTAATCTGTCGACCAAAATAAATAAATAGGAAAAGTATTTATTTATTGTATCTATTTATATTAAAGATGAGTAATGATTTATTAACTATTTCTTTAAACCAAGGTAAAAATTTTAATACTTATCAAACAAAAATAAAACATAATGTATCAAATAATAAATCAAAAAGAGTAACCATAAAAGAAGGATTTGTAACATTAGATCAAGAAAAACTGGTTAGACCAAAGGGAGAAGGTTATATATCTGTTTTAGAAAATCAAGAAAGAGTGACTAAACAAAACAACTCTATAAATCAAAGAGATTTAGACGAATTTCAACAATTAAACACTCAATTTAATGATTTATTTCAACAATATACAGATATAAAACAATCCATTGAAAATAGTAGTACATCCACGATGAATAGGTTAAGTTCAAATAATCCATATTTAAATAAAACTATTCGATTCTCTAGTGGGGATATTTGTTATGTAACTGCTCAAGGAGTTGTTAAATATATTCCTAGTATTGATATATTAAACTCAACAAATGCTCCTAAAACATATATTGATATTAATTTGCCGTGGCTAGATAGTTATAATACACCTGGAACAATGATACCTACAAATCCGCAATTAATTTCAGGAACAGCGGTTAAAATAAATGAATCATTAGGTAATGAAGGGTTAAATGTATATGCATCTAAATTAATTAATAATCCTACTTCTGATTACATAGGTTGCTATAACGACACTCCTTTATCGGTAAATATAAATATTATTCCTATTATGAATTCATCCAATAATATAAATGGGTTTATATCTAGCGCTTCAAGTGTGTATATGGATAATAACGATACACTAGGCCCTTGGGCGGCATTTGACCAAAACCCAGGAACAATGTGGCATTCTGATGTTAGTTTATATAATACAGAAACAGGTGTTTATGAAGGTTCTAATAGTGTAGGAGTAGCAAATACAGGTACAATAACTGGCGAATTTCTACAAATTAATATGCCAGGGTTTAATACTTCTTCTGCTCAAAAAATAAAAGCGAACCAATATTCATTAGCACCGCGTTTAGATTTAATTACAACACGTAGCCCAAATAGTTGGTTTATTTTAGGTTATGATGGGAATCAATGGAACCAAATAGATAGACAAATGAATCAACGTTTTACAAGTGGAAATCCAAAATTTTATAATATAGAAAATCCAGGAGATTATAGTGGATATATTTTGTTAGTTGATAAAGTTGGTAATGATGACCAAACGAGTAATCGTAATAGTGTTCAAGTTGCTGAATGGAATTTATTTATGAATACTGACAATACGATTACAGATGATAAAAAAGCAATGGTTTGGAATCAGTCTATAATAGGTTATACCACATTAGATAAATGTCAAGGATATGCGATAGATAATGGATATCAATATTTTGGTATGCAAGATTATCAATCAGACGGAACTGCGGCGTGTTTAATTTCAAATGATTTGTTAAGAACCCAGATGTATGGGGATGCTTCAAATAAAAGAACAATTATTCCTATTTGGGAAACGAATACCGCAAACACGGGTGGTTCTTACGCAATTTTAGGAGGTCGTGGAAGATTTTTTATAAAAGATGTTGCTGATACAGTTATATGGCAAAGCAGTGATAAAGACCCAATGAATTGTGCGGTTTCATATAGTTTTTCAGAATCAACAAATGCTCCAGGTAATGATTTAGAATATTATAAAAATGTTACATTAGATTTTTGTCAAAGTAAATGTACAAATAATGAACAATGTTATGGAATTGCGTTTAATAATAATAATAATGATTGTTGGACAAAATCACAATTTAATAATATAAAACAAGAGGAAAATATTTCATTATACCAGAAAGTAAAATCTAAAGAAAATTGCAAATTTATAATGATATTACAAGATGATGGAAATTTATGTATTTATCAAGGAAACCCTGATAATATAAAACAACCCGCGGTTTGGACTACAAAGACAACGGGGAAACAGTTACAACCTAATAGTGAATGGGAAGCATCCAAAAGTTCATTTGGGCGTAATTATATTATAGGTGGAGAATCATTGGCAATAGATCAATGGATAGGTTCAAATAATGGCTCATTGAAATTACAAATGATGTCAAATGGGAATTTAGTATTATATACATCAGATATAAAAGCGGGATGTATAAAAGGTCAAAATGATAAAATATATGGTGGAAAATCGGTTAATGCTGTTTATAAAATTAATTCTGTTGGAAATATAAATGCTTTAGGTAAAGTAGGGTATATTGATTCTGATTCAATATTAAAAGAATATCCTAATTCAATGTTAGAATATGGTAATGATTACGAAATATATCAAAATACTAATTTCGATGGAAATGATATTACCTCAATGATTGTAACCGACGAAACGCAATGTCAAAGTAACTGTAATAATAATATAAATTGTGCTGCATATTCTTTTATGCCAAGTACCAATACGTGTTGGTTAAAAGACTCTTCTAATAAAAAATATCCAATGAGTGATAGAAATGTTGGTATAAGAAAACCAAAACTAAAAGCAACAGGGACTACAAATTGTAGTAATCAAATAGTGGATATTGATACAATCCAATATGATAAATATATAAAAGGAGACATAATGACAACTGATACTCAATGTAATAAGCCATTTGTTTCACAAGAAGATAGAACCAAATTAGATAATATAACAAATCAGTTAATAATATTAGGTCAAGATATTGCTTCAAAGATGGAAAACTTATATAATCAAGATAATAAAGTATATGAAAAGTTGAATATGAATGCTCAACAGTTTAAGAAGGATTTACAAAAATACAAGAATATAAATATAAAAATAAGCCAAGAGTTAAATTTACAATCTAATAATAATATAGAAGGAATGCAAAATTTAAATATGAATGATATTAACGGAATGTTAAGTGATACAGATTTAAGAGTTCTACAAGGAAATTATAGTTATATAATGTGGAGCATTTTAGCAGTAGGTATACTAACAATAACAATAAACACAATGAGAAAATAAATTATCTATCTATATTTTATATAATGACAGATAATTTGCAAGAAAAAAATCAACAAGTATTAAATAATATATCACAACTACAATTGCAAGAAAAGCAATTATATGATAGTTTAAATGATATTACATTAACAACAGACCAAAAACAGCAAATAATAAATAAAATAAACGAAATTTCACAGATAAGAATGAATATGTATTCAGGAATAAAAGATATGTATTCTTATTATCAAAAAAATGTTGAAACATCTAGAACAACATTAAGTCAAGAGTTGTTAGCAATTGATATATTAGAAAATGAATTAAACCAATCAAAAATAAGATTAAATGCGTTGCAAGATGAAAAGGCAAATAAACTTCGTTTAGTAGAAATAAATACGTATTATGGAAAAAGATATAATGCGCATACAAAATTAATGAAAATTATTGTAATCACTTGTATTCCTGTAATAATTTTATCTGTTTTAGCAAATATTGGAATTTTACCAAGTAATTTATATGTATTTTTAACAGGAATAGTAATTGTGATTGGTGGGGTATTTATAGGTTTAGAATTAATAGACTTTTCGAATAGAGATAATATGAATTGGGATGAGTATAATTGGTATTTTGATAAGAGTCAAGCACCTTCCAGTACTAGTGTAGATGGCAATAGTTCATCCACAGACCCTTGGGAAACACCTACCGCTGTTTGTGTAGGTTCTGCGTGTTGTTATGATGGAAGTACATATGACGAACAACAAAATATATGTGTACCAACACAAACAGATACAACTTCTACTAATACTTCTATAGAAACATTTAATGTATTAGAAAAATATGCGAATACTCAAGATAAACCAGTATATAATAATAATATTATTGTAAAACCCAGATACGCTTCATATAAATAAATTTTATAATTATAATAATCTAAGGATAATACAAGATGGATGAACTATTTTCAAGCATACAACAAAATTTACAAAATAATGATAAAACTAGTTTATTACAAAAACAGCAAGTAAGTCAAGATAAGATAAATGAGTTATTAGAAAAATCAGCAGAAGCGATGATGTGTGGACCAACATGTCAAAAATTAAAAATAACAGAAGAGTTAAAACAAAAATATTTAGACGCTCAAACAAATATACAAACCGCTCCAACCAAGTTAGAACAAACAAAAAAGAATTATTATATTTATAGCGAAGGAAGACCTTATTACGATAATATGTTAGAAGAAGAACTAACACAAAAATCTGAAAAAATATCAATATTATTAAGTGAAAATTTTAATGATGAAATTGATAGTGCATTAACAATGAATAATTATTTAAATACCGCTTTAATAAATTCAAGTTATACAAAGGAATTATTAGATGATTATACGGAAAAAAATAAAGAAGTTAAATTATTATTGAGGGATAGACATGGAGATATACTAACAAATGACAGAAAAACATATTATGAGGCTGATGCATTGCAAAGTTTAAAACAGTGGTATCGTTTATGGTGGTATTTATATTATATATTAGTAATAGTGTTAGTTTTAGCGTTTATCTTATCTCCTAGTAAAATAGATGTGCTTAGTATAGTTGAAATAAATGGAAAAAGAATGCCTATGGTTAATATTGATAATATTATTAAAAAAACAATAGCAATTATATTATTTATTTTTTATCCTTATTACATAGATTATATAGTTAATTGGATAAAAGGTGTGTTTTTATTTGTGTATAATAGAATACCAAAAAATGTGTATAATAATTTATAAGGGGGTTAATAATATATTATATACACTATTGAATATTTAGAGCAACGCGTATTTTAATCCAATTTATTTATATAACTTTCAAATTTGTTTTGAAATAATTTTAGTTTGTTTTGCTTCATTTGTATTTCTTCAATTTCATTTTTTACTTCAATTTCTGTTTTATATCTTTTTGTTATATTTACGGTTAACGACACTGAATCTACCATCGAAGTTGTTAAATCTCCATTGAAATTAATACCAGGTGCAAAATTAGTAGTTGTTCTAGGTTCATTATATATAATTATTAAATTATAAGGATGATCTCTATTAAATATGCAAAATAATCTTTTTTTATAATATATTTCTTTTATTTTATAAATATCAATTTTTGATATAGATGAAATACTCCAACCTTTTATCCCTTTTAATGTATGAAATATCATTCCTATCATTTATTATTTCTTTCATTTATGTTTAATTTATGTTTAATTCAATTTTTTTATTAATATTAAAAGGGGCTTAAAGGGCTTTTAAGTTAAAATAATATATTATCTAAAATGGGGGCTTAAAGACCTTTAAGTTAAAAAATAATATATTATAAACAGCAGACAGATATTTAACTCTCTTGTCCTATATTTTCCATATCATCTTGGTATTCCTCTTCACTGAATTTTATACCCATCCATTTTTTCGTCTTTGTATTTTTATTTCCAAATCGTTTAATCATTATTTCTTCTATTTCTGATAATTTTGGCAGTTTTCTATTTCCATAATTCATTTGAAACCATTCTTTAAATACATCATTTAATTGTCTCGATCCAATTGACCCCGATGGATCCTTAATAATTTTATCCATAATAAACCCTGTAATACAATCTTGACTTTGTCTATATTTATTTGACGCAGCAACTACTTGGGGGCAATCTTTAACTTCTCCCTCTGTTTCACACGCTCTCTTTACTAACATACCCACAAATACGGGTGCCCATTTTGGTAATTTTTCTTTTAATCCTTTATCCTTTGGATATACATATTTTGTATCATCTGTATGTGTTTCCCCTTCCGATATAAACTTTGCTATAAAATCAACCAATTTCATTCTTCTCCACGTTCCATCATCATTACTTTTAATCTCAAATAATGCATTCGTACATACCGCAAGAGAGAATTGTGGTATATATATTTCTGAATCACAATATAATGCTCTTGCTTGAATAGGGTCTCCACCAGTTAATTCTTTTAAAACACCTTCGTTAATTACAGCATCTTTTGAGGGTTCTTGCATAACCGCGTATCTTACACCCTTTAATTGCATCACTTCTGACGATGTTCCACCAATGCTATTACGTGCTGAAGTAACCAATGTAATGGGTACAGTACCCTTATATTCTCCCAGTGCTTGAGACATTAAATCTGTTAATATAGATTTACCATTAGACCCAGAACCTCTATAAATATTAAACGCGTGTTCCTTCTTTATTCCAATTAAACACGAAGATAAATGGTCCCACATATATCTACATAATTCTGGTTCTGGAAATAACTGTTCCATAAATCTTATTATTTCATCAGCAATATCCTTTTGTTCATCGTAATTATATCTTGCATAATTTACTCCTGTTGTCTTAGTAATATAATCCTGTGGATAACCTTGTCTGAATTCTTTCATCTTAAAATCAAATACTCCATTTGCAAAACACATTAAATATGGGTTTGAGTCCATATTTTTAATAAATTCTCCATCGAAGAAAATCTCCATTGCTTCGCGCATAATATTATTTTTATCATTGGTTTTCTTTAATTTAATGCATATTTCAGCAATTTTTTTAATCTTTCTTTGGATTTTTTCGTGATTTTCATCATTTGGTTCATAATTCTGTGCATCGGCTAAATATTGACTCTGTTTATCGGAATATAATTGAAACAAATCTTTTGAAATAGCCATTCTTAAACGCTGTCCTTCATCCTTTTCCCAACGATGTTTATTAAATACATACCATGTTTTATTAGTAATACTTCCACATACATATTTATCCTTATACATATGATATAATACCATTGCGTAATCCCAATCCCCTGCTTCAAAAATAGTTTCTTCAATATAATGATCTATGGTTCCTTTTTTTACCTTTTCATATTCTGCAAATGCATCTTGTTTTGCCCAATACATAATCGATCTTTTTGTTACTCCATCTGTACGTTTATTAAAATGTATTTTCCAATTTTGATATAAATCTGGTATAGTGTCATAATCAAAATCTGAAGCTTTTGAACGCAACATTATCCAAGATAAGAATAAACGATCGTCTGTATGTTTTAATGCAAATGCTACTTGTCTATTTAATAAATGTGAACCTGGTTGATAATATTTTTCTGGAAGTATTTGCGTATATTCGTGTATTTCTCTAATATGTTGCTCATTCGTCTTTAAACTATTAATAATATTATCTACCGCTTTTTTTAAAATTTCAGCATTTGTTATATCTGTTAATTGAATATCTCTTGTATCATCTTCTAATACCAAGTTTATCTTAGATTTTGAATTTGAAGATTTTTTTATTTTATTTTTATTCGTTTGTATTCTTTTTTCATATTCTTCTTTGATATTTGGGTTTATTTCAAATTTTACGTGTTTATCACATTGTGCTGATAATAATTGGAAATTTCTAGATAAATCAAATTCTGTTACTGATTTAGCTTTAGTTACCCATGAATTATCACTTGCGTCAAATTCAGCAACCACGTGATATGTTAATTTATATGCTTCATAGCCTGGTTTTCGCGAACCATACATTTGCCAATTGGTGGAACCCATACTAATACCTTCATCTAACACTTTATCCCAACTATTCGTTAATGGTAATTCCCATATATCCCCAATTTCTTTTATTATTTTATCACGCAACATCATCTGAATAGTATGGTCTAATTGAATTCCAATAATCATATGTATACCATCTTTTGTCATTTGTTCTTCTGCAAGTCTATTTACATTTGGTTTTTCCATAATAAAAATTGGAAATGGTTTATTTTCTTCAAATACTATTAATTCCTTAAGTTTTTCCAAATAAAGACTAATCATATCTTGTATATGTTCTTGAGTATGAAGTCGTTTTGTAACGCTATAATCATAACGGAAATCTAAATCAACTAACAATGGTCCATCATTTTCTAATTGTTTTTCTGTCAAATATTCCAGTCTTCCTTTTACAAATATATGCTCGTAATATAATCTATAAAAAGTAGGCAATTCTTCTTTTTCTATTGTAAAACTACCACCATATATATTTAACTCTTTATTTGGAATTCTTGTATGTGTGAATTTTGAAGAATTTCCACTATTTTGTTCTATGGTTTTACTATTATGCTTTGTAAGGAAATCAGATAAATCATTATAGTGTGACGATGTAGTCATTGTAGTCATTGTTATTATACTATAGAGATATTTTTCTATTTCATTTTTTTTTAATTTTAATAATCATTTTTTATATATATTAGTTTTTTAATTTTATTATTATGATGATAATAAATATGCTTAAAAACAATTCATTAATGGTATATATTATGTCTGAAAATATAAATATTATTAAAAAAGAAACAATGCAACGACTTTTAAAAGATGTAAGGCAAATTATAAAACACCCATTAGTCGATAATGGGATTTATTATTCTCACGATGATACGGATATGATGAAAGGATATGCGATGATTGTTGGACCATATGAAACCCCCTATTTTGGTGGATATTATTTTTTTACCTTTGATTTTCCATTTGACTACCCATTTTCACCACCAAAAGTTACATTTTTAACTAATGATGGATTAACTCGTTATAATCCAAATCTATATAAATGTGGAAAAGTATGTGTTTCTATTCTTAATACATGGCGTGGAGATAAATGGTCTTCGTGTCAAACAATAAATAGTGTATTATTAACATTATGCTCATTATTAAATGAAGCACCTTTAGAAAATGAACCTGGTCAAACAAAATGTTCTAGTGATTTTATACCTTATCAAAATAGTATTGAATATAGCAATATTAACTTTTCTATTTGTGATATAATTAATCCGTATAAAAATAATATATCTCCTCACTTTTCATTATTTTATCCTTTTATGAAAGAACATTTTATTAATAATTATGATAAATTATTAGAATTTATTGAATTAAAAGAAACTACAGAATATAAGAAAAACGAATACGTATATATTTATAATATGAAAACTGATATTAATTATACTATTTTAAAAAGTAAGTTAATTAGCACGAAAGAAATTATTAATACTGAAACTGTATCTAAATTAGAATTAGATAAGACAGATAATATAGATAATATGGATGAGAAAAAACAGATAAAATAAAATAAATAAAATTGAAATAAAAATATAAATATAACATAATTATATATACAGATATGCACTTTTGTAGTCAATGTCAAAATATGTATTATATCAGTATTGAACCTGATGAACCTAATAAACTAGTTTATTATTGCAGAAATTGTGGAAATAAAGATTCCACTTTGTCGGTAGAAAATGTTACTGTTTCAAAAATACAATTAAAAAAAACGGAACAAGAATTTAGTCACATTATTAATAAATATACCAAATTTGATCCATCACTACCTCGCATAAATAAAATATTATGTCCTAATGCTGATTGCTCTACAAATAGAGAAGATACTCCTCGTGAAATTATTTATATAAGATATGACGACCAAAATATGAAATATGTTTATCTATGTTCCACTTGTGATACAATTTGGAAACCTGAAGGATAATATAAATTTAGTAAATTTAGTAAATAATAGTGTTTTTTATTTATATTTTTGTAAATAAAATTAAAATTGAAATTTAAATTTAAAACCATTATATATTATATTATAAGATGAGTAGTTATTTTGAAGACGATAATATTGAAGAAATTGGAAATAATTCTGATAATGATACTGATAGTAGTAGTTCTCATGCAGAGGAAAACGAAGAGGAAAACGAAAACGAAGACGACAATGAAGAAGTCGGTATAGAAAATGAGCCTGATGATGTAGATATAGATGATGATGAAGACGATAATGATGAAGTCGATAATGATGAAGACGATAATGATGAAGATTTAGACAATGAAAGTGTGGATGAACAATCTGGTGGTGCACCAGACGATGATTTGGAAGAAGGAGAAATAGATGAAGAAGCCGAAAAAGAAGAACAAAAAAATAAAAGAACAAAAAAAATTCCAGCAAAAGAAAAAACAAGAACTGTATTTAGAAAACTAGATTATTTAGATGATGAAGACGATAATGACGATGACGAGGAAGATGGTGATGGAGAATTATATTTGCAAAAATTTGAAAAATCTATTAATGAAAATTATATAGTTAATTACCATCCTGAAAGTGTTTTACAAAATTACGATGAAATTTTAACAATGATAAAAGTTATTAGAGATAAAGATGGTATTATTATTGATGATTTACATAAAACAATTCCATTTTTAACAAAATATGAAAAAGCTCGTATTTTAGGACAACGAGCAAAACAAATTAATTCAGGTTCAACTCCTTTTGTAAAAGTTCCTGAAAATGTAATTGATGGTTATGTTATTGCTGAATTAGAATTAAAAGTAAAAAAAATACCATTTATTATTCGCAGACCATTACCAAATGGGGGTAGTGAATATTGGAGCATTAAGGATTTAGAAGATATATCATTTTAGGTAAACGATATAAAAAAATAATTATAAATTATGATATGATGAATATTAAAACTATAGTATTATCTACTGGGTTATCTTTTTTATTTAGTATTTATTCCGTTTATAATATTGTTAATTTACTAAAAGAAATAACACATTCAAATGAAACAATTATTGATAATAAACAAAAACTAGAAGAAAAAATAGAAGAAATAATTGATAAATATAATAAATTAGAAGATGAAATTAAACATAAAAATGATGAAATAAATAAATTAACAGAAAAATTAGATAATGTTGAAAAACGAATAGAACAAATGTCGCATTCATATTTTGAATTTTCAGTAAATAATATGTATGAAACATCAGAAGAAGAAGAGAAAGATATTTTAACAGAAGAAATACAAATAACAGAATTTAATCATAATGAGCCTCTAGAACCAATAATTAAATTACCTGAAAGAAATACGTTAATAGAACATTTTGATGAACAAAATGAATATAATTGTGTTGTTATAGAAAATATTAATAATGTTACACAATTAAGTGCTTCTTTTTGTTCTAATAGTAATAGTAATAGTAATAGTAATAGTAAAAATAATATTAATTCTAATTTTGAAAAAGACGATATAAGAAGTAGAAGTAATTCATTCACTGATATTATTCGGTCTGGTCACGGATTAGCAACCAAATTTTTTTTTGGATAATATTATATAGACTTAGACTTAAAGTTAAAGCGTTCTCATTATTATATATATCTTATAATAATGAAAGTAGCATTATGTTTTATTATTAGTTACGAACATATTTTACAAAAAGAACAATTATGGATTGATTGGATTAAACCTAATCAAGATATTATCAATATATATTTTCATTATAAATCTATTTCTATGATTAAATCCCCTTGGATTAAAATGTATACGATGCCTCCAAATTTAATAGCAAAAACATCATATTACGATGTTGTTCCAGCATACATGTCTATTTTATCATATGCGTTTCAGCACGATAAAAATAATGTGTGGTTTTGTTTATTAACTGACTCTTGTATTCCAATTATTAGCCCAGAAAAATTTAGACAGTTATTTTTAGACCATTATCAAGCATCTGTTATTAAATGTAAGCCGTCTTATTGGGATATTACTATACATAGACGCGCCAATTTAAGATTACTTACAAAAGAATATTGGTTATCGAATGACCCGTGGTTCACATTATGTAGAGATCATGTACAAAAATGTATATTATTTTTAACCTTAAAAAAAGATGTTTGGCAGACAGTGAATTCTGGTGGTTTGGCAAATGAAAGTATATTTGCAATCATATTACAAACATTTAAAGAACTAACAAATCCAATTAAAACGATTAATGATTCATCAACTATAAGCGACTGGACACGTATGTCTAGTCCTACTAGTCCGAATTGTTTTCGAGAGGCAACTGAGGAAAATATAAATATTATTTGTAACCTACTTAAAGAAAATAAGTATGCAATGTTTTTACGAAAAGTTCATCGAGAATTTCCAGATTCGGCAATTCAAGATATAATAAATATGAATTTTAATCATAAATATGAGGTGCTACATAATCAAGCTAAACAAAAGTATAATGGGCCTAAATATATACAACATTTTTATAGTGTAATATTGTTAGTTGGATTATTTTTATTATATGTTTATTATGTAATACAAAAAAATTGATTCGTAATAATATACATATAAATAGATATAAGTATATACATAAAATGAATCTGTGGGATAAGTTTTCTAATTTATTCAAGTCAAACAAAACAACCAAACTTTCATCATATCATTATGACTTATTTTGGAATGCTTGTGAAACTGGTGATTTAGAATATATAAAAAAGGTTATTCATGACAATCCGAATATTGCTATTTCAAGAGAAGATCGCACGTTTATTCGTACAGCTTGTGCAGCTGGTCATTTACATATAGTTCAACATTTGCTACTAGTGCAACCAAACATTGATATTTCAGCAAATAATGAAGATCTCTTTTATTTAACTTGTTATTTTGGTCACCTACACATATTACAATATTTGCTTCAAATAAAACCAGATATTAATATATCTATAAATAAATATAATGTGTTTCATATTGCTTGTGAAAAAGGACATTTACCAATAGTTGAATATTTATATAGAATTAACCCAACCATTGATATTTCAGCATATGATGAAGCAGCATTTAAAGTGGCTTGTGCAAATTACCATTTAGACATCGCATTATGGTTTGTCAATCTAAATCCTAATAAATATACATTGGTTTCAAATAGTGAGAATAAAAATATTATTTCTTACAAGATAAATAAAATTTTAAATAAACATAAAGAACCATTATATATAGATAAACTAGAAATAGATACATGTTCAATATGTAAAGAGCAACAATGTAATATCCAAACATATTGCAATCATACTTTTTGTGAATCGTGTTTAACAAGTTGGATTAAAAAAAATAAAACTTGTCCGTATTGTCGGTCTTTATTAGAAAATAAAGAATATTATATCATCAGCGCAATATAAGTTTATTTTTTCATTCTAGAACCACAGTCTAAACATGTTATAAAAAGTGTCATTGGTTCATCAGAACTTCTAGTCTGCAAAGCATAATAACTACATTTCTTTGAATAGCATTTTCTACATTTAAACGTATCTGTCATTGCTTCCAAGTTTTGTTCGAATTTATTTTTATCACGAATACTCTTTGCTTTAATCAATTCTTCCCATTTTTCTGGCGCCATTTCCTGATGTGTCATAAATGCAATTTCGTGTGATTTAATTTCTCCATTGATTACCAATTGAACTAGTTTTTCATTTTTTAAATTAATATAAATACTGCGTAAGTGGTCTAAATAAATTTGAACGAAGAATGGATTATCCCATTTTTTAACCACTTTTTTATTCGTGGCTTCTTTTAACGCCCAATTATGAATTCCTTTTTCAAGATTACTTGCGTGTTTTTCTTTATTTACTGTTTTATCAAAGAATATACATAGTTTTTTTCTAATATTATCTCTAAATAAATCAGGATTTTCAATTATACGAGTCGTCATTCTTACTTAAATATAATTATCAATTATATTTAAATCATATTCAATTTTATTTTATATATTATATTATTTTTCATCATCGCTATAATCATATTCTTCTTCGGATAATTCTGAACCTATATTTTCTAAAACTAATTCTTCGTCTACTTCATCGTTTGTACTGATAGTTTCATATCCATCATCGTCGTCATCGTCTGTTTCAGACCCAGTTATTTCTTCTGTATCACTACCATCAACCACAAAACCATCCTTTAAATACCCACCCTTTTTAGTTTTCTTATTCTTTGGAACATTATCTAATTCATCTGTTTCATCGTCATCTTCGACGCAATTGGTCGTTAAATCTTCAAACCCTCCAAATAATTTATCATATATTTTATTCCATAATTCTAGAGAAAGGTTAATATATGTTTGGGTGTTAGAACTGTCTCTTATCATACCAACTAACGCACACGAACCAAAATATAATTTAGTATCTACTGGTGGAGGAAAATCATATTTATTCTCCATATTCGCCTTCCCGTCTAATTTACCATACATTTGAACAATATATTTTTTTCCATCTAACTTTATAGGCCATTCAACTTGCAATATAAAGCCATCTGATTTTTTAAATCCACATTTTTTATATAACTCTTCCACATTATAATCTTTAACATTAAGAGTTTTTAATGACGCACTTTTATCGACAATAACTATTGTTAATGATTGTGGCATATTATGTTATAATAAAATAAGTTTAAATTGTTTCTAATCAATAATAATATGTTGTAATTCAATCTAAACAAATATCTTACTATATTATGTTTATCTGGATTACACAAATTTCTATATTATCAATTATATTTATTTTTTTAATACATCATTTAATACTATTTTTTAAATCAACCTTGACCGTTCCAAAAATTAAAGATTTAGTAAATACCCCTAATCAAAAATATCAACATATATATGATACTATTTCACATAATTCATATACGAATTTAGACCTTTTACCAACTGAACCTATTTCAAATGAACCAAATAATATGAAAAATGAATTAAAAACATTCTTAAAAAAACAACTAAATAATGATACCAACAATGATAATAATAATAATAATGAATACATAATGGGTATAGAATCATTATCCAATAATGCTTTTTCAAATTATCAATAAAAGTGCTTAAAGATAATTTTATATAATATATACATAGAATGAGTTTTTCTGAATTCCATAATAATTCTATATTGAAAACATTTCCAAAGTTTGAACTTTCTTATGAAAATATTACACATAAGAAGGTTCATAATGCTGATATACTATTAGCTATACCAGAAGGTAACAAAGGGTTTGCTTGGTTTACTTGTTGTAATAATGAAAATATATGTTTCTTATTAGAAATGGACGAAAAAAATAAAATTAAAAATATAAAACGAATGTTAGTTAGTTTTATTGATAGTTTAGCATTAGGAACTATTTTTTATGGTTCACTATTTATATATAATAATATTAGTTGTTTTGCAATAGAAGATATATATTATTATAAAGGGAATAATTATATTTATACACCGTATTCTAATAAATTACATCTATTAAAACAAATTTTTAACACGGAAATTTCACAAAATATACTAAATCATAATTTTACTATTTTTGGGTTGCCTTTGGTTTATATGGATTTTAATTTATTATTAAACGATATACAAAAATTACCTTATAAAATTAGTCAAATTAAATTTCGTTTTTTTGAAAAAAAAAATGCGAGAAAGATTATGACAATGAAATATTTTAAACCATCTATATTATCTAAAAATAACATACAAAATGAAAAACAAACCGCCGTGTTTAAAATAATGGCTGATATTGAGCCTGATATATATAATTTGTTTATTTATAAAAACGGAGTGGATGAATATTATGATATGGCATTTATTCCAGATTTTAAAACAAGTGTAATGATGAATAAGTTATTTAGAAATATTAAAGAAAATGATAACTTAGATACGATAGAAGAAAGTGACAATGAACTTGATTTTGAAGATGTAAGAGAAGATAAATACGTTTATTTAGACAAGTCGTTTAATTTAATATGTGAATATAATTATAAGTTTAAAAGATGGGTTCCTATAAGTTTAGTGGGTGAAAATTAGTTAGAATTTATATAGTAAAATAATATAAAAGTATAATAATGTGTTTTTATTGTGATAGAGCAGTTTATGGAAATCCTCAGACTTGGTGGTATGTAAATTATGTATGTTGGACTTGTCGTGTTCAAAATGGAGCTACACATTCTAAAATAGATAAAGATAAAGATAAGGGTGGTAGAATTTGTTATAGATGTCATAATCAAATGACAGATGTAGGTTTCAAATTTAAAACTCCTAAAAAAAATAATATAAAACAATGGAAAATTTTAGAAAAAACTTGGGAAAATCAATGTAAAACAATAAATGGAGAAAAAATATATGTAGGACCAAAAATAAAAGTTGTACAACAAATATTTTAATAATTTAGATTGAAATGTTTTCAATAAAAATGCACAAATATCTTCCTCTATAATTATCAAATAAAATAAATATATTTATATAATATATGTCACCATATCCAATATCTAATGCACATACACCCTTTAAAGGTATTGATGGGTCTCTAGTAAATATGGATAATTCCCATGTAGGAGGTATTCCATTTGCAAATACCAAAATACCTTACGGACCACATACATTATCTCCTGCTGGTTCAAATATTCAAGGTGCGGCAGGAATTTATCCTTGTTTTAACGGACAATGCGGAGGAAAAATTAACAGAAAAAAAATAAATAAAATATCTAGAAAATATAAGATGAAGGGTTCAAAAAGAACAATAAAAAGACGTATTAGAAGAATTAAGAATCGGGTAAGAAGATCTGTTAGGCGCTCTCATAGAGGGCGAAGTCGAAGTAGAGGGAGAGGTCGAAGCCGAAGTATGAATGGAGGTGCGTTTCAACCTGCTTTAACTGCACCTAATTATCCTGCTGGATATTCGCAATATCAAAATAATAATGGTTCAATTAGTAATACTTATTCTACAGGAGGGGTATTGGGTGCTGGTTCAAGTGCTTTAGCAAATCCAGTGCCTTATCAAAAAGTAGCAGGTGATGTAGATAATCTAAACCATAATACATTAAATGCATATGGTAATATTGGTGCTGGTTCAGGATTTGCTAGTAGAGGATGGTTCTAAATTTACTATAATAATTTATCTATAGTTCAATCTATAAATAAATTATTTATTTTATAAATATTCATAAACCAAAATGGTATGAATATATTTTATTATATTGGCATTTTTTGTATCCTTTTGTATCCTTTTGATTTTAGGTGTCATTTAGTATTTAAATAATTAATTTCGTTAGACCATTTAAAGTCTCAAATTTCATATATAAAAATTTGGCATTTTTTGGCATTTTTTTGTATCCTTTAGATATTTAGGTGTCATTATGCATTTACATATTTGATTTCGTTAGACCATTTAAATTTATAAAATTTTATATATATTTATTCGGCATTTTTTTGTATCCTTTTCAAAAACTTTATGTAAAAATAAAATCTATTATTTATTGATTGTAACCTCTTTAACAACATTACTAATTATTTTATTAATATTTTTGTCACATTCTTCTTTGTTTATTCCACTCATTGAGTTACTAACAATCATTAAATATAACCCATTTTTCTTTGAGTCAGCATCTGTACATTCAGGATTTTTATCTCTCCATGTTTTTATTTGTTTAATATTTTCATTAGCAATTCTTTTTATTGCTTTTGTTAGTATTGGTTTATCTCCACTCTCTTTTACCCATTGATTATCATTTTTAATGTATAGAACTTCTCGTTTCTGATCTGCGCAATGAATTGGTCTATCATAATGACTTAAATTTTTTAGTTTGTTTAATATTATGCTAGATATACCTTCAATATAACCTTGTCTTCCTGTATTTTCTAAATCATCTAATGATACTTTGATTGAACTAACAAATTCATCTATATTTAGCGCATTTTTACATTTTTCATTTAAAAATACATTTAAATTAAATGTTTTATTATGTGAATTGGTATTTGTAATAGTATTATTTGTACCAGTTTTGATTACCTCTAGTATCATATTTTGTTGTTCTAACATTGCATTTTGTGTAGTTGTATTTTGATTTAATATCATATTTTTAATATCTGTATTTTCTTTCATTAAATATTTCATAATCTCTTTCAGTTCGTAATTATCATTTGATTTTGTTAGTATTTCGTTTTCTTCTATAACAATATCTTTTTTATCATCAAAATTACAAGTTTTAAAGTGTTTCCATAATCCAGACCGCGTTTTAAATTTTTTATTACAATTTTCACAGCAAAAATTTAGATTTTGCTCTTTTTGCTCTTTTTGCTCTTTTTTTGTTTCCAAAATGTCATTTTTTGTTTCCTGTAAATGTTTGTATGTTAAAAGATGTCTTTCCCAATTATATTTTTTGTAGCATATAAAGTCACATTTTTCACAATAAAAATCAAGTAGATAAAATTTGCTCTTTTTTGCCCCAAATTTGTTTCCAAATGTTTCCATAATATATAAACAGATATTTTTTTAAGTTTTAATTTTTTATTTTACAATCACAATTTTAAAATTATTTTTTTTGGATTGTGACGCTAATTTTTAATTATGGTCACAAATGAACTTTTTTGGAAAAGTCATGGCACTTTTCATTTTTGGACATTTTTAAAAATGTCCATTTTTCAAAACCCCCTGGACTTTTATTTTACTTTTTGCAAAAAATAGATATTATCCTTAAAAGAACTTAAAGGGCTTTAATTATTTTTATAAATGTATTAATTCAACATTCTCATTAAAATAATAAATAAAAATTTACAACATAATTAATAATATTTTTAATTATATTATTAATATTTTTCACAGCATAGCTTTAAAAATTTGCTCCTTTTTGCTCCAAATTTGTTTCCAAAATGGCATTTTTGTTTCCTAAAAATATTTCCGTGTTAAAAGTTTTATAAACAAATATATTATTACATCATCTTACATCACAAAATTATTGATAAAATAATTGCCCCTTTTTTGCTCCAAATTTTGTTTCCAAATGTTTCCATCGCATAAAAAGTGAATTTTTAGAAAAAAAAATATCGTCACAAATTGAAAAATATATTTTTAGAATTGTGACGCTAATTTTTAATTATGGTCACAAATGAACTTTTTTAGAAAAGTCATGGCACTTTTCATTTTTGGACATTTTTAAAAATGTCCATTTTTCAAAACCCCTCCGACTTTTATTTTACTTTTTGCAAAAAATAGATATTATTCTTAAAAGAACTTAAAGACCTTTATATCCCTTTTAATAAATATAATATCTTTTCACCTTTTCACTCTGTTTTGTCACTCATTTTATATTATCTATAATCTATAATCTATAATCTATAATCTATAATTTATAATTTATAATCTATAATCTATAACAAGAAATACTATAAATGTAACAGAATATAACGCAAATGGAATCAAATGTGTTACAATATGTAGTAAAATGTTACAAGAAATCATACCACATTCGCAAGTATAAGTTTTTTTTGAACTTTTTGTGTTAATTCTTGTTTCATTTTGTTTCAAAATATTTTTTGATGTCAA
>Ga0315900_10002051_pt1 | contig 31590 bp, 24 predicted proteins | sample LakEriMetagenome_FD_203521 | JGI IMG/M metagenome (GOLD analysis project Ga0315900, IMG submission 203521) | Freshwater fungal communities from buoy surface, Lake Erie, Ohio, United States - Buoy 12 MA114 | ecosystem: Environmental > Aquatic > Freshwater > Lake > Lake biofilm | place: USA: Lake...
CCTTCACGCTCCACGACACCACGGCACTGCTTCCGGGCGCGGCCGTGAACGTGCGCTCGGACCTCTTCAATTCGAAGCGCTCGTTGACCGCCTTGTTGGTGATGGGATCGAAGAGCTCGAGGCGTGCGATACCATTGAGCGTGCCGGCCTCGGTCACATTCACCTTGGCAGTGAGCGTGATGCGGTCGCCCTGGCGCAGGAAACGCGGCAGGTTGGGCACCACCATGAGCGGCTTCTGCGTGATGGCGCTCCGTGTGAAATGCGCGGTCTTCAGATCCGCGGTATGCGCCAGGCCCATGAAGTTCCAGCGCGTGAGCGCATCGGGCATGGTGAAGCGCAATATCACACTGCCGTCGCGGTCGGTGAGCAGGTCAGGGAAGAAGAAGGCGGTCTCGCGGAAGTCGGTGCGAAAGGGCGTGGGCGCTGGTGAACCGGAAGCTCCCTCCGCCTCGCCGATCACCACCTTCTCCAGCACCACTCCACTTTCGTTCCCTTGTGCCAACGAAAGGAACCCCACGCTCTGGATCTCATCCCGCATGACCACGCCGGGCATCGCCTGCAGACCATCGCTCAACTCCACATCGGAGACGGTCCTGAACCTGCGCCTTGCCACATTGCCCCGGATCTCCCCTCCTCGGCATCCATGCACGACATACTCCATAGGTTCTACGCCCACGGACAGACCAGGGTAGTGGCGCACACTGTCCTGCACACCTGCGTCGATCCAACTGATCCATTGTGCACCCGCCTCACCGAAGGGCCTCGCATTACCCCAGGCCATCTGGTCCGGGTTGGTGCCCCACACGTTCATCCACCATTCGGGCAAGGCGAACTGGTCTAACGAGGCATCGTACAGCGTGGCCAGGACCTGGGCGGCCACCTGCTCCTTCTTCGGGCCGGTGATCTTCACCCGCCACTCCTCCTTCGCGCCGGGCAGCAGCTTGTCGCGGAAGCTCATCCATTCCACCTTCAGCTGTTTGTTCGTCCAAGGCACTTCGATGCGCTGGGTGGTGAGATGCTCACGCCCACGTTCCACACAGACAAAGTGCACCGCGAAGCCGCCGCGGTCCTCCTCCAGCACAGGCAGTTCCACGCGTTGCTGGCCCCGCTTCAACAGCATGGGGCGGCTTACCACGATGCGGCCATCGCGCTCCAACTCCATCAGCACACGGCATTCGGGCAGGGCCGTGCTCAGCAGCAGCACGGCCTTATCACCCGGCTCGCACCGCTCCTTCACCGTCTGCACATGGAACGCCTCGTTCTCGAATCCCGTGTTCTGGATCTCGGGATCGTAGAGGGTGAAGACCTTGCTCGCCTTCACCACCTGACCCGTGGGATCGATGGCCTCCATCTCAGCGAGGTAGGTGCCCACCTCCCAGGCCTGAACACCGGTGAGCGCAAGGGGTGCTCTTTTGGTCCTTACATCCACGCGCCGCAGCACCTCCGTACCACGCGCCCAGGTCATTGGGTCGTGTTCGGCGGCGAAGGCATCGTGTGGAAAGCGCTGCGCGAACGCCTGCTGCGCCATCACGTGTCGGTCCGGTCGTTCCCAGAACCGTTCGCGCTTCACACCGCCATCGGGCATCGCGAGTCGCGTGATGCGCAGGTTGAACGGCGTGTCCTGCTCCTGGCCGTTCAGGTTCACCACGCGGATGAGCGCACTGTCCGCCGTGCTTCGGTCCACAGTGGCGTCGATGCCCAGTTGCAGATCGATGCTGCGGTAGCCCACCACGAGGGCGGTGCGGGCATCGTGCGATTCGCCCGTGATGTCAGTGACGAAGGCGCTTACCTCATAGTTGAAGCTCGGATCTGACTGACGCGGGAAGGCACGGTCGGCCTCGGCGGTGAACCTCACCGTGAAGCGGCCTTGCGCATCACAGGCGAGCTCCCCACTGGTGATCTCGGTGCTACGGCCCCACGGCAAGCCGCCCCAACGCCAGCCGCACCACCAGGGCATGATGGGGTTTCGCGTGACGGTGTACTTCACCGTGGCACCATCGAGCGGCACGCCCGCGTAGCTCCTTGCCAACCCGGTCACCGTGGCCTCCTCACCCAACTTGGGCGCCGTGCTCACCGGATCGAAGACCACCTCGAAGGTGGGGCGCTTGTACTCCTCAACAAGGATGTTCTTCTCACCATCATCCATGCCCAACGACCACGAGCCCGTGAGCCTTCCCTGCGGAATGGTGAAGCGCCCGTGGAAGGCCCCGAAACGATCGGTGATCACGGTCATGGTGTCCACCTCCTCGCCATTGGCATCATTGAGCCAGACCTCGGTCTCGTAGTCCGCCAGCACCTCGGTGCCCTTGCCGCGTTTCACGGTGACGATGCCCTTGAACTGCAACTCCTGTCCAGGCCGGTAGATGGCGCGATCGGTGAAGAGGAAGGCGCGGATGGTCTCCGATGTGTCCCGGAGGTGGTTGTAGCTGTAATGGTTGCTGCTCGTGATGCGGTCGGCTCCACGGGTGACCACGAAGGCAAGGCTACCGCGCTGCGCGCCCAGGCTGAAGCGCACCGCTCCTTCTTCCGACGACGTGGCGCTCGAAACGACCGTGCTGGTCCTGTTGCCACCATCCCAGGTCGTGAGCACGGCTTCGACCTTGGCCCCTGCGACCGGCCGGCCCGAGGTGCGGTCCAGCACGAGCAGCTCATTCGTACCGTCCTCGTAGCGATGCACAAGCGAGAGCTCGGTGACCTGCACCCCGCACCAGCTGATCGACCCGAGATCGCGTGTGAACGAAGCACCATTGGAAACCAGCAGCGCATACCGGCCCAAGGGCAGGCCCTCGATGGCGATCTCCACCGCATGCTCGTTCAGGTCGCCATCGTCGGGAAGGTCCACGCTCCACTCCTTCAGCGGCTTCTGTTTGAGCAGCCAGGCGTTGCGGTCGGGGTCGTAGTGGCGTTCGTACTCGCCACGGTCGGGATCGCTCACGATGCGCAACCAGGCCTTCGCGGTGTTGCGGTACTTCACCAAGGCAAGGAACTCACTGCCAGGAGGCACGGCCTGTTCGCTGCTGATACTGACCGAAGGCTGCTGCAGCCGGGCCAGAAGCGCGGCGGCGTTCCGCGCTCCGAAAGTGGCCGGCCACTTGGCCATGGCCTCGTTGCAGAGATCCACGGCGGTCCTGCGCTCCCACTTCCACTCATCGCCGCGCAGCCGGTCGTACTTGGCCGCCATCTCCTCATGCCAACGCGCCATGGCCACCATCACCTCGGCCTCACTGGCCTCGTTCGGCAGACGGGTGCGGAGCAGTTGCAGCGCACCGAGGTAGAGGCTGTCCTTCTCAGGCAACACGCTGTGCTCGCGCACATAGGTCAGGCGCTGCAGCACCACATCCACATAGGCATCGAGCTTGTTGGCATTGATGTGCAGCCGCTCCAACCGTTGGTAGAGCCGCACGGCCTGGAACTCCCAGGAAGTGGAGTCGCGGTGCTGGAGCGAACGATACAGGAAGGGCTCGAAGAGCTCGAAGTCCCTGGGGTCGTTCAGCGTGAAACGCCACGACGGCTCTGCAAGGCGGGTCTCGGTGTTGCTGAAGATGCGCAGCGCTCGATGCACCAGGACATCGTAGATGGCGGGACGCAGGGGATAAGCTGCGGTATCACCGACCACCAGTTCGGCCAGTTCGCCTACGGGGATGTACCGCAACGTGTCGTAGGGCTCCAAAGAGGCCTGCGCTTCGCGGATGATGCGCTCCATGAAGCGGCCCTGTGTCCAGGTGTCGGGGTCTGTGGCATCGAAAGATCCGTCCAGCTCGGTGCGGTCCATGATGCGCCAGCGGTTACGCTGATACCGCTGCCACCAGCGGTCCATGAGGGTGCTGTGCAGCAGTTGCGCGAGCGGCACTGGCGCCGTGGCCGCGCGTTGCTCCAGGGGTTGGATGATGCTGTCCGGTGGAGTGCCCGCCAACTCCTCGCATACCGCCCAGCGCGCCCATGCCGCGAACTCCAAGCGCCATTCACCAGAGGTCTGCGCCTCGGACAGTAACGCGTCCGTGCGCTCCAAGGCCTCCGCATACTGACCGATGCCCACGAGCGAATCAACCGCGGTCCAACGGGGATCGGAGGTGGCCGGCCTCGTGCTCATAGTGGTCCGAGAGGTACGACAGGCGAAAAGGCTGAAGGCCAGGAGCAGGAGCCCGAGGGCCCAGTGGATGGTGCGCATGCGGAGGTGATCTTCCGGGAACAAAGGTGGGCCTGCCGGTCGCTCCTGGGACGACCGTTCGTCACTGTGCTTCGCATCTTTACCCGGTGACACCGTTCCCCCTACCGCAACCCGGGACGTTCCTGGAACAACTCTTCGCCGCGCTGGACCAGCAGGGCGTGGATGTAAGCGGGATGCCCCTCGATCACCTCTGCTACCGGGTGGCGACGCAGGAACGCTATGTACAGCTCCGGAACGCACTGAGCGCCGATGGCGAGCTGCTGGCCGAGACGACGATCGGTGGAAGGCCCATCGCCACGTTCCGCTTGCATGTGCCGATCGTCCATGGCCATCAGGCCATCCAGCTGGTGGAACTACCTGCACCGAAACCGGGCAGCCCATATCCCGAAGGATGGGAACACGCGGAGTTCGTGGTGAATGAGGACCTGCTGGTCTTTACGCAGCGCCACCCGCAGGTGAGCTGGGACCTCACCGATCTGGACAAGCCCCTGAACGCCGATGTGCGCCTTCGTCTCGGCGACATCGGCGTAAAGTTCCACCGCTTGGCGTTGGATGAAGTGATCCGGCGCGAGCAGGTCGATGGCGGCACCTGACCCTATTTTCGCGCGTCACTTCAGCCCCGCATGCTCCGTAAGGTCCTTCGCATCGCTCTGCTCCTTGTGGGCATCCTGGTCCTCCTGTTCGGCACCGTGCTGGCCATTGCCTACGCCAAACAGCGCACCGTGGTGGAATATGCCGTGGCCGAGATCAACCGGGACATGGCCGGCACCCTCTCCATCGGCGGCAGCCACATCGCGCCGTTCGAGGCCTTCCCGCTGATGTGCATCGACCTGGAGGATGTGCGCTTCCATGCCAGCGACGACACCACACAGGCACCGATCTACGCCATCAACGACCTCTACCTCTGCTTCCGCATCTGGGACCTGGTGCGGGGCTACTTCGATGTGCAGAGCGTGCACGCCGATGGCGGACACCTGGACCTGGTGCAACACCCGGACGGCAGCCTGAACCTGCTCCTGGCCAAACAGTTCGCGACCACGGAAGAGGACGATGCGTCCGCACTGCACATCCACCTGCGCGACCTGCAATTGCGCGACTTCACCTTCAGCCACCTGCAGGAGGGCACCGGCCAAAAAGTGACCGCGCGCATCGCCGGACTGACAGCCGCCTTCCGCATCATCGGCGACAGCATTGCCTCGGAAGTGGAGGCCGACCTCCGCCTCGACGTCATTGGCAAGCGGGACACCTCGTTCTTCTACGACAAGCACATCGAGCTCGACGTGCACCTCGACTACGACATGGCCACGCAGGTGCTAAGGATGCCGCTCAGCTCCTTGAAGCTCCAGGAAGTGGAGTTCCATGCCGAGGGCAGCATCGACATCTCGCACGAAGTGGACCTGGACCTGCATGTGCATGGCGAGAAGCCGGACTTCTCCCTGCTCACCGCCTTCGCGCCCAACGAACTGGCCGACTTCCTGAAGCAGTTCAAGAACGCGGGGAACATCGTCTTCGATGGCACCGTGAAAGGCCGCAGCGCACTGGGCCAGACCCCGCACGTACACATCAGCTTCGGCTGCACCGATGGCTGGTTCGAGAACCCGGCCACGAAGAAGCGCGTGGAGCAGCTGGCCTTCAACGGCCACTTCACCAACGGTGGCGACCCCACCCTGCGCAAGGCCGAGTTCCATCTGCTGGACCTGAACCTGCGGCCCGGCAGCGGGGAGTTCAGCGGCGACCTCGTGGTGGTCGACTTCGTGGAACCCTTCATCGATGTGGACCTGCACTGCGACCTGGACCTCGACTTCATCGGCAAGTTCCTGAACGTGGAGGTGGTGAAAGAGCTCAGCGGGCATGTGCAGGTGGACATGAAGCTCACCGAGCTCATCGACATCGAAGCGCCCGAGCGCAACCTGGCCCGGTTGAAACAAGGCATCGACAGCGAGCTGCGCGTGAAGGACCTGCACGTGCGCCTCCCCGGCCACCCGCACCCCATCGACGACCTCGACATCCACGCCCAGATGCGCCAGGGCTTCGTGGAGGTGGACACCTTCAGCCTGCGCATGGCCACGAGCGACCTGCGGCTCAGCGGCAGCATCAGCGACCTGCCGGCCATCTTCCACCACCAGGAGAAGCCCATTGAACTGAAGCTCGCCGTGGCCGCCAACAAGCTGGCCCTCTCCGAACTGCTGGCCCACGACACCGCGCTGGCGCGCACCCAGAACGAAGTGCTTACCGGCCTGAGCACGCACCTCCACTTCGTGACCAGTGTGAGCGGCCTGCTCGACCACGAGCCACTGCCCATCGGCGAGTTCTTCATCGACGACCTTACCGTGAAGGCGAAGCACTACCCCCACCGCCTGCACGATGTGCATGTGGACATCCTGGTCACCGACAGCACGTTGCGCATCAAGGACCTCACCGGCACGGTGGATGCGAGCGACCTGCACTTCAACGGACTGGTGGAGAACTACGCCGTGTGGTTCCAGGAACGGAAGGCCGGAGAGACCCACGTGGCGGTGGACTTCCGCAGCGACCAGCTGATCCTGCACGACCTGCTCAGCTACCGGGGCGAGAACCACCTGCCCCAGGAATACCGTGACGAAGTGCTGCGCGAGGCCCGCTTCCACGCCGACGCCGACCTGCGCTTTGCGGACAACGCGTTCCGCTTCGCCGATCTGCGCGTGACGAAGCTGTCCGGCCGCATGAAAGTACACCCCCTGAAGCTGGAGGACTTCCACGGCCACCTGCACGTGGAGGACGATGTGCTCACCATCGACGACCTCGGCGGGCGCATGGGCCGCACCGACCTGGCCGCCGACCTGCGCGTGTACCTCGGCGACGACCCCGCCAAACGCCAAGCACCGGACAAGCTTCACCTGCGCTCACGCTTCCTCGACCTGGACGCGCTGATGAACTACAGCCCCGAGCGCACCGTAGACCACGACAGTGCCTTCAACATCTTCACCCTGCCCTTCCCCGACCTGGAGCTGATCACCGACATCGGCACGCTGAAGTACCACCGCTACGACCTGAAGGACTTCCGTACCCGCCTACACCTGAAGCCCGACCACACGCTTCAGGTGGACACGCTGAGCGTGCGCATCGCGCAGGGCGAAGTGGGCCTCAAGGGCACCTTCACCGCCAAGGACCCGAAGGACATCCGGTTCACCAGCGAACTGGTGGCCAAGGACCTGGACCTGGATGCGTTGATGATCAAGTTCGACAACTTCGGGCAGGACGTACTGCTGAACCGCAACCTGCACGGACGTGTGAGCGGGCGGGTGAAGAGCACCTGGCCGATGCACGCCGACCTCACGCCCATCATGGAGAAAGGCGAGGCGCACATGGACATCACCGTGGTGGACGGCAGCCTGGTGCAGTTCACGCCGATGCACGCCATGGCGGAGTTCTTCGTGGACAAGAACCTGGACCTGGTGCGCTTCGACACGCTGCGGAACGAACTGCACCTGAAGGACGGCGTGCTGGACATCCCCGAGATGAACCTGAACAGCTCACTCGGCTTCATGGAGATCAGCGGGAAGCAGGGCCTGGACCTCACCATGGACTACTACCTGCGCATCCCATGGAGCCTGGTGACGCAGGCCGCCAGCACCAAGCTCTTCGGCGGCCGGCCCAAGGAGGAGGTGGACCCCGATCAGGTGGACGCGATCCAGTACCGCGACACCGACAAACGCGTGCGCTTCCTCAACGTGCGGGTCACGGGTACACCGGATAAGTATGAGGTGAGCCTGGGGCGCGACAAGCGCAGCAGGCGCTAACTCCGCGCCACGTCCACCTCGGGGTCCAGCGCAGCTCCATCGAGCAGGTGCGCGGCCAGGTGCTGCGCGCACCACGGGGCCAGCAGCACACCGCGCGATCCCAGTCCGTTGAACACCGCTTGCGCGGGACCGGTGATGCCCAACAACGGCCGGCGGTCCTGCGCCGTGGGCCGCACACCGGCGGCATGGTCCACCACTTCCACGGGGGCCTGCACCAGGGCCTGCAGCCGCTCCAGCAGCCAGGCGCGCGCCTCCTCCGTGGGGCCGGCAAAGACATCGTCCCACTTGAAGGTGGCACCCACGCGGTAGAGCCCCCTGCCCAGCGGTAGCACGAAGACGCCGCGATGCACCATGCGCGTGAGCTGAAGCCCCGGGATGCGCACCACCAGCGTCTCGCCCTTTACCGGCACCAGCCCCGGCACGGTACCGAAGGGCCCTTCGCAGCGCACGAGCCAGCGCGCCTGCACCTCGCCGATGCGCACCTGGTCCGGCGTTGCGATGATTTCGGAGGGCGCCACCTCGCGCTCGGTGAGCTGGCCCGCCGCGAGCAGCTGCTGCCGCTGGGCCTCGAGCAGCGCGGGCACATCCAGCCACGCGGCCGGCCACACGGTGCCATAGCCATGCGGCGCGGCGATGGGTGCGGCATCCACCTCGGGCTCGGGGTGCCGGTGCACGAAGGGCGCACTGGCAGGATCCTGCAGGGCGCGCTGCCATTGGTCCACCTCGCGCGGCGTGGGGAAGACCTTGACCAGGGGAAGCTCCTGCCAGCAGGTGATGCCCAGCCGTTGCTGCCACGCGGTGTAGAAGCCCTGGGCGAGCGGCAGCAGTTGGGCCGCACGCCAGCTGGGCACATCGCGCCGCAGCACGATGGGGTTGACCACGCCCCCGGCGGCCATGCTGGCGTTGCCGGGCCGCTTGCGATCGAACACATGCACCCACACCCCGCGCTGCCGCAGCGTTTCGGCCAGCACCGCCCCGGCGATGCCGCGGCCCAGGATGAGGACATCGGTGTGCATGGGGCAAAGGTGGGATTCGCCACGTTCAGCGCGGTCCACCTCGTTCTGCAAGAAGATGATCTACGCCGCCAGCAACCGCCGCATGCGGGCGATGAGCTCCTCCTGGTCGTAGGGTTTCTGCACCAGCTCATTGGCGCCGGTGCTGCGCACGGTGGCGCGCAGGTGGGGCAGCTCGTAGGCGGTGAGCACCAGAATGGGCGTGGTGATGCCGCGGCCGCGGAGGTCCTCCAGCAGGCTGAGGCCGTCCACGTGCGGCAGGCCGAGGTCCAGCAGGATGAGGTCGGCGGGGTCGGCGTGGGCGATGTCGGCCAGGGCGCGGCCATCGCGCAGGGCGGTGACACGCCAGCCGGCGAGCACGAGGCGCTTCTCCAACAGGGTGCGCACCAGGGCATCGTCCTCCACCAGGATCACATGGGCCATGGGCCTGATACGCGCAGCGCGCGGCCAGGGTTCCCGGCTCAGTCCAGTTCCAGGATGTGGTCGGTGCCGTCGGTGGTGGCCGGATAGACCATCATGAGCGACAGTTCGGGGAACTGCTTGTCCACACGGCGCGGCAGCTGGTCCATGGCCAGGCTGTAGGAGATGGAGCGCGGCCGAGCGCTGACGAGCAGCACCAGGTCGGTGGACTGGGCGTGGCGGGCCAGGAGGGTCTCGGTATCGGCCTGCTCGGTGAGGGGCACCAGGGCGGGTTCGAAGGAGGAGCGCTGCACCTTGGCCACCTCGAGCAGGGCGGCGTGGGTGACCGGTTCGGCGAGGACATCCACCTTGAGGCCCAGTTCCTTGGACAGGCGGTGCACCTTGGCCACCCACTGGCCGAAGCCGGGTTCACGCTCGGCCAGCGGCGGGCACAGCAGCAGGATGCGGCGATGAGCGGGCAGCGGGCGCGTGAGGCGGGTGACGAGCACCAGCTTGTGGTAGTTGCGCAGCAGGGTGTCGGTCTTGGGACCGAAGAGGCGTTCGAGGAGGGTGACGCGGTCGCTCCAGCCCAGCAGGATGATGTTGCTGTTCGACTCCTTGGCGGTGCGGATGATGCCGCCGGCGATGTTGTTGTCGATGGTGACCACCGTGTTGACGGAGGTGTCGCTGGCGGCGGCGTAGCGGGCCTGGTCGGAGAGCAGGCGCTGCATGCGCGGGGCACGGAGCTCGGCGCGCTCATCGTTCTCCACCACGTTCACCAGCGTGATGGGCTGGCGTGCAGCGCGGTCCTGCAGCATCACGGCCAGGTCGATGAGCGGCGGTGCGGAGGCCGGCTCGGCGCAGGGGATGAGGATGCGGTCGCGCTGGGGCTCGGCGGCATCGCCCATGCGGGGCCGGTCGTGGTCGCCGGCGAGCACGATGCGCTTGGCGGCGGCCTCCGTGGCGAAGCTGGCCACCAGACAGGTGATGAGGATGAGGATGATGGTGCCGTTGAGGATGTTCTCGTCGATGAGGCCGGCCTTGTAGCCCACCAGGATGATGGCAAGCGTGGCGGCGGCGTGCGAGCTGCTGAGGCCGAAGATGAGCTGGCGCTGCGGACCGGTGAAGCGGAAGACGAGCTGGGCGAGCAGGGCGGCGAGCCACTTACCGATGAGGGCCACCACGGTGAGCACGGCGGCCACCCACAGGGCGTTGGTGCCCTTGGTGAGCACGCGCACATCCACGATCATGCCCACACTGATGAGGAAGAAGGGGATGAAGAGCGCGTTGCCCACGAACTCCAGACGGTTCATGAGCGCGGAGCTGTGGGGGATGAGGCGGTTGAGGGCGAGGCCCGCCACGAAGGCGCCGATGATGGGCTCCACGCCGGCCACCTGCGCCAGGAAGGCGGCGAAGAACACGGCCGCGAGCACGAAGACGTAGTGCGAGGTCTTCTCGCTCTCCAGGCGGCTGAAGAACCAGCGCGCGATGCGGGGCAGCACCAGGAACATGAAGGCGAGGAAGAGCGCCATGGAGGTGCCCAGGCGGAGCCAGAACTGCTGGTCCAGGCCGCCGCTCTCCGAGCCCATGATCACCGCGAAGAGCAGCAGCACGGCGGTGTCCGTGAGGATGGTGCCGCCCACGGTGATGGCCACCACCTGCTGCCGGCTGATGCCGAACTTGGACACGATGGGATAGGCCACCAGGGTGTGGGTGGCGAACATGCTGGCGGTGAGCAGGCTGGTGGTCTCGCCATAGCCGAGCACATGGCGCAGCACGGGGTAGCCCACCGCGAAGGGGATGGCGAAGGTGAAGAGGCCGAACCACAGGCTCTTGTTGCGGTGGCGCCGGAACTCGTCCATGTCCAGCTCCAGGCCGGCGATGAACATGATGTACAGCAGGCCGATGGTGCTGAAGAGCTCCACGGCGCTGTTCTTCTCCAGGATGTTCAGCGCGTGGGGGCCGATGATGACCCCGGAGATGATGAGGCCAATGACGCCGGGCACGCGGAACTGGCGCAGCACCAGCGGGGCCAGCAGGATGATGAAGAGCACCACGCAGAACACCAGCACGGGGTTCTGCAGGGGCAGTGCGAACTCCCTGGCGAGATGCTGGAGGAAGTCGCTGAAGCCCATGGATGCGGGATCAGTTCACCAGGGCCTTGAAGAGGTCGTTGCCGTTGGCGTAGAGCAGCAGGCCCAGCAGCAGGAACATGCCGATCATCTGCGCCACCTCCAGCACGCGCTGGTTGGGCGGACGTCCGGTGACCATCTCGTAGAGCAGGAAGACCACATGGCCGCCATCCAGCGCGGGGATGGGCAGGATGTTCATGAAGGCGAGGATGATGCTGAGGAAGGCGGTCATGTTCCAGAACACCTGCCAGTCCCACGTGGGGCTGAAGAGCCCGCCGATGGCGCCGAAGCCGCCGATCTGGCTGGCGCCGCTGCGCGAGAAGAGGAGCTTGAGCGAGCGCACGTAGCCGCCCAGCGTTTCCACGCCGTAGGAGATGCCGGCGGGCACCGCCGTGATGAAGTTGTACGACTCATGCTCGAAGCGGAACGCGTGCCCGCGGGCGATGAGCGAGTCCAGGCCCATGGGACGGGCACCGATGACGCCTTCGGTGGAGATGGTGAGCGGCACGCGCACGGTATCCACGCCGCGCAGGGCGGTGATCTCCACGGCCTCGCCCTTGTGCGTGCCCACGGCGCGCCGGAAGTCCTCGAAGTAGAGAGTGGGCTCGGCGTTGACGGCCAGCAGGCGGTCGCCCACCTGCAGGGCGCTGCCGGCGGCGGGCAGGCCAGGTTCCATGGCGGCGATGTAGAAGGGCAGGCGCACGGCGAAGAGCTGTTTCTCGCCGCTGGCGAGGATGCTGTCGTGCACGGCGGGGCTCAACACGATGTCCTGGCGCGTGCCGTTGCGTTCCACGGTGAGGGTGCGCGCCTCGTCGATGAGGATGGCCTTGGTGACCTCCTCCAGGGTCTTCGGGGTGCGGCCATCGATGGCCAGGATGCGGTCGCCGTCCTGCACGCCCTGGGCCTTCATCACCTCGCTGGGGTGCACCCCGTACACCACGCTCTCCAGTGGCAGGTGATCGCGCCCCCAGGCCCAGAGGATGCCGATGTAGATGGCCATGCCCAGCAGCAGGTTCACCGTGACGCCGCCCACCATGATGATGAGGCGCTGCCAGGCGGGTTTGCTGCGGAACTCCCACGGTTCGGCGGGCTTGGCGAGCTGGGCCTTGTCCATGCTCTCATCGATCATGCCGCTGATCTTCACGTAGCCGCCGAAGGGGATCCAGCCGATGCCGAACTCGGTGCCCTTCCAGTTCCTCTTCCACAGGGAGAACCAGGGGTCGAAGAAGAGGTAGAACTTCTCCACGCGGGTGCCGAAGAGGCGGGCCGGGATGAAGTGGCCCAGCTCGTGCAGGACCACGAGGATGCTGAGGCTCAGGATGAGCTGTGCGCCTTTGATCAGGATCTCCATGCGGAAAGGGTGTGCTCACGGGCCAGGCGCCGGGCTTCGGCATCGCTGGCCTCCAGGTCGGGAAGCGTGGGCGCGTTGATGTGGGGTACGGTGGCGAGGCAGTGGGCCACGAGGTCGCTCATCTCCAGGAAGCCGATGCGGTCCTGCAGGAAGAGCTCCACGGCCACCTCGTTGGCGGCGTTGAGCACACAGGGCGCGTTGCCGCCGGTGTCCAGCGCCTCCAGGGCCAGGGCCAGGTTGCGGAAGGTGTCGAGGTCGGGCGGCTCGAAGGTGAGCGCCGGGTAGCGGGCGAAATCGAAGCGGGGCCAGGTGGTGGCCAGGCGCTCCGGATAGGCCATGGCGTACTGGATGGGCAGCTTCATGTCCGGCAGGCCCATCTGCGCCTTCATGCTGCCATCACGGAACTGCACGATGCTGTGGATGATGCTCTGCGGGTGGACGATGATCTCGATCTGCTCGCGCTTCAGGTCGAAGAGCCACTTGGCCTCGATGGCCTCTAGGCCCTTGTTCATGAGGCTGGCGCTGTCGATGGTGATCTTGGCGCCCATGTCCCAGTTGGGGTGCTTGAGCGCCTGCGCCTTGGTGACGGTGGCGAGCTGCTCGCGGGTGCGGCCGCGGAAGGGCCCGCCGCTGGCCGTGAGCACGATCTTCTCGATGGGGTTGTGCCACTCGCCGACCAGGCACTGGAAGATGGCGCTGTGCTCGCTGTCCACCGGGTAGATGTTGACCCCTTTGGCGCGCGCAGCAGCAGTGACCAGCTCACCGGCCACCACGAGGGTCTCCTTGTTGGCCAGGGCGATGGTCTTGCCGGCCTCGATGGCGGCCAGCGTGGGGCGCAGTCCGGCGTAGCCCACCAGCGCGGTGAGCACCAGGTCGATGCCCTCCATGGTCACGGCCTGCTCCAGGGCCTCCGGGCCTGCATAGACCTTGATGCCCTTGGGGAAGAGGGCGTCCTTCACCTGCTCCAGCTTGGCGGGGTCGCCGATCACCACGGCGTTGGGGTTGAACTCCAGCGCTTGTTGGATGAGCAGCTCCACGCGGTTGCCGCAGGTGAGCAGCTCCACCTGGAACCGGTCGGGCTGGTCGCGGACCACGTCCAAGGCCTGCGTGCCGATGGAACCGGTGGAGCCGAGGATGGCGATCTTTTTCATGGGCTTATGTGCTCATGTGAACATGTGCCCATGAGGTGGGGTTCACATGCCGAGCGGACGAAAGCGTGCAAAGATCGCGCTTCACCGGCGAAGTGACGCGGCCTCGCCATGGGGAGGTGTGATGTGGTCGGGGCTACCTCTTGGCCGCTGCGCGACGCAACCGGTCGTTGATGGCCCGCCCCAGGCCATGGTCGGGGAACACCTCGGCCAGGATCACGTCGACATCACTGGTGTCCAGTGTCCGCAGGGCCGCGAAGAGGTGACGAGCGGCTTCTTCCAGATCGCCCGCCGGGGAGAGCACCTCGCAGCGGTCGGCCTCATAGTGAGTGGAGAAGCTGATGACGCCCACCCTGCCCGTGTGCTGTGCCAATAGCGCAGGAACCTCCCCGATGTACACCGGTCGGCGCGGGGCATAGTGGCTCTCCAGCATACCGGGTGCCACGGGCAGCACTTGTTCCATGGTGGGTCCCACACGGCCAATGACCGCTTCGATGGCCTCCACGCCGATGCCACCGGGCCGGTAGAGACGCCAGGCACCGGCCTCCCAGCCGAGGATGGTGGATTCAACGCCCACACTGCAGGGGCCGCCATCCAGGATGTAGGGCACCTTCTCCCCCAGCTGGTCGGCCACGTGCTGGGCCGTGGTGGGGCTCACATACCCGAAGGGGTTGGCGCTGGGGGCAGCCAGCGGGAACTCGATCCGGCGCAGCAGGTCGAGCGTGAGGGGATGAGCCGGCATGCGCACACCCACGGTGTCGAGGCCGCTGGTGACGATGTCGGGTACCCGTGCCTGCTTGGGAAGCACCAAGGTGAGCGGCCCTGGCCAGAAGGCGTCCATGAGTGCTTCGGCACCAGGGGGCAGGTCGCGGGCCACACGGTACACATCCTCCCGCCGGCCGATGTGCACGATGAGCGGGTCGAAGCTGGGCCGTTGCTTGGCGGCAAAGACCTTGAGCACGGCGGCTTCATCGAAGGCGTTCGCGGCCAGTCCGTAGACCGTTTCGGTGGGGATGGCCACAACATCACCTGCACGCAGCAGCGAAGCGGCTTGCTCCAGGTCGGTGCCGATGCGCGCGGACATCCGGCAAAGATGTTCAACCGAAGGGCGATACGCACGCGCTCCTCCATGATCCTTTTGTGTGGGCGGAGTGTTCCACTTCCATGCGCATGCTCTGCCTACTAACGCTCCTGTTGCTTGCCCCGCTGGCCGCCGCGCAGGACATCGCACCTTTCGAGGCGTTCAACACACGACGCATCCAGCTCTCGCAACGGGCCACCTGGGTGCTGGCCGGCTGGGCCACGGCCAACCTGGGCGCTGGTGCGCTGGTGAGCGGCAACGCTGAACGCGGCACGGAGGACTGGTACATCGGCAACATGACCATGGGCTGGAGCGCGATCAACCTGGGCATCGCCATACCTGGACTGCTGGCCCTGCGCAAGGAAGCACGCACTCCGCTGGACATCCCGGGCACCTTCAAGGCGCAGCGGCGCACGGAGATGCTCTACCTGCTGAACACCGGGCTGGACCTGGGCTACATGGGCCTGGGTCTGTGGATGCAGGAGCGCGGACTGCACACCGCCGGCGAGGATGGGGCACGGCTTCGCGGCTTCGGCAATGCCATCATCGTGCAGGGCGCGTTCCTCTTCGCGTATGACCTGGTGGCCTACGTGGCGCACAGCGGGCATTGGTCGCACAAACGGGATGGGCTGTACCGACAACTGCAATTCAACGGCACATCGCTGAGCTATCGGTTCTGAACGGTCGCTACCTTCGACAGACACACACCCGCACATGGACCGTCGCCGATTCCTCCGCACCGCCTGCCAGGCCTGCGCCGCGCTGGCCGTGGCACCCGCCGTGGCCTCCTTGGAAAGTTGCGCATCCACCCAAGCCACCAGTTATGCGGTGCAGGACGGCGCGCTACGTATCCCGTTGAACAGCCTTACACAGGGGGTGAACATTGTGCGAGCCAAGGGCCTGTCGTACAAGTTGATGATCAACAAACGGCCGGATGGGTCCTACACCGCCTTGGTGTTGAACTGCCCGCACAAGAGCGGACCGGTGAACTTCACCGATGGGGATGGCTTGAAATGTGCCTGGCATGGCAGCACGTTCGACCTGGAAGGCAAGGTGACCAAGGGGCCCAGCAAACAGGACCTGAAGCGCTATCCGGTCACCGTGGAGGGCGATCAGTTGCGGGTGGCGGTGGGGTGATCAGCCCCGGGACCATTCACATCATGCGCTCGATCCATACGGTGGGCACGTCCTAAGGCGAGGTCCGCACCTAGATGGGTCGCTGAATACCGCAGGCCTGTCCATAGGTCGGTAGAGCTCGCTACCAGGACCATTCCGAGCGCTCTTGAGGCCTTGGAGAACCTCAGCCCAGTGAATGGCCCGGGCGGCAGCAAAGCCTTTCCCCGATAAGCGCCTGTTCAGATGCCAGGCCCTTGGCTTCATCCCGTAGTTTCGGACCATGGCCCGTTCATTGCTCATCCTTTCCGCGCTCGTGTGGCCGGCCTTGGGCTGGTGCCAGGTGATCCCTGCTGAACGCCTCACGGACTGGTCGGGTGCTGGTGCACGCACGGCATTTGTGGCTGCCTCCAGCGTGGACATCACCGACTTCGGTGCGGACCCCACCGGCGTTACCTCGTGTAACAGTGCCTTGCAAGCCGCCATGGCCGCACTTGCGGGTCCGGGGCAGGTACACTTCCCGCCAGGCCTCTATCTGTTCAGCAACACCATCGTCCCACCGGATTCCATCATCCTTCATGGCGACGCGGATGCCAACGGACAACCGTTGGCGCGCCTATTGCTGGCGGCCGGTGAGGAACAGGACGGCATCCGCATTTCCGGAAGCGAGACCGTTTCACCCGCCCTGCTCACCCTGCTCCCCCAACAGGGACAGCGCTTCCTGCTGGTGGACCAACCACAGCTGTTCCAGCCCGGGCAGTTGCTTCGACTGGAGGCCACCGATGATGCCGACCTGGTGACCAGCAGCTGGTCACTGGGCCAGACCGGCCAGCTGGTGGAGGTGACCACTGTGAACGGCGACACGCTTCACCTGGCGCGGCCCATGCGCCGCACCTATGGCACAGCACCTATCGTGCTCACGGTCTCGCCCCGCCGGCAGGTGCATGTGCGTTGCCTGCTCCTGGACCGCACCACGGCCACCACCTCACAGACCTGCAACATCCTGATGCGCTACGCCCAGGACTGCACAGTGGACGGTGTGCGGAGCGAGCGCTGCAACTACGCGCACATCAACCTGTTCCGCACCACATGCACCACGGTCCGCAACAGCCACTTCACGCAGGGGCACTCCTATGGGGCCGGAGGCAAGGCCTATGGTGTGCTGGTGGACTACGGTTCCGGCGACAACCTCGTGCTTGGCAACACCTTCGACCAGCTGCGGCATGCCCTGATCATCCAGGCCGGTGCCAACGGGAACGTGTTCGCCTACAACCGATCGGAGAACCCCTTCTGGTCGCAGTTCCCCTTTCCCTCCAACGCGGCGGGCGACCTGGTGATGCATGGCAACTACCCCTACCTCAACCTCTTCGAGGGCAACGTGGTGCAGAACATCGTGATCGACAACAGCCACGGCATCAACGGCCCGTACAACACCCTGTTCCGCAACAGGGCCGAGCTCTATGGCATCTTCATGAGCAGCGCGCAGGCATCCAACTTCCAGAACCTGATCGGCAATCAGGTGAGCTATGCAGGGTCCACCACCTATGGCCTATACAACCTGCAGGGAACAGGGCATTTCGCCTATGGCAACCAGGTGCACGGGGACATCCTGCCCGCAGGGACGGGCGAGCCGACATGGACCACGCTGTGGGACCATGCGTTCGGTCCGTTCTACTCGGTGATCAGTTCCGTGCCACCGATCCGCACGGACAATTGGCAAAGCACCCAGCCCCTGATCGAGGCTGCATACCGGTGGGCCGCACTGGGCAGGCCCAGCACATGCGCGGATGTGGAATACGACATCGGCACGGGCCAGGAAGGCTCCGCGCCATCCCGTGTCGTTGCATCGTACTATGACCCTGTGGGCCATCGCCTTGTTGTGACCGGACCCCTTGATGGAACCAGCGCATACAGGGTAATGGACATCCTTGGTCGGTCCGTGGCATCGGGCAACCTGCCACCGGGCGGGACCTCCATCGCACTACCGCCGCTCCCAATGGGCACCTATCTGCTCCACATGGAACGCTCTACACAGCGGTTCGTGCTGCGCCATTGAAGATCGGTACATCGATGCGTCGTGTCGTTCTCCTGACCGCGCGCCGTGATGTCCATGGGCGCAGCCCTTGGATGCCGGTTTGGTCGGCCTCGCATGCTACCCGTTCCCGATGGTGTTGCATGGAGCCGTCATGCAGGCCATGGACGTAACGGTCCTGGTCTACAACCCCTCCACGAACCGCCGGTCATTGGCCAACCGCGGCACCTTGCTCTGTGCATCGTTCATGCCGCGGGCCTTCATCCACGACGCGAAGCCGCCACGCGCCACGCGCCTGATCACCAGTGGCCGCAACACCTTTCCGGTGATCAGGTCCTTGTAATAGGGATTGCGCTTCTGCAGGGCTTCATCCATCGCGGCAGCAAAGCGGGGCATGTCCGCAGGCGGTGCGGCAAACTCGATGTGCCACTCGTGGAAAGGCAGCCCCTCCGAAGGTGACAGCTGCGGCGCTACGGTGAACTCGGCCACTTCGCAGGGCACGGCGGCGATGGCGTCCTTCAGGGCACCTTCCACCTCTTCAGCGATCACATGCTCGCCGAAGGCACTGGTGAAGTGCTTGGTGCGGCCGGTGACCTTGATGCGCGGCGGGGTGAGCGAGGTGAACTTCACGGTGTCGCCGATCTCGTAGCCCCAAAGGCCTGCGTTGGTGTAAAGCACGAGCGCGTACTGCGTGTCCAGCTCCACCTCGGCGATCGACCGGGGCCTGCGGTCCGTTCCCTGCATGGGCACGAAGCCGAAGTAGATGCCATTGTCCAGCACCAGCAGCAACCCATCGTCGTTGTCCTTGTCCTGGTAGGCGATAAACCCCTCGCTGGCGGGGAAGAGCTCCACGCTCGGCACGCTGCCGCCGATCAAGGCCTCCATGCGACTGCGGTAGGGCGCATAGTTCACCCCGCCGTACACGAAGAGCGAGAAGTGCGGGAACACCTCCTTCACCGTGGCCTTGCCGGTGCGGGCCAGCAGCCGCTCGAAGTACATCTGCACCCAGGCGGGGATGCCGCTGATGAGGCGCATGTCCGCGGTCATCGTTTCGCCCACGATGGCCTCCACCTTCGTCTCCCAGTCGGGGATGCTGTTGGTGGCGAAGCTGGGCATGCGGTTCTTGAGGAGGTAGGCGGGCACGTGGTTGGCCACGATGCCGCTGAGGCGCCCGATGGGGATGCGGCGCGATCGGTCGAGCACGGGGCTGCCTTGGAGGAAGATCATCCTGCCATCCACGAAGTCGGTACGGCCGCTGTGGGCGATGTAGGCCAGCAGGGCACGGCGGGCGCTACCGATGTGGTTGGGCAGGCTTTCCTTCGAGATGGGGATGTACTTCGCACCGCTGGTGGTGCCGCTGGTCTTGCAGAAGTAGAGCGGCCTGCCCGGCCAGAGCACATCATCCTCCCCGAACAGGATGCGGTCCATGTAAGGCCTGAAGCCTTCGTAATCGCGCAGCGGCACGGCCTGCACCAGGCCCTCGTGGTCACGCACTTCATGGATGCGGTGCTCGCGCCCAAAGGCGGTGTCACCCCCGAAGCGCACCAGCTCCTGCAGCACCGCCTGTTGCGTGGTCACGGGGTCCATGGCGCGGCGCATCACCGCGTTGGTGACATAGCGGGCATAGGGCTTGGCGATGACGGACTTGATGGTCATGGGCAGGGGCAGGGGCAGGGGCAGGGGCAGGAGCAGGGGCAGGGGCAGGAGCAGGGGCAGGGGCAGGAGCAGGGGCAGGTGTGTGGAACGCGAATGTGTTGCGCCTACGCCTGTTCCTGCTCCTTGGTCCTCATTTGAACACCATGTAGGCCTGCGGGTCCACGGGCTCACCCTTGTGCCAGAGCTCCAGGTGCAGGTGCGGCCCGGTGGTGAGCTCACCGCTGTTGCCCACGATGGCGATGGCCTCCCCGGCCTTCACGCGGTCGCCCACCTGCTTGAGGAGCACACTGTTGTGCTTGTACACGCTCACCAGGTCGTTGGTATGCTGCACCTGCAGCACATGGCCATCGCTGGAGGTCCAGCCGGCGAAGACCACGGTGCCGGCTTGGCAGGCCTTCACGGCAGCGTCGGCCTGGGACACGATGTCGATCCCGAAATGGCCCTGGGTGCGGTCGAAGGTGCTGGTGACCACGCCCCGGAGCGGTGGGAAGAAGATCATGCCGGCCAGATCGCGCACCTCCCCTGCGGGCCGGCCTTCCTGCAGGTCGTAAGCCTCCTCCTGCGCCATGCGAGAACGGAGCAGGCTGTCCTGAAGGCCGGGTGCCAGATCGGCCGCACCGGGCACCTTGGTGATCGGGTCGCTGAGCCGGGCGCTGTCCGCAGGCAGTTCGCCACGAAGGACGGCCCGCAGATTGTCCAGATACAGGTCGCGCACCCGCAGTTGGAGCTCGAGCGAATCGGCCTTGAGCGTGCTCCTGTACGCGTTCATCTTGGTCTCCTGGTCGGCATAGCCGGGGATATACCGCTTCAACGGGGTGAGCACGATGACCGCCGTGACCAACAGGCCGTGGAGCGTGAAGGCCCCGATGGCCACCAGCAGCACATTGAGGCGGTTCAGGCGCAGGCTGAAGCGCTCCTCGAAGGTGGTGTCATCGATCATGACCACCCGGTATTTGCTGCGCAACTTCCGCAGCCATGCCGGACGTCCACTTCGCTTGGGCTTCGCCTTCACCACCTGGGCCATGCCACAAAGGTGGCGATCCGTGGTGGGCGGATGAAATATCTTCGCCCGTTCGCAGTTATCCACACCGTACCCGGTGGCCCACCTCCGTACATACCGCTACCTGCTTTCGGGCCTGCTCGTGCTGCTGGCCGTGTCCTGCTCGCAGGAGAAGGATGCCTTCCTGAACCGCACCTTCCACCGCCTCACAGCGCGGGATAACGGCTGGTTCAATGCCAATGAGAAGCTGAAGGAGGTGGTCACGGGCATTGAGGACGCCCATGTGGACAACTTCGACGAGGTGCTTCCGCTCTTCGTGTACGGCACGGATGAACAGGCCAAGGCGGCGATCCCCGACCTGGAGAAGTGCATCGAGAAATGCTCCACGGTCATTGACCGCCACAGCATGGACATCAAGGGCAAGGAGCGGAACACGTGGATCGATGACGCGTGGTTCGTGATCGCCAAGAGCCATTTCTACAAGCGGAACTACTACGAGGCTGAGCGCGGGTTCGCCTACATCGCCAAGCGCTTCAAGGACGAGAACCGGCAGTGGGAAAGCCTGGTGTGGACCGCCCGCACGGCGATCGTGCTGGAGCAGTATGCCAAGGCGCAGAGCGCGCTGGACCAGGTGCAGAACATGAAGAAGCCGCCCAAGGACCTGGACGTGGCGGAACTGAGCGCGGTGTATGCCGAACTGAACCTGAAGCGGGGGAAGATCGACGATGCCATCATGCATCTGGAGCGCGCCGCTCCGAACGCCCAACGCAAGCGCGACCGGGTACGCTGGTCCTTCATCCTGGCCCAGCTCTACGAGGAGAAGGGCTACGAGGAGAAGGCCATCGCGCAGTACAGCAAGGTGATGAAGATGTCGCCCCCGTACGAGATGGCCTTCCATGCGCAGATCTTCCAAGCCCTGGCCTTCAACAAGGGCGACAGCAAGGCACTGCGCCACAAGCTGAACCGCATGCTGAAGGACCAGAAGCACGTGGACCATTTCGACATGATCCACTACGCCCTGGCCGAACTGGACCTGAAGGAGCGGAAGAAGGAGGAGGCCATCGCCCACCTGAAGACCAGCACCAAAGTGAGCACCACGGACCAGCGCCAGAAGGCCAAGAGCTTCCTGCGCCTGGCCGACATCCGCTTCGATGACCGGAACTATCGGGAGGCCCAGCAGTACTACGACAGCACCAGCACGCTGCTGGCCGAGGAGCATGTGCGCTATGACGAGGTGAACACCCGGGCCAAAGTGCTGGGCAAACTGGTGGAGCAGCTGGAGATCATTGAACGGGAGGACAGCCTGCAGGCCTTGTCGTCGCTGAACGAGGAGGACCTCGAACGGAAGATCCGGGACATCATCAAGGACCGGGTCATGGCCGAGGCCGAACGCGCAGCTGCCGAGGAGCTGGCCCGTTCCGCCGAGGTACCCGCCACGGCACCGCGGCCTGCAGGTGGTGGCGGCCGGGGCGCCTGGTACTTCTACGACCCCCAGCAACTCGGACGGGGCCTGACCAACTTCCGCAAGAAATGGGGCAACCGTCCGCTGGAGGACAACTGGCGGCGCAAGGACAAGACCGTGGTGCTGGCGGACAACCCTGAGGAAGAAGAGGGAGAGGACGGGAAGGAAGGCGGCAAGGAGGATGGGGAGCCCTCGTGGAAGGACCCCGCCAGCTACGGCAAGGACATCCCGCGCGACATCGAGGCCATGAACGCCTCCAACGCGCTCATCTGTGAAGCGCTCTACGTGAGCGGAATGATCTACAAGGAGCAGTTGAAGGACATCGACAACGCCATCGAGAGCTTCGAGGTGCTCAACGGCCGCTTCGAGGATTGCCGGTACACCCCGGAAAGCCACTACCAACTGTACCGCATCTACCTCGAAAAGGAGGCGAACGGCTGGGTGGACCTGATGGGCGGCAGCGGCTCGCAGACCTACGCCAACATCATCCTGGAGCGTTGGCCCGACTCGGAGTTCGCGCGGCTGGTGCGCGACCCCAACCTGTTGATGGGCGACGAAGTGCGCCGCAAGGAGGAGGAGGCCGCCTACCGGGAGGCGTACCGGCTCTACCGGCAATATGCCTACAGCACCGTGGTGGGTATGTGCGAACGCGTGCTCCGCGAGGAGCCACGCAATCACTTCCGCTCCAAGTACCTGATGCTGCGCGCCCTGGCCATGGGCGGCATGCGCGACATGAACGGGTACCGCACCGCGCTGCAGGATGTGAAGACCCAGTTCGCCGGCACCGAGGAGGCCAAGGCGGCGGACGACCTGCTCGCCGCACTGGACGGTGCCACCGGCGGCAAGTCGGCCCCACCGCCCCCCGCAGGGCCGGCCTATACGATGGACAACGGCCAGCACTACTACATGATGGTGTTCCCCAACGCCGGCACCAACATGGCCACGGTCAAGGCCCGGCTGTCCGACTTCAACGGTACCTATATGCCCGGAACCCCGCTGGACATTACGAACAGCTTCCTGGATACCGACCGGCAGGTGGTGCTGATGCAGCCGCTGCCCAGCAAGGCGCTGGCCATGGAACTGCACAACCTCCTGACCACGGACCGCACGAACCTGGTGGGCATCAACGACAAGGGCTACCCGGCCTTCCCCATCACCCCGGCCAACTACACCCTGCTCTACAAGACGAAGGACGTGGATGGCTACCTCCAGTTCTTCCAGCAGAACTACCTTGGCCGTCAGTAGGATAAGTGCCTCATCCGGCTATCTTTGCCCAAAGAACCGTCCAACCTCCAGCCCAGGGACCATGTTCCGAAGCGATAAACCCGCCGCCCCCATGAACAAGCCTGCAGAGCCCGTCAGCCCCGGCAAGATCAACAGCATCATGGAGGGCACCTCCATCGTGGGCGAGATCACCTCGGACAGCAACATCCGCATCGACGGCCGCATCAAGGGCACGGTGACGGCCAAGGGACGCGTGATCGTGGGCCAGAGCGGGGTGATCGAGGGTGAAGTGGTGTGCCAGAGCGCCGATGTGGAAGGCACTGTGCTGGGCCGCGTGAACTGCCAGGACCTTTTGAGCCTGAAGGCCACGGCCAAGTTGCAGGGCGATATCAACACCAAGAAACTGGCCATCGAGCCGGGAGCCGTCTTCACCGGCAACTGCAGCATGGCTGGCGGTGTGGTGAAGGAGATGGACCCCGCGCGTCTGCGCAACGAGAACGCACAGCGCCCGGAGCCCGCACAGGCCGCCCGCTGATCCCCGCTCGTCCATGTCGGCAACGGCCCAAGGCCCCAAGGCCTTTCTGCTGCCCATCGTCCTCTTCGCTGCGGTCTGTGCAGCGGTGATGTTCCTGACGCTTCGTTTCGCGGCCATCCCCGTCTCCGGCCTGTTCTGGAGCATGCTGGCGTGGTTCTTCGTGCTGACCTTGGTGCTGCATGCCTGGCAGGAAGGGGGCCGTGGTGGTGACCCCAAGGTCTTCGTGCGGCGCTTCATGGCCGGACTGGTCATCAAGATGATGCTCTCGCTGATGGCCTTGGTGGTGCTGCTGGTGGTGCTCCCGAAGGACCGCCTCGTGCCGGCCGCCATCACCTTCGTGCTCCTGTACCTTGCCTTCCTGGGCTTCAGCACCGCGCGGTCCGTGGGATTGATGCGCCGCAACGCCCGGCCATGAGCCCGGCCCTGGACCCCCGGAAGGCCCGCGACCAGTACGCCGGCTACCTCCGCTACACCGGACTGGGCCTGACCATGGTGGGCATCATCCTGGCCTTCACATACGCAGGTTGGTGGGTGGACCAGTGGCTGGCCTGGCGCTTCCCCCTGTTCACCATCCTGCTGGCCCTGCTGGGTGTGACGGGTGCCATGATCCACCTGTTCAAGGAGACGGGGAAGCGGTAGTCGACAGTGGAATTTTCCTATTCGGTCGCGAGTTCTACCTTTGCGGCCGCATTGCGGGGGGTATCGCCCCGCGAGAACGTGATGAAAGCCTTGATCCGCGCCACCTTCCTTGTGTTCAGCGTGTTGTTCGCGGGGGTGTTGGTGGCGCAGCATGAAGGCCACGATCACGCCACCGACAGTGCCCACGCCCACGCGGCCACCGCGGCTCACGAAGGGCATGACCACGAGGCGGCCCAGGCCGGGAACCACGAGGAGCACGACACCGGGAAGTTCAACCCGGGGGAGATGATCATGGGCCACGTGACCGACGAGCACGGCTGGCACCTGTGGGGCCACACTTCCCTCCCGCTCCCCATCATCATCTACAATACCGAGCGGGGCCTGAGCCTGTTCAGCAGCGCGCACTTCGACCACGGACACAAGACCTACGGCGGCTACATGCTGCACGAGGGCAAGGTGGTGGCCACCACGGCCGCCGATGGCACTGATGTGCATGCAGCCACCATCGACGAGGCGCTGACCGCGGCCACGTGGGATGTGAGCATCACCAAGAACGTACTGGGCATGCTGGTGAGCATCGTGCTGATGCTGGTGATCTTCATGAGCGCCTCCACCCACTACCGCACCAACGGCGTGGGTGCCCCGAAAGGCGTGGCCCGCTTCGTGGAGCCCATCATCCTCTTTGTGCGCGATGATGTGGCCAAGGCCAACATCGGTCCGCACTACGCGCGCTTCATGCCCTTCCTGCTCACGGTCTTCTTCTTCATCCTCATCAACAACCTGATGGGGCTGATCCCGATCTTCCCCTTTGGTGCCAACGTGAGCGGCAGCATCTCGGTGACCTTCACCCTGGCGGCGATCACCTTCATCCTGACCCTGATCCATGGCAACCGCCACTACTGGGGCCACATCCTGGCCATGCCGGGCGTGCCCAAGCCGGTGCTGTTGATCCTCACCCCCGTGGAGATCCTCGGGGTGTTCCTGCGGCCCTCCATCCTGATGATCCGACTCTTCGCGAACATCACGGCGGGCCACATCATCGTGCTGAGCTTCTTCGCGTTGATCTTCATCTTCGGCGAGATCAACGCCGGGCTGGGCTGGGGCGTGAGCCTCTTCAGCCTGCTCTTCACCGTGTTCATGAGCATGCTGGAACTGCTCGTTGCCTTCATCCAGGCCTTCGTGTTCACCTTCCTGAGCGCGATGTACCTGGGTTCCGCCATCGAGGAGCCCCACCACCACTGAGAACCATCCGCAAACCCAAACAACCGTCAGACATGTTCCTCTCGATCCTCCTGCAAGCCGCTGCCGAGAACGCCCACTTCGGTTTCGCCGCCATCGGCGCCGGCATCGCTGCTCTCGCCGCTGGCATCGGCATCGGTCGCATCGGTGGTGACGCCATGCAGGCCATCGCCCGCCAGCCCGAGGCCACCAACGACATCCGCGCCAACATGATCCTGGCCGCCGCCCTCGTGGAAGGTGCCGCCATGTTCGGCATCGTCGTGGGCCTGCTCGCCATGGTGCTCTGAGCCACGGCCGGTCGAAACCTGATCATTCCCCATGCTGATCCAATTCTCCTTCGGCCTCATCTTCTGGATGACGGTATCGTTCCTGGCGGTGCTGTTCATCCTGAAGAAGTTCGCGTGGAAACCCATCCTGGACACGCTCAGCGAGCGTGAGAAGGGCATCGAGGACGCCCTGAGCGAGGCCCGCAAGGCCCGCGAGGAGATGGCCGCGCTGAACGCGAAGAACGAGGAACTGATGCGCTCGGCGCGCGAAGAGCGCGAGGTGCTCCTGAAGGAGGCCCGCGACATCCGCGACCGCGAGATCGCGCAGGCCAAGGAGAAGGCGAAGGCCGAGGCCGAGCAGCTGTTGGAGCGCGCCCGCGCCGAGATCCGCAACGAGAAGAGCGCGGCAGTGGCCGATATCAAGATGCTCGTAGGCGAGCTCAGTGTGGAGATCGCCGAGAAGCTGCTCCGCGAGAAGCTGGCCGATGACGCCGCCCAGCGCGCCTTGGTCGACCGCATGTTGAAGGAAGCCGAGGCCCGACTTTCATGAGGAACCAGCAGGCCGCATACCGGTACGCCAAGTCCCTGATGGACCTCGCCCTGGAGCGGGGCCAGATGGAGCAGGTGCGGAACGACCTGCAGCTGATGCTTCGCACCATTGCGTCCAATGAGGACCTGCGCGTCATGCTGAAAAGCCCCGTGATCCGGGCCGACCAGAAACAGCGTGCCCTGAAGCGGCTCTTTGAGGGCCACGTGGGCGACATCGTTCGGCAGTTCGTCATCGTGGTGACCCGCAAGGGGCGTGAGGAACTGATCCCGGAGATCGCCCGGGCGTTCGAGGAGCTCTACCTTGACCAGAAGAACATCATCATCTGCCGGATCACCACAGCGGTGAAGCTCGACACGGCAGAACTGGAGAAGATGCGTGCCATCACCGCCACCCGCTATCCAGGCAAGACCATCGAGCTCCACGAGACCGTGGACCCCGCCATCATCGGGGGCGGCATCATCCAGGTGGGCGACCTGCAATGGGATGCCAGCATCCGAACCAAGCTCCACGTGATCCGGCGCACCTTCGCCGAGAACCCGTACATACCGAAGTTCTAAGACCTTTTTCGACATGGCAGACGTGAAACCAGCCGAGGTGTCGGCGATCATCAAGCAGGAGCTGGCCGGCGTGCGTGACGCGGCCGAGTTCGAGGAGGTCGGCACCGTGCTGCAGGTGGGCGACGGCATCGCCCGCATCTATGGCCTGCAGGGCGTGCAGAGCGGTGAGCTGATCGAGTTCACCAGCGGCCTGCGCGGCATCGTGCTGAACCTGGAGGAGGACAACGTGGGCGCGGTGCTCCTGGGCCCCAGCGTGGGCATCAAGGAGGGCGACACCGTGAAGCGCACCCGCCGCATCGCCAGCGTGAAGGTGGGTGAAGGCCTGGTGGGCCGCGTGGTGAACACCCTGGGCGAGCCCATCGACGGCAAGGGCCCCCTCAGCGGCGAGCTCTTCGAAATGCCCATCGAGCGCAAGGCGCCGGGCGTGATCTTCCGCGAGCCCGTGAAGGAGCCCCTGCAGACGGGCATCAAGGCGGTGGACGCCATGATCCCCATCGGCCGTGGCCAGCGCGAGCTCATCATCGGCGACCGCCAGACGGGCAAGAGCACCGTGGCGCTCGACACCATCATCAACCAAAAGGAGTTCTACGAGGCGGGCAAACCAGTGTACTGCATCTATGTGGCCATCGGCCAGAAGGGCAGCACCGTGGCCGGCATCGTGAAGAAGCTGGAGGAGAGCGGCGCCATGCCCTACACGGTGGTGGTGGCCGCCAACGCCAGCGACCCGGCACCGATGCAGTTCTATGCGCCGTTCACCGGTGCCGCCATCGGCGAGTACTTCCGCGACACTGGCCGTCCCGCACTGATCGTGTACGATGACCTCTCGAAGCAGGCTGTGGCCTACCGCGAGGTGTCCCTGCTGCTCCGCCGTCCGCCTGGACGCGAGGCCTACCCCGGTGACGTGTTCTACCTCCACAGCCGTCTGCTGGAGCGCGCCGCGAAGATCACCGGCGACGACAAGGTGGCCGCCCAGATGAACGACCTGCCCGAGAGCCTCAAGGGCAAGGTGAAGGGCGGTGGATCCCTGACCGCACTGCCGATCATCGAGACGCAGGCCGGCGACGTGTCCGCCTACATCCCCACCAACGTGATCTCCATCACGGACGGCCAGATCTTCCTGGAGAGCAACCTGTTCCTGAGCGGTGTGCGCCCCGCCATCAACGTGGGTATCAGCGTGAGCCGCGTGGGTGGCAACGCACAGATCAAGTCCATGAAAAAGGTGGCCGGCACGCTGAAGCTCGACCAGGCGCAGTACCGCGAACTGGAGGCCTTCGCGAAGTTCGGTTCCGACCTCGACGCCGCCACGAAGGCCGTGCTTGACAAGGGCGCCCGCAACGTGGAGATCCTGAAACAGGCCGAGAACAGCCCGATGCGCGTGGAGGAGCAGATCGCCATCATCTACTGCGGCACCAAGGGCCTGCTGGGCAAGGTCCCCGTGAAGAACGTGAAGCAGTTCGAGGCGGAGTTCATCACCATGCTGCGCAACAAGCACAGCGATGTGCTCGCCGCACTGAAGAAGGGTGATTACAACGACCAGATCACCGGTACGCTTGAAAAGGTGGCCGCTGACCTGGTGAAGAGCCTGGACAATTAAGGAGCGGCAAGCAGCTAGCGGCAAGTCGCCAAGTGCAACTCGCCGCTCGCCACTAGCCAACTCGCCAACTACACGGAAATGCCCAGCCTGAAGGAAGTACGCAGCCGGATCGTCTCGGTGAACAGCACCAAGCAGATCACCGCCGCCATGAAGATGGTGAGCGCGGCGAAGCTGCGTCGTGCGCAGGACGCGATCATCCGCATGCGTCCGTATGCCGAGAAGCTGCAGACCATCCTGGGCAATGTGAGCGCTTCGCTGGACAGCAGCGAAGGCATCTACAGCGCTCCGCGCGAGGTGAAGAAGGTGCTCTTCGTGCCCATCGTGAGCAACCGCGGTCTGGCCGGCGCCTTCAACACCCAGGTGTTCCGCCTGGTGCGCAAGGCACTTGCCGAAGCCAAGGCGAACGGCCAGGAGGTGAGCATCCTGCCCATCGGCAAAAAGGCCATGGACCTCTACCGCCGCAGCGGCATGTTGGACGCCAGCCTGCCCACGGACCTGGCCGGTCTGTTCGATGGCCTGAACTTCGACAAGGCGGCACCTGTGGCCGAGCTGCTGATGCAGCAGTACCGCGACGGCCGTTACGACCGCGTGGTGCTGTTCTACAACAAGTTCAAGAACGCCGCCGTGCAGATCACCACGGAGGAGCAGTACCTGCCGATCGGGCCCAGCACGGGGACTTCGTCCACCGAAGCGCGCAGCGCGAAGGCGGACCACATCATGGAGCCCGACCGGGCCACCATCGTGGAGGAGATCATCCCCAAGAGCCTGAAGATCCAGCTCTACAAGGCCCTGTTGGACAGCTTTGCCGCCGAGCACGGTGCGCGCATGACCGCCATGCACAAGGCCACCGACAATGCCGATGCGCTGCTGAAGGACCTGAAGCTGACGTACAACAAGGCGCGTCAGGCCTCCATCACCAACGAGATCCTCGAGATCGTCGGCGGCGCCGAAGCCCTGAAAGGATAACTGCGCCCACCGGGTGGCGCAGAAGCCCACAAGGCCTATTGGACTTGTCCGCCGCAGTTTCAGCGTCAGAGGAGTTCCGCGCCCGGACACTGCGGTCGACTTACTTTCGCGAAGACCCCTTCGCATGCGCTTCCTTCTCCGCTTCATCCTCTGGACCGCCCTGGTGGTGGCCGCCTTGGTCGCCCTGGCCTACCTCACCGGCAACGGCCACATACCGCGCGGCGTGCGCTTCACCTACCTCATAGGGCGCACGGCACCGGAGATCGACGACCGCGACTTCTTCCCCTACGCCACCATTCCTGCTGCCGCGCCGCAGCCGTGGCCCACCGGTTCGCGCTACGGCAAGCTGGCGTTGACCACCGCGCAGGAACAGGAGCTGAAGGACCTGCACAGCGTGGGTTTTGCGGTGTTCCAGCACGACAGCCTGATCTTCGAACAGTATTGGAACGGCTGGGATGCCGACAGCGTGAGCAACAGCTTCAGCGTGGCCAAGAGCTACATCAGCGTGCTCACGGGCATCGCCATCGGTGAGGGCGTGATCAAGAGCGTGCAGGAGCCCGTGGGGAACTACCTCGCCGAATACAAGGAGGGCTGCCACGCGAAGATCACCCTGGAGCATGTGCTGACCATGAGCACGGGGCTGGACTGGAGCGAGAGCGGCGCCGATCCCTTCAGCGACAATGCCAAGGGCTATTACGGCTACAATGTCCGCGAGCTGAGCCTCGACCAGCCCTGCCGTGACGAGCCGGGCACGGAGCTCGACTACATCAGCGGCGCCACACAGATCATGGCCGAAGTGCTGGAGGCCGCCTATGGACGGCAGTTGGACGACCTGGTGCGCGAGAAGATCTGGACGCCATTGGGCTGCGAGCACCCCGCCTACTGGGGCAAGGACCGCGCTGACGGCGACTTCAAGGCCTTCTGCTGCCTCTATGCCACGGCACGCGACTTCGGCCGCATCGGCCAGCTCTACCTGGACAGCGGCATGTGGAACGGTCGGCAGATCGTGCCGCGCGACTACTGGCAGGCCTCCATCACGCCCGCCAAGGTGATGGACAAGGGCAAACCCAACGACCGCTACGGCTACTTCTGGTGGCTCGCGGAACTGGACGGGCAGCCGATCCATTACGCACGCGGCTTCCACGGCGAGTACGTGGTGGTGATCCCGCACGAGCAGCTGGTGATGGTGCGCACCGGCATGAAGCGCGAGGAGGTGAACGACACCGGCCACCCCACCGACGTGTTCAAGTGGATCGCCATCGCCCGTGAACTGGCCAAACGCCCCGCTTAGGATGCGCAAGGACATCCATGCACCAAAGGTGGAGGGTGTGGCCATGGCCGTGGTCCTCGAGCAGGATGAGGCCGGGGACGACGCCTGGTACGTGTACCTGATCAATCAGCGCGACGAGGCCCTGGAGAACGTGCTGGTGAGCTCCCGTGGCTACGGCGAGCTGGAAGGCGAAGCGCGCAGGACCAGCGAGATGCGCCATTTCCTGGACAAGCTGGAACCGCACAGTTGGGCCCGGATCGAGCGGATCGTGGAGGATGTGTTCGGACTAAGCAATCAATACTGGCTCAGCTACTACGTGGGCAGGGAACTCTACGACAAGAAGTACATCTTCCTGGCCGGCAGCATCGAGGAAGGCAACTTCACCACGGTGCCGCTGATGGAGAAGCGCGGGGTGC
>Ga0315900_10002052_pt1 | contig 31569 bp, 18 predicted proteins | sample LakEriMetagenome_FD_203521 | JGI IMG/M metagenome (GOLD analysis project Ga0315900, IMG submission 203521) | Freshwater fungal communities from buoy surface, Lake Erie, Ohio, United States - Buoy 12 MA114 | ecosystem: Environmental > Aquatic > Freshwater > Lake > Lake biofilm | place: USA: Lake...
CGGTCGTCACGCTCGTGCTGGCCATCGGCCTGCAGCGGATGGTGGCCCGCAACGCGCTGGTCCGCCGGCTGCCGAGCGTGGAGACGCTCGGCTCGGTGACGGTGATCTGCTCGGACAAGACCGGAACACTGACCCGCAACGAGATGACGGTCCGCGAGGTCGTGACGGCGAGCGGCCGATATCGGATCACGGGCGGCGGCTACGAGCCACGGGGCGAGTTCCTCCGGATGGCCGACGGCATGGCCGTCACGGCCGCCGACCCGGACCTCCGCCGGCTGCTGCTCATCGCCGCCCGCTGCGGCAGTGCCGCGGTGGAGCCGACGGGCGACGGCGGTGGCTGGCAGGTGGTCGGCGATCCGACCGAGGGGGCGCTGGTGGTCGCGGCGCTGAAGGGGGGCGTGCCGGTGGAGGATCCGGCAGCGCCGGTGATCTTCGAGATTCCGTTCGACTCCGATCGCAAGCGGATGAGTGTCGTCATTCGCACGCCGTCGGGCGAGCGGCTGATGTTGACGAAAGGGGCGACGGAGGCGGTCCTGTCGCGCTGCACGGCGGAACTGCACGCCGGCGCGATCGTGCCGCTCACGGACGACCGCCGTCGCCAGATTCTCGCCGGCGCCGCGGACATGGCGGGTCGCGCGCTGCGGGTGCTCTCCCTGGCCTGTCGCGACCTGCCCGCCGGCGAGCCGCTCGACTCCCAGCCGGCCATCGCCGAGCGCGAGCTGGTGCACGTGGGCCTCGCGGGAATGATCGATCCGCCGCGCGACGAGGCCCGGCGGGCGGTCGAGCGGTGCCGGACGGCCGGCATCCGCCCGGTGATGATCACCGGCGATCACCCTGCCACCGCCCTGGCGATCGGCCGGGAGCTCGGCATCGCCGGCGCCGCGGACCGCGTCGTCACCGGCGCCGAACTCGACGGCCTGGCGGACGAACGGCTGGCGGCCGAGGTGGACTCGATCGCCGTCTACGCCCGCGTGTCGGCCGAGCACAAGCTGCGGGTCGTGCGGGCCTGGCAGCGGCGTGGGGAGATCGTGGCCATGACCGGTGACGGTGTCAACGACGCCCCGGCGGTCAAGGCGGCCGACATCGGCATCGCCATGGGGATCACGGGCACCGACGTCACCAAGGAGGCTTCGGACATGGTGCTCACCGACGACAACTTCGCGTCGATCGTGACCGCCGTGGAAGAGGGGCGGGGCATCTACGACAACATCCAGAAGTTCATCCACTATCTGCTCTCCTGCAATGCCGGCGAGGTGCTGGCGATGTTCGTGGCGGCCCTCGCCGGCTGGCCCGCGCCGCTGGCGGCCATCCAGATCCTGTGGCTCAATCTCGTCACCGACGGGCTGCCTGCCTTGGCGCTGGGCCTCGAGCCGCCCGAGCGCGACATCATGGAGCGGCCGCCGCGGCCGCCGCAGGAGGCGGTGATCACGCGGGAGCGGGGCACGCTCATCCTCGCCCACGGGGCGATCGTCGCGGCGGTCGTGCTCTGGGCCTTCTGGAGCACGTGGCGAGGCGACGACGCCCGGCTGGAGCGGGCCCGCACGCTGACGTTCTGCGTGGCCGCGTTCGCACAACTCTTCTTCGCCATCGGCTGCCGCAGCGACCGCTTCACGGCCGTCGCGCTCGGCTTCTTCAGGAATCCGGCCCTGGTGATGGCGATCCTGCTGTCCGGGCTGCTGCAGGTCGTGATCGTGACGCTGCCCCATGCCCAGCCGGTGTTCGCGATCGAGCACCACGTGGGGGATGATTGGGCGTTCGTGTTCGCCCTGGCCCTGGTGCCCGTGACGGTCATCGAACTCGCCAAGTGGAGCGGCGGCTTTCGTCCCGCGGCCCGCGCCGAGCGGTCCATTGATCGACCGGCCGTGCGGCCGTAAGGTGGGGTCCTCGATGGCCCGTGGATGCCGGGCTGTCGCCCGCCCCGGATGCCTGCATGAACGCCAGCCTGTCGCACGGATCGCCCCATCTCCTCCTGACGGGTGCCACCGGACTGCTCGGCTCGTATCTGCTGCGGGATCTGCTGCTGGCGGGTCGGCCCGTGGCCGTGATCGTCCGGGGCGAACGCAAGCGATCGCCCGCCGCGCGGGTCGAGGCGATCGTGGCCGACTGGGAGGATCGGCTGGGCCTGCGGCTGCCGCGGCCCGTCGTCCTCTCAGGCGACCTCACCCGGCCGGCCTGCGGCCTCGACGAGGCGGCGGTCCGATGGGTGGGCGACCACTGCGGCGAACTGCTGCACAACGCCGCCAGCTTGAGCTTCAAGGGGAAGTCCCGCGACGAGGAGCCCTGGGTCACGAACGTCGGCGGCACCGGGCACGTGTTGGAACTGGCCGCTCGGGCCGGCCTGCGGCGGATGCACCAGGTGTCGACGGCCTACGTGTGCGGGCTGCGGACCGACGTGGTGGCGGAGGCGGACCTCGACGTCGGTCAGGCCTTCGGCAACGACTACGAACGCAGCAAGGTGGAGGCGGAGGGGATGGTGCGGGCCGCGGGCCATCTCGACAGCGTGACGGTCTACCGGCCGTCGATCATCGTCGGCGACACCGTTACGGGATACACCTCCACCTACCATGGCTTCTTCGCGGCGCTGCGGCTGGGCCACACCCTGCTCACGCGGGTGCCGCTGGGATCCACGAGCGGCCTGGCGCTGCTGGCCCTGATGGGCGTCGATCCGGCGGCCCGGAAGAACTTCGTGCCGGTGGACTGGGTGGCCCGCGTGATCGCGACGCTCGTGGGCCGGCCGGCCGCCCATGGCAAGACGTTCCATGTCACGCATCCCGAGCCGCTGGCGACGGGCACGGTCGCCGCCACGATCCAGGAGGCCGTCGAGACCTACTCCCGGGCCGCGGCCGCGGACGACCCCGACCTCCAGGATGAGCGCTGGTTCGCCGACAACCTGCAGAGCGAGCTCGACGTCTACCGCCGCTACTTCCGCCACGATCCCACGTTCGACCGGTCGAACGTCTTGGCCCATGCCGGCGACGTCGCCTGCCCGCCGCTCGACCGCCCGACGCTCCTCCGCATGGCCCGGTTCGCCATCGAGCACGAGTTCGGCCGCCGGCCGGTGGCCCGAAGCGGCGGCCCGGCGGCCACGCTGCGGGTGCATCCGTCGCTGCCCGGCGTCGCCCGCGGCAACGCTGACACGGCGCGGTCGTTCGAGGCGGGCGTTCCCGAGCTGGCCGGACCGGAAATCAGCGGCTGATCGCGAGTCAAAGGGCGATCGAGAGGCCCACGTCGTCGTTGCCCTCGGGCCGGTCGCTGCCCCGTGGCGGCGAGGCCGTCAACGCCGCATTGCCGGGCGAAACTCCGAGTCATCCTTCGCCCCTGAACTGCCGCAGGTCCGCGGCCCGTCAATCGGCGGCCCGTCCCTCGGCCCCGATGTGAAACCGCCGATCGCGTGTCGATGGGCGGCGCCGCTTCACCCCATCCGGCGCAACAGCCACCATGCGGCTGCAATCTGCAAGCCCAGGGCGACGAGTCCGGCCCGCGGCTCGCCGGTGGCGATCTGCAGCCCGCCGAAGGCGAGGCTGGCGACGCAGCCGGCGAGCTTGGTGCCCACCTGGAGCAGCCCGAACGTGACTCCCGTGCGGCCCGGGGGGGCGAGCACCGCCACCGTCGCACGGAGCAGGCTTTGGATGCCGCCGAGCACGAGGGCCAGCAGACCCGCCAGCCAGTGGAGTTGGGCCGGTGTGTGCACGATCCCGCCGAGCCCGAGCACGGCGAGCCAGCCGCCCAGACAGACGGCCGCGGCCGGCCGCCGTCCGAATCGCGTCGAGAGCCAGCCGATGAGCAGCGCCCCGGGCAGGGCGACGGCCTGCACGAGCAGCACGAGCCTGACGAGCGCCGGCCCGTCCAGATCGAATCGCTGCATCGCCAGGCTCGTGAACTGGGCGATGCCGGTCTGCACGGCGCCGAGCGCCAGCATCGAGCCGAGGAGCACGCCCGCAAGCCGGCCGCCGCCGTCGCCGCCGGTGACGAGGTGGCGGGCAAAGGTGATCAGCTCGCGGCCCGAGGTCGGCGCGTGGACCGCGGCTTCACCGGCACCGAAGCGGGCGATCGCCGCGGGCAGTGAGAAGACCAGCCACCACATCCCGGTGACGCCGAAGGCGAGCCGCAGGCCGCCGGCCACATCGAGCCCGAGCCGATCGTGGGCGGTGACGACCGCGGTGGCCAGGATCAGGGCGATCGCCCCGCCCGCATAGCCGGCGGCGAAGCCGCGGGCCGAGAGCCGATCGGCATCGGCGGCGGCGATCCGGGACAGCAGGCTGCCGGTGAAGATCTGCGCCAGATCGAAGCCGACACAGGCCGTCACGACCATCACCAGGACGGCGGGCCGAACCGTGGGCGGCACGGCCGCAAGCGCGAGCAGGCCACCGACACCCAGGCCCGTGGCCACGACGACCGCCCGTTGGTGGGCGTCGCGGCGGTCCGCCCACGCGGCGGCCCCGGGCGCCAGCCCCGCCGAGACGAGCATCGCCGCCGCGAGCGTCCAGGCCCAGATGACGCCGGCCTCGACGCCCCAGCCGCCGGCGGGAAACACGACCCGCTCCACGTAGGCCACGACGAGCGTGATCAGGACGGTGGAAAAGCTGCTCGCCGCCCAGTCGAGGCAGATCCATGCAAAACGGGCGAAACGCACGGATGCGACAGCAGCCATGGCGGGCAGGATAACAGACTGCGGTGGCGGGCTGTTTCCAACGGCAGCCAGCGTGACGCGGCCTGAGAGCCGCAAGCACGGAGGCGCTGTCACGCGAGCGTGCGTTCCACCGCTTCAGGAACGCCCGCAAATCGGGGGCACCGCGCTCCGATTTCCCGCGGGGTCACTCGGTCGAACCTGCCGCTCGTTCCGCCCGCACCCAGCGGGCGTCGTGGCCGTCGAGCGCCACCGGCATGCCCGGGGCCAGCTCCTCGCCCGAGATCGCGTCGCTCAGCCGCCGGTAGCGGAAGCCATCGAGCCGCAGAGTCGCCGTCCGGGCCGGGCCGTCGTTGATGAGGAAATAATGATCCGCCGCGGGGGAGGCCAGGCGATAGACGATGGCCTCGTCGCAGGCATAGGGGGCCGCAAGCCCGCCGAGCGCGTGCTCCCGCAGCAGCGCCTCGCCGGCAGGGTTGTCGGGGCGATGGCAGAGGCCTGACGCCTCGAAGCCGAGAATCACCGCGGTGCCCCGCCCATGCCGGTGCTCGGTGATCGCCGGGCGGCCGTCGTCGTAACGGGCCACCACCCGGGCCGGTCCCGGCGTGAGCGACGCGACGAACCCTTCGAGCCGGTGCTCGCCCAGCCGGAGGTGGCGGTTCACGCCGGAGTATTGGAAATCGTCGAGCGTGGCCCCGAACACCGCGGCGAACTTCGAGTCGCGGCCGGTGGGAAAGAGCCGCGTGTATTCGTCATACCAGGCCGAGGGCAGGTCCATCACGAGGCGGCCGCCGTCGGCCACATAGTCGGCGAGCAGATCGAACAGGTCCCGCTGCATGGCAAGCACGGCCGGCAGATAGATCACCCGGTACCGCCCGGCGAGTCCGCGTCGCAGATTGGCGGGCGTCACGTATTCGAAGGGGATGTTGCCGTTGATCAACGCGCGGCTCACCCCGATCCGCGCCTCCACCGGCTCGAGACGGAGACTCTTCCGCCCGACGCACGACATCGCCGCCCAGGCCGCTTCGTTCTCCCAGTCGAAGAGCACGCCGACCAGCGGCTCCTTGCGGGCCTGCCAGAGCTCGAGTCGGTGCCGTTGCATGGCCTGGCCGAGCTGCCCGATCCGCACGGCCCGGTCCGTCACCTGCCCGTTGCGATCCAGCAGGCTGTACTCGCCGGCCTCCCTGCCCGCCGAGCGGGCGTTCCAGCACCAGATGCCGAAACCGCGAAAGCCGCCCGCCATCTGGCTGAGGTAGAGCTGCATCAGCTCACCCGCCCCGACGAAATAGGCGTTCGCGGTCTCCTTGTCGCTCTCGCCGTCGAGCTGCTGCGGCCCCCCGGTCGATTCCCAGCCGCCGGTCCATCCCCCCTTGAAGAGATCCGCCATCAGCGCCGCCTGCATGTAGAACGGCCGCGCGAGCTCGTGGTCGACCTCGTCGAAGTGCCACGCGAAGTGCATCGAGGGGTAGAACGAGCCGGAGTCGGCCACCGCGTCGGCGATGCCCTCGAAGTCCACCCCGTACCACGCCGAGGGCAGGAACAGACCGGTCTCCCCGCCGCCCCGGAATGGATAGTAAGGATCGAAGGTGGCGAGTTCGCGGGCGGAGCGGCGGATCCGCGCGAGGCCGTGGTCCGCCTTGAAGCGAAGGATGTCGCGGGTGTGCCGTAATTCCCGCGGCGGCATCCGCTTCCAGTGGGCCGCCACGTCGTCCCAGGAGCGGAAGGCCCGGCCCTCGCCGAGGAAGAGGCCGGCGTGGCCCTGGTTCCAGGCATCGTTGAGCCGCTCGACCGAGCCGTACGTCTCTCGCAGCCAGGCGAGGAACAGCCGCTCCCCCTCCTCCGTCAGCTCGCGTCCGCGGCCGCCGCAATCGGGATCGAAGGCGACCGCGCCGGTCGGCAGCGACCGCTGCTTCGAGCTCTGCCGTCTGAACTCTGCCATGCGGTCGATCCGCCGCCGCAGCTGCCCGTGCTGGTAGGCGATCATCGCGGGTTGCCGCAGGGCCTCCACCGGCGGGGTTTTGGCCGGCAGCCCCAGCCGGCCGCACAATTCCGGCGTCACCGGCTCGTAGCCGCCCTCGCCGAACCACCAGGGGATGATGCCCTCCTCGAGCGCGATCGACTGGATCCGGTCCACCGTCCAATCCGGCAGCGGTATGATCTGCTTGAGGGCGTTGAACCCGAGCTCACGCATCTTGCGGAAGTGGGCCCGCATCTCGGGCTCCCCCTCGCCGGGCTGCTGGATGTAGACCACGCCCACCGGCATCGGCGCCAGGGCCCGGAACCGCTGCTGCGCCGGGGTGTCGTGCAGCGAGTCGTACCGGGCGACCAGATACGGGTCTGCCGCCGCCGCCCCGACTGGGGCGGCGAGCACAAGGGAGACGAGCCAGGCAGAAACCTTCATCGTGGCATCCCGTGCAGGAGTGTCTTGGTTCGGGCCCGTGCTGGAACCGTGCCGCCCGTCTCACGAGACGAGCCAGCGGGGCCAAGCCGGATCAGGGAGATGTCCGCCGAGCATACCAGGAGACAGCATCGCCGCGGCAGCGAGACCGACGGGTCAGACCTCCTCGAGCGGCGCCCTGGCGTCGCCGAAGGTCTTCTCGCGGACGCCCATCTTGGCCATGAGCGACATGTAGAGCCGGCACATCTGCCGGTCGGGCTTGCCCGAATAGTCGAGCACGCGGCCGGTCTCGATGCCGCCTCCCGCGCCGCCGAGCATCACCACCGGAAGCCGGTCGTTGATGTGGTTGCCGGTCAGCATGCTCGAGCAGAAGAGGATCATCGAGTTGTCGAGCGCCGTCCGCTCCCCTTCCTGGATCGCGTCGAGCCGGCGGGCCACATGGGCCAGCTGCTCCGTGAAGAACCGGTTCACCGTCAGCCAGTCGGCGCCGTCGGAGTGCGAGAGCAGGTGGTGGATCATGTAGTCGATTCCCTGCGCCGGATTGTCGGACCGTGGCAGGTTGGGGAAACGCAGGGCCGAGTGGTCGTTGTTGAGTTTGAGCGTCACGATCCGCGTGGTGTCGGTCTGGAAGGCGAGGACGAGGATGTCGCACATCAGTCGCATGTGCTCGGCGATGTCCTGCGGGATGCCGTCGGCCGGCCGCGGGATGTCGGGCTTCTCGACCGCCGGCCGCCAGCCCTGCAATTCCCCCTTCTTGCCGGCCGCCTCGATCCGGGCCTCGACGTCGCGGACGCTGTCGAAATACTCGTCGAGCTTCCGTCGGTCGGCGCGGCTGATCCGGCGGCGGAGGTCGTCGGCGGTCTCGAGCACCGCGTCGAGCACGCTCGCGTCGCCGGCATGCGACTCGTCCTTGAAGAGCCGGTCGAAGGCCAGCGCCGGGTAGATCTCCAGCGGCGTGGGCGTGGTGGGGCTGCTCCAGGAAATGTGCGAGCTGTAGAGCATCGAGTAGTTCTTGTGGACGCTCGGATTGCTCTTCTCGCAGCCCAGTACGAGGCTCGGCACCTTCGTGCCCCGGCCGTAGGTCTGGGCGAGGTGCTGGTCGAAGCTCGTGCCGGAGCGGATCTCGCCGCCCGAGGCGAGCGGGGCCCCTGAGAGCAGGTTGCCCGTCTGCGACGAGTGGATGTTTCCCTTCATCGCCTCTGCGTTGTACAGGCCCTTCACGAACAGCATCTTCCCGCGGAAGTCCGCCACCGGCTCGAGCACCTTGCCGAGTTTCATGTCGCGGCCGGTGCCCTCGGCCCACCACTCCTTCGAGTGGAATCCGTTGCCGGCGAAGAGCACGGCCAATCGGACCGGAGGTGCGGCCGCGGCCGCACCCGCAACGGCCGGCTCGCCGGCGGCGGTGAGCGACTCCATCCACGGCAGGGCCATCGACACGCCGAGACCGCGGAGCATCGTGCGGCGGGAAAGCTGCGGGCTCATGGGTCGGATCCTTTCCTGGGGCATCCCGAAGAAATCATACTCACGTGGCGTCATCGGCCACTTCGCGGCCGCGGATCATGCGGAATTGCGGGCTCGCAAGAATGGCGTCGATGGCGACCGAGATCCGGTAGTCGGCGGCCGCCAGCCGGGCCGCCATTTCGTCGAGCAGAGGCTGATCGGAGAGCTGCACGCCGCGGCCGAGCGCGTAGCCGAGCAGCTTGCGGCAGAAGACGCGGACGAACTGGTCCCGCCGCGTCCCCAGCAAATACGCCCGCACGCTCGCCTGGCCGTCGAGCGTGGCGCCGTCGGGCAGGGTCGCCTTGGTGTCGAGCGGCTTGCCCGCGGCGTCGGCCGTGCGCAGCCGGCCGATGGCGTCGAACTCCTCGAGCGCGAAACCGAAGGGGTCGATCCGGCGGTGGCATTTCGCGCAGGCGGCGTTCTCGGAATGCATAGAGATCAGCTGCCGCTCGCTCAAGCCGGCCGGCACGGTCTCGGCCAGTTGCGGCACGTCCTTCGGCGGCTTCGGCAGCTTCTCGCCGAGGATCGTCTCGTAGAGCCAGTTGCCGCGGAGGATCGGGCTCGTCCGCGAGGCGCCGGCCTGCGTGGAGAGCGTCGTGGCGAGGCCGAGGATGCCGCCGCGTCCGTGCTTCCGCACGCCATCCACCCGCCGCCACGCATCCCCCTGCACCCCGGCGATCCCGTAGTGCTTCGCCAGCCGCTCGTTCAGGAACGTATGGTCGGCGTCGATGAGCGAGAGGATCGAGCGGTCGTTCCTGAAAAAGTCGTCGAGAAACCGCACCGTCTCCTCCTCCATGTCGGCCCGCAGGCCGGCGAACGTGGGGAAGAGCTCGGCGTTCTTCTCGTCGAGCGTCGAAAAGCCGTGGACGTGGAGCCACTGCGTGCCGAACTCCTCGGCCAGCCGCCGCGACGCCGGCGCGGCGAGCATCCGCCGCGTCTGCGACTTCAAGACCTCCGGATCGTGCAGCCGCCCGGCCTCGGCCGCCGCGAGCAGCTCGGCATCCGGCATCGACGACCAGAGGAAGTAGGAGAGCCGCGTGGCCAGCTCGTAGTCGGACACCGGCTTCGCTTCGGTGCCCGGCCCGGCCGTCTCGATCTTGTAGAGGAAGTCGGGAGCCACGAGCACGTGGGCGAGCATCGCGCGGATCGCATCCTCGTGGGGCACCTCCTTCTTCCGCAGCGTGCCGTAGAGCGAGCGGAGCCGCGCTTCCTCTTCGGGCACGAGCGGCCGGCGAAATGCCTGCCTGGCGAAGGCCACGACGCCGTCGACGTGCCGCGGCTCGACCTCCGCGAGCCGCTTGCGGAAGGCCTCCGCCCGGCCGACGATCGCCGGCTTCAAGGGCGTGAACCTTTTCACCAGGTCCGGCCTGTCCTGAGAGGCGTAGCCCAGCATCTGCTCGTAGACGTCTTCGAGTTCGAGCGGCTCCTGGGCGATGAAGAGCAGCTCATCCCAGAGGCGGTCGAGTTCCTTCGCCTCGGCATCGTCGAGCATCAGCCGGCGGAGATGGTCATCCTCGCGGTAGTAGAGATTCAGCGTGATCACCTCGTCCACCGGCACGATGCGGCCGTAGCAGACCGCCTGCGGAAACAGGCTGCGGAAGTCGGTGAACGCGGCCTCGACCCGCCGCCACGCGGCGGAATCCTTGCGGGCCACGACCGGCAGCGAAGGCACGAGGCTCGAGGGCACCGCGGCATCGCCGGAGTTCGCCAGCACTTCGAGCTGGACGCTCGCGTCGCCGGCAGCAGCGGGATGGAGCGTGCCCTCGACCACGAACTCGCAGCCCGTGGCCAGTTCGGCCGGAATCTCGCACGTGATCGCGTGGGGGGCCTGCATGCACAGATCATGGGCCTCGACGGCAAGGCCTTGCGGATGACGGCCGAAGACCGCGGGGTCGAGGCCCGCGGCGACGTCCCGTTGACCCTTGTCGGCCGGGCTCACCGCCCCATCCGGCGACGGCTGCATGCCGGAGAGCAGCGGGCCCGACGGCGAGAGCAGGAGCCGCCGCAGCCGAACGTCGGGCGAGTCTTCTTTGTCGAGGCCGGCACCGTCATCGGCGAGCAGCCGCGCGAGATCGGCGGCGATCGTGACCCGCGCCTGCGGCCCGGCCGCCGACATCCACTTTGCCAGCAGCGAGCCGGCCGGGATCGTCCAGCCGCCGGCCGACCCCTCGGGCTCCGTCGCGAAGTGCCAGACGTTCGCATTGCCCTGCCCATCGGCGTGCGGGTTCGAGGCGAGGATGTCGCCCGAGACGTCACGGGCCAGATCCCACTCGCGGTCGCCCGCGCGGATCGTGAGATCGACGCGGGTAAGATCGCATGTTGCGTTGCCGTCGCGGGCCCCCACGACGACGGCCACGACGTCGCCCTTCCGCACGGCGAGCGGGCCGAACTCGGCGGCATGACTCGCGTCGCTCGTGAGCGCTTCGCGGGTCTTGCCCCGCCACACCTCGACCGATCCGGCGGTGCCGTTTCCGCAGCCACGGTGGGCGCGCATCGTCCCGCCGCGAATCTGCACCAATCCCGTGATCGGGCTCCGCCAGCCGACGATCACCCGATGCTTCGCGTCGGGATGCACGACCACGCTGTGCGGATCGACCGTGCCGGGAATGCGGAACGGCTCGTCAGCAGCGTTGGCGATCACCCGCAGTTCTCCTTTCCCCCGCCAGCCGTTGACCGCTTCCCAGCCCTCGATCTTCTCCACCTTCGTGTCGAGCAGGCCGTTGAACTCCGGCTCTGGCGCCGCGAAGCCCAGATACGAAAGCCAGCCCGCGAGCAGCCCCGGATCGACGGCGTGCCGCTCGGCCAGCGTGGCGACCTTCGCGTCGAGGGCGGCGGCCGGCACCGCGGGCCCCGCCATCGCCTCGGACACCGCCGCGAGACATTTTGCCGCGGTCGAAGCCACCCGCGCGCGGTCGGCGTCGAGCCTGGCCACCTTAGACCGCACGAGCGAGAGCGGCAGATCGGCCCGGCCCGGGGCCACGAGCCGAGGATTCCGCCAGACGACGACGTCGTGGTCGCGGCCGTCGCCGGCATCGCCGGCCGCGAGGCGGACCGTGACGGCGTCCTTGTCCTGCGGCACCGCGAGCTTGACCCGGTATTCCCGCCGTTCGTCGAGCGGTGTCACGGCCTCCATCCAGCAGGGCGGCCCCTCTTCCGACCCGAACTGCCGGATGATCTGGCCAACGGTGTTGAACTTCCAGGAAGCCTGCTGCCACCGGGCGACCAATGCGGCGACCGCAGCGGCGTCGCCGGGCTGTGCGGCCTTCCAGCGGCCGCGCAGGGAATCAAGGATCGCGGAGGGCGGTCGGGCTGCGCCCGCCGCAAGCGTGGCATGGAGTGTGGCGAGATATTTGGGGCTCAGGCCCCGCTCTCGGGCCACCGCGGTGACGGCGTCGCCGCCTCGCGAGAGGCGATCGCGCTCGACGATGGTCGCGAGCAGGTATTTCTCGACGGGCAGGAAGCCCTCGTGCCCGACGTCAAGCTTGACTCTTTGCAGCACCGTCGTCTGCGCGCTCGCCGCGGCCGCGTCGAGAGGCTGGGAATACATAGCGTAGAACCGCTTGAGCCTTGCAACCGCCTCGTCGGCGAAGTCGCGCCGGGAATCGCCTGCCGAGAACCGCAGCCCATCGGGCAGGAGCACGGCGTGGTCCGCGATCCCCTTGGCGGCGTCGAGATACTTGGTCGCCAGGCTCGGCGACATGACGAGCGATTGCCCGGTGTTCGTGAAGCCTTCGCCCGCACCACCGTCGGCGGGAAACTCTTTGGCGGGGTCGAGGGCATCCACGCCCGTGAGATCGCGGATCGTGTGCGTGTATTCGGCGTTGTTGAGCCGGCGCAGGACGACACGGCCCGGGTCGCCGGCATGGGCCCGCGCCTCGGCGGCCAGAAACGCCCGCAGCCAGTCGGCGAGAACCCGCCGCTCCTCGTCGGCGGGCTGGTCGGACTCGGGCGGCGGCATCTGGCCGCTCGTCACCATCTCGGCGACCCGCTGCATGAGCTTGGCATGCCTGCCGAGCGCGGCTGGATCGGCCGTGAACGAGAGGTCGACCTCGCCTTCCGCGGAGTCGCCCGCGTGGCAGTCGATGCAGTAGCGGGTGAGCACCGCCCTGGCGGCGGCAAAGCCCGCGGCGGACGCCTCGGCGGCGTTCGCGGCGTCGGGACGACCGGCGGCCTGGAAAGCGGGCAGCAAACAGCCTGCGAGCAGCAACCGGACGCAGGCCGCCGCGGTCATCCGTGGCCCTGGAATCCGTTTCCCGATGAAGAGCGGAGGCCGGCGGGCGGGTGGCGTCGGAGAGCGAGGCAGAGTGTGATCCATCGTCAAGAATCCGCGGGTGCCGTCGCGCAGAACTCATAGTATCGGCGTTCCCGGGCACTGTCGACACTTGGGCGAACGGTAAAAGGGGGTTTCACCAGGCACAAGCCATCGAAATTACGGTCAAACCCGCCGCGAGATCACAGCGCTCACCCCTCGGAAACAAAGGCTCGGAGGTTCGACGATGATCAGGATTCAAATGATCAGGATCCGACGGCACGTGCCGAGGGCGGCGCTGGTGGCGATGGCCTGTGGCCTCATGCTCGCCCCATGCCCGGTCGCCGCGGCGCTGGAGGTCGTCAACGTGCGGTTCGACAACGCCGCGGGCGTGGTCGATCTGCAACTGCTGCGTGACGGCGGCAAGATCGTCTTGGCGTTCGCCGTCGAGACCGGCCGCAACACCCCGTGGCTGGCGAAGACCGACCAGCTCACGGTTGCGGCCGACGAGCGGATCACCGGCACCGCCCGTGACGCCGCAGCCTGCGCAGGCCCGTGAGCCAGCTCAGTCGGCATCGCGCCGCGCCCGGTCGAGGGCCACGGCCGACACGATGATCACGCCCGTCACGATCTCCTGCACCCAGTTGGGCAGATCGAGTTTCGTGCAGCCGTTGGCCACCGCCGTCATGATCATCGCGCCGACGAGCGTGCCGGCGATGGAGCCGCGTCCCCCGGTCAGGCTCGCCCCGCCGATCACGACCGCCGCGATGACGTCGAGCTCCATTCCCATGGCGGTCGTGGGATCTCCCACGGTCAGGTAGGCGTATTGAAGCAGCCCCGCCACTGCCGCCAGGGCCGAGGCGACGGCATGGACCACGATCCTGACGCGGTCGACCGATACGCCGCACAGCCTTGCGGTCGGCTCGTTCGAGCCGGTGGCCACGAGATGGCGGCCGAACCGCGTGGCCTGGAGCAGCACTGCCACCGCGATGGCCAGCAGGATCGTGAGCCAGACGCCCGGCGGCACGAGCAGCCAGCGGCGGTCGGGAGGCAGGGCGGTGAGCAGGTCGTTGAGCCAGGTCGTGGGAGCCGCCACCATCGTCTCGCCGGAGAGGCCCTTGGCGAGGCCGCGGAGGCCGCCCCACATGCCGAGCGTGACGATGAACGGCGAGAGCCGCAGGCCGGTGACGAGGCCCCCGATCAGGCAGCCGCAGGCGGCACCGCAGGCCACCGTCGCGACCGCCGCGGCAGCGGGCGACCAGCCCCGCGACACGAGCGTGGCAAGCGTCACGGTGGCGAGCGCCACCTGGGCGCCGACGGAGAGGTCGATGCCGCCGCTCACGATCACGAGCGTCATCCCGAGCGCCGCCGTGGCCACGACGGCGGTCTGGAGGAGCATGATCTCCGCGTTCGCGGCGGTCGCGAACTGCCCCGGCCTCAGGGCCGAGAACAGGATCACCACCGCCACGAGGCCCGCGAGCGGGCCGAGTCTTGTGAGCCACGTCTTCATCCGCGTGCGATCGCCTCCTGCATGATGGTCCGCTCGTCGATCTCGTTTACCGGACGCGCCGGCCCGAGCCGGCCGCCGCTCATCACGGCCACGCGGTCGCACACGCCGAGCAACTCCGGCAGATGGCTGCTGACGAGCAGGATCGCCCGGCCGCTCGCCGCCAGGTCGTCGATCAGGGCGTAGATCCGCGCCTTCGCCCCCACGTCGATGCCGCGGGTGGGCTCGTCGAGCAGGAGCACGTCCACGTCGTGGTGGAGCAGGCGGGCCACCGCGACCTTCTGCTGGTTGCCTCCCGAGAGGGCGGCCACCGGCTGGCCGACGTCGCGGCACTTGATCTGCAAGGGCTCGAGCCATCGGCCGGCCGCCGCCGCCTGCCGGCCGGGGAGGACGAGCCCCAGGGGGCCCAAGCCGCCGAGCCGCGAGAGCGTGAGGTTGTCGGCGATCGACAGCGCCACCGCGAGCCCTTCCCGCTTGCGGTCCTCGCTCACCATGCCCATGCCCTGCGACCAGCGAGTCGCAGGTGAGGCCGCCCCCAGGTGGGCCGCCACGCGGACGGTGCCGCGGCGGACCGGATCGAGACCGAACACCGCCCGCAGCAGTTCCGTCCGCCCGGCGCCCACGAGCCCGGCGATCCCCAGCACCTCCCCGCGTCGCAGCGCGAGCGACGCCGACTCGGGCCGCACACGTCCGGCGAGCCCCACCACCTCGAGCACCACGTCGCCCGGCGTCCGCCGCGAGCGGGGATAGAGCTCGGTCATCGGGCGGCCGACCATCCATTCCACGATCGTCGCATCGGCGAGCGCTGCGAGGTCGCCGCCGCCGACGGTCGCGCCGTCGCGGAGCACGGTCACACGGTCGGCGAAGTCCCGCACCTCCTCGAGCACGTGCGAGATGAACACGATCGCCTGGCCGGCCGCCCGCAGCCGCTTGACGACCGTCGCGAGATGCCGCACGTCGTCGCGGGTGAGGCTGCTCGTCGGCTCGTCGAGAACGAGCACGCGGCAGCCCACGGCCACGGCCCGGGCGATCTCCACCACCTGCCGGTCGGCGATCGGCAGCGTGGCCACCCGCCGCCCGGGGGCGATGTCGGGCCGCCCGAGCTGGCCGAGCGCGGCCCGGGCCGTGTCGTGCATGGCCGCCCGCCGGAGGAAGCCCGCCCGCACCGGCTCGGCGGCCAGGAGGATGTTCTCCGCCACGGTGAGATCCGGCGCGAGGGCGAGCTCCTGGTGGATCATGGCCACGCCAGCCGCCCGGGCGTCGCGGGGGGAGCGGGGTGAGTAGGGTCGGCCATCGAGCTTCATGCCGCCGGCATCCGGCCGGACGACGCCCGCCAGCACCTTCATCAGCGTGCTCTTGCCGGCCCCGTTCTCGCCGACCACGGCCAGCACCTCGCCGGCGGCCACCCGCAGGTCCACGCCGGAGAGCGCCACCGTCGCGCCGAACGACTTGCGGACGCCCTGCATCACGAGGCGGTCGGATGGTGGTGACGGGGCGGTCACGGCAGCTGGAGGATCTTCTGGATCTCGGGCCGGTCGACGTTGTCGCGGGTCACGACCGTGGCGGCCGTGTCGATCATCCGCTCGACCGGCATGCCTCGCAGGTGGTGGACGGCGGCGGTCACCGTCTCCCGCCCCATCCGTCGTGGATCCTGGGCCACGAGGGCGTCGATCTCCCCCTTGCGGAGCGCCTCGATGAGCGCGGGGGAGGTGTCGAAGCCGACGAACTTGACCCGGCCCGCCAGGTTGCTCTGCCGGAGGGCGAGGAGCATGCCGAACGTGGACGACTCGTTGGGGCAGAAGATGCCGTCGGCCTTCCGCAGCGTGTCGAGCATGTTGAGCGACACGGTCTTCGCCTCGCCGGCGGTGGCGCCGGAGTAGCGGTTGGCGGAGATGACCTCGATCCCCGGCCGCGAGGCGAGCGCCGCGGCGCAGCCCGCCTCTCGCTCATCGGTGCTCGCGGAGCCAACCTGGTAACGGAGCAGCACCACCTTCCCCGTGCCGCCGAGCCGGTCGGCCAGGGCGGCGCCGCCAAGCTCGCCGCCGCGGCGGTTGTCGGTGGCGACCAGGCTGACGAAATCCTTGCCCGCCTCCCCCTGGAGCGCGGAGTCGAAGATCACGACCGGAATCTTCCGCTGGCCGGCCAACGCCACGGGGCGGCGGAGCGCCGCGGCGTCGAGCGGGGCCACGGCGATCGCCGCCACGCCCTCAGTGACGAACTGCTCGACGATCGCGATCTGCTGGCCGCGGTCGTTCTCCTTCAGCGGCCCTTTCCAGACGAGCTCGACTTCCAGTTCCGCGGCCGCCTCGCGGGCCCCGGCCTCGACCGTCTTCCAGAACACGTGGGTCGTGCCCTTGGGGATCATGGCGATCCGCGGCTTGGCGGCATGGACCGGTGGCGCGGTCAGGGCAAGCGGCAGGATCAGGAGGGCGATCGCGCGGCGCATGGGTTTTTCCCGGAGTCTTGGCACAGGAGACGACAGACTACGTGATCCAGAGGCCGACGGGCAATCGCCCTGCAAGCCTCCTGGAACCGCCAGCAACACCGGGTCGGCCTGGCGTTGGACATCACGGCCGGCGCGGTGGAAACACGACCCTGATGGATTCGTTCGGCACTGCAGGACGGCATTCGTGCTCTCTGCGTGCTGAAGTATCCTTGGCGGGCAAGGAGCACAACCAATGAAGTCGTACCATTTGATGGCGATCATCGGCGTGTGGACACTGGCCGCGGCAGGATTCGCTGCAGACGCGGTTCCCGCGGCACAGGAGGATTTCTCCCGCCACGCGATCTTCGCCACCACGGCGCCGCGGGCAGCGGTCTGTGCCGCGTCCACGACGTCGCTGCCACTGCAGCTCAGGCGTGGTGACCGCGTCTGCCTCATCGGCAACACGCTCTTCGAGCGGGCGCAGCTGTGCGGGCAGGTGTCGGCGATCCTCCAGGCGGGCTTTCCTGAACATGAGCTCGTGATTCGCAATCTTGCCTGGTCGGCCGACGAGATCGACCTCGCCCCCCGACCGGAGAACTTCGCCGACATCGATCAGCATCTCACGTTCTGCAAGGCCGACGTGATCTTCGCGGCCTACGGCTTCAACGAATCCTTCGCCGGGCCCGAGGGCCTGCCTGCGTTCCGCGAGAAACTCGCCGCCTTCCTCCGCACGCTCGTCGGCAAGGCCTTCAACGGCCGGACCGGACCGCGGGTCGTGCTCGTCTCCCCGATCCCGAATGAAAACGTGGCCGGAGTCGCTGCGGCCGATCTCAACAATGGGCGGATCGCCGCCTACGTCGCCGCCATGCGCGAGGTGGCCCGCGATCAGGGGGTGGGCTTCGTCGACGCGTTCACGCCGCTCCGCGCCGCCATGGCCGATCCGGCGAGCGACCTCACGATCAACGGCTGCCACCTCACGAGCCGGGCTTACGACCTCTTTGCGCGGGAGCTGTTCCGCGGCTGCTTCGCCGCCGAGCCTCCCACGGTGAACGGGCAGCTCCTTCAGGCCGTCGTCGATCTCGACCGGCAGTTCTTCCGCCGGTACCGGCCGCTGAACACGTTCTACTACACCGGCGACCGCAACAAGGATTACGGCTACCTCGATTTCCTGCCGGCGATGCGCAACTTCGACATCATGTGTGCCACCCGCGACAGGCGGATCTGGGAGATCGCCCGCGGGCGGCCGGTGGCCGAGAAGCCCGACGACTCGAACCTTCCGGAGATGCCGGCGGTGAACGAAAGCCGCGGCGCGAACGAGTGGCTGCCGGCCGCCAAGGAACGGGAGGCCTTCAAGGTCGATCCGCGGTTCGCGGTGAATCTGTTCGCCGGCGAGGAGCGGTTTCCGGAGATCGCCAACCCGATCCAGTGCCGCTGGGACTCCCGCGGCCGCATGTGGGTGAGCACCTCGCAGGCCTATCCCCATGTCTATCCCGGCATGGAGCCGCGCGACCGGCTCGTGATTCTCGAAGACACCGACGGCGACGGCACGGCCGACGCGTCGAAGGTCTTCGCCGACGACCTCCACCTGCCGTTGTCGTTCGAGCTCGGCGACGGCGGGGTCTACGTCTCCGAGCAGCCGCACCTCACGTTTCTCAAGGACACCGACGGCGACGATCGCGCGGATGTGCACGAAGTGATCCTCTCGGGTTTCGGCACCGAAGACTCCCACCACGCGCTGCACGATTTCATCTGGGCACCGGACGGCGGTCTCATCTTCCGCGAAAGCTTGTTCCACCATTCACAGGTCGAGACGCCCTACGGGCCGGTGCGGCAGCGGAACAGCGGCTGGTTCCACTACCAGCCGCGGACGCATCGGCTGGTGAGTTTCGGCAGCTACCCGAGCACGAATCCCTGGGGCGTGGCCTTCGACCCCTGGGGCAACCACACCGCCAGTCACCCCGTCTTCGCCGAGGCGTTTCACGCCATCGATCCTCCATACCCCAAGCAGTTTCCCGCGCCGCGCGGACTCCAGGCGTATTCGGGCGTCTGCGGGCAGGCCTTCATCGACTCGCCCGCCTTCCCCGGCGACCTGCAGGGTGGGCTCGTGAGGGCGCGGTACAAGCCGACCAACCGCATCGAGCTGCACCGCTGGCTCGAGGGCGACTCGGGCTTCAACGAGCAGTATGTGGGCGACCTCCTCTTCTCGACGAACCTGAGCTTCATTCCCGTCGATTGCCACTTCGGACCGCGGGGCGACCTGTTCATCGTCGACTGGTACAACCCCGTGAAGGGCCACATGCAGTATTCGCTGCGCGACAGCCGCCGCGATCGCGAGTCGGGCCGGATCTGGAGGATCGTGTCGGCCGGCCACACGCCCGCCGCGATGCCCGCGATCGCCGGCGTGCCGATCGACGACGTGGCTCGGCTGCTCGGGCACGATGAGTCTCGCATCCGCTTCCTCGCGACCCGTGAACTCGCGTCGCGAAATCGCGAGACGGCCGCCACGGCGATCGACCGCTGGGCTGCAGGCCTCGATCCAGCGAGCCCTCGGCTTTTGCGCGACAAGGCGGCGGCGATGTGGGCGGTGTCGTCGATCGGAGAAGTGCGGCCGGGCCTGCTCGCCGAGCTCGCCGCCGCCGCCGATCACCATGCCCGCGCCGCGGCCATTCGGCAGCTGCGGTTCTGGCACGAGGCGTTGCCCGATCGGCATGAACTGCTCCAGCGGGCGGCCCGCGACCCCTCCGGCCTCGTGCGTCTCGAAGCCGCGCTCACCGCCTCCTGGATCGGCACGCCGGAGGCCCTGGCCGCCGTCCTCGAGATCTTCAAGCAGCCGCTCCGCGGCCACCTCGCCTACGCGGCCAGCTGCGCGCTCGAATCACGGCTGCTCCGCCGGCATTGGGAAAACGACCCGGCATCGTCCGTGCCACGCCTGCTCGCCCAGGCCGGCCGGAGCATGCAGATCGTCGAACCGCAGCCGACCGCCGCGGAGTTGTCATTCGACCAGCAGCCCGGCGTGACCGAGGTGCGGGTGTCGTGCGAGCCGGAGCGGATGCTGTTCACGACCCGGCAGTTCACCGTGGCGCCCGGCCAGCCGGTGAAGCTCGTGTTCACCAACCCCGACGCCACCGACCACAACCTCGTCATCGTGAAGCCAGGAACGCTCGCCGAGGTCGGCATGGCCGCCAACGACATGGCGAAGGATCCCACGAACGCCGCCGGTGATTTCGTCCCCGACACGAAGCGGGACCTGATCATCGCCGCCACGCCGATGATCGGCCCGACGCGGAAATCCCTGGCCCATGTGCTCCGCTTCACCTCGCCGACCGAGCCCGGCGCCTATCCGTATGTCTGTACGTTCCCGGGCCACTGGATCGTGATGAACGGTCAGATGGTGGTTGCCCGGAACGCGGCCGAGGCCGAGGAGATGCTCGCCACCTGCCAGCCGAAGATCGTCAAGGCCTGGACGCTCGACGACTTCCCGACCGTCTCGTCGGCCACGGACGAGGCCACGCTGACCCGCGGCATGCATGCCGTCGCCAAGGCGCAGTGCACGCAGTGCCACGTGGTCGGCGGGCACGGGGTGAACCTCGGCCCGAATCTCGCCGAGGCCGCAAAAAAATACCGTGGCCGGGACCTGCTCGAGCAGATCCTCGATCCCTCGAAGGTGATTCACGAGCAGTACCGGACGATGCAGTACGTGCTGGGCAATGGCAGGGTGCTCTCGGGCCTGGTCCGCGGGGAGAATGTCGAGACGATCACGTTGGTCACGAATCTGGCCGCCCCCGACCAGACGACCACCATCCTCCGTGCCGACATCGAGGCGGCCGCAACGGCGAAGGTTTCGGCGATGCCGGGCGGGCTGCTGAACGTGCTCACCCGAGACGAGGTTCTCGCCCTCGTCTCGTTCGTCGCGGCCGGCGACAGCCTGCCGCCGTCGCTTCGCCATGCAGTTCCGCACGCGGCTCCGGCGCGTGACTGACTCGGCAGCTGACGCTGCGCCTGCGAGAAAGCGGGGGGCGGCGTTGCCGCGCTGTGGCTACCCTGTTGCAGTTGCAATTACGTTGCAGAACGGCCAGAATGGTCCCGGATCGGCAGGACCATCTTCACGGAGGCCAAGGCATGTCGCACGTTCCTGACAACTTCCCGACGCTCACCGGAATCCCCGCGGACGGCGGTGACCGCCGCCTGCCGGTGACCGTGCTCTCCGGCTTTCTCGGGGCCGGCAAGACGACGCTCCTCAATCACATCCTCGCCAACCGCGAGGGCCTGCGGGTGGCGGTGATCGTGAACGACATGAGCGAAGTGAACATCGACGCCCAGCTCGTCGGCGGTTCCCTGGCGGGGTCGTCCGCCGCGAAGCTCAGCCGGACCGAGGAGAAACTCGTCGAGTTTTCCAACGGCTGCATCTGCTGCACGCTCCGCGAAGACCTGCTCGAGGAGGTGGCCCGGCTGGCCCGGGAGGGCCGGTTCGACTACCTCCTCATCGAGAGCACGGGAATCTCGGAGCCGCTGCCCGTCGCCGAGACGTTCACGTTCGCCGACGAGCAGGGGGAGAGCCTGGCGGCACTGGCCCGACTCGATACGCTCGTCACGGTCGTCGATGCCCGCAATTTTCTCGACGACTACTGCTCCCGTGACGAGCTCCGCGACCGGGGCGTCGGCCTGGACGAAAATGATGCCCGCGACCTGGTGCAATTGCTCGTCGATCAGGTGGAGTTCGCGAACGTCCTCGTGATCAACAAGACCGATCTCGTCGCGGCGGCGGAGATCGCTTATCTGGAGGCGATCCTGAAGAAACTCAATCCGGCGGCACGGCTCGTTCGGGCGTCGCGGGGCCAAGTGCCTCTGGCGATGATGCTCGGCACGAACGCCTTCGACATGGAGCATGCCGCGAGTCATCCGGGATGGCTTGCCGAGGCCCCGGGCACGCATGTCCCAGAGACCGAAGAATACGGGCTTTCGAGCCTGATATTTCAGTCGCGGCGGCCGCTCCATCCCCGGCGATTCTGGGATCTCGTCACCGGCCCGGCCTTCAAGGGAGTGATTCGATCCAAAGGTTTTCTGTGGCTTGCCACCCGTCACGACTGGGCCGGTGTCTGGTCGAGCGCGGGAGTGGTTTCGAGCCTGCAGCCGGGCGGATCGTGGCTCGCGACCGCCCCGCGGGACGAGTGGCCTGAGGATCTCGATGCCGACGACATCGCAGCGATCTGGCAGGAGCCGTGGGGTGACCGGCGGCAGGAACTCGTGGTGATCGGAGCCAAGCTCGCGCCGGACCTGCTCGAACGGCTCGATCGGTGCTGTCTGTCCGATGCCGAGCTGGACCTCGGGCCCGCGGGCTGGCTCGAGTTCGACGATCCCTTCCCGGCGTGGCGGATCGCCGACGACGGAGATGACGACACGGTCGTCGAGGAGGACGAGTCGCCCTGAAGGCAACCGCCCGGCCAGTTGAGGGTGGCCTCGGTTTCGGGCGCCCTGGTAAGGGGGAACTGCACGGGCGGGAGGTGCCCGATCAGGAATCGGACGATGGCCGGGAAGCGGCGAGTGCTTGGGGCGGCATTCAAAGCCCTTCGGCCCGCAGCCGGGCCTCGACCATGTCGGCCATTTCCTTGGCCTGATCCTCGAGCTCTTCGAGGAGTTCGAAATTCTCGTCGTCGCTCGCGCGGCGGGCGAGAAAGAGCAGGTAGTTGGCCTCGTTCCGCCAGGCCTTCAGCCAATCGGGGCGGGTGGAGACGGGCCGGTGGAGGAGGCCTTCGAGCCGGAGGAACTCGTCACCTGACAGCATGGGCGTGGAACCGATGGCGGGCGAATACCGGCGGGCTGGAATCCGCTCCGACCCGCTCGCGGAGAGCACGAGTGTACCGGTCGGCGCCGGGGCCGAGCGCTTCGGCGGGGGGGGCGATCGGGAGGCGTCAGCGGCCGGTGTCGCTCCACAGGTGGGGCGGCGACATCCGGCTGATCGCGTTCATCACGGAGCCGGGCCCGATCCGGAAGATTCTCAAGGCTCTCGGCGCGCCGCGCGAACCGCCACCGCTCGCGCCGGCACGGGGCCCGCCGACCGTCCTCTCCTTGACCGGGCGAGAGCCGACTAATATGGTGACCCATATGAAGACAACCGTAGATATTGCCGACGACCTTCTCCTCCGTGCGAAACGGGAGGCCAAGGCTTCCCAGACCACGTTGCGCAGCCTCATTGAAGAGGGCCTGCGTGAGGTGCTCGGCCGCAAGGCGTTGTCGAAGCAAAAGCCGATCAAGCCCGTGACTTTCCGGGGAAAAGGGCTGCAGCCTGCATTCCGCGGGAAAGGCTGGGACGCGATCCGCGACGCGATCTACGGAACCGCGGAGTCATGATCGCGATTGACACCAATCTGCTCGTCTACGCTCACCGCGAAGACAGCGAGTGGCATGCCGTAGCCAAGTCGTGTCTCGTCGATCTCGCCAACAGCGGGAACTCCTGGGCCATCGCCTGGAGTTCCCTGCACGAGTTTCTTGCGATCGTCACCCATCCGCGCATCTACGCTCCACCCACTCCGCAGGCGACCGCCTTCGAATCGATCAAGGCCTGGCAGAACTCACCGGGTTTGCATCTGCTCCACGAGGGGCCCGGCTATCTCGACAAACTTGAACGCTTGTGCGAACGGGCCAGGATCGTGGGGGGGAAGGTTCATGATGCTCGCATCGCGGCCATCTGCCTGAACCACGGTGTCGCCGAGCTCTGGACCGCTGACCGTGATTTCTCCCGCTTTCCCGAATTGAAGACCCGAAACCCGCTCATCGCGAAGTGACCGGTGTTTCTCATGCCTGTCGTTGACGGCACTTGAAAACGCCGGCGCGGGGCGGCCGCCGCGGGCGACAGGGTTCCGCATCCGTCTGTAATGCCCACGGCGTCGTCGAACTCTCGCCGTTTGAGTTCCGCGATCGTTTGGCGGACCTCGTGCCGCCACCGCGGAAGCACCGGCACCGGCCAGCCGGAGGCTCGCACGGCGGTCGAGCCAAACCTCGCTTTGGCTCCGACCGCCCGAGACGGCAGAAGCCATGGATGGCCCTGTCGCCGTGTCGCAAGCCAGGCGTCTTCGCCCCGAATCACAAGCTCAGGCCCACCGTCACGGCACTCGCCATTGGGAATGTCGGCAAGCGGGGCGACACCACGCCCGGCGGACATGCCGCGGAAGGCGGCGGCGACTCATGTGACAAGCCCCACTCCCACGACACCTCGCGGATTGCCCCGGGCGGCCAAACGCTGATCTCCCGCGGCAAAGAATCGATCCGCCTTCGGCATCTCGCTCCTCGAGCGTGGCAAGAATCCCGCCCAACAGCGGCAGCGCCCGGGACGACACGAGCATGAACGCGAGGCCCGCGGCGGCCGCCGCGCAGGAAAGCGGGCAGGTGGGGTGCCGGAGCAGCCGCTCGAGGCGGTGAAACGGGACGTTCGGCGCGGGGGCGGCCGGATGGGGTCGCAACAGGTCACCTCAGTGCCTTCGATCATCGCCGCTTTTCCCTCGTGACGCAACTCAATTGCAAAAGAAAAAGGGTGGCTGCGCCTCCGGCGTCGAATGACGCCGGGCCGATCGTCGCCCGGAGCTGCGGACCGTCGACGGCCTTCAAAGCTCCTCGTGGAACCGAAGGCGTGTTGATGCCAGCCGGCGACCGGGACGCGTCAGCGTCCGGTGTCGCGCCACAGGCCGCGGAACGGCTCGTCGATGCGGATCGCAAACAGCAGCTCGCTTTCGCCGGCCGTCGTCCGTGGGCCGGCCCCCTCGAGGCCGGAGAACCGGTAGCCGACGTCGAACGTCACCCGATCCGTGCCCGCATAGGTGACGCCGGCTCCGGCCTGCCAGCCGAGCCCCGCGCGTGGCGCCATGTCGGCGGCGGTGGGCCTGCGGACGCCGACGCCGATGCCGCCCCCCGCGTACGCCCCGAGATGCTGCGTCAGCGGCAGGTCGCGCCACACGTTGGCCATGGTGGTCCATTCTTCGGCTCGCGAATTGGACGGGGCTTCCGTGCCGGCCTTGGCGCCGCTGGCCTGCTGCTCGCCGCCGAGCGGCTGTCGGCGACGGGCCTCGAGTTCCAGTCGCACAGCACCGTTGGTACGCGGCACCGCGACGCCGCAGGCCCCCTGGCCGGCCACGAGTGGTCGGCCCACCCGGGCCGGCGACTCGCCCACCGACGAGCCAATCATGGCGGTCGCATACATCCGCCGTGCCGCAACGGGCCGGTCCTGCCGGTCGGTATCGACCGCGACGGTCGCATCCCGTAGTCCCGGTGCCGCGTTGGCGGATGCGGCCGCGAACAGGGCGATGGCCACCGCGAGCGGTCGCAAGAGAACGCGCTGTGAACCGGCCGCATCCATGGGCCTCGAATCCCCGGAGCATGCCGCCTTCCGCTCCCGGCCGCGCTCGGTTGCCCGGGCCTGCGGATGACTGCGACCGATCCTATGGTGCCGGCAAGAGCATGCGGCGCGTCGCGGCCTGAAGCCGCCGGTTTTCGGCCCGGGACAGTTGGCGTGGCGTGATTCGCGGCGGCCGGGCGGCGAGACGAACTCACCAGTCGGTTCAGAAACCCCTCGCCAATCGCGAGGGGCACGACGGTTATCCAAGGTGAGTCGGGGCGACTCTCGACGTCACTCCCCGTACGACGTGGCATTCCAGCGGAAGCCCCGCTGAAACGGCCGGTCTCTGCCCGTATCCGTTCCCCTACCAGATCTGGTTCGACGGGGACGCGGTGCGGGCGAGGACGGCCAAGGGGCTCTACCGCCGAGGCCATTGACCGGCGGGGCGTCGGCCCCCGCCGGACTGCTCCACCCCGGAGGCGTTTTCTTCGCCTCCGAGGTGTTTCACATGTTCGATTTTAGCAACTCCACCGGCCACGCCGGAAATGGTTCCCCTGACAATTCGAATGGATATCGATACGGCCGCGGTCGGCTCCGTGGCGATGATTTTGGTTTGACCGCGAGGCCGAGCCTGCTGGGGCTGGCCCGCACGTATCTCGAGACCCAGGCCCGGCTCTGGCCTGAACTGGCTGGCACGCCTGCGGTGCCGCACGTCACCGACGCGTGTTGACGGCGGTTGAAAACGGCGGCGCGGGGCGGTCGAAAATGGTGGCGGTGGGTGGTGTTGGCCTCTCCTGAATCCGAGGGGGTAGGCGATGAATCAGGAACTCGCGGCTGAGATTGGACCTAGGTTCCGTCGGACAAAGATTGGCGAAGTCGGAAAACCTTTATTTCTCCGGACGATTCGCGATCCCGATCAAGCACCGAAAAGGGCATGGCAAGAAAGTCATAAACTTCTATGAAAAAGCGGTGTTGTGGCTATAAAAATTGACACAGAAACATCTTTCCCGATCGGGGCACTTTCCGGCTGTCTGGTCTAAAAAATGCTCGTATTTCCCGAGCGGGAAAGTGCATGCCATAATGAACCTGTGGACATCTGATGTTTCCCGTGCGGTAAAGAAATGCCAGCCCGCTCGCTTAATCCCGCAGATGTTGGCCATATCGTGCGATTGACCCGCAAGGCCTGTCGAATGCGACAGGACGAACTCGCAGGTGCCGCCGGCGTCGGCCTTCGGTTCATCGTTGAGCTGGAGCGTGGGAAGCCTACCGTGCAGCTCGGCAAAACGCTGCAGGTCTTGTTTGCACTCGGGTGCTCCGTCGAGATCACCCCGCCTCTCGAACCGTTGGGGGCCGTAGGCCGTGAAACGCGTTCTTGACGTCTGGTGGGACAAACGAATCGTCGGCCAACTGACCGAGAACCAGCATGGCGAACTTCGTTTCGTTTATGGCCCGGCATGGCTTGCAGACCCCGACACGCCTCCCCTATCTGCTTCGCTGCCAAAAAGAGAGAAAGTCTTTACGAAAAGGGAATGCCGGCCTTTTTTTGCCGGCCTGCTCCCCGAAGAGAGCCAGCGAGAAGCCGTCGCCCAGTTCCTCGGTGTATCCACTGAGAATGACTTCTCGCTTCTCGATCGGCTAGGCGGCGAAGTCGCGGGGGCGGTAGAGCTGCTCCCGCCCGGAACGCCGTCGTCAGTTGTGCCCTCCCAGCAACTGCCAACGCGGCTTGATGATGCGGCCTTGCTCGAGGTGTTGGACGACCTCCCGCGTCGCCCCTTTTTCACTGGTGAAGAAGGATTGCGGCTCTCGTTGGCCGGTGCGCAACCGAAGGTGCCTGTGGTTCTCGTCGACAACGCGGTTGCATTGCCGGCACCTGGACAACCCACCACACACATCCTCAAGCCCTCCATCGGACGGTTTCCTGGCACGACCGAGAACGAAGCATTCGTTATGCGGCTCGCTCGCGCGGTCGGACTGAATGTCGCTCACGTTGAGCCGCGTATCGTCGATGGCAAAAAGTTTCTTCTGATCGAACGGTATGACCGCTTCTTCGGTGCCGACGGCCACGTGCACAGGATCCACCAAGAGGATTTCTGCCAGGCACTGGGAAGGCCACCGGAGAAGAAGTACGCCTGCGACGGAGGCCCTACTTTCGTGGACTGCTTCAACCTTCTGCGCAAGTGCTCCACCGCGCCGGCATTGGACGTTATTGCGCTGCTCGATGCCGCTATCTTCAACGTGATCGTTGGCAATGCCGACGCCCACGGGAAGAACTTTTCGATTCTCTACCGAAGCGGTTCTCCCAGACTCGCACCGCTATATGACCTCCTCTGCACCGCCTACTATCGGGATCTTTCGGGGTTCTTCGCGATGAGGATTGGTAAACGGGCAACACTTGGTGAACTCGACGCCAGGGGGTGGGAGAAGTTCACCCTGGATGCCGGCATGACTTGGCCGTTCGTTCGGCAGAGGGTCCGGAACATCGCTGCACTCGTCGAGGCGAAGATCGAGTCCGTGGTGGCCGAGTTCGGGCCGCTCAAGTTGGACCGCGCGGTTGTGGACGATCTTGCAGCCTTAATCAGGGGCCGGGCTGCGGCGTGCGAAACGACTCTGACCAAGTAGCCATCCCCTCTCTGCGCCGCCCCCTGCATCCACGACCAGTTCCATCTCGCCGGTCATCCTCCCGCTCCCGTCTGCCCGCGCCTGAGAATGTTCCGCCGTGGCCAATCCGGAAGATCCTGACACACCTCGGCGAACCGCTCGAGCCCCCGCCCGTCTCGCCGGCCCGTGGCCCGCCGACCGACTGGGGAGAGCTCGTGCAGGGCCACGACGACCGGGCAAGCTTTCAGGCATCGCCCGACGAGCTGCCCGTGATCGACATCCGCAGCCTCTGACGGGATCCCATGCCACGGTGCGGACGGCCCGCGAGAAGAGCGGTTTCAAGGCCGGTCTGCGCCGACGGGAAAAATCCGGCCTTGAGCACGGATAGGGAGCTCACAGGCACCTCCACGATCGGGCCGCATCCTACCCGACCGGTCCCGGATGTTGCTCCTCATGATCCGCCCCGCTCGGCCGACGATTGCCGAAGTGCCATTGGCCGACCTATCCTTAAAGGGTGTCACCGATAACCAAATTCTTGATCGAGGAACTCGAGCACGCCCCGGAGAGTGTGCAGTGGGAGGTGCTCGCTTTTCTGCGGCATCTGCGGGCACGCGGCGCCGGCAATGATGGGAGCGAGGACGTGCATGCCCTGCTGCCGCTCGCGGAGTCAGCCTGGGCGGTGGATTGGGATACTCCTGAAGAGGATGAGGCGTGGCGGAATTTGTAGGCGGCGACGTGGTCGTCGTGCCGTTTCCGTTCACCGATCTTCAGTCGAGCAAGCGTTGACCCGCCGTCGTGCCGGCGACGTTCGCACGGGGCGACCTGCTGATCTGCCAGATAACGAGTCGATCAGAATCCCACCCGGCCGCGGTGGCCATCGGCACGGATGATTTTCTACGCGGTGGCATCGATCGGCCGAGCGTGGCTCTTCCCCGCCGACTCGGCACCGTTCATGAGGCGGTCATCTTGCGGTCGGCTGGCACGCTCACGCCGTTCAAGCTGGCTGAACTGGTTGAGCGGGTGTGTGCCGTGATTCGCGCTGGCGGCGATGCGTAGGACTGCTGCGCCGTATTCGCGGGGGCAGACTACGGGGCGGCGAGACGAACTCACCAGTCGGTTCAGAAACCCCTCGCCAATCGCGAGGGGCACGACGGTTATCGAAGGTGAGTCGGGGCGACTGGATTCGAACCAGCGACCTCTACGTCCCGAACGTAGCGCTCTAGCCAGGCTGAGCTACGCCCCGAATGGTGCGGCAGTTCGCCGCACGTGGAAGAGATATGGAGAGATTACACGGTTCGTTGCCGCGGGACAATGTCGCCGTGTTCCAGCCGTTCGGCCGGCGGAAATGGCCGCGGCCGAAGGCCGGAAGCACCGTTCACTCCGCCGCGTTCACGCACACGAGTTCGCGGTCATTCCGCACGAAGATGCAGCGGCCGGCGAACGCCGGATGGCTCCACACCACCTCCCGTCCGAAGCACTCGTTCGTCGGGTCGAGCACATGCATGCGTCCCAGTTCCTCGTACTTTTCCGGTGACAGGCGGGCCAGGATCAGGTCGCCCGTTTCGCTGAACAGCCAGGTGCGGGTCGTGCCCGGCGGGTCGCCCGCGACGGCCGCGGCCTGCCGCACGAGAAACGCGGTGCCGTGCTTGCCGCGGCGGTCGCCTGTCGTGGGGGCGGCGGTCTCCCACAGTCGCCGGCCGTCGGCGAGCGCGACGGCGGTCAGCATGCCCGTTTCGCAGTCGCAGCCGTAGAGCACATCGCCAACGATGCAGGGGGTGCTGTTGGCGCAGTAGACGGCCGACTTCGGCGCCCCGCGCCACACGACCTCCGCGCCGGGAGCTTCGGCGGCCAGCCGGAACAGCGCCCCCACGCGGCCGATGCCGCTGGCGAAGAGCACGCGGCCGGCCTGCGTGTCGGCCACCTGCGGGGCCATGATCGACATGCCATACATCGGCTTGAGCGGCCGCGACCAGAGCACCTTGCCCGTGGCCACGTCGAGGGCGTTGAGGTTGTCGGCGTCCCAGATCACGAGCTGCCGGCGGCCGGCAGCCTCGATCATCGTGGGCGGACAGTAACCGCTCTCACTGGCCGTCAGCGCCCGCCACCGTTCCGCCCCCGTGATCTTGTCGAAGGCCACGGCCACGCTGCCTGGTCCACCGACCAGGCAGACGAGCAGATCGCCCTCCACGAGCGGATGCCCGCAGAAGCCCCAGATCGGCACCGGGGCGGAGAAGTCCTGCTGGAAATTCCTCGTCCACAGCACGCGGCCCGAGACCGCATCGAGGCAGGTGAGATGCCCCTCGGCGCCGAGGGCGTAGACGCGGCCGTCGGCCACCGTCGGCGTGCACCGCGGCCCGGCGGCGTAGGAGATCGAGTACGGGCAGTCGTACTCGTGCTTCCACAGGAGTTTGCCGGTCGCCGCATCGAGGCACAGGATCCGCTCGTTGCCCATGAGCAGCGTGCGGTCGTTGGGGGCGTTGGCCAGGTCGCCGGCGCGGCGGTCGTAGTCCATGAGGTACAGGCGGCCACCGGCGACGGCCGGACCGGCGTAGCCCCCCTTCACCTCCACCCGCCACTTCACCGGCAGGCCGGCGGCCGGCAGGGCCGCGGTCAGGCCGGCTTCCCGCCAGATCGCGTCCCGGCGTGGCCCCATCCATTGCGGCCAGTCGTCGGCCCGGGCGGCCGGAGCGAGGAGGAGCCATGCGAGGCAGAGCAGGGGGAGGAGGGGGTGATGCACGGAACTGGCTCCTGGGGTCAGGTGGCGGCCGGATAGGACGTCGCGACGACGGGCTCCGGCAGATCGACGCCGACGTCGATGCCGTCGGGCCGCCAGTCGATGACTTCCATCTCCGCCGTTCGCCGTCCGCGAAACTCGTTGATCTTCGGCTTGAAGGCCACATGGAAGGGCTGACCCGGCGCGGGCAGGTGCGGCAGCCACTCCGCGGCACCGAAGGCGATCCCGCGGACCTTCGCGCCGTGCTGCCGGAACTGCATGGCCAGGTGCTTGCCGCCGGCGCCGATCGCGCGCGGCGGCTCGGCGAGCGTCACGGCGGAGGCGCAGAGCACCGGCCGGCGGTTGGCCTGGCCGAAGGGCGCGAGCCGCTCCAGCTGCTCCACGGCGTCGAGCGTGAGGCCGCCGAGCGTCGTCTCGCCGTCGATCGTCACCTGGGCCCGCCGCAACTCCTCGGGGAGCCGTTGATCGACCGCCGCCAGGAAGGCCGCGCGGAACTCCTCGATCCGGTCGTCCTCGATCCGCAGCCCCGCCGCCGCGGCGTGACCACCGCAGGTGACGAGGTGCTCGCGGCAGGCCAGGATTGCCTCATGGACGTCGAAGCCCGGCACGCTCCGCACGCTCCCGATCCCCGGCCGGCCCTGATGGGAGTCCTGGGCGATCATCACCACGGGCCGGTGGAACTTCTCCGCGAGCCGGCCGGCCACGATGCCGATCACGCCGGCGTGCCAGCCGCGGTCGGCGAGCACCAGCGCCGCGTCGGCCTCGGGGTCGAACCGCTCGCGGGCCTGCTTCGTCGCCGCCAGTTGGATGCTCCGCTCCTCGGTCTCGCGCTGGGCATTGAGCTCGTGGAGGTAGGTGGCGAGGTCCGCGGCCCGGGCGGGGTCGGTGGTGGTGAGCAGCTCGATGCCGCAGGCCGCCTGGCCGAGCCGCCCCGCCGCGTTGAGCCGCGGTGCGAGCCGGAAGGCGACGTCTTCGGCTTCGAGGGCCGACTTCTCGTGCAGGCCCGCGAGTTCGATGAGTCGGGCCAGGCCGGGCCCGCCCCGCTGCCGCAGGCATTCGAGGCCGTGCTTGACATAGATGCGATTCTCGTCGAGCAGGGGCACGACGTCGGCCACCGTGCCGAGGGCCGCCAGCCCCATGCCGCGGAGGAGCATCTCCCGGAGCCGGGGCGTCACCTGCTTCGCGCCGCTGGCCCGCGTGGCGAT